>Ga0255338_1003792_pt1 | contig 17212 bp, 19 predicted proteins | sample MeOH1_35cm_T4_19_FD_203715 | JGI IMG/M metagenome (GOLD analysis project Ga0255338, IMG submission 203715) | Sandy soil microbial communities from University of British Columbia, Vancouver, Canada - MeOH1_35cm_T4_195 | ecosystem: Engineered > Artificial ecosystem > Sand microcosm > Unclassified ...
GGCGCCTCGGGAGACTGGTGATGATGACGCAGGATCGGCATCGAAGGGGCTTCATCACGCGGATGCTGCGGCATCGCTGGCTGGACGAGTCCGACACCCGCAAGGCCATTCCGCCGGACCTGATGGAGCGGCTCACACGCCGCATCGCGGCCAGCGAGAAGCGCCACACCGGCGAAGTCCGCATCTTCGTCGAGGCCGGCCTGCCCTTGAGCTATCTCTGGCGCCGCGCCACGCCGCGCGAGCGCGCCATCGCGGTTTTCGGCAAGCTGCGCGTGTGGGACACCCAGGACAACAACGGCGTGCTGATCTACCTGCTGCTGGCCGAGCACGCCATCGAGATCGTCGCCGACCGCGGGCTGGCCCGCCAGGTTCCGCCGGACGAGTGGCGCGCCATCGTCGCGCGGCTGGGGACGGCCTTGCACGAGGGGCGCTTCGAGGATGGCCTGACGCAGACGCTGGAGGAAGTCTCCGCCCTGCTGGTGAGGCATTTCCCGGCCGCCGAAGGGGCGGCCAATGTCAACGAATTGCCGGACGAGCCGGTGCTGGGTTAGCCAGGCAGCCCGTCAGCGCGCGGCGGCGTCCGGGTCGGTGAGCGAGGACGCCAGCAGCGGAATCATCAGCCGGTCCCGCCGCGCCGCCCGCTCGGCGTACGACGAGCCCCGCATCGCCTCGTCCACGCTGGCGATCACCGCCTGCTTCGTGGTTGCGTCGAGCCGGGGCTCGCCGAGGTCGCCCCACCAGGCCTGCAACGCCGGGCCGAGACGGTCGAGGCTGCCCGCCAGCCCGGCTTCGCCGCCGGATAGGTGCAGGATCTCCAGCGGTCCGCAGACCGACCAGCGCGCGCCCAGCCCCTCGACGACCGCCCGGTCGACGTCCTCTGCCGAGGCATAGCCGCCGGCGACGAGGTGGATGGCCTCGCGCCAGAGCGCAGCCTGCAGCCGGTTGAAGATATGGCCGACGACCTCGCGCCTGAGCACGATGGTGCGCTTGCCGAGTGATTCGTAAAACGACTTCGTGAGCGCCAGGATCGACGGATCGGTCATCCGGCCGGCGACGATCTCCACCAGCGGCATGAGGTACGGCGGGTTGTTCGGATGCACGACCAGCATGCGCTCGGGGTGCTGCATGCCTTCCTGCAACGCCGAGGGCAGCAGGCCGGAGGAGCTGGAGGCGAGCACGGCTTCACGCGGCGCAGCGGCCTCGATCTGCGCATAGACGCGGCGCTTGAGCGCCATGTCTTCGGGCAGCGCCTCCTGGATGTGCGCCGCGCCTTGCACCGCGCCCGCCACGTCGGTGAACACGCGCGGCACCGTCGGTGTTTCGGACAACCGGCCCAGCGCAGCCATCACCGGCCGCGCGCGCTCGAGCGTGGCGGCAACCAGCGCCGGCGCCTCGCCCGACGGGTCGGCAACCCGCACCTGCAGGCCGCTCAAGGCGAAGTACGCCGCCCATCCGGCGCCGATGGTGCCCGCGCCCACGACGGCGACAGGCCCGGGCTGCTCGGGCCTGTCGTTCATTCGACATCTCCCGCGACGAGGTAATCCCACATGCGCTCGAAGATGAGTCCGTCGCGGGTGGCGCGCCGCGTGGCCTCCTGCGCGCTCAGCACGGCGGGGTCGCCGGGAAAATGGGCGCAGTCGATCTCGATGCGCGCCGCGTCCTCGAGGTACCAGGTCAGCACCACCGCCTCCTGCAGGTCGCGGCCGGCGGTGACGACGCCGTTGCCGCGCATGAAGAGCGCCCTCGCCAGCCCGAGCTGCGCCGCGAGCGACTCGGCCTGCTCGTCCGAGCGGATCAGCTGCGGGTCGTCCCACAGCGGCACTTCGGGCGAAAAATAGGAGCCCATGCCGTGCAGCACGCGCGGCGTACGCCGCATCACCGAGAGCGACATTGCCCGCGGCGGCATGCTGCGCACGATGCCGCCGACGTCGGGGCGCCGCCGGTAGATTTCCCGGTGGATGCGCACCTCGCCGAGCACGCCCGGCGGCAGCTCGGCATCGAGCGCGACCACGGTGCCCTCCTCACCCGGGCGGATCAGGGCCAGCGGGCGCGGCGCGCAGACAAGGAAGTGGCGCTCGTCCAGGCGCTGGCTGCAATGGCCGTAGGCATGCGCCAGGCCGTGGCGTCCGAGCGCGCGCGCCGCGCGGCGCACGGTGCGCTGCACGTCCTCCAGCGATGGGGGCACGCCCGCGTGGCCACCGGGGGGAACGGCAACGGGAAGGTCGGGTCGCTGTGCGGGAGACGGAACCATGGGGTGTGTCCTCGAAGATGAGATGCGGCGCCTTCAGACGCCGAGGTACTGGTGCACCGTGGCGCTGTCGCGCCGCAGGTCCTCGCTGCTGCCGGTCCAGGTGACACGGCCCTTTTCGATCACATGATGGCGGTCGGCCAGGGGCAACAGCGCGTCGAGGTTCTTGTCGACGATGATCATCGACATGCCGCTCTTGCGCAGTTCGCCCAGCACGCTCCATATGTGCGCGCGAATCAGCGGAGCCAGGCCCTCGGTGGCCTCGTCGAGAATCAGCAGCCGCGGGTTGGTCATCAGCGCCCGGCCGATCGCCAGCATCTGCTGCTCGCCGCCCGAGAGCTGGTTGCCCATGTTGGCGCTGCGCTCCTGCAGCCGCGGAAAGAAGCCGTAGATGCGCGCGAGGTCGAAGCGCTCGGCCCGGCGGTGACGGTCGGCGGCGGTGGCGAGCAGGTTTTCCTCGACGGTGAGCGTCGGGAAGATCATGCGGCCTTCGGGCACCAGGCCGATCCCGAGCCGCGCCACTTCAAAGGCCGGCCGGCCGTCGACGCGGCGGCCGGCAAAGCGGATCTGGCCGCCCTGCGGCGCGAGCAGGCCCATGACGCATTTGAGCGTGGTGCTCTTGCCCATGCCGTTGCGGCCGAGCAGCGTGACAATCTCGCCTTCGCGCAGCGACAAGCCGATGCCATGCAGCACACGGCTGCGATCGTAGCCGGCGGCCAGGTCAATGACTTCGAGGAGTGCTTCCATGGGGGATCTCGTGGCTTCAGGCTTCGCCGAGGTAGGCACGCTGGACCGCCGGGTCGGACTGGATGGCGTCGGGCGCAGCGCACGCGATCGGCTTGCCGTAGACCAGCACGGTGATGCGGTCCGCCAGGCTGAAGACGGCCTGCATGTCGTGCTCCACCAGCAGGATGGTGTATTGGCGCTTGAGCTGCTGCAGCAGCTCGATCATCGTCGCCGACTCGGCCTGGCTCATGCCGGCCAGCGGCTCGTCCAGCAGCAGCAGCCGTGGCTGCATCGCCAGCGCCATGGCCAGCTCGAGCTGGCGGTGCTCGCCATGCGCGAGCGCCATCACGTCGTCGTGTGCGCGATCGGCCAGCCCCACCCGGGCCAGGGCCTCGTGCGCGGGCCGCGTCAACGCGTCTTCCCGCAGCACCGGCTTCCACATGCGGAACGAATGCCCGAGCCGCGCCTGCACCATCATCATCACGTTCTCCAGCACGCTGAAGCCCTTGAGCAGCTGCGTGATCTGGTAGGAACGGGCGATGCCGCTCAGCGCACGGCGCGGCGCGGGCCAGCCGCCGATCACCTGGCCATCGAACACGATCTGGCCCGCATCGCTGCGCAGCTCGCCGGTCAGCTGGCTCATCACCGTCGTCTTGCCGGCGCCGTTGGGGCCGATGAGCGCGTGAAGTTCGCCGCGGGGCAATTCAAGATTGAAGTGGTCGGTCGCCGTCAGGCCGCCGAAGCGCTTGACGAGACCGTTCACGGACAGCAGTGCGCTCACGAACGATCCCCCCCGCTCGGGGCGCGCGCCCGGGTGCGCTGGAGCAACGCCCCCCACAACCCCTGGCTGGACAGCAGCGCGACCAACAGGATCACCGGGCCGAGCACGATCATCCAGTGCTCCGTCATCTTGGAAACCGTTTCCTCCAGGACCAGCAGCACGATCGAGCCGATCAGCGGGCCGATCACGGTGCCCATGCCACCGAGCACCGCGATGAGGATCAGGTCGCCCGAAGCCTGCCACGACAGGTACGACGGCGATGCGAAGGAGGTGAGATTCGCCAGCAGCATGCCGGCCACCGCGCAGGGCAGAGCCGACGCCACGTAAGCAACGATCTGGTAGCGCAGCTGCGGAAACCCGGCGGCCAGCATCCGCCGCTCGTTGGCATGGAAGCCGCGCAGCACGTAGCCCAGGCGGCCATGCACCGTGCGCCACACGGCATACATCAGCAGCACCAGCACGCCCAGCGCGATGTAATACAGCGCCACCTTGTTGTCCAGCGATGGCAGCGGTTCGAAGACGCTGCGCTGCTCGACCTGCAGGCCGTCGTCGCCGCCGTACTGCTTCAGGCTGACGGCGAGAAAGTAGAACATTTGCCCGAAGGCCAGCGTGATCATGATGAAGCCGATGCCGCGAGTGCGCAGCGACACCAGGCCCGTCAGCGTGGCCACGACTGTGGTCAGCCCCATGGTGATCGCCAGCTGCACCCAGCCATTGGTCAGGCCGTGAAAGCTGCTGATGCCAACGACATAAGCCCCCAGGCCGACGAACAGCGAATGCCCCATGCTGACCAGCCCGCCGTATCCGAGCAGCAGGTTCAACCCGGTGGCGGCGATGGCATAGATCACCACGCGGGTCGCGAATGACAGGTAGAAGCTCGTGCCGAGCGCGGCGGACGCCACCGGCATCAACAGCAGCCCGGCCAGCAGCAACAGCACGAGCCAGATCCTTGGCGAACGCCAATGGAAGGTTTCAGGAAACATCGCGGCCCTCAGCGCTTGACGGGAAACAGGCCGCCGGGCTTCAGCGCCAGGACGACGGCCATGAACAGGTAGATCAGCATCGAGGCGAGCGCAGGACCGGCCGCGTCCGCGACCGTCCGCTCGAGAAAACCGCGCAGCAACTGCGGCATGTAGGCCCGCCCGAAGGTATCGACCAGGCCGACCATCAGCGATGCGAAGAAGGCGCCGCGGATCGAGCCGATGCCGCCGATCACGATGACGACCAGCGCCAGGATCAGCACCGTGTCGCCCATGCCGGACTGCACCGACACGATCGGCCCCACCAGCCAGCCGGCCAGCGCGGCCAGGCCCGCGCCCACGCTGAACAGCAGCGTATTGAGCTGCCGCGCATTGACGCCGAGGGCCGCCACCACCTCCGGGTGCGTCGAGCTCGCGCGCACCAGCATGCCGATGCGCGTGCGGTGGATCAGCAAGTAGCTGCCCAGCGCCACCGCAATCCCGGCGCCGATGATCAGCAGCCGGTAGGTGGGGTAGTTGAGACCGCCCAGGCTGATCGATCCGCTTGCCCAGGCGGGCTGGGCGGTGAACAGCGGCTGGGAGCCCCAGATCATCCGCACCGCCTCATTGAAGAACATGATCAGGCCCAGCGTGGCCAGCACCTGGATCAGGTGGTCACGGGCATACAGCCGCCGAAGCGCAAGCCGTTCGACGGCCAGTGCCAGCACCATCGTGCCGCCGATGCCCACCACGCCTGCGACCAGGAAAGAGCCGGTATATGCCAGCGTCGCGGCCGCGAAGTACGCGCCGAGCATGTAGAACGAGCCGTGGCTCAGGTTGACGAAATTCATGATGCCGAACACCAGCGTCAGCCCCGAGGCGAGCAGAAACAGCAGCATGCCAAGCTGTACGCCATTGAACAACTGCGAAAAGAAGAGGCTCCAGAGCATGGGACGCTTTTGGGGGTCGGATCGTCAATCGCCGCTGCGCGACGTCAGCCCTTCATCGGGCACTGCGCCACGTAGGCGTCGGCGGCATCGACCAGCGGCTTGCCGATCGTCTTGAGCGTCGCCTGGCCCTGCGCGTCCTTCACGACCTCGAAGACATAGAAGTCCTGAATCGGGAAGTTGTTCGTGTTGAACTTGAACTTGCCGCGCACCGAGGGGAAGTCCGCGGCTCGCATGGCGGTGGTCAGGGCCTTCACGTCGGCAACGTTGCCCTTGGTCTTGGCCAGCGCGGAGTCGATCAGCATCACCGCGTCATAGGTCTGCGCGGCGTACTCCGAGGGAATGCGCTTGTACTTGGCGGTGAAGTCTTCGACGAACTTCTTGCTCACCGGATTGGCGAGGTCCGGGCCCCAGGCGGAGGCATGCTTGGCGCCGACGGCGACGTCCTTGAGCGCCGGCAGCGTGGTGCCGTCGACCGTCGACACGCTGAGCAACGGGATGCGGGTCATCAGGCCCGCCTGCTGGTAGGCGCGCACGAAGCTGACACCCAGGCCGCCGGGCAGGAAGGCATAGACCGCATCGGGCTTCTCGGATGCGATGCGCGCGAGTTCGGCGGAGAAGTCGAGCTGGTTCAGCGGCGTGTAGATCTCGTCGACCAGCTGCGTGGTGTAGCGACGCTTGAACCCGCCGACGAAGTCCTTGCCGGCCTGGTAGTTCGGCGCGATCGCGATGACGCGCTTGTAGGCCTTGTCGGCCGCGTACTTGCCCATGGCTTCGGCGAACTGGTCGTTCTGCTTGGAGACGACGAACAGGTTCGGCGAGCATTGCGCGCCGGCCAACGGCGCCGGGCCCGCACCCGAGCCGACGACGATGACGCCGGCCGAGGTGAGCTTCTTGCTCACCGCCATGAAGATATTGGAAAACGACAGCCCGACAACGAAGTTGACCTTTTCCTTTTCGACCAGTTCGTCGGCGATCTGGTTCGCGATCTCGGGCTTGAGCTGCGTGTCGCGGCGCAGTATCTGCACGGGCACACCGCCGAGCTTGCCGCCATTGCGCTCGACGATGAGGTTCAGCGCATCGAGCTTGTCCTGGCCGAGTGCGGCCTGCGGGCCCGAGAGCTCGGCCATCAGGCCGATCTTGACGGGGGTCTGGGCCTGCGCAGCGGCACCGGCCACGAGACTGAAGGCGGCGCTGATGGCCAGCGCCAGGGTCTTTGATTTCAAGGCTGTCTCCTTTTGGGTTGCGACGGGAATATAGGGAAGGCCGCCCATGAGCGGAAATGAATGTTCGGGACCCGGCCATTCCTTCCGGGAATGGCGACGAAGCGCGCCATCAGGAACGCGAATCCAACGCCGTCTCGCGCAGCGCGTCACCCAACGCCTGGGCGGCGCGCGACAGGCTTCCGTCCTTGCGGCGGGTGATTCCGACCGGGCCGAAGGCGGGCAGCGAGACGCGGTCGATGCGCTCGAGCACGCCCCGCTCCAGGTCGAGCTGCACCACCTCCAGCGGAAAGGCGCCGATGCAGTCGGTTTCCAGGATGAGCCGGCGGTTGAAGACGACGGAGACCGATTCGCAGCGCGTGTCCGGCATATCGGCACGCGCTTCATGAAAGGCCGCTTCGATCAGCTGGCGCAGCGTCGTGCCCGCCAGCGGCAGGATCCATGGCCACTTTCGCAACGCCTTGAGCGCCGGCCGGCGCAGCGCGGCCGCCGGGTGGCCGGGCCGCACCGCCAGCGCGATGCTTTCCTCGTAGAGCGCCTCGACGGCCACGCCATCGCGCAGTTCCTGCTTGGGCAACCGGCCGACGACGAGGTCGAGCGCGCCTTGGCGCAGGAGCGGCAACAAATAGTCGTAGGTGCCTTCGATCACCGTGACCACCACGCCGGGCCGGCTGGCCTGCAGCCGCGCCACGGCGCTCGGCAGCAGCGACGCGGCGCCGGCGATCAGCACACCGACCGTGACGCGCCCGACCAGCCCTTCGCGGCTGTCATGCAGCGCCTGCACCGCCTGTTCGAGATGCGTAAACACCAGCCGCACGTGCTCGGCCAGCAGTTCGCCTTGCGGTGTGGCGTGCGTGCCGCGGCTGGTGCGCTCGAAGAGCTGCACGCCGAGATCGGCCTCGACCTCGTGCAGGATCTTGGTGACTGCGGGTTGCGTGAGCGCGAGTCGCTCGGCGGCCTGCGCCAGGCTGCTCGTTTCGGCCACCGCGAGCACCGTGCGCAGGTGCTGCATGCGCACGCGGCGGCTCCAGGCCGCGAGGTCAGCGGTCACTCGCGCTCCGTCCGGCGCACGGGCGCGATACGGCTTTCATTGCGCGAGGAAGCCGCCGTCGACCGGCAGCACGTGCCCCGTGATCATCGACGCTGCGGGGCTTGCCAGGAAGAGGATCGCGTCGGCGACCTCGCCGGCCTCGGCGATTCGCCCCAGCGGCGTCACGGCGCGCGCGTGCGCCAGCGTCGCGTCGCTCAATTCGCCGATGAAGCCGGTGCGCGTCCAGGTCGGCGCGACCGCATTGACGCGGATGCCGCGGGCGGCCCATTCGACGGCCAGCGATCGCGTCAGGTTGACCAGGGCGCCCTTGCTCGCGTGGTACGACGGGTTGGGATACGGACCGGCACCCGACAGGCCCATGATCGACGCGGTCGACACGATGGCGCCGCCCCCGTCCGGCATGCAGGCGGCCGCCGCGCGGGCGCACAGGAAGGCGCCAGTGACGTTGACCGCGAACACCCGGTTCCATTCCTCGAGCGTCAGCTCCGCTGAGGCTTTGCGGATCGACAGTCCGGCGTTGTTCACGAGAATGTCGATGCGTCCGTTGCGCGCGCGCACCGCGGCGAAGGCCTTCTCGATCGACACCGGATCGCCGGCGTCGAACGCCATCGCCTCGGCCCCGGCCAACTCCGAGGCGGCCGCCTGCGCCGCGGCCAGGTCGCGATCGAGCAGCACCACGTGCGCGCCGGCTTCATGCAAAGCCCGCGCGGCAGCCAGGCCGATGCCCTGCGCGCCGCCGGTGATCACCGCGACGCGGCCGTCCACGCGAAAGCGCTGCAGCATCAGACCTTGAACTCCGGAATGTCGGGCTTGGAGCCCCACATGCAGAACGAATTGCTCGCGAACGGAAACTGGCGCGGCTTGTAGTCGCGCTCCTGCTCGCGGGTGATCAGCCGCACGCCCGACGAGTATTCGTAGACCATGCCGTCCGGCCCCTCGAAGTACAGGAACATCGCGCCCGAGGTGGGATGCCGGCCCGGGCCGAACACGATGCGCAGCCCCGCTTCCTTGAAGCGGTAATAGGCGCGCATGATGTCGTCGACCGACTGCACCTGGTGGTTGATGTGCTGGATGCCCGGCTTCTTCGACGGGAACAGCGCGATCTTGTGATGCACCTCGTCGATGCGCAGCAGCGGCGCCTCGCCGATGCGGTCGCTGACCTTGGCGCCCAGCAGGCCGCACCAGAATTTCTCGTCGCGCACGGGGTCGGTCGAGCACAGCCCGATGTGGCTGAAGCCGGTGATGCCGGCATCGCGCGAGGGGAAGTGCCGGCGGCCGCTGTGGAATGGCTGCACCACCAGTTCGATGCGGTTGCCGGTGGGATCGCGAAAGTGCACGAAGCCTTTGACGCGGCGCTGCTCGCATTCGCCGGCCGTGCCCTCGGTGACGCGCACACCGGCCTGCTCCAGTTCGGCCGCGGCGGCTTCCACTGCCGCGCGGTCGCGCAGCTCGAAGCCCACCGCGTGGTCGGTGGGCTCGCCCTCGAAATAAGCCAGCGTGTGGTCGCGGTCGTCGCTGCGGAAATAGCGGGTGCCGGCGTCCTCGCTGCCGAGTTCGAGGCCGATCACCTCGCGCGCATAGCGGGTGGCGCCGTCGAGGTCGCGAGTGCCCAGGCGCACGTAGCGGATGTCGGCCAGCTCGATCATCGCCCCAGCTCCTTGGCACTCACCCCGGCGATGCCCCAGTTCTCCTTGGGCACGTCGTGGATCCAGACGCGCACGTTCTGCGCGGGTGCGTCGACGGCTTCGACCAGCGCCTGGGTGACCTTCTCGATCACGGCCTTCTTCTGTTCGGCCGTGCGGCCTTCGATCATGTAGATCTGTGCGAATGGCATGGTGTTCTCCTCAGGCCGCCTTGGCCGGCATCAATCCGCGCGCCTTCGCCATCGTGAGCGCGGTGTCTTCGATCATGTCTTCCTGGCCGCCGACCATGCCGCGACGGCCCAGCTCGACGAGCAGGTCGCGCGCGGGCACGCCGTATTTCTTCTCGGCGCGCTTGGCGAACAGCAGGAAGCTGCCGTAGACGCCGGCGTAACCCAGCGTCAGCGCGTCGCGGTCGACGCGGATCGGAAAATCCATCAGCGGCACGACGATGTCCTCGGCCACGTCCTGGATCTTCCAGACGTCGATGCCGGTCTCGATGCCCATGCGGTCGCACACGGCCACCAGCACCTCCATCGGCGTATTGCCGGCGCCGGCGCCCAGGCCCGCCGCGGCGGCGTCCACGCGCGTGGCGCCCGACTCGATCGCCGCGATGCTGTTGGCCACGCCCATCGCCAGGTTGTGGTGGCCGTGGAAACCCAGCTCGGTCTCGGGCTTGAGCGCGGCGCGCACGGCGACGAGGCGCGCCTTCACGTCGTCGGGCAGCATGTGCCCGGCCGAATCGGTCACGTAGACGCAGTTCGCGCCGTAGCCCTCCATCAGCTGGGCCTGCTTGGCCAGGCCTTCGGGGCTGTTCATGTGGGCCATCATCAAAAAGCCCACCGTGTCCATGCCCAGCTTGCGCGCGGCCACGATGTGCTGTTCGCTCACGTCGCCCTCGGTGCAGTGGGTGGCCACGCGGATCGTGTTGACTCCGAGCTCGTGGGCCATCTTCAGGTGGTCGACGGTGCCGATGCCGGGGATCAGCAGCGCCGAGACCTTGGCGTTGCGCATCAGCGGGATCACGGTGGAGAGGTACTCCTCGTCGGTGTGCGCCGGGAAGCCGTAGTTGACGCTGCTGCCGCCCAGGCCGTCGCCGTGGGTGACCTCGATCAGCGGCACGCCGGCGGCGTCCAGGCCGCGGGCCACGGCCCTCATCTGCTCCAGCGTCATCTGGTGGCGCTTGGGGTGCATGCCGTCGCGCAGCGTCATGTCGTGCAGCGTGACTTTCCTGCCTTCGAGCGGGCTCTTCATGGTCGTCATCTCCTTCAGGCGAAAGCGGGTGCCAGCGTCAGCTTGCCGGCGAGGATTTCCTCGGCAAACATCTCGGCGGTGCGGGCGGCGGCGGCGGTCATGATGTCCAGGTTGCCGGCGTACTTGGGCAGGTAGTCGCCCAGGCCTTCGACCTCCATGAAGATCGAGACCCGGTTGCCGTCGATCACCGGACCGTTGACGAGCTTGTAGCCCGGCACGTACTTCTGCACCTCCTCGATCATGGCGTGCACCGATTCCTCGATCTGGGCGGCCTTCGGTTTGTCCACCGTCAGGCAGTGGATCGTGTCGCGCATGATCAGCGGCGGATCGGCCGGGTTGATGACGATGATGGCCTTGCCGCGGCGCGCGCCGCCGACCTTTTCCACGGCGCCGGCAGTGGTACGGGTGAACTCATCGATGTTCTTGCGGGTGCCCGGGCCGACCGAGCGGCTGGACACGGTGGCGACGATCTCGCCGTAATCGACCGGCTGCACGCGGCTGACCGCGTAGACCATGGGAATGGTCGCCTGGCCGCCGCAGGTGACCATGTTGACGTTCATCTCGCGCCGGCCGAGATGTTCCTTCAGGTTCACCGGTGGCACGCAGTAAGGGCCGATCGCCGCGGGCGTCAGGTCGATCATCATCACGCCGAGCTCGTTGAGCTTGCGCGAGTTTTCGGCATGCACATAAGCGCTGGTCGCATCGAACGCGATCTGCACGCCGTCGGCCTTGACGTGCGGCAACAGGCCGTCCACGCCGTCGGCGGTGGTCTTGATGCCCATCTCGCGGGCACGCTTCAGGCCGTCGGAGGTGGGGTCGATGCCCACCATCCACACGGGTTCGAGCACCGGGCTGCGCTGCAGCTTGGCCAGCAGGTCGGTGCCGATGTTGCCGGGGCCGATCAGGGCGCACTTGATCTTCTTCATCGGGCGTTCCTCACTCGAGCGTGATCTTGGCGTCCCGGATCACCTTGGCCCAGCGCACTTGCTCGGCGCGAATGTAGGCGCCGAACTGGGCCGGGGTGTCGGGGGCGGGCTCGGCGCCGATCTGCGCGAAGCGCTCGGCGATCTCCGGCGTCTTCAGGCCCTCGGCGACCGCCTGGTTCAACACCGCGACCACTTCGGCCGGCAGCTTGGCGGGGCCGACCAGGCCGAACCAGATCGGCACGTCGAAGCCGGGGTAGCCCTGCTCGGCGACGCTGGCGACATTGGGCAGCAGCGCCGAGCGTTCGGCGGTGAGGATCGCGATCCCCTTGAGCTTGCCGGTCTTGATGTTCTGCGCGGCGCTGGACAGCGAGCTCTCGATGGACAGCGGCAACTGTCCGCCCAGCAGATCCTGCACCAGCGGCGCCGTGCCCTTGTACGGCACGTGCAGCAGGTCGATGCCGGCTGCCGTCGCGATCATTTCACCGGCCAGGTGGTTGGCCGTGCCGACACCGGAGCTGCCGTAGCTGAGCTTGCCGGGATTGGCCTTGGCATAGGCCACCAGCCCCTTGAGGTCGTTGAAGGGCACGCTCGGGTGCGCGACGATCGCGCCCTTGGTGATGCCCACGCGGATGATCGGCGTGAGGTCGGTGGCGACGTTGTACGGCAGCTTGGGATACAGGCCGGGCGCGATCGCCAGGCTGCTCACGGCGGACAGCGCCAGCGTGTAGCCGTCGGCCGGTGCCTTGGCCACCACGTCGGTGCCGAGGTTGCCGCCGGCGCCGGGCTTGTTCTCGACGACCACGGTGGTCTTGAGCTTGTCGCCGATGATCTTGGCGACCGCGCGGCCCATGATGTCGGTCGGCCCGCCCGGCGGGAACGGAACGATCAGCTTGATGGGCTTGGACGGGTAGGGATCGGCGGCCCCAGCCGGGCCGGCGGCGAGCGTGAGGCCCGCCAGTGCGAACGTGATGGCGAGAAGTGCAGGTCTGCGGTTCATGGGCAATTTCTTTCGATCTCTTGGGGTAAAGGGGTGAAGGGGGATCGCGTTCAGACGAACCGCATGGAGACGGTGCCGAGGTCCTGGAAGCGCACCGACACATGGTCGCCCTGCTCCACGGCGATCGCCTCGGTCACGCCGCCGGTCATCACGAAGGTGCCGGCCGGGATCTCCTGGCCGCGCGCGCCCAGGTGGTTGGCGAGCATCGCCACGGCCGTGAGCGGGTTGCCCAGCACCGCGGCGCCGGCCGCCATCGAGACGATCTGGCCGTTCTTCTCGAGCACGACGCCGAGCGTGCGCAGGTCGAGCCCGTCCACCGCGCGCATGCGCGAGCCGACGACGAAGCGCGAGGCCGAGGTGTTGTCCGCGATGACGCTCTTGAGGTCGAACTTGAAGTCGCGGTAGCGGCTGTCGATGATCTCCACCGCCGGCACGACGAAGTCGATGGCCGCGAGCACCGCGCCGACATGGCAGCCGGGGCCGCGCAGCGGCGCCTTGGTGACCACGCAGATCTCGGCTTCGACCTTGGGGTGGATCAGCTCGGACATCCTGATCTCGCCGCCATCGGGGCGCGCCATGTAGTCGCTGACGAAGCCGAACACGGGCGTCTCCACGCCCATTTGCTTCATCTTGGCGAACGAGGTCAGCCCGGCCTTCAGGCCGGCGGTGCGCTGGCCGCGCGCTTCCTTGCGACGGCGCAGCTCGTCCTGGATCGCGTAGGCGTCGTCCCAGTCCATCTCCGGGTGGTCGTCGGTGATCTTGGTGACGTCGCGCGCGTTCAGTTCGGCGGATTCGAGGTGCTCGGCCAGGCCGGCGATGGTTTTCGGGTTCAGTTTCATGAGGGACTTTCGACAGTCAGATGAAGCGGACGCTGGCGCTGCCCAGCCCGCCGACGCTGCAATGCAGGCTGTCGCCGGCCTTCACCGGCACCAGCGGCGACTGCGACCCGGACAGGATCACCTCGCCCGCCTTCAGCGCGATGCCCAGCCGGCCCAGCGTGTTGGCCAGCCAGGCCACGGCGTTCACCGGCGAGCCCTGCACGGCGGCGCCGGTCGAGGTGCTGACGATCTCGCCGTTCTTTTCGAGCACCATGCCGGCCAGCGCGAGGTCGACCTCGCGCGGGTCGCGGCGCGTGCCGCCGAGCACCAGCACGCCGCAGGAGGCGTTGTCGGCGACGGTGTCCTGGATCTTGATCTTCCAGTCCTGGATGCGCGAGTCGACGATCTCGAAACAGGGCATCACGAAGGCGGTGGCGCGCAACACGTCGGCGGCCGTGACGCCCGGGCCCTGCAGGTCGCTCTTGAGCACGAAGGCCACTTCGGCCTCGGCCTTGGGCGCGATCATCGAATCGGCCCGGATCGCCTCGCCTTCCTGCACCACCATGCCCGAGAGCAGCTGGCCGAAGTCGGGCTGGTCCACCTTCAGCATGTCCATCACGACCTTGCTGGTGACGCCGATCTTCTTGCCCACCACCGTCTCGCCGGCGTCCAGGCGCCGCTGGATCATGCGCAGCTGGATGCGGTAGGCGTCGTCCAGCGTGATGGACGGCTCGCGGTCGGTCAGCGGCGGGACCGGCTTGCGGTCGATGAGCGCCTGGTACAGCTCGTCGCCGTAGTGCTGGATCTGGGTGTCGTTCATGGGTGCCTCTTCAAAGTTTGACCATTACGTTGCGCAGCTCGGTGTAGAACTCGAGCGAATGCACGCCGCCCTCGCGGCCGATGCCCGATGCCTTGCTGCCGCCGAACGCGGTGCGCAGGTCGCGCAGGAACCAGCTGTTGATCCAGCACAGGCCCACCTCGACCTCGCGGCCCATGCGGTGCGCCGTCGCCAGGTCCCGCGTCCACACCGTAGTGGCGAGGCCGTAGTCGGTGTCGTTGGCCAGCGCGATCGCCTCGTCGATGGTGTCGAAGGGCGCGATGTGGCAGCAGGGGCCGAAAATTTCCTCGCGCACCACGCTTGCGGTTTCAGGCAGGCCCGTCCAGATGGTGGGCTGCACCCAGTGGCCCTCGGCCAATGTGCCCTTCATGGCCGGAACGCCGCCGCCGGTGACGACCGTCGCGCCCTCGGCCTTCGCCTTCGCGTAGTAGCCCAGCACCTTCTGCTGGTGCTCGCGCGAGATCAGCGGGCCCAGGCCCACGCCGGGCTCCTCCGACGGGCCGATCTTCAGCGCCTCGGCTTTTTCCTTGAGCGCTGCGACGAACTTCTCGAAGATGGGCCGCTGCACATAGACCCGCTCGGTGCCCAGGCAGACCTGGCCGCAGTTCTCGAAGGCGCTGCGGGTGATGCCGGCCACCGCCTTGTCGAAGTCGGCGTCGGCGAACACGATGCCGGCGTTCTTGCCGCCGAGCTCGAAGCTGACCGGCCGCACGCCCTTGGCGGCCGCGGCCATGATGGCCTCGCCGGTGCGCGTCTCGCCGGTGAAGGTGATCGCGTCGACGTCGGGGTGCTGGGTCAGGAAGGCGCCGGCCGAGTCGGGGCCGAAGCCGTGCACCACGTTGTACACGCCGTCGGGCACGCCCACGGTCTTCATCACTTCACCCAGCAGCGTGGCGGTGGCGGGCGTCTCTTCCGACGGCTTGACGATCACCGTGTTGCCGCAGGCCAGTGCCGGCCCGACCTTCCAGGTCATCAGCAGCAGCGGCAGGTTCCAGGGGCAGACCACGCCGACCACGCCGACCGGGGAGCGCACCGCATAGCTGAGGGCGGTGCCGCCGTCGGGCGTGGTCATCTCGAAGCTCTCGGTGGGAACGTTCTTGATGATGTCCGCGAACACCTTGAAGTTGGCCGCGCCGCGCGGGATGTCGATGTGCGAGGCCAGTGACTTCGGTTTGCCGGTGTCGGCCATCTCGGCGGCCAGGAAGTCGTCGAAGCGGCGGTTGATCTCGTCGGCCACCGCGTACAGCAGCTCGACACGCTTGTTCACGCTCATGCGGCCCCACTCGCCCTTGAGGGCGGCGCGCGCGGCACGCACGGCGGCGTCCACCTCGTTGCGTCCGGCCTCGTGCACGAGGCCGATCACGCGGTTGTCCACGGGGGCGCGGTTGTCGAAGGTCTTGCCGGTGGCGACGAATTCGCCGTTGATGAAGTTGAGGAACTGTTTCATGGTCATACAGGGGGATGGAGGCAACGATAAAAGGACCGAGCGATACTGTCCAATACTGAATATTCGGAATTCAATACCCGCTTGGTATTGATCCAAGGAAGGAATCAACCTCATGGATTTGCGCCAGATGCGCTACTTCCTCGCGGTCGCCGAGGAGCGCAACTTCAACCGGGCCGCCGAGCGCCTGCACATGGCCCAGCCCCCGCTGACGCGGCAGATCCGCGGGCTGGAAGAGGAGCTGGGCACGGCGCTGTTCCTGCGCACGCCCAAGGGGGTGGAACTCACCGAGGCGGGCGCGGCGTTGCTGGACGAGGTGCCCAACGTGCTGGCCCTGGCGCAGCGGGCGCGCGAGCGGGCGCTGCGCGCCGGCCAGGGGCTCACGGGCCGGCTCGACGTGGGCATCTTCGGCTCGGGTGTGCTCGATGTGATCCCGCGCATGCTGGCGCGCTTTCATGCCCAGCGGCCCGACGTGCGCATCGTGCTGCACAACCAGACCAAGGCCGAGCAGATCGAGGCGCTGCGCGAGCGGCGCATCGCCATCGGCTTCAACCGCCTGGTGCCGCCCGAGAGCGACTTGGTGGTCGAGACGGTGCTGCGCGAGCGCATGGTGGTGGCGCTGCCCGAACGCCACCCGCTGAGCGCGCGCAAGCGGCTCACCCTGCCCGACCTCGATGACGAGCCGATGATCCTCTACCCCAACGTGCCCCTGCCCGGCCTGGCGCAGCGGGTGGCCGGCGCTTTCGCGCGCGAAGGCGTGCGCCTGCGCGTCGAACAGGAAGTGGAAGACGTGCTGACCAGCACGGCGCTGGTGGCGGGCGGCTTCGGCCTGTGCATCACCACCGAGTCGAGCATGAGCCTGCACCTGCCCGGCGTCACTTACCGGCCGCTCGACTGCGAGGCGCTGCGGGACATCGAACTGGCCTGCCTGTACCGCCGCGGCGATACCTCGCAGGTGCTGGCGGCGTTTCTCGAGGTGGTGCACGAGTTCGCGCGGCAGCGCCGCACCCACCAGCCGGAGTGAGCGGCGACGAAGTTCAGGCCGTCCCATCGGCTTCGGCGAAGAAGTCGCCCACCAGCCGGTTGAAGCGCGCCGCGTGCTCGATCTGCGTCCAGTGGCCGCAATGGCCGAAGACGTGGAGCTGGCTGTTCGGGATCCATGCGCCGAGCGTCAGCGAATTGGCCAGCGGGATCACCTGGTCCTCGCGGCCGTGCAGCACCAGCGTCTCGTGCGGCAAGGCCCGGATGTCGGCCTCGGCGCTGCACATCGCGTCGACCCAGCGCTGGCGCGGCGCCGGGAACATTGCCGAGAAGGATTCGTGGAAGCCGGGCCGGATGCTGGCCTCGTAGCGCAGCCGGG
>Ga0255338_1003793_pt1 | contig 17206 bp, 7 predicted proteins | sample MeOH1_35cm_T4_19_FD_203715 | JGI IMG/M metagenome (GOLD analysis project Ga0255338, IMG submission 203715) | Sandy soil microbial communities from University of British Columbia, Vancouver, Canada - MeOH1_35cm_T4_195 | ecosystem: Engineered > Artificial ecosystem > Sand microcosm > Unclassified ...
CGCCGCGGACCATCTGGTCGGCATGCTTGGGATCGACGCCGAGGTTCATGGCGATTTCGATGGTCTCATCGAACTTCGCCTTGGCGCGTTCCTTCACCAGCTTGACCGCTTCCGCGATCGTGTAGGCCTTGTCGCGATCGACACCCTGGCGAATGGCCTTCGTGCGCTTTCCAATTGCCATGACCGATTACTCCTTCACCGCAAGGCCCATCGAGCGGGCGGAGCCCTCGATCATCTTCATGGCCGCTTCGATATCGTTGGCGTTCAGATCCTTCATCTTCTGCTCGGCGATCTCCTTGATCTGAGACTTGGTCACCGAACCGGCGGACGAGATACCCGGGGTCTTCGAACCGCTTTCAATCTTCGCCGCCTTCTTGAGGAAGTACGACACCGGCGGAGTCTTCATCTCGAAGGTGAAAGAACGATCCTGGTAGGTCGTAATGACCACCGGAATCGGCGTGTTCTTTTCCATCTTCTGGGTCTGCGCGTTGAACGCCTTGCAGAACTCCATGATGTTGAGACCGCGCTGACCCAGCGCCGGCCCGATCGGGGGCGACGGGTTAGCGGCGCCGGCCGGCACCTGCAGTTTCAGGAATCCGGTAATTTTCTTTGCCATTTCTTTCTCCTGCATAAGGGCTGGCGTGCCAGCCCTTCTGTTACAGGTCCGTGGTGCGGATATCGACGGTTGGCGGCCGCCTCACCTCCCACGTCTCTGACTTTGTCGCGGCCGAGTTCATCCCGGCCGCCTCGCTAAACGGTCAGATCTTCTCGACCTGGCCGAACTCCAATTCCACCGGGGTCGCGCGGCCGAAGATCGACACCGCGACCTTCACGCGCGAACGTGCCTCGTCGACCTCTTCCACCACGCCGTTGAACGAGGCGAAGGGGCCGTCCGACACGCGCACCTGCTCGCCGACCTCGAACGAGACCGAGGGCTTGGGCCGCTCGATGCCTTCCTGCACCTGATGAATGATGCGGTTGGCCTCGGCTTCCGAGATCGGCATCGGCTTGTTGTCGGCGCCGAGGAAGCCCGTGACCTTCGGCGTGTTCTTGATGAGATGGTAGACGTCGTCCGTCAGGTCCATCTTCACCAGCACATAGCCCGGGAAGAACTTGCGCTCGGCGTTCACCTTGCGGCCGCGGCGCATCTCGGTGACGGTCTCGGTCGGCACCATCACCTGCTCGAAATGATCCTCGAGGCCGCGTTGCTTGGCCTGCTCGCGAATCGATTCGGCGACTTTCTTCTCGAAATTCGAATAAGCGTGGACGATGTACCAGCGCTTGGGCCGGCCGGAAGTCGTCATCGCAGCGGTATCGGTCATTTCTTAAAGCCTTAGCTTCCGATGCCGAGCACGAAGGTCACGGCAAGACGGATGATTTGATCGGCCACCAGGAAGAATACCGACGCCACCGCCACCATCACAAACACCATAGCGGTCGTGATCATCGTTTCCTTGCGCGAAGGCCACGTCACTTTGCGCGTTTCCTCGCGCACCTCCTGGAGAAACTTGAAGGGAGACGTTGCCATTCAGTGAAGCCCTGGTTCCAAGTCCTGTGTCTTAACGCAAACCCAACCTAGTCATTGCCGCGGGCTTTTGCCCGCGCCCTCACCAGCCGGTTCAGATGCCGGGTGCCGCCTGGCAGGAGCGGAGGGTCTCGAACCCCCAACCTTCGGTTTTGGAGACCGACGCTCTACCAATTGAGCTACGCTCCTCCAGAAGCGGATGCGGCGGACCATACATGGCCCGCCGCGGCGCTGTCATGCATTATAGAACGCTGTAATGCAAGGGCGATTGCAGGGATCTGGTGCGGCCTTTTGAGCCCGCCGGTAGCCCCTGGCGGCGGGCTTTGACGGCGGCCATATCCGCCTGTACCGAAACCGCGCAGACACGAGGTGGGATCGGCCCGCGCTCGACCCATCCGGCGACAGAACCAGGCGCGACATGGCCCCTCCTCTCCTTCAACTCAAGGATATTGCATTAACCTTCGGCGGGACGCCCCTCCTGTCCGGGGCGGAACTGTCGGTCTCGACCGGCGAGCGGGTTTCCCTGGTCGGCCGTAACGGGTCCGGCAAATCGACGCTGCTGAAAATCGCCGCCGGCGGGATCGAGCCCGACCGCGGCTCGGTCTTCGTCCAGCCGGGGGCGCTGGTGCGCTACCTGCCCCAGGAGCCGGATTTTTCCGGTTTTGCGACCACCTTGGCCTATGTCGAGGCCAGCTTGCGGCCGACCGACGACTCCTACACCGCCCGGTACTTGTTGGAGGAGCTTGGCCTGACGGGGACCGAAGACCCCGCCCATCTATCAGGCGGCGAGGCCCGCCGCGCTGCGCTCGCCCACGTGCTGGCCCCCTCGCCCGACATTTTGCTGCTGGACGAGCCGACCAACCACCTCGACCTGACCACCATCGAGTGGCTGGAGCGGGACCTCGACAGCCGGCGCACGGCCCTCGTCATCATCAGCCACGACCGGCGCTTCCTCTCGAACCTCACGCGCTCGACGGTCTGGCTCGACCGCGGCTTCACCCGCCGAATCGAGCGCGGCTTTTCCCATTTCGAGGAATGGCGCGACATGCTGCTCGCCGAGGAAGAACGGGAACAGCACAAACTCGACCGCAAGATCGTCGCCGAGGAGCACTGGATGCGCTACGGCGTCACCGCCCGGCGCAAGCGCAACATGCGTCGGGTCGGCGAACTGCAGGCGCTGCGCGAGCAACGTCGTACCTATCGCGGCACCAGCGGGGCCGCCAACATTACGGCCGGCTCGGCCGGGCAATCCGGCGTGCTGGTGATCGAGGCCACCGGCATCAGCAAGAGCTATGGCGAGCGGCCGATCGTCAGCGACTTCTCAATCCGCATCCAGCGCGGCGACCGCATCGGCATCGTCGGCCCGAACGGCAGCGGCAAGACCACCCTCATCAACATGCTGATCGGCGCGTCTGAGCCCGATACCGGTACGGTGAAGCTGGGCGCCAACCTGGCGGTGGCGACGCTCAACCAGCACCGCGACAGTCTCGATCCGAACGTCACCGTCCGCGACGCCCTCACCGGCGGCGGCGGCGATACGGTGATGGTGAATGGCGCTCCCAAGCATGTCGTGAGTTACATGAAGGACTTCCTGTTCGCGTCCGAACAGGCGCGCACCCCGCTCGGCAAACTATCGGGCGGCGAACGCGGCCGGCTGATGCTCGCGCAGGCGCTGGCCAAGCCCTCCAACCTGCTGGTGCTCGACGAGCCGACCAACGACCTCGACATGGAAACGCTCGATGTGCTGGAGGACATGCTCGCCGACTATCCCGGCACGGTGCTCCTGATCAGTCACGACCGCGACTTCCTCGACCGGCTTGTGAGCGGCGTCATCGTGCCGGAGGGCAACGGCGTGTGGAGCGAATATGCCGGCGGCTATTCCGACATGCTGGCGCAGCGCGGCGCCGACCTGACGCGCGAGGGATCCAAGGCCGAAGCCACGAAGGCGGCCAAGACTGCGGCGGTGTCCGAGCCGGCACAGCCAAAACGGCGCATGACCTTCAAGGACAAGCACGCGCTGGAGACGCTGCCGGCCAACATCGCGAAATGGCAGGCGGAGACCGCCACATTACAGGCCAAGCTCGACGATCCGGCCTTCTATACGCGCGACCGCGCTGGCTTCGACAAGGTCACGACCAAGCTCGGCGAGCTGCAGCGCAAGATCGCCGCCGCCGAGGAGCAGTGGCTGGAACTCGAAATCCTGCGCGAAGAGCTCGTGAGCGCCGAAACCCGCTGAACGAAAGGTCCGCGGGTCAGGCCGCGGCCGCCGTCGTGCGCAACACGCCCAGATAGCGCTCGACCGAATCCGCCGGCAGGGCGTTCCTTACCATCAGGTTGTTGATGCAATTGGCGGCAAGGTCGTAAGACGCGTAGCAATGATGCGCGACCATGGCGAGATGTTTGAGCTGCTCGATCGACATCTTCTCCGGCTGCGTAAAGTCGCGCACGTAGACAATATCGGCTTCGAGCAACTGGTTCATCGCCGCGAATATGTTGTCGGCGTAGTGGATCGGCAGGATCATGCGCTTGTTGATCTTGTCGAACATGTGCGGGATGAAGCCGAGCGCGCGCAGCGCGCTGTCGATCTGACCGAACACCGGCTCGTTGACGTACAGCGGCACGAAGGAAATTTCGGTCTGGATCGCGATGGCGTTGATCAGCCGCGCGCTGCCGTTGCGGAAGATCGCGAGCTCTGAGCCCTGCACGTCGATCTTGAGAAAATCGAGGTGCTGGATTTCGCCGATGCTGTCGAGCGTGCGCGTCTCGATCGGGATTTCCTTCACCACCCGGCCGAATTGCGCAAAGCCTGGGAAACAATTGAGCACGCGGGGATTCGGCGTGTGCAGACTGGTCATGCCCGGCGCCTGACAAATCTTGAGCGTGCCGGGCGTGCCGTCGCCGACCGCGTAAGGCAGATAAGTTTCGAGATCGCCCTTGCGCGCATTGAGCGTCGCGAGGCCCTCGGCCTGCGGCTCGAAGCCGACCAACGTGCAGAGACGGTTCGCCAGCATGCGCTTGTAGGGCGGATCGGTGTCGATCGGGTTGGCGCCGATGTCGACAACGGCCGTGAGACGCTCGGGCCGCAGGATGGCGGCGACGGGATCGGAATTCATGACGGAATAGCCCTCCGGGGATTTGCGCAGCGGAACGTACGCCTGAGAACGCGTCGTGGTCGCGGTCCCTTCACGCAACAGCCCGCGGGCTCGATCGCCTGGCTTTATCAGGCCGTGCCGCACGCCATAACCGGTCGTCGGTCGGGACCGGATAGGCGCTGTGCCACTCCGAGAGCTTCTCCTGATATAGGGCGAGATACGCTTCGTCGCTCATGACCTCTGCGCTCTCGATGTCGAGGCCCAGGCCGATCTCATGATAAATTTCGAGATTGCGCAGGTCCGGCACCGGCAGGTCGCCGCTCTTATATTCGCTCCACATCTGCCGATAGAGATCCTCGAGGCCGCGCACGACACGCGGCGTGTCAAACAACATGCAGGTATCGCGACCGGCCGCGAGCTTCACCTTGATGGCCTTAAGTCGCTCCGGATTGCCCGCCAGTTCGACCGCGAGCGCGATGTAGTCTTCCACCGAAGCGCAGGCGAGTTCCGGCACGCCGGCGGCACGCACGAGACTCGCGCAGACGCGCGACGCGAAGCTGCGGCCCGGCCACGTCACGATCGGCACGTTCATCCACAGCGAGTCCGCCGCCGTCGTATGCGCGCCATAGGGCATGCTGTCGAGGAACAGGTCGGCGAGCGGATAGCGCGCCAGGTGGTCGGGGTTCGCCATCTTGTCGGCGAAGACGATGCGGTCAGGCGCGACCCCCTGCTCCGCCGCGGCTCGGCGCAGGCGGTCGTTGGCGTCGGCCGTCCCGGTCAGGAGCCACAGCACGCTGTTGGGCACCTGCTTGAGCACCGCCATCCAGCGCTGGAACACGCGCGGCGTGGTCTTTTGCGTGCCGTTGAACGAGCAGTAGACGAAGGCATCTTCCGGCAGGCCGACCTGCATACGCGTCGGCCGTCGTTCGGAGACCGTGCGCTTGCGGTCGTTCGGCTGATAGCACGGCAGCCGCAGCACCTTTTCAGAATAATAGATCTCGTGGCTTTCCGGGATGATCGTTTCGTCGGCGACGATGTAGTGATGATAGGGCGTGGCCATCGTGCCGGGGAAGCCGAACCAGTTCACCGCGATCGGGGCCGGCCGGCGCGCGAACACCTTAGTGCGCGCATCCTTGGTATAGCCGTTGAGGTCGACAATGATGTCGACTCCGTCGGCAGCGATCTTCTCCGCCGCCTGGTCGTCTGTCATGCCATTGATGTCGGTCCAATGGTCGACCGCATTCTTGATGCGCTGCTGGGTCGCATCGGTACGGCTGATACCGCAGTAATAAGCGAAAATCTCGAACTTCCCTTTGTCGTGCAGTTCCATGACATCGGTCATGGCGAAGCCGACGGCGTGCTCGCGCAGGTCCGACGACACGTAGCCGATGCGAAGCTTGTCACGCCGACCGGCCTGCGGCCGCGCCACAGTCTTCGGCATGCCGAACGTCTTTTTGGCGTAGGTGTAGGCCTTGGCGAGTTGGAACATCGGCTCGTCGGCCAGGCAGGCAAGCGACAGCGAGGAGATGCCGTTGTGCATATCCTTGCGGCTAGCGCGCTCCCACGGCTCGACCGCCGGCCATTTGCACTGGCGCTGACGCAACGAAATCCAATGTTGCATCACCTCGGTCTGATTTACGTTGATGTCGAGGCTCTGCTTGAGCGCATCCTCGGCCGCGCTGTCGCTGTTGGCAGCCTCAAGCACGCGGCCGATCTGCTGCAAGGCGGTCAGTTTATGCGAAACCGATTCGCCGTTGACGGCGCCGAGATTGTTCACAAGCGCCAGCCACTGCCCGACTGCCGGGCCGGTCTGCCCGCTGTCCTCGAGCGCACGGCCGAGATTGATATAGGCCGGCGCGAAGTCAGACTTCATGCGGATGCATTCACGTAGCACGTTGATCGCGCCGACGTGATCGCGCAGGGCCATCAGCGCGGCGCCGTAATTGAAATAGACGGCGTACAGAAGCCCGTCGTCGCCGTTATAGCCGACCCAGATCCGGTACAGATCGGCAGCCGCCTGGTTCTGGCCGGCGTTCGACAGCGTGGCGGCCGCACCGAACAGGTCTGCGACCGGAAGCTGACGGGATACGGCCCGCTTCACGGCGTCATTGTACAGATCTGTGGCGGCAGTCAGTCCGAGCGGCTCGGTCATAATGGCGTCCTATAAGCGTTGATGGTGCAAACCCGCCGAATCGGTCTCCGCCCTCGGAAACCGCCCGGTTACGCAACACAAAAACGCAGTACGGTACGCCTCACTGGGCCTTTCGATCCGCCGGCCGGGCCCCGGCCATCCCAGGGCCGCCCGGCAATTAACCCCCTCAGGTCACGAGATTCACGAGTGCGCTCGCCTGTTCGGAGGTCATGACCGCGATCTGGGTATTTGTAAACGCATTCCCCTGAGTCGTGGTCAAGGAATTGATCTCGGCCACGGTGAGGCCCGCGATGGCGGCGACGCTCAAGGCCGGGATGCCGGTGGTGCTCGACAAGGCTGAGAAGTTGGTCGTTGTCATGCTGGCGAGTTGGGTGCTGGTCAACGCCGCCGCCTGGGTGGTGTTGAAACCAGCCAGCTCCGTCGTGGTCAGCGTGTTGATCTGGGTATAGGTCATCGCGCCGACCTGGGCGCCGGTCAGATCGCTGACCTGCGTCGTGGTCAGGTTGGTGATCGAGGTGGTGCTCAGGCCAGTGACCTGATTGGCCTGAAGGTCGCTGATGTCGAGCGCGCGCAGGTTGTTGGTCGACAGGGCGTTGAGCTGAGCCCAGGTCAGGGCCTGCGCCTGCGTGGTCGTCAGCGCCCCGACCTGCGTGGTCGACAGGTTGTTGAGCACGGTCGTGGTCAGCGAGCCGATCTGCGTCGCCGTCAGGGCGTTCGCCTGGGTGGTGGTCAGACCCTGCAGCTCGGTCGAGGTCAGCACCCCGATCTGGCTGGTGGTCAGGGCCGCGATGCCGGTCGCCGTGATGCTCGAGATCTGCGTCGAGGTCAGGTTATCGACCGACGTCGTCGTCAAGCCGGCGATCTGCGAGGCCGACAGCCGGGTGACGTTCACCGCGTCGAGGTTGGTGGTCGACAGGCCGTTGAGCTGCGTGGTTGTCAGACCCTGAACCTGCGTGGTCGTCAGCGCCCCCACCTGCGTCGTGCTCAAATCGTTGAGCACGGTGGTGGTCAGCGAGCCGATCTGCGTCGCCGTCAGAGCGTTCGCCTGGGTCGTCGTCAGACCCTGCAACTCGGTCGAGGTCAGCACCCCGATCTGCGCCGCCGTCAGGGCGGCTACGCCGGTCGCTGTGATGCTCGAGATCTGGGTCGAGGTCAGGTTGTCGACCGACGTCGTCGTCAGGCCGGCGATCTGCGCGGTCGACAGCCGGGTGACGTTCACCGCATCGAGGTTGGTGGTCGACAGGCCATTGAGTTGCGTCGTCGTCAAGCCCTGGACCTGGGTGGTCGACAGCGCGCCAACCTGGGTGGTCGACAGGTTGTTGAGCACGGTCGTCGTCAGCGAGCCGATCTGCGTCGCCGTCAGGGCGTTGGCCTGCGTCGTCGTCAGACCTTGCAGCTCAGTCGAGGTGAGCACACCGATTTGCGAAGAGCTCAACCGCGCGACCTGCGTCGCCGTCAGGTTCGATATCTGCGTCGAGGTCAGGTTGTCGACCGCTGTCGTGGTCAGGCCGCCGATCTGCGCCGTCGACAGCTTGGCGATGCTGACGGCGTTCAGGTTCGCCGTCGAGATGCCGTTCAACTGCGTGGTCGTCAGACCCTGGACCTGCGTCGTCGACAGCGCACCGACCTGCGTTGTGCTCAGGTTGTTGAGCACAGTCGTGGTCAGCGACCCGAGCTGTGTCGCGGTGAGCGCGTTGGCCTGCGTCGCGCTCAGACCCTGCAGTTCGGTCGAGGTCAGCACGCCGAGTTGCGACGAGCTCAAGCGCGCAACTTGCGTTGCCGTCAGATTCGAGATCTGCGTCGAGGTCAGGTTGTCGACCGCTGTCGTGGTTAGGCCGCCTATCTGCGCCGTCGTCAGTTTCGCGACGCTGATGGCATCGAGGTTAGCCGTCGAGATGCCGTTCAGCTGCGTGGTCGTGAGACCTTGGACCTGGGTGGTCGTCAGCGCCGCCACCTGCGTGGTGCTCAGGTTGTTGAGCACGGTCGTGGTCAGCGAGCCGATCTGCGTCGCCGTGAGTGCATTTGCCTGCGTCGTGCTCAGGCCCTGCAACTCGGTCGAGGTGAGCACACCGAGCTGCGACGAGCTCAGCCGCGCGATCTGCGTCGCGGTCAGGTTCGAGATCTGCGTTGAGGTCAGATTGTCGACCGACGTGGTCGTCAGGCCGCCGATCTGCGCCGTCGTCAGTTTCGCCACGCTGATGGCATCAAGGTTAGCCGTCGAGATGCCGTTCAGCTGCGTCGTCGTCAGACCTTGCACCTGCGTCGTCGACAGCGCGCCAACCTGCGTGGTCGTCAGGTCGTTGAGCACCGTCGTCGTCAGTGAGCCGATCTGCGTCGCGGTGAGCGCGTTTGCCTGCGTCGTCGTCAGACCCTGCAGCTCGGTCGAGGTGAGCGCGCCGATCTGCGAAGAGCTCAACCGCGCGACCTGCGTCGCCGTCAGGCCCGAAACCTGAGTTGTAGTCAGGTTGGTGATCGACGTGGTGGTCAGACCGCCGATCTGCGCGGTCGAAAGCTTGGCGACGTTGATCGCATCGAGGTTGGCGGTCGAGATACCGTTGAGCTGCGTGGTCGTCAGACCTTGCACCTGCGTCGTCGACAGCGCCGTGACCTGCGTCGTGCTCAGGTTATTGAGCACGGTCGTGGTCAGCGACCCGAGCTGTGTCGCGGTGAGCGCGTTGGCCTGCGTCGTGCTCAGACCCTGCAGTTCCGTCGAAGTCAGCACGCCGAGCTGCGACGAGCTCAGACGCGCGACCTGCGTCGCCGTCAGGTTCGAGATCTGCGTTGAGGTCAGGTTGTCGACCGACGTGGTGGTCAGGCCGCCGATCTGCGCCGTGGACAGCTTGGCCACGCTGACGGCGTTCAGGTTCGCCGTCGAGATGCCGTTGAGCTGGGTGGTCGTCAGACCCTGGACCTGTGTGGTCGTCAACGCGCCGACCTGCGTGGTCGACAGGTTGTTGAGCACGGTCGTGGTCAGCGAGCCGAGCTGCGTCGCCGTGAGCGCGTTCGCCTGCGTGGTGCTCAGGCCCTGCAGCTCCGTCGAGGTCAATACGCCGATCTGGGATGAACTCAGGCGCGCGACCTGCGTCGCGGTCAGGTTCGAGATCTGCGTTGAGGTCAGGTTGTCGACCGACGTGGTGGTCAGGCCGCCAATCTGCGCGGTGGACAGCTTGGCGATGCTGATGGCGTCGAGGTTGGCCGTCGAGATGCCGTTGAGCTGCGTGGTCGTGAGGCCCTGGACCTGGGTCGTCGACAGCGCGCCGACCTGCGTGGTCGACAGGTTGTTGAGGACGGTCGTCGTCAGCGAGCCGATCTGCGTCGCGGTGAGCGCGTTCGCCTGCGTGGTGCTCAGGCCCTGCAGTTCGGTCGAGGTCAGTACGCCGATCTGCGAGGAGCTCAGCCGCGCGATCTGCGTCGCCGTCAAGTTCGAGATCTGCGTCGAGGTCAAGTTATCGACCGACGTGGTCGTCAGGCCGCCGATTTGCGCCGTCGACAGCTTGGCCACACTGATGGCATCGAGGTTGGCGGTCGAAATGCCGTTCAACTGCGTCGTCGTCAGGCCCTGGACCTGTGTGGTCGTCAGCGCACCGACCTGCGTGGTCGTCAGGTCGTTGAGCACCGTGGTGGTCAGGCTGCCAAGCTGCGTGGCGGTCAGTGCATTGGCCTGCGTCGTCGTCAGCCCCTGCAGCTCGGTCGAGGTGAGCGCGCCGATCTGCGACGAGCTCAGCCGCGCGACCTGCGTTGCGGTCAGGTTCGAAACCTGAGTTGTAGTCAGGTTGGTGATCGACGTGGTGGTCAGACCGCCGATCTGCGCGGTCGACAGCTTGGCCACGCTCACGGCGTTCAAATTCGCCGTCGAAATGCCGTTGAGCTGCGTGGTCGTCAGACCTTGCACCTGCGTCGTCGACAGCGCCCCCACCTGCGTCGTGCTCAGGTTATTGAGCACAGTCGTGGTCAGCGAGCCGAGCTGCGTCGCCGTCAGCGCGTTCGCCTGCGTCGTCGTCAGACCTTGCAGTTCGGTCGACGTGAGCACGCCGAGCTGCGACGCGGTCAACCGCGATATCTGCGTCGCCGTCAGGTTGGATATCTGTGTCGAGGTCAGGTTATCGATCGACGTGGTGGTCAGGCCGGCAACCTGAGCGGTGGTGAGCTTGGCAAAGTTCAGCGCCGCGAGGTTATTGTTCGACAGAGCATTGAGCTGCGTGGTCGACAGCCCCTGCACCTGCGTGGTCGTCAGCGCGCCAATCTGCGTCGTCGTCAGATCGTTGAGCACCGTAGAGGTCAGCGAGCCGATCTGCGTCGCCGTCAGGGCGTTCGCTTGTGTCGTCGTCAGACCCTGCAGTTCGGTCGAGGTGAGCACGCCGATCTGCGAAGAGCTCAGCCGCGCGACCTGCGTCGCGGTCAGGTTCGAGATCTGCGTCGAGGTCAGGTTGTTGACGGAGGTCGTTGTCAGGCCGCCGATCTGCGCCGTGGACAGCTTGGCCACGCTCACGGCGTTCAAGTTCGCCGTCGAAATACCGTTGAGCTGGGTGGTCGTCAGGCCCTGGACCTGCGTCGTCGACAGCGCGCCAACCTGCGTCGTGGTCAGGTTGTTGAGGATCGTGGTGGTCAGCGAGCCGAGTTGGGTCGCCGTCAGGGCATTCGCCTGCGTCGTCGTCAGACCTTGCAACTCGGTCGACGTCAACACGCCCAATTGCGTGGACGTCAGCCGCGCGACCTGGGTCGCGGTGAGGTTCGAAATCTGCGTCGAGGTCAGATTGTCGACCGACGTGCTCGTCAGGCCGGCGACCTGCGTGGTCGAGAGCTTGGCGACACCGATGGCGTCGAGGTTGGCGGTCGAGATCCCATTGAGCTGGGTCGTCGTCAGGCCTTGCACCTGGGTGGTCGACAGTGCGCCGACCTGCGTGGTGGTCAGGTTGTTGAGGATCGTGGTGGTCAGGCTGCCAAGCTGCGTGGCGGTCAGCGCATTGGCCTGGGTCGTCGTCAGACCCTGCAGTTCGGTCGACGTGAGCACGCCGAGCTGCGACGAGCTCAGGCGCGCGACCTGCGTCGCCGTCAGGTTCGAGATCTGCGTTGAGGTCAGGTTGTCGACCGACGTGGTGGTCAGGCCGCCGATCTGCGTGGTCGACAGCTTGGCCACGCTCACGGCGTTCAAATTCGCCGTCGAGATGCCGTTGAGCTGAGTCGTCGTCAGACCCTGGACCTGTGTCGTCGACAGAGCACCGACCTGCGTGGTCGACAGGTTATTGAGGACCGTGGTCGTGAGAGAGCCAAGCTGCGTCGCGGTGAGCGCGTTCGCCTGCGTCGTCGTCAGACCTTGCAACTCGGTCGACGTCAACACGCCCAATTGCGTGGACGTCAGCCGCGCGACCTGGGTCGCGGTGAGGTTCGAAATCTGCGTCGAGGTCAAATTGTCGACCGACGTGCTCGTCAGGCCGGCGACCTGCGTGGTCGAGAGCTTGGCGACACCGATGGCGTCGAGGTTGGCGGTCGAAATGCCGTTCAACTGCGTCGTCGTCAGACCCTGCACCTGCGTCGTCGACAAGGCCGCCACTTGCGTGGTGGTCAGGTCATTGAGCACCGTGGTGGTCAGCGAACCGATCTGCGTCGCCGTCAGGGCGCTCGCCTGCGTGGTCGTCAAGCCCTGCAATTCGGTCGAGGTGAGCGCGCCCAGCTGCGAGGAGCTCAGCCGCGCGACCTGCGTCGCCGTCAGGCCCGAGACCTGAGTCGTGGTCAGATTGATGATCGACGTGGTGGTCAGGCCACCGATCTGCGTGGTCGACAGCTTCGCGATGCCGATCGCGTCGAGGTTGGCCGTCGAGATGCCGTTGAGCTGGGTCGTCGTCAGACCCTGCACTTGGGTCGTCGAGAGCGCCGTGACCTGCGTGGTCGACAGGTTGTTGAGGACGGTCGTCGTCAGCGACCCGAGCTGCGAGGCCGTCAGCGCGTTGGCCTGGGTTGTGGATAAGCCTTGCAATTCGGTCGAGGTCAGCACCCCGAGCTGCGAGGAGCTCAGCCGCGCGACCTGCGTGGCCGTGAGGTTCGAGATCTGCGTCGAGGTCAGGTTGTCGACCGACGTGGTCGTCAGGCCGCCGATCTGCGCCGTGGACAGCTTGGCCACGCCGATGGCGTTCAGGTTCGCCGTCGAGATGCCGTTGAGCTGGGTCGTCGTCAGACCCTGCACTTGAGTCGTCGAGAGCGCCGAGACCTGCGTGGTCGTTAGATTATTGAGGACCGTGGTCGTCAGCGAGCCGAGCTGCGTCGCGGTCAACGCATTGGCTTGTGTCGTCGTCAAACCTTGCAATTCGGTCGACGTGAGAACCCCGATTTGGGAGGACGTCAGCCGCGCGACCTGCGTCGCGGTCAGGTTCGAAATCTGCGTCGAGGTCAGGTTGTCGACCGACGTGGTCGTCAAACCGCCAATCTGCGTCGTCGTCAGCTTCGCGATGCCGATCGCGTCGAGGTTTGCGGTGGAAATACCGTTGAGCTGGGTCGTCGTCAGGCCCTGGACCTGCGTCGTCGACAGCGCACCAACCTGGGTCGTCGACAGGTTGTTGAGCACGGTCGTCGTCAGCGAGCCGAGTTGCGCCGCGGTCAGCGCGTTCGCCTGCGTTGTGCTCAGGCCCTGCAGCTCCGTCGAGGTCAGGACGCCGAGCTGCGACGAGCTCAGTCGGGCTACCTGAGTCGCGGTGAGGTTCGATATCTGCGTCGAGGTCAGATTATCGACCGACGTGGTCGTTAAGCCGGCCACCTGCGCGGTCGACAGCTTGGCCGCGCTAACGGCGTTCAAGTTCGCCGTCGAGATGCCGTTGAGCTGCGTGGTCGTCAGGCCCTGCACCTGCGTCGTCGACAGCGCCCCAATTTGCGTGGTCGACAGGTTGTTGAGCACCGTTGTCGTCAGGCTGCCGAGCTGGGCCGCGGTCAGCGCGTTCGCCTGCGTTGTGCTCAGACCCTGCAACTCGGTCGACGTCAACACGCCGAGCTGCGACGAGCTCAGGCGCGCGACTTGCGTCGCCGTCAGATTCGAAATCTGTGTCGAGGTCAGGTTGTCGACGGAGGTCGTGGTCAAGCCGCCGATCTGCGCGGTCGTCAACTTCGCGACGCTGATAGCGTCGAGGTTTGCGGTGGAAATACCGTTGAGCTGGGTCGTCGTCAGGCCCTGGACCTGCGTGGTCGAGAGCGCCGCAACCTGCGTCGTCGACAGATTGCTGAGAACCGTCGTCGTGACGGCCCCGAGCTGGGCCGCCGTCAATGCATTGGACTGCGTCGTACTCAGGCCCTGCAATTCGGTTGATGTCAGCACGCCGATCTGCGCCGCGCTCAGGCGTCCGACCTGCGTCGACGTCAGGTTCGAAATCTGCGTCGAGGTCAGATTGTCGACCGCTGTGGTCGTCAACCCGCCGATCTGCGCCGTCGACAGCTTCGCGACGCTGACAGCGTTGAGATTTGCCGTCGACAGGCCGTTGAGCTGGGTCGTCGACAGCCCCTGAAGCTGCGTCGTCGACAGCGCGCCAACCTGCGTCGTGGTCAGGTTGTTGAGCACCGTCGTGGTCACGGCACCGAGTTGGGCCGCGGTCAGCGCATTGGCCTGGGTGGTGGTCAGGCCCTGCAATTCGGTCGTGGTGAAAGCGCCGATCTCGGCGGCCGTCAGCACGCTCATCTGGGTCGTGGTGAGGCTAGAAACCTGGGTCGTCGTGAAAGCGTCAAATTGCGCGGTCAGCAGCGCGCGCATGGTGGCGGACGACAGGGCGGCAACCTGGGTCCCGTACAGCGCCTGCAAGTTCGTCGTCGTAATGACGTTGACTTGCGTCGCAGTCAGCGCGGCAACCTGCGTCGTGTTCAACGCCTGCAGGTCGGTACTGGTAAGGGAGGAGATTGCGGTTGTCGAAAGGCCCGCAATTTGAGTCGCGGACAGAGACGTGACAATAGAAGGCATCTAGTAACACTCCATCCCGACTGTACTGTCGCGCGGCCCCATCTGGGACGAATGAGCAAAGTCGGCCGGAGCTTTACATCTAAGTGTTAATTGACTCTCACTTTTCGATTTTTGGGTTCGAAATTAGCTCAATGCAGAATAAGAACTGAGCCAATTCGCAGGCACTTGGCGTGTAATGGGCGCGTAAAACGGGATCGACGCCGGCCTCGCGCGCGCAAAATTCAGGACTCGTTAATATTCGTAACTTTCACGCACAGTATCGGCACTCGTCTGGTCGAGCGGCCTCCTACTTTGGCAACAGACGTTACCAGATCGTTACCCGACGCCGGTATCAGGTCTTGGCAAGCACTTCCGTCTCGGACGTACGAGGCAATCGAATCGAACTGCCTTTCACCACGGCATAGATGGACGGGATCACAATCAAGGTGAGCAAGGTCGACGATACCATGCCACCGATCATCGGCACGGCGATACGCTGCATCACCTCCGCTCCCGCCCCGTGGCTCCACATGATCGGCAGCAAACCGGCCATGATGGCCGCAACCGTCATCATCTTCGGACGCACACGCTCAACTGCGCCTGTCATAATCGCGGCGTAGAGATCTTCATGCGTGAACGGTCGTCCTTCCGCGGCCCGCTCCGCCTTCAACTCCCTCAGTGCATGGTCAAGATAGATCAGCATCACCACGCCGGTCTCGGCGGCGACACCAGCGAGCGCGATAAAGCCGACCACCACGGCCACCGACAGGTTGAAACCGAGCCACCACATCAACCATAGGCCGCCTACCAGCGCGAAAGGCACCGACAGCATGACGATTAGCGACTCGGTCACACGCCGGAAGTTGAGATAGAGCAGCAGAAAGATCACCAACACAGTGATCGGCACGACGATCTTGAGCCGCGCCTTGGCGCGTTCGAGATACTCGAACTGGCCGCTCCAGCTCACGTAATATCCGGGCGGAAACTTCACCTGCGCGGCAACCGCCTTCTGCGCGTCGGCCACATAGCCGCCGAGATCGCGCCCCCGCAGATCGACATAGATGTAGACGGCAAGCTGCGAGTTCTCGGTTCGGATCGTCGCCGGGCCTCGCGCCAGGCTCACCTTCGCCACTTGCCCCAGCGGCACCGTGCCGCCGCTCGCCAGCGGAATGAGCAACTGCGTGGCGATCGCCTGCGGATCGCTTCGGTAGTCGCGCGGGTAGCGAATGCTGACCGTGTAACGCTCGCGGCCCTCGACCGTGGTCGTCACCGACTCGGCGCCGAGCGCCATGGAGATCATGCTTTGCACGTCGCCGATGGTTAGCCCATACCGCGCAAGCTGCGTTCGGTCGGGGTCGATGTTGAGATAGTAGCCGCCGATCACACGCTCGGCGAAGGCGCTAGTCGTGCCGGGTACGGTTCGCACCACCACCTCGATCTGTCGCGCCACCTTCTCCATTTCGGTCAGATCGGTGCCGTAGACCTTGATGCCGATGGGCGTACGGATGCCAGTCGATAGCATGTCGATGCGTGCCTTGATGGGCATGGTCCAAGCGTTCGAGACACCAGGAAACTGCAGCGCCTTGTCCATCTCCGCGGTGAGCTTCTCGATGGTCATACCCGGCCGCCACTCGTTCTCCGGCTTGAGGTTGACCACCGTCTCGAACATTTCCGTTGGCGCCGGGTCAGTGGCCGTCGAGGCGCGCCCCGCCTTCCCCCACACGGATGACACCTCCGGGAAGGTCTTGATGATCTTGTTCTGCGTTTGCAGCAGCTCAGCCGCCTTCGTCACCGACAGGCCCGGTGGGGTCGTCGGCATATAGAGCAGCGTGCCCTCGTTCAGCGTCGGCATGAATTCGGAGCCGAGTTGTAACGCCGGCCAGATGCTGCCGGCGAGCATTGCCAGAGCGATCAAGATCGTCACGGCCTTGAAGCGCAATGCGACGCGAATGACCGGCCGATAAATCCAGATCAGGAACCGGTTCACCGGGTTGCGATGCTCCGGAACGATCCGCCCGCGCACGAACAGGAACATCAGCGCGGGCACAAGGGTAACCGACAACAGTGCGGCGGCCGCCATGGCAAAGGTCTTAGTGAAGGCGAGCGGCTTGAACAGACGCCCCTCCTGCGCCTCAAGGGCGAAGATCGGCAGGAACGACACGGTGATGATTAGCAGGCTGAAGAATAATGCCGGGCCTACTTCGATCGCTGCCTCGATCAGCACTTGGCTGCGCGGCTTGTCCGGCGGCGCGCGCTCCATATGTTTGTGCGCGTTCTCGATCATCACGATCGCCGCGTCGACCATCGCACCGATGGCGATGGCGATGCCGCCGAGGCTCATGATGTTCGAGCTCAAGCCAAACAGGTACATGAACAGATAAGCGATGAGCACGCCGATCGGCAGCGTGATGATCGCCACCAAGGCACTGCGCACATGCAGCAGGAAGATGACGCAGACGAGCGCGACGATAATGCTCTCTTCGACCAGCGTACGTTTAAGCGTGTCGATGGCGCGATAGATCAGA
>Ga0255338_1003794_pt1 | contig 17203 bp, 29 predicted proteins | sample MeOH1_35cm_T4_19_FD_203715 | JGI IMG/M metagenome (GOLD analysis project Ga0255338, IMG submission 203715) | Sandy soil microbial communities from University of British Columbia, Vancouver, Canada - MeOH1_35cm_T4_195 | ecosystem: Engineered > Artificial ecosystem > Sand microcosm > Unclassified ...
GGGGAGGCGTCGTCATGTGCCGGAGGATATCGGCGCAGGTCGAACCCTGTAGGCCTTGGCGGAGCCGGCCTGTCCGGTTGAGTGCGACATACGGTCTGGGCGGGTAGGCCGTGGCCACCGGTCGGGCTATGCCTGGGTCCCGTTTCCGGAGGGGTGACACAGGCCGTAGCGCGTCGTGCACAAGTCGGGGATGTGCGCCTGGCGCGAAAATGCAATGATGCCGCCAAAGAATTGATTTGGAGACGGCACGGAAGGGGACGATTCGGGTGGCGTACTCGTCATCGTTGGCTGCCGCGCTCGGCGGGGTCAGCGAGGGTCAGCTGGTCCACTGGCGCCGCGAGCCGAACCCAATCCTCGTGCCGGAGTACGGCAGCCGGCCGCGGGTGAGCTACAGCTTCCGTGACCTGCTGGCGATCCGTGCCGTAGCGCGCATGCGCACGGAGTTGTCGCTTCAGAAGATCCGCAAGGCGATCCAGAACGTCAAGAACCTGGACAATTTCGAGCACCTCTCTCATGTCCGGTTGGTGGCTAAGGGCAACACGATCGTCTGGATCCAGTCCGAAGATCAGATGGTCGACGTGCTGAGGCAGCCCGGCCAGCAGCTGATCGCGACGATGGAGGACATCCTCGGCGAGTTCGTCGGATGGACTGGCGCCACGGTCGTGCCACTGGCGCGCCCGAAGCCCGGCATCCGCATCAACCCAGGTGTCCTGCGCGGCTTCCCGGTGATCGACAACACTCGGGTGCCGTATGACACCGTCGCCTCGCTTGCGGCGGACGGACTCGACGCGACCTCGATCAGATACTTCTACCCCTCAGTGACAGATGTCGGTGTGGAAGGGGCGGTAGCCCTTGACCGGTACGTAAGCGAGTACCCGCACCGGGCCGCGTGAGCCTATGAAGATCTTGCTGGACGAGCAGGTGCCCGAACCCGCCCTCGACCCCCTCCGGTTCATGCTCCCGCGCCACACGATCGACCATGTCCAACGGATCAGGTGGAAAGGCAAGCAGGATCTCCAACTCCTCCCGGACATGGCAATCCGCGGCTACTTGATGCTCGTCACCGCCGACACCGGGCAGCTGGAAGACCACGAGGAGTGCACGGCCATCAAGAAGGCCGGCATCCACCACGTTCGCTTCGAGCGGCACGGCAGAGGCATCGCCTCGACCGCTAGCGCGATCGCGACCGTTGTCGCGGGGGTGCCCATCATCGTGCCGCTCCTCGAGCAACAACCGCAGCGCCTGGTTGAGCTTGGCGTCGTCAAGTGTGGCCAGACCAGGTACAAGATCGTGGATCCGGACCGAGAACCTCCAACGCAATACTGGCCCGGCCGCAAGACTGTCCGCCGCCGCCGGCCTCCCCGTGAAGCCAGCTCGGGCTAGTGGAAGGGCCCCGCTCTCGGGCGGGGCCCTTGCCCCACGGTGCCGTGAGCGTCTGGCCACGGTGCGTGGTGGTGTCGCATACTGTCGGGCATGAGCGCTGCTGGCTGGAGACTGAACCCGCCCGCCCCCTACCGTCGGGCCGGCTGGCGCGGTCGCCTGCGCCTGGTGTGGGCGCGGCTTGCGCGGCTCACCGCGAGGTCGTGAGCTGGCACCGGGCCTGACCGGCCCGGCGCTCTCGCGACCGGTGGGTGCCGTCGCTGATCTCGCAGCTGAAGATGTCGCGCGAGTTCCCGGTCACCGTGATGGTGATCTCGATGCGCAGGCCGCTGCTGTAGTCCAGCGTCTGCTTGTACGCCCCGCCGGCGACCGTCTTGCGGGTGTGGTCGCCGCGGGCGTCGCCGACCCGGGACGCCCGCACGTACACCTGGTAGGGGCCGGACCCCTCCGCCCGGATGGTCGCGGTCCGCTGCGTGGTCGTGTCGACCTGCCGGTCCGCCGGCGGCCGGTCGCTCTTGACGCCACCCTCGCCCTCGCAGGCAAGCGCGGCCGCCAGGGCCAGCGCCGCGGCCACGGCCTTGACGGCCCGGCGGGATCGGTGAGACTGGTACATGGTCAGACCTCCCGTGTCTGATCGAGGCCCCGGCCGGCGCTGCGATCGCCGCGTCCGGGGCCACCCCTTCGGTGGGGTGGCTTCGTGGTGGTCCCGCGGGCGGGCGGGACGGTGGGCCGGCCCTGCCGCGATGAGGCTGCGGCAGGACGACGGGCCGGTGCCGGGGCGTGCGGCGGCAGCACCCGCACGCCGGCGGTCACGTCGATGTAGAGCTCGCGCCGGGTGATCGCCTCGCCGCGGGCGTTGAGCACGTAGCCGGTCACCCAGGCCGCGCCCTCGTAGGTGGGCTGCTCGTCAACGGACACCAGCCGCAGCGTGATGGCCCGGTCGCCGCCGAACTGGACGCCGGCGGCGCGGCCGATCCACAGGACGGTGCCGGCCCGCCACGCGGCCGCTATCGGGTCCACGAGACGAACCGTTCGTGCAGCTCGCTGGCCGGGACCCGGGGCAGGTCGCCGGCGGCGGCGAAGAGCAGCGCCCCGACGTAGGCGGCCAGGCCGCTCCGGTCGGACCCGTACGCCTCGGCCAGCTTCGTGCGGGCCGGCGGGCAGGGCCAGGCCGTGTCCTGGCAGGCGGGGCAGGTCCAGCCCGGCATGGCGGGAACGTGGCTGTCATCGAGCCGATGCGACAGGGCTTCGAGGGCCCTGGTGACGGTCCGCGCGTTCATAGCGCCTCCGAATGAATGGGCCCGCGCGAGCGCGGAGAGAGGGACCGGGGCGAGCACGGGTGTCGGCCCGCCCCGGGCGACCTCAGATTCCCGTCGCCGAACGGAGAACCCCGGGGGTCGCGTGCACTACGATAGCAACAAACACAACAAACGCAACTAAGAGAGTTGAGGGGAGGTCACCGGGCGTGATCGAATCGGGGTGCCGAACGGAGAACACCATGCCTATCCCGATGGGGTATCGGCGTATCGCCGATGACCTGCGCTCACGCATCGCCGGGGGCGAGTACGCCCCCGGCTCGCGCCTGCCCACCTATCGAGAGCTGGCGGAGCACTACAACGCCGGCATCACGACCGTGCAGAAGGCCGTGCAGCTGCTGCAGAGCGAGGGCGTCGTGGTCGGCGTCCAGGGCGCCGGTTTGTACGTGGCGGAGGAGTGACCTAGGCGAACTCGTGAGCACGTGTCCACGTGCTGACGTCCCACGGGGGCACCATACCGTCTCCGTCCATGATCGACCCCGCGTCGGGCGTGCCCGCCTGGCGGCAGCTGGCGGATGCGCTCAGGGACCGCATCGCCGCCGGCGAGTGGCCGCCCGGCGCTCGACTGCCGTCCGAGACGCGACTGACGCAGGAGTACGCGCTGGGCCGTACCACCGTCCGGCGGGCGGTTGCCGCGCTGCGCGCGGAGGGCGTGGTGGAGGTCCAGCACGGCTGGGGAACCCGGGTGCCCTCCGCCCGGGAGGTTGAGCGGGTTACGGCCGAGCCGGGATCGGTGATCACCACGCGGATGCCGACCCCTCAGGAGCGGGCCGTCCTCGCGGTGCCCGATGGGGTCCCGATGCTCGTGGTGACTGGCCCGGACGGCATGGCCGACGCGTATCCGGGCGACCGGACCCGGGTCGAGGTTCGGTAGACGTCATACCGTGGCGTCCGAGTCGCCGGCTTTCGGTGTTCGGGCGCCATTCGAGAAATGACATCGTTGCAAATCTGATTCAGTATCGACGCCCGCGCATGCGACGGCCACTGTGCGTGATCATCAGCGTCTGTGCGGGTAGCCAGTCCTCACGCAGGGGTTATGCCGTAGCACGTGGAACTTCCACACGCCACTGGATCACTGGCCGTCCCACGTACCCTCTGATCGGAGGTATAGCGCCGCGGGTCGTACGGGTGTTTCATCGACGCGTATTGAGTCTCCGTTTAGACAAGGAGCGCGAACACCTCATGCCCCATCGCCTGCCGCCCATCCCGCTCTTCATCAAGACTCACCACGTGGGCGGCGCCGTCCACGGGCGGCCAGACAGACCGGGCCACGCCGGCTGGAACGACCCCCCCGACGTCGGGCCGACCAAGCCGAAGCCGGCCCGGTCGCCCGCCGGCTCCGACCCGGCACCCGAGCCGTCGGTATCCAAGTCGAAGGCGACCCGGGGGCCGGCCCAGCCTGCGCCCGCTACCAAGGGCACGGCGTCGTCGACTGCATCTGCGCCGTCGCCCACCGGGACTCCCCCATCCGTCGGTAGCCACTACCAGTGGGCGGACGACCAGGACGACGGGGTCGTCCAGGAGATCGTGGCGACGACGCCTCCCAGCACCCCTGACGCCGGGCCCGCCGCGGGGGCGGGCGATGGCGGCGCGGTTCCGATGGCGGCGCTGCTGGCGGTCGCGGCGTCTCTCGCGGTGATCGTGGTACTCGTGCGGGCCGTCAACCGCTGGCGGAGTCCACGGGCGGCCAGCTTTCCCCTGACCGATGAAGAGTGGCGGGAGAGGATGAATCCGCGGCCGTCATCCGGGCCAGTGCGCCGGCCGGTCGCCGGCCGGGACGCGGGGCTGGCGCTGGCGGAGCCGGTGACGGCGGAGGCAACTGAGCGGCAGCGGCTGACGGAGGTGCACCTGCGCGAGCAGTTCGCCGCCGAGCTCGAGGACGCGAAGCAGGCCGCGCGCCGCAAGGGGTTCGCGGAGGGCTACGTCGCGGGGTGGAAGAAGCGGCTGTCGGAGAGGGGCGAGGGGTCGCCGGGGTGATCTTCCCCTACCAGTCCCCTAAAGATCATCAGGCCCCGGCGGAAACCGGGGCCTGACCTGCATCTTTAGTCGGATGCTCTTGGCGGAGGATACGAGATTCGAACTTCTTAATAGCCCCAGGTCAGGGCGTTGTCACGCACCCTGATCAGGGGTTTCAGCGGGGCTGACGTGGGATGGCGGGGGTGTGACGGGGGTGGATTCCCCTACGTTTCCCCTAAAGTCGATCTTGCTCATGGCTGCCTCCACCGCCGCCACCACGCCGTCGTCGACCTCCGGCAAGAGGTGACCGTACCGCTGATCGGTGAACCCGACGTCCTTGTGGCCGAGCCGCCGGCTGATCGCCGACAGCGGCACGTTGGCCGCGATCAGCCACGCCACGTGCGTGTGCCGCAGGTCGTGCAGCCGCAGGCCGGGTAGCCCTGCGGCCTCCCGCGCCAGCCACCAGATCTCGTAGAACTCCTTGCGCCGGATCAGGCCGCCGCGGGTGCCGGCGAAGACTCGGTCGTCGGGCTTCTTGCCCTCGACCAATGGGCGGAGGACCTCGGCGATGGCTCGCTGGAACGAGACGTACCGCTTGCTGCGCTTCGTCTTCGGCGTTTGGTCGACGGGCCGGCCGCCGACCTCGACCGTCTGTAGCCGCACGTGCAGGCGGTTGCGCACCAGGTCGATGTCCCGCTTGCGCAGGCCCATCGCCTCGGACCAGCGCAGGCCGGTGGCGAGCAGGACCAGGATCAGCGGGCGCCAGTGCTCCGGCACCGCCTGGACGAGGCGGTCGGCCTCCTCAATGGAGAGGAAGAGCATCTCGTCCCGGTCGTCGTCCTCCTCCGGCAACAGCGTGTGTTCACAGGGGTTGTGGCGGATGTACTTGTGCGTGATCGCGGCGGCGAGGATGACGTACAGCTGCCCGTGGGCGTTCCGTACCGTCTTGGCTGCCAGCGGGCGCGGCTTCCTCACCTTCGTCCGCCCGTCGAGCAGGTCGTTGGTCCACCGCTGAACGATGAGCGGCTGATCAGACAGTTCCCCCAGCCGCAGGTGTCCGAGCATCGGCACGATGTACCGGTTGATCACGCCCTCGATGCTCGTCTGGCTGGTGGCCTTCAACGCGCGCTTGTAGGCCGGCCACCAGGTCGCCACCCAATCTGCGAGGGTCAGCTCGCCGCCGCGGGGCACGAGGGAATCCCCGCGCAGCGCGTCCGCCCGCATGATCGTCATCGCGTCCTGAGCGGCCGACTTCGTCTCGTACCCGCTGGCGAGGGTGATCTTCTCGCCGGCGAGGAGCTCGCGGATCCGCCAGCTACGCCCGTTCTTCTCGATCCACATGGAATCTCCGCAGGCATGGGTGAGTGAGCCGCGGCCCGGCCGGCGGCAGTGGGAAGGTTGGTACTACGCGCTGCGGCGCGCCTGCTCGATGCGATAGCTGAGCTCCCGCATCCGGCGCTGCTTGTCGCGCTCGCGCTGCTCCACGATGAGTCGCTCATCGGCGGTGCGCATGTCCTCCAGCTGCTGGAGGATTTCCGCCTTGGTCTCGTCGTCGAGATCCGACTCCAAGACGGTGCGCTGCTCCTCGTCGATCTCTTCCTCGGTCGGCTGGTACGGCAGCTCGCCGATCTGGTAGTAGCCGACTCGGATCAGCCACTCCATCGCGTTGTGCCCAGTGCGGTCGGCGGCGTTGCGGATGCTCTCCTCGGAGACCTTCACCGACCCGCTCAGCCAGTTGTCGATCGTCTTCGGGTCCATACCGAGCTTCCGGGCAAGCGTCGCTTTCTTGCCCTTGGTGAACTCGGCGAGCATCTCCTGGACGATCCTCGCCCACTCCTCGCGGTTCACCTCACCGGTCGCCACCAGCCGATCATACGGCAAACCTGATACTGAGTTTCCGGGAGCTTGCTCCCGAGTTAGCACCCGCGTGCCCACGGTGCCCTCGTGTCGGATCGCCCATCGGCGACGTCTCTGCCACCTGGCCTCTTGAAGCCTGGTCATTCCCCTCATCGGCATGCACTGCACTCTACTCGGGAATGCGTTCCCGAGTCTAGAGGTTGAAGTGTCGGGTTGACGGGAGCGCGATCGGGTGTAAAGTCGGGACCGTGATCCCAGGAATGCAGTCCAAAGATAGGACCGCGAACCCCGGAATGCATGCCAAGGTGCGTGTTCGTCGGTCCCGGTACCTCGCCGCGTTCGCCGCCATTGGGTGCAGCTCGAACCTCGCTCGGTCACGGGAGAGCGGCTTGGATCCCAAGTCGATCTACTCAGCGCTCAAGGGCGAGCCGGTCAGCGAGAAGTTCATGGCTCACACGATCGCGGCGCTGCGCAAGGACGAGAAGTACAGCGCGCTGCTCGCCGAGATCGGCATCGATCCGACGCTCGACAGCCTGTTCGAAGTGAGCGTCGAGGACGTCGCATGAGCAGCGACGACCTGGAGGTGTTCACCTTCGCCGAGCTGGCCGCGCTGTGGAAGACCGGTGAGGACTGGCTCCGGAAAGGCGTCTCCGCCAGGAAGTTTCCGCACCACCGCATCGCCAACGAGATCCGCTTCACCCGCGAAGACGCTGCCGCGATCCTGGCCAGCCGCGCGGTGCAGCCGGCGCATGTCCCCACACCCGACCAGGTCGCCGCGAAGCGCGCCGAAGTCGGCCAATCCAAAGGAGTTGCAGCATGACCGGACCTGACACCGGTGGCCCGGGTGGCACCGGCCCGGGGATCAGCCTCGCCCTGCGGCCGCTGGGCGTCCACCTCGCCGAGCGGATCCGCCGAGAGGCGGCCGCCGGGAGTGCTGGCGCGAAGGGAGTCTCGGCGTCCCCGCTGTCGCGTGAGCAGCGCGAGGACCGGTACCGCAAGCAGACCGGTTCCCGCCAGCTGACCGCCCGCCAGGACCGCCGCGCCGGGCACAAGGCACACCGAGCTCTGGCACGGGCCAAGGGCTGACGATGCGCCGCTGCGTGGTCAGTCGTACGCCGGCGATGGTCGCCCAGGCGCTCGCTCTTGCCGCGGTCGGACTGGTCCTGATCGTCGCCGGCCTGACGGCGCCCGCATCGCCGGCGTCCGAGCCGGTCCCGGTCCGCTGGCGGCCGGCCACTGAGCAGGAGCGGCGGGACTACGACGCCCGCCAGTTGGCGGCGCTGCTCGAGGAGCTCGCCCGCCAACGAGAAGGGGCCACGTCCGCGCCAACGGCCGTGACCCCGGAAACCCGTACCCGCACCAACCCGCTGAGGAAGGAACTGGTCGAGATGACCAACGTACAGGCCGCCCCCGAGGTGGCGTCCACCCCGCTGGATCGCGCGCTCGCCGACGCCGCCGGGCAGCCGGCGATCGTCCGGATCGCCAGGACGAACATGCTCCGGGAGATCTCCCGGCTCTGCTACGCCGTCGACCAGGACGCCCTGCCCGCCCCGCGGGCCGTCCGGTTCGACAAACGGACCCACGCCGCGCAGCTGGACTTCGACACCCAGGCGGAGGCCGAGGCATGGGCCGAGCGGGTCGGTGGCCAGCGCTCCGCCCGGGTCTGGGCGCTGGTCGGCGCGGCCGGCTACCACGCGATCGTCGACTGGCGCGGCGTGCGCGTCGACCTGGTCTCCGTCGTCCCAGTCGCCCTGCCGGCCGCCGCCGGCCAGGCCCCCGCCGAGCACTACGAGACCGGCGGGTGGAAGGGCGGTCCCGGCGGGTGCGGGGTCAAGTGCGCCTGCGGCACGGTCTTCGATGGGTTTGACAGTCTTGGCGAGGCAACCGACCTGCTGAACGCCCACATCGTTCGGGAGACCGACCCGGCCGCGCCGACGCACGTGGCCGCCATCAGCGAGCGGCCGGCCGAGCCCGGCGAGGTGTGCACGTGCGGCCGCCCAGCGGTGAAGGTGTTCACCGGCGGCAGGTTCGGCGACACCGGGTACTGCGGGCTGCCCGACGGCGGCCAGCCGGGGCCGTGCCCGTTCTGCGGCGGCCCGCGTCACCAGGGTCAGCGGTGCTCGCGGTACGAGCTGCGGCCGGCGGTGTCGGCGTGATGGGCGCCGCGATCGTGGAGGGCCTGCGGGCGGCCGCCGGCGAGGTGGCCGGGCTTCTGCTGGTCGTCGTTCTGGTCGCCGTGGCGACCGTGCTGGACCGGGCGGGTGCCCGGTGACGGCCGCGGTGCTGCCGGCTCGGGTGCCGGCCCAGCCCGGCCCGCCCGCGCTGGAGCAGACCAGCGACGGCCCGGCCGGTACGTGGCACCTGGTTGTGGCGGCTCAGGCCGGCGACCGGGACGCCTTCGGCCAGCTCTACGCCCACTACCGCGACACGGTCTACAGGTTCGTCTACTTCCGGATCGGCGGTAACCGGCAGCTCGCCGAGGACCTCACCTCCGAGGCGTTCATGCGGGCCTTGCGCCGCATCGAGACCGTCCAGTGGCAGGGCCGCGACATCGGGGCCTGGTTCGTGACGATCGCCCGGAACCTGGTCGCCGACCACTTCAAGTCCGGTCGCTACCGGCTGGAGCTCACCACTGCGGACATGCACGACCCGGACCACGGCATGGACCGCGTCGACCGCACCCGCGAGGGCGACCCGGCCGCGGCCGCCGTCGAGTACCTGACCCACGTCGAGCTGCTCACCGCCGTCAAGCAGCTCACCGTTGAGCAGCAGGACGTCATCATCCTGCGCTTCCTCCACGGCCTGTCCGTCGCCGAGACCTGCATCGCGGTCGGCAAGAACGAGGGCGCCGTCAAGGCCATCCAGTACCGAGCCTGCCGCACCCTCGCGCGGCTGCTCCCCGCCGGCTTCCGGGAGACCCGATGATCACCGACCCGTCCGCTCTCGCCTTCACGATCTCCGCCGCCCTGGTCACCGGCGTCGCCGTTGGCGCGATCCTCGCCGGCCTTGCTCAGCGCGGCCGCGCCGCCGACGACGCCGAGCGCGCCGGCCGCGCGTTCCGCGAACTGCGCAACCTCGCCCAGGCGTGCGCCGACCCGGTGCACCTGCCACGGCTGATGCGCGGCACCGCCGACATCTGGGACAACTTCCGCCCGGACGGCCTCGCCCTGGACGTCATCGCCCCACCGCCGCTCACCCCGGCATACGCGCACCGGCTGGTCGACGCCTACTCAACCGGCGACCCGGTGGACTTCGCCGGCTGCTGGGTGCCCCCGGACATCCAGGGCCGCGTCCGGGCGATCGTCGCCGGCGCCAGCGAACCGACCGTCCGGATCTCCACCCTCGGCGAGCCCGGCAGCAAGCGCCCATGGCTGTTCGGCCCGGTGGCGGAGACCACGGTGGCCGGTGGGCTGATCGCCGCGCCGACCCCTCCGCTCGCCGGCGACGCCCGGCTGATCCGGCCGAGGGCCAGCGATGGGTGAGCCGGAGCAGCCGCCGGTGCCGTGCCTGGACTGCGGGACGCCGTGCCGCAGCCCGCTGTCCAGGTCCCGGCGGATCGGCTCCGGCTGCTGGCGCAAGCGCCGCCGCAAGGCCCGCGCCCAGGCCGCCCCGGTCCCGCTGCCCGGCCTGTCCGGGCGGCGCGGCCAGGCCGGCCAGGACGGCCCGGACCTGCTCGACGCCGCGACCGAGGACGGCACCCCGTGAGCGCGCCACGCACGCCCGCCCCGCGGCCGTGCCCGAGCTGGGACCCGGACCCGGAGCTCGGCACCGACTGGCGCGGCCGCAAGACCTGCCGCACCTGCCAGCGGCCCGGCGCGCCGGACGACCCGGCCCACGCCCCGCCACCACCGCCCCCGCCCGTACCGCAGGCCCGCATCTCGCCCGCGCTCGCCGCCGCCGCCCGAGCCCGCGACGCCGCGATCCTCGGCGAGCACGACCCGGAGGAGTACAGGTGACCGACCTACCCCCGACCCCTGTCGACCCGGCCCGCGTGCTGGCCGCGCTCGAGGTCCTCGGCTGGCCCGACGACCGCGCCGACCCCGCCACCTGCCCCGCGCCGCTCGACGAGGTCGACTACCCGCTCGGCGTGTACTGGGAACTGGCCGAGGACGTCATCCGCGCCGCGGACGCGGCGAGCTCCGAGCAGCACGTCATCGAGATCAGGACCGACGGCTGGACCATCCAGCACCCGCTGTCGTGCAGGCCGAACCTCTTCGACTGCCCGGTCAACCGGGTCGCCGAGGCCGACCTGGAACCGCTCACCGGTCCGCCGGCGCCGCCCGGCCGCTACGAGTGCGGGGTCAACGACATCGGCGACCGGTTCCTGCTCGGCGACCGCGTCGACCAGGAGGTGCGTTCCGATGGGTGAGCGCTTGCTGACCGACGCCGAGCTGCGCGCGGCGGCCGCGAGCCGGCCGGGGTACGCGACCTATCCGCAGTACCGGCCGGGCCAGCCGGAGCGGCTGGCACCGTACTGGCGCGGCGAGCCGGCCCCGTCGCCGGCCGTGCCCGTGCCGACGGCCGCCCCACGCTGGTACGACCACGCCGACATCTGGGGCCCGGAGACCGAGCCGGCCGCGGCGGCGACCTCGCAGCCGGACTTCATCCTGCGGGCAGCCCGCGAGCTGTCCGAGGACGAGGCGGAGCAGATCAAGCGGTCCTTCGAGGAGAAAGTCGCGGAGCATGGTCTGCGGCTGGCGGTGCTGCCGCCGTCGCCCGTCTTCGAGTTCTCGCCGCAACGCTCCCCTGGCCGCCCGTGGTGGCGGCGCCGGTGGAACTGGGCGGTGATGTCCGGGGACGGCCGGTCCTGGTGGGGCTACTGCTGGACCCTGACCGGTGCCCGCCGTCGGACGGCCCGCGCCCGGAGGGCAGCGCGGTGACCGCCGACGTGGAGCAGCTGACCGAGCGGTCCACCGAGGACGCAGCCCGGGCCCGCGCGGAGCGGATCCGCGCCGGCATCCACAACTATCTGGAGACCCTGGCGGAGATCGCCCTGGCGTGGGAGCGCCGGGACTGGCAGGTCCTTGGGTACGCCGACTGGCCGGCGTACGTGGACGGCGAGTTCGGCGCTGACCGGCTGCGCCTGCCGGCTGAGCACCGGCAGCGGGCGGTGGCCGAGCTGCGCCTGGCCGGCATGAGCCAGCGGGCGATCGCCACCGCGGTGGGCGTCGACCAGGCGACCGTGCAGCGGGACCTGGCCCGAGGTGATGCATCTGCATCACCTGCCGAGGTGCGCGGGGTCGACGGGAAGACGTATGCGCCGACCCGGCCGGCCCCGGCCTCTGCCCAGCCGTCGGCGGCCGCCGGGCCGGACCCCGGTGAGCGGGTGTGGATCGCGACGGCACGCAAGGGCATCGCGGCCCATGCGCTCAAGTCCCGGGAGTTCACCCTGTGCGGCCGGTCGACCCGCACCGGCCTGACGCTGACCGCCCTTCAGTCCGTCGAGCGGTGGGAGGCGACCTGGTGCCGCCCCTGCTGGCCGGCGTCCGAGACCACCCGTTTCGCGGCGGGTGAAGCGGCCCCGACCGGGCCGGCCAACGAGGCCCACGACCCCCGGGCCTCATGGGAAGCCGGGGCGGAGGTTCGCGGCTCCGCCCCGGCAGGCACCCCCGTCATCGAGACGGCCGCCGGTGTCGCCTCTACCGACCCGGCGGATGGAGCGGATACCGCGTTTCCTCATGGCGCGGGCGACGCTGCTCCAGCCCCTGCCCCGTCTGCCGCTTCCCCGGCCGGCGGGGCAGGGGTAACCCCCGCACAGAGTGGGCTCACGCTGGCGCAGGCCCGCCGCGTGCGGGCCGCGCTTGCCCACCTCAACGCCTCCGGCGGAGCCCGTGTCGAGCAACGCGTGTACGAGGTGCCGTACTCGTCGACGTCGCCCACTCTCGGCGGGCCGCAGCCGGTGACGCTGGCCAGCGTCCAGTGGTGGGACGACGGCGAGATCCACATCCGGTTCCTGAAGGCGGGCGGCCACTACTGCGTGGCCTCCACCGAGTTCTACGCCGGCGACGTCGACCAGGCCCTCGACGTGCTGTGCGCGCTGCGCCTGCTGCCCGCCCACCTCTCCACCGCGTACGCCGCCGGCGTCCAGGCCGGGATGCGTGGTGGCGAGGCGATCGACGGCGAACTGGTGGAGGTCGACCGTGGCTGACCTGATCGTGTACCCCGGTTGGCGGACGGTGCCGGCCGGCCTGTACTCCAAGACGCAGCTGGCGGACCTGGACCTGCCCCGGGTGCCGGGCGGGCCCCAGCGCGCGTGGGTGGAGACCAGCAACTGGCGCGGCAAGAAGGACCACTTCGAGCTGTATCGGCTGTCGGAGTCGGTGCCGTCGCCGGCGACCGCCGCCCAGCTGCAGGCGGCCCGTGCCCGGTCGTTCGGTAGTGACCACACGGGCGGGCGGGTGTGCGGGGAGTGCGGTGCCCGCCCGGACCGGCCGGTGCCCGAGCTCGGCGCGGTGACCGGCTCCGCCCACCTGCCCGACGGCGACGCGGAGCCGACCCGGCGGCTCTGCCTGGCGTGCGCGCGGGTGGTCCGGCTGCGCGCTGCGGTGGCCGCTGCCGCCCGGACGCGTACCGAGGCGGCCCGGTGGGCGGCCCGGGTCCTCGCGGCCGCGCCGCCCGTGGTGCGCGTCGACGAGGTGTTCCGGCCGCCGGCGCCGTCCGGCCGGCGCAACTTGGAGCCGGTGGCGCTGTGCGTCGACGCCGTCACCGCCATCAGCGGCCGGCGCGTCCAGGCGACCATCCGGCTGGCCGGGCCTCGGGTGAAGGCGGTCCCGCCCGATGCTGTCGACCCGGGCAGCCTTGCGGAGGTGCTACGGCCGCTGCTGGCCGCCGAGATGGTCGTGACTTGGCGACGCGAGGAACTGAGGCCGCTGCTGCGCCTCTACTACGCGGACGCGCTGACCTGGCCGAGGGGTGGCCATAACAGCCTGTGGGAGCGGGCCACCTGGTGGCGGGGCGAGGTCGACCCGGACACCCTGGTTGTCCGGCACGCGATCGACCCGGGCACCGCCGAGCGGACGCTGCTGCTCCTGCGCCGAATGGCGGCCACCGCTCCGCCCAACAAGGCGGTGACCAAGTGGTGACCTGGCGCGTGTGGATCTACGACGAAGAACACGAGGTCGACATCGACCCGCGCCTGCTGCGGATGGGTGATGACCGGCTCACGCTCGACGCGTCCGGCCGCGTCGTCTTTGCCCGGACCGGGCGCCCATGGACACCCGCGCCGGCGGGCAGGCCATGACCGCGCCGATCGCCCGGCCAGGGCTGTGGCTGGTGGCCACCATCGTGCTGGGCCGGCCGGTGAAGGTCGCCGAGAACCCGCACGTGTGCGGCGTGACGGTGACCGAGACGATCTCCCGCCAGCCGTACCGCTACCAGGCCCGCGACTGCCCGGCCTGCGCCGTCCAGACGGCCAGGAAGGTTGGCCGGCCATGACCCGGGATCAGCTGATGGAGGCACTGCTGGTGGAGCGGTACGGGCCCACCTGGCTGCCGCCGGTCGTGCCCCAGCCGCTGGTCCGCGCCCCCGCCGACGAGGCGGCACCGCCGCCCCCGCCCCGCCGCCGCGGGCACCTGACGGTGCTCGACGGCGGATCAACCACCGCGGCCGATGTGGCCGCCCGCACCACGGATCGGAGAAACACCATGGCGAGGATCAGCCTCGACGCGGACCAGGTGCAGCTGCTCACCGCCGTGCAGCAGGGCCGCGTCCACCACGACCCCCGGTTCACCCGGCCCGACTTCGAGAAGGAGCCGGGGCCGCCGATGGTGCTCAAGCGCGCCACCCAGCGCCTCGCGCCGCTGAAGCGGCAGCGGCTGGTCGAGCTGGCCCCGGAGTCCGAGGCCCTCGGGAACGGGGTGCGTCTCTACAAGACCACCACGCTGGGCGATGAGGTGCTGGCCGAGGTCCGCCGCCAGGAGGACGCGGCCAACGCCGACCCGGACCGCGTCGGTGGGGTGGCCTGATGCCGCCCGTACTGACGATCACCAGCCGGGCGGACTACGACGTGCTGCGCCTGTTCGCCGGCGGGAAGTCCGAGATCGAGATCGCTGACGCCACCGGCCTGACGCAGAAGGCCGTCACCAAGGTCATCAACGACATGTGCGCCGGCGATGAGGTCGTCGCCGGGCAGATGGTCACCGCGTACGAGCACCGGGCCCGCGCCGTGGCGGCCGCGCAGGGCCGCCCGGGCGTCCCCGGCGTCCCACGGACCACCACGGTGCCGCCGCCCGGCACCCTCCGCCCGCCGGCGCAGCCCGGGGCGCCGGCCGGCCCGGACACGTTGACGCAGCTGCTCCACGCCGCCGCGGCCTCACCCACCCGCCGGGTGCAGGCCCTCGGCGAGAAGCTGCGCGCCCTGGCCACCGAGGTGCGCGAGGCGCTCGCCAAGGAGGAACAGGCCGCCGCCGCGCAGCGCCGCGTGGACGAGCTGGCCGCCGAGCTGAAGAAGGCACAGGAGGAGCTGCGAGCCGCGACCGGCCGGCCTGCCCGTCCGGCGGCGAGCGCCACCGCCACGCCGGCCACTGGCCAGGAGGTGCCGGCCAAGACGGTCCGGGCGTGGGCCCGGCAGAACAAGGTCGACGTGCCGGCGCTCGGGCGGATACCCCGCGACGTGATGGACGCCTACCTCAAGGCCAACCCCGGCCACGCCACCGCGTCCACCGACCCCGACACCGAGCGAAGGAGCAACCCGAGTTGACCACGATCGTGGCGCTGGACCTGGAAACCAGCGGCCTGGACCCGGACCGCCACCACATCTGGGAGATCGGCGCGGTCGTCCGCGACCACCGCGACCCGGCGTACTGCGGCCGCTGGCAGATCATGATGCGACCAAACCTGACCGACGCCGACCCGGTCGCCCTGCGCGTCGGCCGATACTACGAGCGAGCCCCGCGCCACTTCGCCTCCCGCAACGGCTGCGGCGCGTATGTGATCGCGCGTCCCGCAGCGCTCATCGGATCAGCGGCCACACCAGCGCCGCCACCCGTCGCGCCGATCGGCGAGGCCACCCGCACCGCGGTCGCCGGCTGGCTCGCGGTGATCCTCGACGGCGCGACGATCGTCGGCGCCAACCCGGCGTTCGACGCCGCGTTCATGACCCGGTTCCTCCGCTCGCACGGCCACGCCCCGACCTGGCACCACCACCTGGTCGACGTCACCGCCCTCGCCGCTGGCTTCCTCGCCGGCCAGCAGGATGGATTCAACAGCGCGGTCGACTGGATCGTCGACTACCACAACGCCTCGCTCGACGCCGGCGCCTGCCGGGTCACCCGGCCGGAGCGGGACCTGATGACCCCGCTACCCCCGGGCCCCTGGCGCACCAGCGACGTCGCCACGCTGCTCGGCGTCACCTGCCCGCCGGACCAGCGCCACACCGCCCTCGGTGACGCCGACTGGGCCCTCGCGATCTACGACCGGGTGCTGGGTACGCATCGGGACGGTGACCGGTGAGCGACATCCAGGGGCTGGCGGAGGAGGTGCAAGCGCTGCTCGGCGCGGCCGTCGACCGGGACTACCAGGCCGCCACCGACCTGGTCGTCCGCATCGCCGACCAGCACGGCGCGCAGGGCGTGTACGGGCTGTGCTGCGCGCTCGCGCAGATGGTCACCACGTTTGGGTTCGGCGTGAAGCGCGGCCAGGGGTTCGCCGGGATCGCAGTGACCGGCCCGGACGGGCGGCCTGTGAACCCGGACGCGGCACCGGCGGAGGCGCGTCCGAAGGTGTGGGCGACGCGGTTCGTGGCCGCCTACACGAACGACGACAGCGCCACCACGGTGGCGCTGTTCGAGACGTCGCTGGCAGACCCGGACGGACACATCGCCGGTGTGGCGGCGCTCATCGGGATGGCCGCAGATGTGCTGCGGTCGAAGATCGGGGAGGGCAACCGTGCCTGAGTGCCCGATCCTGTCCTCCCGGCGTCACCACACTGAGCTGCACACGCAGCTGAACGCGGCGGAGAACGACCTGCGCAGCCAGACCGAGGCGCTGCGCCAGGCCCTCGCCGAGCGGGATGAGCTCGCGAAGGTGGTTGCGGAGATCGGCGACGTGATGAGTCCGACCGGCGAGCGGCCGGTGGAGGCCCTGGGCTCGCTGGTCGACGACGTGGCGCAGCTGGTCGAGCAGCGCGACATGCACGCCGCCGACGCCCAGGTCATCGCCGACAGCAACGACCTTCTCCGGGAGCGCCTCGCCACGGCGACCGAGCTGGCGCGCGAGGTCCTCGCCCACTTCCACGAGCGCGGGCACCCCGGCCGGCCGTGCAAACGCACGGGCTGGGTGACCGAGGAGCGGATCTCAGCGTGGTGGGCCAAGGTCGAGAGCCTGACGGCACCGGCTCCATCTCGGCCAGCCGGATAGCGGCACTGCCCGCCCGCCTGTCCCCTCTGCTCAACCTCGGCGCGGCCACCAGATGCGGTGGCCGCGCCGAGTGCTACCGGGAGAACCATAGATGTTGATCACTAAGGCGGTGGCTGGGTGGCCTGGCTGAAGTCCAGCGACAACAGCAACCAGCACCCCGCCGTCCTGGCCCCTCTCGCATGGGTGCGCGGCCCGGACGACGACGTGGACGGGTGGGACCTGCGCCTGCCCGCCGTCGCCGGGCTGGTGTGGCTGTGCGCCACCTACTCCGCCGGGCAGGAGACGGACTACGTCGTGCCGGACGGGACCGTGGCCCTCTACGGCGGCCCGCAGTGGCA
>Ga0255338_1003795_pt1 | contig 17202 bp, 13 predicted proteins | sample MeOH1_35cm_T4_19_FD_203715 | JGI IMG/M metagenome (GOLD analysis project Ga0255338, IMG submission 203715) | Sandy soil microbial communities from University of British Columbia, Vancouver, Canada - MeOH1_35cm_T4_195 | ecosystem: Engineered > Artificial ecosystem > Sand microcosm > Unclassified ...
TTTCGCGGCTCACCGAATCTTTGCGGGACTGGTACCGGTACGGAGCGTCGTCAAATTCAGTTAAGTGATACCAGGAGTAACTTTCATCAAGAACGTCCCGGCCGAAATCGATATAACCATATGTAAGGTGGAATGTCTGAAACCGGTTAACGGATGCATTGGCCGCCATGTTGAAATCAACATTCACCGGAATTCCTTTTACAATTTCTGCAGGTACAGGCGCGATCCGATAGGTCAGGTTGTGATATCCGCCGGGTTCAGCCCCGGCATCAATCTTCACTTTTTGTCCGATACTATCGCCGGGCTGCAAAAGCAATACACGGTTTTGTGCTGTCAGACTGAAATGTGCTGCAAAGAATAATGCAGCGATGATGTACAGACGGAAATTCATGGCAGGTTGGTTAATGATAAAACTAATTTAGTCGTTTAACCGATTGATGCCTCCTTCTGCCCGATTTCACACACGAAATGCGCGAATTCCTAATAATCAGCGATTGGTGTCACTTTATCTTTGGCAGCATCTTATGGATGTTTTATCTCCCCTGAAATTGAAGCTTAAAAAGGCAGAATCTGCTGATGCCGGAGCAATTGCCGCGCTCGCTGAAAAGATATGGCGTGTACATTATCCGCCCATTATCGGCTCAAAGCAGGTTGAGTATATGCTCAGCCACATGCACACTGCAGAGAACATAGTGGAACAGATGAATGCAGGACAAACCTTCTGTTTCATTCTCGATGGAGAAAACACAATAGGTTATACTTCGTGGAGTAAACCTGCAGACCAGGAACTATTCATCCACAAATTCTATATCGATCCCGCGCAGCAACGACAAGGAATAGGGAAAAAAGTGTTTGACGAAATACTGGAACTGAATCCCGGAACGAAAACAATCCGACTCACAGTGAACCGCATGAACTACAAATCAATCAATTTCTATTACAAGGTTGGATTTGTGATCGAAGACGTGAAAGACTTCGATATCGGGAACGGATATTTCATGAACGATTTCGTAATGCGTTGGGGCGCGAAAAAATAGCAACGCGGATTTCCTTTGTTCGCCGGTTCCGGTTCCTTCGGTGGATTACCAGTTTAAACGGCCACATTGCTGATTGCATCTTATGTGATAGGCCTGGGTTTATCTCCTGAAATCCGCTGACCGGAACATTCTGTTTTACTGCAGTGACCGATGCGAAGCGATTTAGAAAACAACGGGTATAAAAAATCCGCGCTCCAGATATTTTACGTTCCTATTTTCTATGCAGTGCGGCCGTGATGTACTGATAATCGAGGTAATATAACACACGCACAGAAACCTGGTTCAGTTGCGGAGCCTGCATGGTCGTCTGGAAATTGTACTTGTAGCTGTAGTTGATCACCGGTTCTTCGGTCATGGTGTTCAGTTTGTACGAGACGGACAGAATACTTCCCGGTGCGAAAATCCATTGGTACACGATATCTGCGTTCACTGTATTGAAACTGAAATCGTGATTCTGGTTGTATGTTACGTAATCATTCAGTGTTCCGTCTTCCTGCAGGATATAGAATCCGTAGTAATGTCCGGTAGACCAGTAATGACGGGCCGAAACAGAAAGTGTCATGTCTTTCATGAACACATATCTTGCAGTGAATGATTGCTCCAGGTTGCGGATGATGCGACGCCCGAACACAATCGTTCCGTCTTCTTCAATATTCACCCATCCACGATCTCCGTCATCCACGTGAAACCCGGGAATATATTCCAGCAACAGCCGGTCACTCGCACGCCACGTAACACGCAGTGTACTGCCGATCCAGGGATTCGATGGAATTGTTGGTGAAACTACTGCTGTTCGTCCTGCATACATATCAATTCCCCAACTGAACTTCTTGCTGTAATTACTTGAATAACCCATAAAAATATTCTGGATCCGGGTGCGCAGGAATACGCGTCCATCTACCCGTGGTTCGAAGTAATCATAGAAGTCCATCGGAGTAAATTCTGTTCCGATAAAAAAGTTGGAGAAATTCCGGAAAGACATGAAGTTGAACAGGTTTATTCCCAGGTAGGTGGTTTTTCCTGTCTGGAGATTGTAATTGTAGTTTACGCTCAGGTCGCTCGATTCATAATTGAAAATCCATTTGGGATTGAACAACTGATAGGAGAATCGTACACTGTTCGACGCATAATTGTTTTCAAATGTCAGGCCCAGGTCGTTCGCATCCCACAGTTTGCTCAGTACTTCCCGACGGATTCCGCCCTGCCAGGTTCCGCTTGTTTTGTTGATGGCAACGAGGTATTTGTAACCAATCTCTGATGTGAATTCACTGGTTTCTCCGTCCATCGGGTAGAGTACATTGCTCACTGCACCATGCGCGTCGTATGACCAGGTATTCGCTTTGTTGTTTAACGACATACCGGCACCGGTTACGTCAGAGCTTCGGTAGTCACCGGTACGCAATACATTCGTATTGATGAAGTAAACTGTTGAGCTGTTCGCCAGTTGTTTGTCCATAACGAATATGTTGTAATTCGAACGTGGCTCGGTCAGGACTTTTCTCGTTTTCCCGCTTGCAGTGTCTTTAACGGTTGCATAGGTATTGTCTACATAGGCATTTAATATGCCGATGCCCATGCCGAGATTGGTGCGTCCTGAAACTTTAGTTGCATTCAGTAGTTTCGCCCGGCTTGGATTCTTCGTGACTACTTCGTTTGAATCGAGATTATTTGTCACCGCATAAAATCCGGAAGGAGTTTTCCCTATTCGTCGCGAATAGAAAAGATCACCGCGCTGAAACAAATCGACACCCTCCGTGAAGAAAGGACGTTGTTCTCCGAATGTCTGCTCAAACGCACCAAGGTTTTTTACCACGTTATCGCTCTGTACCTGGGAAAAGTCAGGGAGAAGTGTCATATCAACGGTAAAACTTTCGTTGATTCCCCACTTCAGGTCCATGCCACCGGCAACACTGAATTCCGGTTCCGAGGCGCCGAAACGGTCGTCGTCCTGGTAAATTGTGGTGATATAAGGAGTGAGCGACAATCGCACCGGTGGATCAATGTCATTGAGTCCTTTCAGAACGCCCCAGTACTTAAGGCTGTTCATTACTTCCTTCGGAGTAAGCGCCCACTGGTCAAACTCCTGGTTGCGGGAAAAGCTCCGGGTAATCTGAAGTCCCCAATCGGTATTGCCGGTGGGGAAACGCAATGCCGACCACGGTATAAGTATTTCACAGATCCATCCGTTGGAAACAATGCGCGTTTCGCTTTTCCATACTCCATTGTAGTTGAAATCTGAAAAGCGGTTGTCAAGCTGAATCCCGGAAGCAGTCACCGTAAAGTCGAATGCATCCTGCTGCGTGTTGTAGGTGTCGAATACGATGCGGAACCGATCTGCCACCAATCCGTAATCGTCGCGAATGCCTAATTGTTTTCCGATGCTGTCCGGAGCGTTATCATACATCATTGCTCCGACGTAGATTCCAACGTTGTCGTAAATGATTTTTACTTCGGTCTGGTTGCGGACAATACCATGTTCCACAGGATTGTTCTGCTCGAAATTACCGGCCACCGCAACGCCTTGCCATGCGGCATCATCAAGTACGCCGTCAATCTTAACTGCAGCAGAAGCGCGCGAGGTGGTGTATTCTCTCCGCACAATCACCGAGTCGTCGCCTTCCTTGCCGAACATGGTGATGCAAAGGGCGATTGCAAGTCCGGTCAATAATGACTTCATAGCGTTTCAGTATGTCAACGTTGCAAATGTATTGCAGGTATTCTTCCTCACAAGGGAACAATGACTAACGGGTGATAAAGAATGTGAAAGGAAAGGAACCGCATACCACAATAACGTACAATTTGTCGAAATGATACACGCTAAATAGTTGTTCACCGTTCTTTGTTTTATCGTTCACCGCTCCGGATACATACTGAAATCCAGGTAGTTTTAGGAATAACACCATTCAGTAACAATCCGTTGAGATTCCCGAAAAAACCTTTGGGTGGTGATCCACCTGCTTTTAACGGTGAACCAGTCAACGTTTTAACTGTGAACGGGTAACTTTTGAACAAATAGCAATATGTGCTTTCAGGGTTCACTTTCATTGTTATTTTTGCCTGTCCGAATACGGAAGTAGGCGGGCTATCCTCTAAACCAGACCAGATGAATCTTCACGAATATCAGGGCAAAGAAATCCTCAAAGGATTTGGTGTTGCCATACAGGAAGGAATTGTTGCCGACACTCCTGAAAAAGCAGTTGCAGCAGCGCAGGAATTGACCAAAACAACCGGCACGGGCTGGTGGGTGGTGAAGTCGCAGATACACGCAGGTGGTCGCGGCAAAGGAAAGATAAAAGGAACCGAACAACGCGGAGTTCAGCTGGCGAAAAGTCTCGATGATGTGAAGAGCATTTCGAAGGCTATTCTCGGCGGAACGCTTGTTACGCTCCAGACCGGAGAAAAAGGGAAAGTGGTGAACAAAGTGCTCATCGCGCAGGATGTTTACTATCCGGGACCGGAAGAACATAAAGAATTTTACATGAGCGTTCTGCTTGACCGTGCGAAAGGACGCAACGTAATTGTGTATTCTACTGAAGGCGGAATGAACATCGAAGAAGTGGCAGAGCACACGCCGCACCTGATTCACCGCGAAGAAATTGATCCGAAAGTGGGATTGAGAGATTTCCAGGCTCGTAAGATTGCATTCAACCTCGGGCTGAGCGGTGAAGCTTTCAAAGGCATGATTTCATTCGTGAAATCTTTGTACAAAGCTTACGAAGCTATCGACGCAAGCTTGTTTGAGATCAATCCGCTTTTCAAAACCTCTGACGGAAAAATCATAGCGGTTGACTCGAAAGTTTCGGTTGATGGAAACGGACTCATCCGTCATAAAGACATTGCAGATATGCGCGATACTTCTGAAGAAGATCCTACAGAAGTGGAAGCAGGTTCGCACGGACTCAACTACGTGAAGCTCGACGGAAATGTGGGCTGCATGGTTAACGGTGCAGGCCTTGCAATGGCTACAATGGATATCATCAAGCTTTCCGGCGGAGATCCTGCCAACTTCCTCGACGTAGGCGGTACAGCAAATGCAGCCCGCGTAGAGCAGGCGTTCCGCATCATTTTGCGCGATGAAAAAGTGAAAGCGATTCTCGTAAATATTTTCGGCGGAATCGTTCGTTGCGACCGCGTTGCACAGGGAATTGTGGACGCATACAAAAACATCGGCGACATCAAAGTTCCGATCATTGTTCGTCTGCAGGGCACAAATGCAGTAGAAGCGAAAAAGATCATCACCGAATCAGGCCTGAAAGTTTTCTCTGCGATTGAATTGCAGGAAGCAGCGGATCTTGTGAAGCAGGTGGTGCAGGGATAGTAAAACTCAAGTTATTTCTGAAGCCCGACTGATTATCAGTCGGGCTTTTTTTTGACAATCAATTCGCGGGAAGAGTAAAGCCGACATATTCGGCAAGGACTCCGGAAGATCAGCTTTCACGGTCTTTTCGTTTTAGTTGAGAACTTATGATATAAATCCTTTTTCGGATCTTCAAATTTTCGAATCTTCGGATCGCAATGCTCAACCGCCTCAAAGCCGAGTCACTGTCCCGGATAAAATCGGTGTCGCCGGAACAATTTTTCACGAAAGGCTCCACGCTTTTTCAGGAAGGAAAAATTCCGCTCAACGTCTACTTTGTGGTTTCCGGAAAATTCAAACTTTATACGACCGATATCCAGGGCAGGGAGCAGATTGTTCACCTGGCAGCCAATGGAGACCTCATGGGTTATCGTGCAGTGCTGGGTGGCGATTCCTTCTCGTGCAGTGCTTCGGCTCTCGAAGATTCTCTTGTGCTCTGTGTACCAAAGGACACGTTCCTGAACGTGCTGGATTCAGATGCGGAGTTTTCCTTTGCTGTGGTCCGCCTGTTAACCCGGGAACTAAGGGATGCAGAACATCATCTGGCGGGACTCGCCCGGAAGTCGGTAAGGGCCCGCCTGGCAGAAGTTTTGTTAATTCTTGCGGATAAATTCGGGTATGAGCCTGACGGAGCAACCATCAATGTTTCCCTCTCCAGGGAAGAAATTGCCGGGCTGGTAGGAACTGCCACCGAAACTGCCATACGCCTGCTGAATGCATTACGGGATGAGGGCCTGCTGGCAACGAACGGGAAGAAAATCCGTCTCATTGACAAACCGGGTTTGCGACGGACTTCAGAAGACCTTTGACTTAAGAGATCGGAGACAGGAGCAGGAAGTGGTGTGAAAGAGGAAAGTATGTCTAAACCCGGTTCCGTTACTATGTTAAACAAGGTCATTTACTCCTGTATCCCAACTCCCATCTCCCAACTATTTGCTATCTTTGCCCGCTTATTGAATATGTCAGGAAAGTTATTTGTTGCTTTTTCGCTTATTATCGCCCTTTTCGCGGGGTCTTGCAATAGTTTCAGCAAGATTCAGAAGAGCACAAACCTTGAGGACAAATTCAAAGCCGCTAAAGACTATTACGCTAAGAAGGAATACGTAAAAGCTCAGTTACTTTTTGACGAGCTCTACGCCGTAATGCGGAATACAGACAAAGGCGAAGACGTTCTTTATTATCTGGCCTATTCGAATTACAACATGGGCGATTACATTCTTGCAGGATACCAGTTTGCGGTGTTCTACAGAACGTATCCGCTGAGCACACGTGCCGAAGAATGTTTGTACATGAGCGCATACTGTCACTACCAGATATCGCCACCATACAGCCTTGATCAGTACGATACCTATCTCGCGATAGAGCGCTTCCAGTATTTCGTTCAGATGTTCCCGAACAGCGAACGTGTGAAAGAATGCAACAAGCTTATTGATGTGCTGCACGAGAAGCTCGACAAAAAGCAGTTCGAAATTGCGAAGATGTACCTGAATATCGGTGAGTATAAAGCAGCTATCGCATCATTCGAACAGCTGCTGCACGATGCACCGGCTACGAAGTTCAGGGAAGAGAGTATGTTTCTGCTGATCAAAGCGAAGTACTTTCTGGCACTGAACAGCATCGAAGCGAAAAAAGAACAGCGTATCAATGAAGCGCAAACACAATTTAATGTCTTCGTGAAAGAATTCCCGGAGAGTGAGTACATGAATGATGCGAATTCTTACCAGGATAAAATCAATAAGCTCCGGGAAGATTTCCAGAACGATAAAAAGAGTAAAACCAATTAATACCTAACACAATGGTTGATTTCAAAAAGTCGAATGCAGACGTAACAACAGTTACACGCGACCTACGCAAACTGGATACCGAAACCGGCAATATCTACGAGTCGGTTGCGATCATCTCCAAGCGCGCAAACCAGATCAGCGCAGAACTGAAAGAAGAACTCACCGGAAAACTGAACGAGTTTGCTTCGCATACCGACAACCTTGAAGAAGTATTTGAGAACCGCGAGCAGATCGAGATTTCAAAGTTCTATGAGCGTCTTCCTAAGCCGGTAAACATCGCTATACAGGAATTCGCGGAAGATAAAGTTTATCACCGCAACCCGATTAAGGAACAGGAGTAATCTTGTGCAAAAGATAATGCATGGACATGGTAGTAGAAATGCTATCATGTCTTGTTGTTTAATAATGTGCCGAAAATCAGGTGCCGATATGCCGATTGAGTCAACCGATTAATTAACCGGCACATCCTGCGAAGCCATAAGCTCATGTTGAAAGACAAACACATCATCATCGGAATTACAGGAGGCATCGCTGCCTACAAAATTCCTTTGCTCGTTCGTCTCCTGGTGAAAGCCGGTGCCGAAGTGCAGGTAATGATGACTCCGTCTGCCCACGAGTTTGTGACACCGTTGACGCTTGCCACGCTTTCGAAGAAGCCTGTACTTACGAAGTTCACAGAAGGAACGCAAGGCATCTGGAATAATCACGTTGATCTTGGTCTCTGGGCCGATCTCATGGTGATTGCTCCAGCCACCGCGAATACGATCTCTGATCTCGTTCACGGCAAAAGCGAAAATATTCTTCAGGCAGTATTTCTTTCTGCGCGTTGCCCGGTTGCAGTAGCGCCGGCGATGGATCTGGATATGTACCAGCATCCGGCGACTAAAGAGAATCTTGAAACACTTCGTCAGCGTGGTACACTTATCATTCCGCCGGGAACCGGTGAACTGGCAAGCGGACTGACCGGAGAAGGGCGCATGGCCGAGCCGGAAGAAATATATTCCTTTATTGAGACAACGTTAACGCGCGCAAACCGTCTATCAGGAAAGAAAATCCTCATTACGGCCGGACCTACATACGAACCAATAGACGCAGTACGTTTTATCGGCAATTTTTCCACCGGTAAAATGGGTATAGCTATTGCCAATACATTGTCGCGGCAAGGTGCTGAAGTGACACTGGTTTGCGGTCCCAGCAAAGAAAGGAATACGGATGCCGGCGTGAACAGAATCGATGTGACGACCGCTTCTGAGATGTTTGATGCGTGCGAGAAAGCGTTTCCATCATCCGATGCTGCGATCCTGACAGCAGCTGTTGCGGATTTCCGTCCGAAGAAAATTTCTGACCGCAAGATTAAAAAAGAAGAAGGCGGAATGACAGAAGTAGAACTCGAGGAAACCCGGGACATTCTCGCTTCATTGGGAAAAATGAAGAAGAGCGGACAGGTTCTTGCGGGCTTTGCGCTGGAGACTGACAATGAATCGGCAAATGCAAAGTCAAAGCTCGAACGGAAGAACCTCGATTTTATCGTAATGAATTCTTTGCGTGATGCAGGAGCAGGATTCGGTACCGATACCAATAAGATTACCGTCTTTACGCGTGACGGAAAAACGCATAACTTTGATCTGAAACCGAAAAACGAGGTAGCCCGGGATATTGCTGATGTGCTGTTCACCTTTCTGAGCAAATGAAGAAACTGATAGTTTTAGCACTGGTGTTGACCGCCGCGTTCAATGTGAATGCGCAGGAACTGAATTGCCAGGTGCAGGTTGTGTCTCCGCAGATCCAGGGAACAACAGAGAAGAGGATTTTCGAAAATCTTCAGAAATCGGTTTACGAATTCCTGAACAATACCAAGTGGACGAATGATATCTATGCCATAGAGGAGCGCATCAATTGTTCCATGTTCATCAACATCACGGAGAAGCTTTCTACCGACGAATATAAAGCAACAATTCAGATCCAGTCGACACGTACAATATTCAAGTCATCGTACAACTCTGTTCTGTTCAACCACAACGATGCAGAATTTCAGTTCCGGTATGTTGAGTTTCAGCCGCTGGATTTTTCCATCAATCAGCACATGAGTAATCTGACTTCGGTGCTCGCCTATTATGCTTACGTAATTCTCGGAATGGATTACGACTCCTATTCCCTCAACGGAGGAACACCATGGTGGCAGAAAGCTCAAACCATTGTTGCGAACGCGCAGAACGCTCCGGAGAAAGGATGGAAATCATCAGAGAGCACCAAGAACCGCTACTGGCTCGTAGAAAACATGCTTCAGCCGACGTTCGCTCCTTTGCGCGATTGCATCTATAAGTATCACCGCCTGGGTTTTGATATTATGTACCAGGATGTGGAGGGCGGAAGGGCACAGGTACTTCAGGCGTTGCAGGAACTCGAAGCCGTACACAACGCAAAACCATTATCGTTCCCGATGCAGATTTTCTTCAACGCAAAGTCGGATGAAATCGTGAAATTATTCTCAGGCGGTACGCAGGATGAAAAGGCGAAAGTGGTACCTCTTCTCCAGAAGATCGATCCCGGGCATGGGATTGTTTACCAGAATATTTCAAGACCGCAGTAATTCCGGCATTGAGGCAATAGGGCAATGGGGGATTTAGACTGAAATCGTCTGTTGTTTTCGATGAGTTCACAATTCTTTTAGCCTTTTTCCCAATCCCTTAATGCCCAATTGCCCTAATGCCTATTTTTGGCACTGTTTTGGATTTAATTCCATCCATAACCACTGCTGAAACTATGAAAACATCTACTTTCCGATCAAATGCGCTGAAATTCGCTGTTGCTGCCCTCATTCCGGCGCTTCTGGCAGTTCCGGCCTGCAAAATGGGACACGCATCACTCCAGGTACTTGAGCCTGCTGATGTTACGCTTCCTGCACACATCCAGAAATTTATTCTTGCCGATCGCACCCGTCCTGAAAAAGGGAATGGGCAACAGGCATTAAATATCCTCGAAGGAATTATCACCGGCGAAGGAATTTTCCAGGATAAATGGGCTTCAGAAGACTGCATTGAGGGATTGCGTCAGAAGCTTACAATGACACCACGTTTCAGTGTAACTGTAGCAGCGCTGGATACTGCGCTGAAAGGAACGGGTCGTCGCCAGACCAAACCACCGCTGGATTGGGCTACAGTATCAAAACTTTTGGGTGGAGATACAACAGCTGCGCTTGTTGTGTTGGAAGCGTTTGACTCGAACACAAATCTGTTCAATGATGTTACGCAAACGCAGCAAAAGCAGACGGACGGTACTACTATCAACGTTCCTCAATACAACGCACACGGAAAAATCACTGTTTATACTGTATGGAGAACTTACGATCTCAAGACAAAGACAATTGTTGACCAGTTCAGCGGTGAGCAAGTGCAACAGTTCGACGCTAGCGGCAAGACTCTTGCAGAAGCAGAAAGCCGTTTACCATCGCGCAGCGATATGACCAGCCGCGCAGGAGTTTATGCCGGACAGCAATACGGACACCGCATTTCACCTCAGTATGTTTGGGTATCGCGTGAATATTATCGCAAAGGAAATTCACAGATGAAGAGTGCCGGTAAAATGGCTCGCTACAACAACTGGAAAATGGCTTCGGAGATATGGAACAAAGAGGCGACCAGTTCCGATCAGAAAGTGGCACGTCGCGCAAGCATGAATATGGCGCTTGCAGCAGAGCAAACCGGAGATATTGATCTCGCGATTCAGTGGTGTGAGCGGGCTGTGCAGATGGGCGATAAGCGCGCGATGCGCTACCTGCAGGTTCTTCAGATGAGAAAGTGGCAGAATGATAAGCTCAACGAGCAGATGAAAGGCAAACAATAAAAAAAAAGACCGCGAAAAGCGGTCTTTTTTTTGATGTGCCAATTTGCCAATGTGCCGATTGAGGTGAGTGCTAATAACACGTTAGAATCTTCATTAGCACATTAGCAAATTACCACATTAGCACATTAACTTTGCGGCGTGTATAAGTACCTTCTCCGGCCATTTCTGTTTCTAGTCGACCCCGAGAAAGTCCACTACTTCGTTTTCGATTGTCTCCGTTTCTTCATGCGGATTCCGGGATTCAAAGCGCTTTTCCGCGCGATGTATGCCGTCAATGACAAACGTCTCGAGCGTAAAGTTTTCGGAATAACATTTCCAAACCCCGTTGGACTTGCCGCAGGACTTGATAAAGACGCGAAGCTGTTCGATGAACTGGGCATCATCGGATTCGGTTTCGTTGAAATCGGTACACTCACGCCGAAAGCACAGCCAGGAAATGACAAGCCACGATTGTTTCGCCTGAAGAAAGATTCAGGTCTGATCAACCGCATGGGCTTCAACAACGAAGGTGCACAAGCTGCCGCAGAGCGATTGAAGAAACGCAAAACGAATGTGATTATCGGTGGCAACATCGGCAAGAACAAGGTCACTCCGAACGAAGAAGCGACTGGTGATTACGAAAAATGTTTCGAAACGCTTTTCGATTACGTCGATTACTTTGTGGTGAATGTAAGCTCACCGAACACACCGAACCTTCGTGAACTGCAGGATAAAGCTCCGCTCACAGCATTGTTGAACCGCATGAAAGAACTCAATGCAAGGAAGAAAAATCCGAAACCGATTCTGCTGAAGATTGCACCGGATCTGACTGATTCGCAACTCGATGACATTATTGAAATTGTACAAGCGACGAAAATCGATGGCGTTGTTGCTACAAATACAACAATCTCCCGCGAAGGACTCCAAACTCCTCCCTCGTCCCTCGAAGCTATCGGAATGGGCGGATTGAGCGGAAAACCGTTAACAAAACGATCAACAGAAGTAATAAGATATCTCCATACAAAATCGAACGGAAGTTTTCCTATTATTGGAGTAGGAGGGATTCACTCCGCGGAAGATGCGCTTGAAAAACTCGATGCAGGTGCAACACTTGTGCAGTTATATACCGGATTTATTTACGAGGGACCCAGGTTGATTACACGTATAAACAAGGCACTACTGAACAGAAAGAACTGATTTTCAATTAGCGCGTGGAGGTTCTCTCCTTTGGAGAGTTAGTGAGGCGTGCGGAGGGAAATTGAAAATCATCACAATAATTCATTATGGAAAAGATCGAATTGGTAGAATGCCCGCGAGATGCCATGCAAGGCATTGAGGAATATATTCCGGCAGAAAAGAAAGCTGCGTACATCAATCAGTTGCTGAAATGCAATTTCGACACGATGGATTTCGGAAGCTTTGTGTCGGAGAAGGCTATTCCTCAGATGAAGGATACGGCTGAAGTGCTGGAGCTCCTTGATCTCGGAATATCCAATACCAAATTGCTGGCGATCGTTGCGAATAAACGCGGAGCGCAGGAAGCCCTGGACTTCGGTGAAATTGAATTGCTCGGTTTTCCGTTCTCTATTTCAGAAACGTTTCAGATGCGGAATACAAATTCTACCATCGCAGACTCACTGAAGCGTGTCGACGAGATTCAGTCGCTCTGCATCAAGAAGAAACGCAAACTGGTTGTGTATTTGTCAATGGCATTCGGAAATCCGTACGGAGATGTGTGGAATATGGATGTGGTTATGCGCTGGGTGAAGGAGCTCTCGTTTAGAGGAATCGGTACGATAGCTCTTTCCGATACAACAGGTGTTTCAACTCCCGAAACAATCACACAACTTTTCACAACGCTCATTCCTGAATTTAACCGCGTGAATTTCGGTGCGCATCTTCACACGACTCCCGAAACGTGGAGAGAAAAAGTGGACGCAGCCTGGACTGCCGGTTGTCGCCGGTTCGATTCTGCGGTAAAAGGATTCGGTGGTTGTCCGATGGCGGAAGATAAACTCACAGGCAATATGCCGACGGAGAAATTGCTTTCATTCCTCGAAGAGAAGAAAGTGGAGACAGGAGTGAACATGAAGGAATTCGCGAAAGCGTTGACGGCTTCGTCAGAAGTGTTCGGGTAGATGTGCTGATTTGCTAATGTGCTAAAGATCGTGGTTGGCAGCAAGCTGCGGATCGTGACTTTTTATTCAACTCCTTCAGGGTTGTCGTGAATCACGGATATTTTTTCTATAAACTTTGAACCCTTTCAGGGTTTCTGGCAAGAGACTCTGATGGCGTTGCATGTTCAGCACATTAACCCATTAGCAAATCAGCACATCTACCCATCAGCACATTAAAAAAGGCCCGCTTGCGCGAGCCTTTAACTGTATAGTTTGTGGGTAGAGTACTAGTGTGCACCGAGATCGTCGAATGAAACATCGGTTGTTACCGGCTGCTCATTGCTGTGCGTTTCTCCGTGTGACGCCGCTTCGTGATTACCGTTTCCGTTTGGCATCTGTGCGTTGCGATTCTTGATGAAACTGATTACTTCATGCAATCCATCAGCGAACTTGTCGAAATCTTCCTTGTACAGGAACAACTTGTGTTTCTCGTAATGGAAACGTCCGTCGTCACCAAAGCGTTTTTTGCTTTCAGTAATTGTCAGGTAGTAGTCATTTCCTTTCGTTGCTTTTACATCAAAGAAATAAGTACGTTTACCCGCCTTCACAGGTCTCGAAAAAATTTCGCCAGCGTCTCCAAAGCCCTGGCGCTCCTCGTTTGTCATCGGTTTTTGGTTGGTGTATTACAAAATTAACAAAAGTGCCGACACAGCCAAATGTTAAGTCGCTTATTTTCAGAGGTTTCGTCAAATGTGCGGACCTGCCTGCACTGGGTATAATTGGTTGAAAATCAATCAAGAAGCTGTGATGATGATAGGATTACCGGATGATTTGATGATGAAATTGTGTTTGCCGGCAGCCCCCGATCATCTTATCCTGCCGTGGTGCCGGTTACGGCCTGGTCAGCCTATATTTGCGTAGGCAAAACCTATGAAAAATTTCCTCACGTTCACAACGGCATTCGTGCTGTGCGTTTCTGTTTTTTCTCAGAACACGTTTCAGAAAACTTTTGATCTCAACCAGGATGATGAATTTCTGGCGTGCATGCAGGCAGCTGACGGCGGTTTCATTATGGGAGGTTATTCCGTTGGAGTTCCTTTCGGAGGAATTGTAGTGAAGACCTGGAATGACGGTACAGTGCAGTGGTCAAAGACTGTAGGCGGAACACGTATCACTGACGTTGCGGAAACTCCGCAGGGAATGATTTATGTTGCAGGAGAAAATCAGATCAGCTCGAACACCAACTTTTTTCTCGTGAAACTGAATAGTGCCGGCACTATAATCTGGTCGCGCACGTATGGAAAAACCTCAGAGCCTGATGCATTGTATTCTATGGCAATTTGTCCGGATGGCGGCGTGATTCTGTCGGGCAGTGCAGACTCAACAGCAGGTTCCGGATTTCTGCCGATGGGCTACATCGTGAAAGTAGATTCATCCGGAAATCATGAATGGTCGAGATACATGTCGGGAGGGAACGGAGAAATATTTTATGTTACGAAGCCTGTGAGCAGCGGGGGATATCTTTCCTGCGGATACACCGGAAGCTTCGGTTCCATGGTTGGGACTGAAGCATACGCTGTACGTTGGGATGCAAACGGAAACCTGCTGTGGACATCAGTATTCGGGCATAACAACCGCTTTGATCGCATTTACGATTTCGTAGAAAAACCAAACGGAGGATTCTTTGTAACCGGAAAAGGATTGTACACTTCAACAACCGACAATCTTTTTCTTGCGAGCCTTGACAATGCAGGACAGGTTGTTTGGCATCACAATTACAGCATGTATGATGATGTTCAGCGATTGCTTCTGTTGCAGGATGGAAATCTCGCGATGTGCGGTTACAACGTTGATATGAATCTGGGCATCTACAATCAGAGCTACCTCATTAAGACAGATACAACGGGTACTGTACTCTGGGGAAAACAGTACGGAGCCGGAGGGACAATTGATGATAAACTCTGGTGTGCAACAGAAACTGTTGACGGAGGATTTCTTCTCGCCGGAAGTACTTACGGAACAGGGGTGCAGCGCACATGCTGGTTGGTTCGGGCGGACAGTTCGGGCGGAAGCACTTGTCGTGACTCGGCACTGAATGTTGTCAGAACGAACCTGGTGATTGCATCCACATCAGGTGGAACAGTTTCAACCGCTGCTTACAACAGCACGGTTACGAATGCCCAGTTCAATGCAAACATGACGCAGCAATATTTCTGCGGAGGACCAACAACTGCAGGCCCCTTCGGCAACCCTCAGGATGACAATGCAGTTGCAGTATACCCGGTTCCTGCAGATGATATTTTGAGTATAGAAGCAGATCCGGAGTATTATGATGTTGCGCGGATTTATTCTCCCGATGGAAGGTTGGTGCTCGTGCAAAAGATTACCGATCGCAAAACAACAATCGATATTTCTAAACTCACACCGGGAATGTATACGCTCGAGTTGAAAGGTGAGGCGTACATTACGTCGAAGATTGTGGTGGAATAGCGCTTCTGAAGCTTCAACCGCCAAGACGCCAAGGTCGTCCTGTAGAGGTTATTTCAGACTATAGCTGCCAGAAAAGATTCGGATATCACGAATCTAAACTCAAGAATCGGATTAAATAATTATCCTTGGCGTTTTGGCGGTAGAATTGCCCTACACATATTAATTTCACTTCCTTAAATCATCCACCTGCTTCTTGTAAAGCTCCGCGTACAATCCGTTTTTCTGCACCAATTCCTCGTGCGTTCCTTCTTCTGCAACATGACCATCTTCCATCACAATAATACGATCGGCATTGCGCACCGATGAAACACGATGTGAGAAAATCACCGTAGTTTTTCCATTCATAATGCGCTGCAGGTTACCGAGGATTTCTTCTTCGGTTTCTGTATCCACAGCAGAAAGACAATCGTCAAACACCAGGACTTTCGGATGGGTAACAATCGCACGTGCAATGGAAATACGTTGTTTTTGCCCACCGGAAAGGGTAACTCCACGCTCTCCGACCATGGTCTGGAAATTCTCCGGAAACTCCATGATGTTGGCATAGATCGCTGCATCTTTCGCCGCCTGTTTCACAGCTTCGTCGCTGTTGGAGGCTGCATCTGCGAGTGAATTGAACCGGATATTTTCTGCAATCGTATCAGAGAATAAGAAAACTTCCTGGGGAACATAACCGGTGTTCGCGCGGAACTCATCGAGATTGATTTCACGGATGTCTTTATCGTCAATGAGAACCTGTCCTTCATTCACATCATAAAGACGCAACAATACCTGTGCAACGGTCGACTTACCCGAACCGGTGTGACCAAGAATGGCAACGGATTCACCCGGCTTTGCAACGAAAGAAAAATTGTTCAGCGCTTTGATTCCTGAATCGGGATATACGAAGCTCACGTTCCTGAACTCAATTTTTCCTTTCAGGTTGAGCGGTTCAGGAGTTGCGCTCTTGATTGCCGGTTCTGTTTTGAGGAATTCGTTGATCCGCTCCTGTGAAGCAGCCGCACGTTGTACGAGTGATGTTACCCACCCGAGTGACGCAATCGGCCACGTGAGACGGATTACGTAAAGCACAAACGAAGTAATCTCACCCACGGTAATTTTTCCGGCAATTGCATCCATTCCGCCCACGTATACAGTGAGGATAATACTCAATCCGATCAGCAGCATCATGAATGGCTGAAACAATGCCTCCGTCTTTGCCAGCGTAAGATTCCGTTTGCGATATTCCTCTGCTTCCCGGGCAAATCTGTCCTGCGTGTGCTCTTCATGTGCGAAGGCTTTTACCACACGGATTCCGGAAAATGCTTCCTGCGCACGGGTCGACAGCAACGACAATTGTCCCTGCACTTTCAGGCTTTTTTTGTTGATGATATTGCTTACGAAGTAAATCGTGATTGTTAATACCGGCAAAGGAGCGAGCACAACCAATGCGAGCTTCACATCATGATCAAGCATGAAGGAAATCGTCATCCCCAGCGTTACGATGGTCGTAATCGTGTACATCACCGCAGGGCCGATGTACATACGCACGCGTGAAACATCTTCACTGATGCGGTTCATTAAGTCACCGGTATTGTTGCGCTTGTAGAAAGCCT
>Ga0255338_1003796_pt1 | contig 17200 bp, 17 predicted proteins | sample MeOH1_35cm_T4_19_FD_203715 | JGI IMG/M metagenome (GOLD analysis project Ga0255338, IMG submission 203715) | Sandy soil microbial communities from University of British Columbia, Vancouver, Canada - MeOH1_35cm_T4_195 | ecosystem: Engineered > Artificial ecosystem > Sand microcosm > Unclassified ...
ATCTCGAGGGCGGTGAGCATCGCGAACGCGATCCAGATATTGGGGTCGAGCAGGAATTCCACGGCAGCGAACGGGGGCGCGAGGCCCCGCCAAGAATGCGAATGGCGCACGATAGCGCGCCGCCCGGCTCCTGGTAAATGCGAATTTGCAGCCGCGAAGCTTCGAAAAAATCGAAGCTTTGGCCACCCGCCGCGGCGCCCGCGGCGGGCCTGGCCGGCTGTTACTGCTTGGCCCGGGGACGGCCGGCGGCCGTAGGATAGGCCGCCATCACGCGGGTCGGATCCAGGGTGTCGAGGTAGGCGGCGTACTGACCCTCGCTGCAGTCCAGGCGCTGGCCGGCCTGCGCCTCGCCGCGGTACTGGCCCTTGTAGTAGGCGAAGCGGTACTCGTTGGCCTCGGGCGCCCTGGCCTCGAAGCGAGGCTCATGCCTGGCCGCGCATTCGGCGCGCAGGGCCAGCATCTCGGCGCTCTGCGCCGGCTGTTCGGTCGCAGCCCAGGAAGTGACGGACAGGGCAGCGAGGGCCAGCGCGAACAGTGCTTTTTTCTTCATGGACGGATCAACCTTTGCGAATGAGTGAAACGGTCTGCGCGGCGCAGCTTAGCGGCGCCCCCGGCCGGCGGCCACCCGCGACTGGGGGAGGCTGGGGAAGACCCGAAGCAGGCCGGCGCACCGGGGCCAGGTCTTGCCGCGGACCGGCCTTGCCTGGCCCGCCCCGGTCTCTCCCGACTTCTCCCGGCCTGCCCCTGGTGGTCTATCTGCCCGGCCCGGGCGCAGGCGCGCAGGCCGGCGCGCTATGGCGCCAGGCCTGGACCCGCGCCGGCTATGCGGTGCTGAGCCTGCAGCCGCTGGACAGCGATGCGCGCCTGGTCCTCGGAGTAGGCGCGCGCGGGCGCAGCCGCTGAGCGGCGCGGACACCGGCACAATGGCTCCCCACCCGTCCAAGCAGGAGCCCCAGGCCATGATTCTCGAAGTCGCCGACATCCGCATCCAGCCCGGCCAGCAGGCCGCCTTCGAGGAGGCGCTGCATCGCGGCGTCAACACCGTGATCGCGCGCGCCCAGGGCTTTCTGGGCTACCGGGTCCAGCATGGCATCGAGTCGCCCGAGCGCTATCTGCTGATGATCGACTGGGCCACGCTGGAGGACCACACGGTGCATTTCCGCGGCGGCCCGCTGTTCGCCGAATGGCGCGCCATCGTCGGTCCCTTCTTCGCCGGCCCGCCCCAGGTCGAGCATTTCGGCGCCGCGGCGCAGCGCCTGGCCTGAGCGGGCCGGCCCCATAAAAAAACCGGCGCGCCTCGCGGCGTGCCGGTCTTTGCGCCAAGCACAAGACTTGGCGATCCGATTACTTCTTGGCGGCCTTCTTGGCGGGCTTGGCAGCAGCCTTGGCGGGCTTCTCGGCCTTGGCGGCCTTGCGAGCGGCAGCCTTGGGATCCACGGCGGCCTTGAAGCCGGCGCCCGGGGTGAACTTGGGCAGCTTGGCGGCAGCGATCTTGATCTTCTCGCCGGTGCTGGGGTTCACGCCGGTGCGGGCGGCGCGGGCGTGCTGCTTGAAGGAGCCAAAGCCGGGGATGGAGACCACGCCGCCCTTCTTGACGGTGGTGACCACCGCGTCCAGCAGAGTCTCGACGATGCGGCCAGCCTCGGCCTTCGTCAGCTCATGCTTGCCAGCCAGGTGCTCGATCAGTTCGGTTTTGTTCATTCCTGAGTCTCAGTTCAAATTGGCGCCCGACGATCTCGGGCGGGCGCCATTCTCACCGAAAAATCGCCGCGATCCCGATGGCGACGCGGGAAAACGCTGATCTGCAATTGTTTCAAGACCGCTGCAGCGTGCACCAAGTCGCACGACGATCTCGCTGACATCGGCCTCGTGCGCCTGCGCCACCGCCAGGGCGATGGCGCGCGCGCCCGCATCGCACCACTGCGCCTCGGTGCCGGCCGCCTCGGCCCGCGCCAGCGAGATCAGCGTGACGCTCAGGGCTTCGCCCACCTCGCGGCGCAAGCCCTCGGACAGCGTGCGCAGCGCCTGCTGGGTGGCGCCATGCACGGCGCCGCCGCCGTCCCCGTCCCGCGCCGCGATATGGATGATCTGCCCCTGGCCGCGCGCCTGCAGCAGGGGCAGGCCGGCCGCGACGGCATGCAGCGCGCCGCGCAGATTGACGTCGATCATGCGATCCCAGTCATCGACGCACAAGGCATCGAGCCGCGAGGGCAGCGCCACGCCGGCGCTGTTGACGATCACGTCCAGGCGCCCGAACCAGGCATGGGCCAGGCTGATGAAGCGCTGCATGTCGCGCCGGTCGGCCACGTCGACCGCCAGCGCGCGCGCCGAGCCGCCGTACTGCGCCAACGTCCCGGCCAGGGCCGCGGCCGGCCCGAGCGAGCGCGCGCCCAGCATCACATGGGCGCCGCGCGCGGCCAGCAGCCGCGCCGCCGCCGCGCCGATGCCGTCGCCGGCCTCGGTCAGGGCGATGACCTTGCCGGCCAGCCCCTGGACGTGACCGGCATCGGCAGAGCGGAAATGACTGTGCATGGCAGAACTCCTGATGATCAAGGCGCAAGGGGATCGGGCTCGGCAGTCTAGGAAGACGGCGGCCGGGGGCGATAGCCAGTTCCTGCGGACTTCTTGCCCAATGCTGCGAAGCTGCGGCGCCGGCCGTGCGCGCGGCGCCGGGCCTGCATAGACTCGCGCCATGACGCCCACCACCCCGCTTCATCCCGGCCTGGCCGCGGCCAACGACGATCCCCAGGTCCAGTTGCTGCTGCGGCGCGCCGAACTGGTGCAGCGCATCGCCGCGCTCGCCCCTGGCGAAGGCCTGCAGGAGACCGCCGTGCCGGGCCTGAACCTGGCGCGGCTGAGCGCCCCCACCCTGCCGCAGCATGGCATGCACATGCCGGCGATCTGCTTCATCGCCCAGGGCGCCAAACGCCTGTTCCTGGCCGACGAGCTCTACGACTACGACGACACCCACCATCTGGTGGTGGCACAGGACCTGCCGGTGATGGGCCAGGTCCTGCAGGCCTCGCGCGAGCAGCCCTATCTGAGCGTGCGGCTGGACTTCGACCCGGCCGTGCTGGCCGAGCAGGCGGGCCATGTGGCGCCGCCGCCGCCCGGCGCCGCGCATGCCGCCAGCATGCGCGGCCTGTTCGTCGGCCACACCGGCCTCGATCTGCTGGACCCCTTGCTGCGCCTGCTGCGTCTGCTGGACACGCCGCAGCACCTGCCGGCCCTGGCGCCGCTGGCGCTGCGGGAGATCACCTACCGCCTGCTCGCCGGGCCCGATGGCTGGCGCCTGGCCCAGGCCCTGGGCAACAGCGGCTGCGCCGCGCGCATCGCCCAGGCGATCCACTGGCTGCGCCAGCACTATGCCGAGCCGCTGAGCATTGCCGAGATGGCGGCCGCGGTGCACATGAGCCCCTCGTCGCTGCACCACCACTTCAAGGCCGTCACCGCGATGAGCCCGCTGCAGTACCAGAAGCGCTTGCGCCTGCAGGAAGCGCGTGGCCTGATGCTCAGCGGCGGCCTGGATGCCGCCAGCGCTGCGCACCGCGTCGGCTACCAGAGCCCCTCGCAGTTCAGCCGCGAATATGCGCGCATGTTCGGCGCGCCGCCGGCACGGGACCTGCGCGAGTTCCTCGAGCAGCAGGCGCTCGCGTCCTGACACCGCACGCGCAAAACGAAAAGGCCAGCACTTGCGTGCTGGCCTTCGTATTTGGTGCCCAGGAGAGGACTCGAACCTCCACGGAGTTACCCGCTAGTACCTGAAACTAGTGCGTCTACCAATTCCGCCACCTGGGCTTTCAGGATTTCTTCTTTGCTGCCTCAGCAGCGAAGAGGCCGAACTATAGCACGGATTTTATGGGGCGATCAAGCATCCGTTTCTTGCGGCCCGAAACGAGTCAGGCCCAGCAGGCGATCCGGGTTCAGCAGGCGCTCGATGCGTCCCGCGAGTTCCAGGCTCGCGGCATCGCTGAACTGCCAGTAGGCCGCCTGGATCTGCGGCCCGACGCCATGCTCGGCGCTGAAGCTGCCGCCGAGAGCCACGACGATCGCATTGATGCCCTCGCGCAGCCGCGCCATCGCCTCGGCCTCCAGCGGCGGCGCCTCGTGCGGCCAGGCCAGGTTGAAGTGCAGGCCGCCATCGCCCAGGTGGCCGAAATCGGCCAGGCGCGCCGGCGGGAAATGCTCGGCCAGCCAGGCGGCGCCCTCGGCGCGGAAGCGCATGAAGTGGCGGCGCGGCAGCGAGACATCGAAGCCGATCACCTTGCCCCAGTCGCGCAGGCCCTCGCTGATGCTGTGGCGCAGGGCCCAGATCTGCTCGTCGGCGCCGATCACCGCATCGACCACGCGACCGCTCTCGAACTCGCGCTCCAGCACCTCCTGCAAGAGCGCGTTCAGGTCCAGCCGCGCGGCCGGCAGCTCGCTGGCCAGTTCGATCAGCAGCGCGTACTCGGGCAGGTGGCCGTCGAACAGCTTGCCCGCATCACCGACGTGCTGCAAAGCCGCCTGCAGCGCCGGCTTCGAGATGCCCTCGAAGGCGCTGACCAGGCCGGCCAGCTCGCTGGCCATCAGGGTCTGGTAGAGCGGCAGCACGGCATCCAGCTCGGCCGGCGCCACCAGCGCCGCGGCGCGCTGGCGCGGCAGCGGGTGCAGCTTCAGGGTCGCCTCGGTGATCACGCCGAGAGACCCCGAGCTGCCGACGAAGAGCTGCTGCAGCGCCAGCCCGGTGTTGTCCTTCTGCAGGCCGCGGCCGGCGTGCAAGACCTGGCCCTGGGCCAGCACGACGGTCAGCGCCAGGGTGTTGGCGCGCACATCCCCGTAGCGCAGCATGCGCGTGCCGCCGGTGTTGTGGGCCAGCATGCCGCCGACGCTGGGATCGGCGCTGAGGTCGATCGGGAAGAACAGGCCCTCGGCCTCCAGCCGCTCGTTGATCTCGCCGAGCCTGAAGCCGGCCGAAACGGTCAGCGTGCGGTCCAGCGGGTCGAAGTCGAAACGCTCGCGCAGGCGGTCGGTGGCGAGCAGCACATGGCGCTCGCCGTCGGTGGGCGTGCCGGCGCGCACCAGGCCCGTGTGCGCGCCCTGCGGCACCAGGGTCAGCTCATGCGCGGCGGCCAGCCTCACCAGCTCCGCGACCTGCGCGGTCGTCGCCGGGCGGACCAGGGCCGCGGCGCGGCCCGGCGCGTAGCGGGCCGGCTCCAGGTAGCGCGGCTCGATCGCCGCGCCCTCCAGCGCGAACTCGGCGCCGACGATGGCGCGGGCGGCTTCGAGGAAGGGAGCGCTCATTTCAACAGGTCTCGGCCGTCATCTTGAAGATGCCGGTGGCATTGCCGGCATCGAAGCGCAGGTCCAGCGCCGCAGCGCCGGCAGCCTCCTGCTCGCGCTGGATGAACTCGTGGAAGCTGCCCGGCACCGTGCGGCTCACGACCTGACCCTCGTGCAGGAACTGGCGCTCGACCAGGGCCGCGCGGAAGGCGGTCTGGCGCACGCGGCCGCTCTTCGAGGTCTCGATCGTGTCCTTGATCGGGCGGTCCAGCGCGCGCTGCAGATCGGCCACGGCCTCGATGTTCGCCACGCGGTCGGTCGCATGGTTGAAGGCATTGCCCTCGGTCGCGATCCAGGCCATCTCGGCCGACTCCTGCTTGAGCAGCTCGTAGTCGGCCAGGCTGAAGATCGGATGCTGGCGCTCGAAGCAGGCGACGAGCTTGGGCAGCAGGGCCAGGGCCTCGGCCCAGGGCAGGCTGCCGTCGCGCGCCAGGCGTTCCAGCGCGGCCAGGTCCACCGGTGCGAGCGGGTCACGCGAGGCGCCGATCACGCGGCTCACCGCGGCCTGGAATTCGCCGCTGAACTGCTCCGGGTGCAGCTCGGAGACGAAGAACTGCGCGATGTCCTCGGGCAGGTCCTGGTGGCGCCAGCTGCGGCCGGTCATCTTCAGCCGGGTGAGCGGATAGGTCTCGGCATGGGCATAGCCCAGCGGGCGCAGCACGCGCGTGATCGCCGCCTCGCCGGGCGGCAGCGCGCCGCTGGGCCAGGCCACGGTGCGCAGCGCGCCATGGTCGAACACCAGGGGCTGGCCGGCACGCTGGCAGTCGGCCACGTAGGCCGCGCCGGCGGGCACGCGCTTCGTCACGTCGACGAACAAGGCCATGTTCAGCGCCTGGGCCAGTTCGGCGCGCGCCACGCGCTCGCCCACCGGCTGCAGCAGGGCCGGCACCACATGCAGCTGCTCGAAGGCAGTCTGCGCCTCGGCCTCGCCGAGCAGGGAAGACAGCAGGCGGAACAGGCCCGTCTCATGACGACTGGTCATCTCAACAAACTCCTGATTGGAAACAAAACGCCCCGCAGCGAGCGGGGCGTCAAGGATATACAAACAAACCGGTCAGACGTCGAACTTGACGCCCTGTGCGAGCGGCAGTTCGCGCGAGTAGTTCACCGTGTTGGTCGTGCGGCGCATATAGGCCTTCCAGGCATCGGAGCCGGATTCGCGGCCGCCTCCGGTCTCCTTCTCGCCGCCGAAGGCGCCGCCGATCTCGGCGCCCGAGGTGCCGATGTTGACGTTGGCGATGCCGCAGTCCGAGCCGCTGGCGCTCATGAAGGCCTCGGCCTCGCGCACGTCGTTGGTGAAGATGGCCGACGAGAGGCCTTGGGGCACCTCGTTCTGCAGCGCGATGGCCTCGTCCAGCGTCTTGTACTTCAGGGTGTACAGGATGGGCGCGAAGGTCTCGTGCTTGACGATGGCGGTCTGCGCCGGCATGCGCACCAGGGCCGGCACCGCGTACCAGGCCTCGGGATACTGCTCGGCCAGCGCGCGGCCGCCGCCGCTGACCTCGCCGCCCTGCTCGCGTGCGGCGGCCAGGGCCTGCTGCATCGCGTCGAAGGCGGCCCGGTCGATCAGCGGGCCGATCAGGTTGCCGGCTTCCACCGGCGAGCCGATCGGAAGCGTCGCGCGGGCGCGGTCCAGGCGTGCCACCAGCTCGTCATGGACGGACTCATGCGCGATCACGCGGCGCGTCGTCGTGCAGCGCTGGCCGGCCGTGCCGTAGGCACCGAACAGGATGCCGCGCACCGCCAGGTCCAGGTCGGCGCTGGGCGTCACGATGATGGCGTTGTTGCCGCCCAGTTCCAGCAGGCAACGACCGAAGCGCGCCGCGACGCGCGGGCCGACCGCGCGGCCCATGCGGGTGGAGCCGGTGGCCGAGACCAGGGCGACGCGGGCGTCGTCCACCAGGGCCTCGCCGACCGCGGCACCGCCGATCAGCACCTGGGACAGGTGGGCCGGGGCGCCGGCATAGCGCGCGACCGCCTTCTCGAACAGCGCCTGCGTGGCCAGCGCGGTCAGCGGGGTCTTCTCGCTGGGTTTCCAGACGCAGCTGTCGCCGCAGACCAGGGCCAGGGCCGAGTTCCAGGCCCAGACGGCGACCGGGAAGTTGAAGGCCGAGATGATGCCGACCACGCCCAGCGGCAGGTACTGTTCCATCATGCGGTGGCCGGGGCGCTCGCTGGCGATGGTCAGGCCATGCAGCTGGCGCGACAGGCCGACCGCGAAGTCGCAGATGTCGATCATCTCCTGCACCTCGCCCTCGCCCTCGCTCGTGACCTTGCCGGCCTCTAGCGACACCAGGCGGGCCAGCGCGGCCTTGTTGGCGCGCAGTTCCTCGCCAAACAGGCGCACCAGCTCGCCGCGCTTCGGCGCCGGCACATTGCGCCATTGCAGGAAGGCGGCCTGGGCGCGGGCGATCGCGGCCGTCATCTCGGCGGCGCTGGCCTCGGGCACGGCGCCGATGGGCGCGCCGTCGATCGGCGAACGGACCTTCAAGGTGCCGCCGGTATAGGCGGCGGCGGGAACGCCCAGGGCGTTGAGCAGATCGGAGGTAGTCATACCCATATTCTCTTTCTTCCTCTCAGTTTTCCATGCCACGGCGTCTCACTCGCGGCACAGGGACGTGGTCAGCGCCCCAGCAACACCCGAGGCCCCGGCTCTGCCGGGCCTGCGGGCGTGCCCCCTTGAGGGGCCCGGCGAAGCCGGTAGGGGGTGATCCTTCGCTTCAGCCGATCGACTCGACCTGACGCGACTGCTGATAGGCCTGGCCAAAGCGGTTCGCCAGGAAGGCCGGCAGCTCGACCTCTTCCTGGCGGATGAAGCCGGACTGCGGCAGCTTGCCGGTGCGGAACAGGTCGACGGCGGCGCAGATGCCGGCGGCGGTGGTGATCTGGATCGCCGACAGCGGCGCCTTGGCATCGCGCTCGGCGAAGATCTTGCGGGCGAACACCTCCTGCATCAGCACCCCGTTCTTCATGCCGGAGACGGTGACGAAGACCAGCACCACGTCCTGCATGGTCGCGGGCATGCTCTTGCGCATGATGTCCTTCAGCTTGTCCTGGTCGCCAGCCAGCGCCAGATCTTCCAGCAGGAACTTCATCAGGTCGCGGTGGCCGGGGTAGCGCACGGTCTTGTAGTCCAGGTTGCGCACCTTGCCGGCCCAGGTCTCGCACAGGGTGCCCAGGCCGCCCGAGGTGTTGAAGGCCTCGTACTCGGTGCCGTCCAGCGAGAAATGCTCCAGGCCTTCCAGCGGCAGGGCCGAGATGAACTCGCCGCCATGGATGGCCTCGCAGGGGTGGCAGTACTCGTTGATCAGGCCGTCGACCGACCAGGTCAGGTTGTACTTGAGCTTGTTGGTCGGGAAGGCCGGCAGCGCGCCGACGCGCATCTGCACATCGCGCACCTCGTCGAAGCCCTTGGCCAGGTGGTGGGCGACGATGCCGATGAAGCCCGGCGCCAGGCCGCATTGCGGCATGAAGGCGGTCTTGGCGCCCTTGGCCAGTTCCTTGATGGCCTTGGTGGCGGCCACGTCCTCGGTCAGGTCGAAATAGTGGCAGCCGCATTCCAGCGCCAGGGTGGCGGCGGTGATGGCCAGATGGTAGGGCAAGGCATTGACCACTGCGTCCTTGCCGCGCAGCTGGGCCGCCAGCGCGGCCTGGTTCTCGGTGTCCACCTCGGCGGTGGCGATGCCCTCGGCCGCCAGCGCGGCCAGGTACTTGGCGTTCTTGTCGATCACGGTGACCTGGTAGTCGCCGGTGGCGTGCAGCAGGCGGGCGATGGTCTGGCCGATGTGGCCGGCGCCGAGCAGGGCGATCTTCATGGGGAGCTCCTCGAAAACTGGGTCTGGAATGCGGCGCAGTCTAGGAAGGAGCCCGGACGAAAGAAAGCGATCATTCGCCGAAATACCTTGTTAATCCGACGATATGACAAACTCTCGCATCACATCGTCGAAAACAAGGGTTATCCATGACCGAGGCCGCCAAGGACCAGACCGACCGCCAGCTCATCACCCTGCTGCAGGCCAATGCCCGCGCCAGCACGGCCGAGCTGGCACGCAAGCTGGGCATCGCGCGCACCACCGTGGTGGCGCGCCTGGCCAGGCTGGAACAGTCCGGCGTGATCGTCGGCTACACCGCCAAGCTGGGCAGCGAGGCGCAGGACCGCGGCGTGCAGGCCTTCGTCGGCATCACGGTGCAGCCGCGCGCCGGACGCGAGGTGGTGAAGAAGCTCTCCGGCTTCCCCGAGCTGCGCCAACTGGCCTCGGTCAGCGGCGAGTTCGACTACATGGCCCTGCTGCGCGCCGAGTCGACGATGCGGCTGGACGCCCTGCTAGACGAGATCGGCGAGATCGAGGGCGTGATCAAAACCACGAGTTCGGTGGTCTTGGCACTGCGGGTTGACCGCAACGCTTGATCGCGGGGGTAAGGTGCGCCGGGCATGAGACTTGCTCGTTAGAGTCACACCCTCGTCTGGAGTGCACGATGATGAAACAACCTTCGCTCTCTCCCGCCCGCGCCCATGGCCTGGCGACCGCCCTGAAGGCCCTGGTCCTGATCGCCGCCGTCTGGGGCGGGGTCTACCCGGCCCTGCTGTGGAGCCTCGAGCAACTGGTGAACTGAGGCGCGGCACCCGGGGCACAATGCCGACGCCGGATCACCCGGCCCGGAGACGCCCCGCATGACCGCCCTGATCCTCGGACTCGTCCTCTTCCTCGGCATCCATTCGACGCGCATGGTCGCCGAGCCCTGGCGCCAGGCCCGCATCGCGCAATGGGGCGAGAAGCCCTGGAAGCTCGGCTACACCGCGGTGTCGCTGCTGGGCTTCGCGCTGATCTTCTGGGGCTTCGCCCAGGCCCGCCAGACGCCCACCGCGCTGTGGGCCGTGCCGCGCGGCATGAACCATCTGGCCGCCCTGCTGACGCTCGTCGCCTTCATCCTGCTGGCGGCCGCCCATGTGCCGCGCAACCACCTGAAAGCCCGCCTCGGCCACCCGATGCTGGCGGCCGTCAAGCTCTGGGCCCTGGCCCATCTGCTGGCCAACAACAGCCTGGCCGACCTGCTCTTGTTCGGCGGCTTCCTGCTCTGGGCCGTGCTGTGCTTTCGCAGCGCCCGCCGGCGCGACCGTGCGGCCGGCGTGGTCTACCCGGCCGGCACCGTGGGTGGCACGCTCGCCGCCCTGCTGATCGGTGCCGCGGCCTGGGCCTTCTTCGCCTTCTGGGTCCACGGCGCCTGGCTGGGCATCCGGCCGCTGGGCTGAATCGAGATCAGGGCTTCACGGCCGCCCGGCCCAGATCCGGCTGGTCGGTGAAGAAGCCGTCCATGCCCAGGTCCAGAAAGGCCTTCAGCTGCCCGGCCATGTCGCCATAGGCCTGGGCGCCGCGCACGAACTCGGCCGGCAGGAAGATGTTCTCGGCCCGGAAGGTCCAGCCATGGACCACGAGGCCGCGCTTGTGGGCCTCGGCCACCAGGGGCGTCGGTGTGCCCAGCTTGCCGCCGGCCAGCGGGATCATCAAGCTCGTGTGGGCGCCGATACCGTCGGCATAGCTCTTGATGAAGTCCAGGCCGGCGGGACTGGCCAGCTCCTGGTAGCCGCGCGCATCGCCGGCCAGCGCGAAGTCGTAGGGCTTGCCATTGGCGCTGAGCAACTGCACCAGGCGCAGCTTCGTCTTGCCGCGCAGGTATTGCAGGTTCGCCACCTCGAAGGACTGGATGAAGACCGGCGCATCGGGTCGGTTGCCATAGGCCTTGTGCAGGGTCTCCAGCAGCCTGTCCTCCAGGCGCGGCAGGCCGGCCCTGTCGGTGAAGGCCTTGAAATAGCTGGGGTGCTTGGTCTCCGGATAGATGGCCACGCCGTGCGCCTGAGCCAGCGCGATCACCTCGTCCAGCGTGGGAATCGGATAGCGGTCGTTGTAGGCGTTGTTGGCGCGGCGCAGATCGCGCAGGCGCTCCTGGGCGCGGATGTCGGCGCGGATCTCGGCGGCCGTGAAGTCCTCGGCGAACCAGCCCGCCACCGGCCGGCCGTCCAGGCGCTTGACCGTCAGGCGCTCGGCGTACTGCGGCAGCGCCCAGACATTGGTGCTGGTCTCGCTGCGATGCAGGACCGGCCGGCCCTCGGCATCGCGCTTGATCGTGCGGCCGTCGCTCTCCAGCTCGACCCGCGCCAGCAGCGGCTCGTGGCGGGCCAGCAGCTGGCCGTCCTTGGTCAGCACCAGATCGGGCTCGATCACGTCGGCGCCCTGCTCGATGGCCAGCGTGTAGGAGGCCAGGGTGTGCTCGGGCCGGTAGCCGCTAGCGCCGCGGTGGCCGATCACCAGGGGCGCGGCCAGGGCCTGGGCGGCGCCCAGCAAGAGCGGCAGCAGGAGGGACAGGAACACGGCGGCCCTGAACCGGCGGTTGGGCGAAAGCATCGGAACTCTCCTCGAAACTACTCCGGTAGCGCGCATCCTCGCGGCCCACGCCCGCCTCTTGGTGGGCGAGGACGGCTGATGCGCAAACCATAGCAGGCCCGTTTGACATCCTGCACGGCGCGCAGCATGCAGTGACGGTACCGCTGCCGGCGTCGTTCGCTGGCAACGATGGCGGAACGTCGGCATCACCGGAGGAACGTGACCGGGGCCATTCCCGTGCATCTCGTCACGCTGGCGGCCGGATCGGTGCGACAACCGCCCCGCCGCCCTCGGGCGCTATGCGAATAATTGCCCAGGCACATGTCCAATGGCATGTGCCGGTCGCAGTCAGAAGAAACGGCACACCCGCGTGAAAGCCGGGGTCGCAAAGCTTCCGGTCTACAGCCATGCGGTTGGCCTTCCTGCCGACCGCGTGGCCACGACAGCGGGGTTGCCACCGGCGCGGCGCCTGCGGGCGCAGCCAGAGCGCCCGGCCCAGCCGGCCCGGCGCAGGTGTCGACAGCATCGCGACGGACGCTTGCCCCCCTGGCACGGCCGGGTTCGCGCCCTCCGGGCTGCGCAACTCTTGCCCCTGAAAGGAGACACCGATGCGCGTCAACGAGCCGGTAACGCAGCGCGAATACGAGATTGCAGACAATTCGACGCTGATGTCGACGACCGACAGCCAGAGCTATGTGACCTACGCGAACGAAGCCTTCGTGGCCGCGAGTGGGTTCACGCGGGACGAGATCACGGGGCAGCCGCACAACTTCGTCAGGCATCCGGACATGCCGTCCGAGGCCTTTGCCGACATGTGGGCCACGCTGAAGAACGGCGAGCCCTGGACCGCCCTGGTCAAGAACCGGCGCAAGAACGGCGACCATTACTGGGTCCGCGCCAACGCCGTGCCGGTGGTCCGCGACGGGCGCCAGGCCGGCTATATGTCGGTGCGCACCAAGCCCAGCCGCGCCGAGGTGGCCGCGGCGGAAGCGCTCTACCGCGACTTCCGCGCCGGCAAGACCGACGGCCGCCGCTTCCACAAGGGCCTGCTGGTCGGCACCGGCCTGCGCGCGCTGCTGAGCCTGAACCAGACCCTCTCGGTCCGCGGGCGCATCCGCGGCATCCTGACCCTGGTGTTCGGCGCCATGCTGGCCGGCACCGTCCTCGCCGGCGCCTCATCCGAGGCCCTGCTCCATCTGGCGATCGCCGGCGGCCTCGGTTCGATCCTGAGCGCCTGGTTTCTCGAGGTGCAGCTGGCCCGCCCGCTGGAGATGCTGCGCAAGCAGGCCCTCGCCGTGGCCACCGGGGAAAGCCGGAACGTCGCGCACATGAACCGGGTCGACGAGATCGGCATGACGATGCGCACGATCAGCCAGCTCGGCCTGATGTTCCGCTGGCTGGTCGACGATGTCAGCCAGCAGGTCGTGACCTTGCAACGCGCGGTGTCGGAGATCGCGCAGGGCAACACCGATCTCAGCTCGCGCACCGAGCAGGCGGCCTCCAGCGTTCAGGAAACCGCCTCGTCGATGGAGCAGATGGCCGCGACGGTCAAGCAGAGCGCGGACACCGCGGCCCAGGCCAACCAGCTGTCCGCCTCCGCCAGCGACGCCGCCTCGCGGGGCAGCACCGCGGTCGCGCAGGTCGTCACGACGATGAGCGCCATCACCGCCAGCTCGAACAAGATCGCGGACATCATCGGCGTGATCGACAGCATCGCCTTCCAGACCAACATCCTGGCGCTGAACGCCGCGGTCGAGGCGGCGCGCGCCGGCGAGCAGGGGCGGGGCTTCGCCGTGGTCGCCGGCGAGGTGCGCAACCTGGCCCGGCGCTGCGCCGAGGCCGCCAAGGAGGTCAAGACCCTGATCGCCGCCAGCGCCAACAATGTCGAGACCGGCGCCACCCTGGTCAACGACGCCGGCAAGACCATGAGCGACATCGTCCTGCAGGTGGACCGGGTGTCGGCCCTGATCGGCGAAATCAGTTCGGCGACCCGCGAGCAGAGCACCGGCATCACCCAGGTGAGCCATGCCGTCGGGCATCTCGACCAGATCACGCAACAGAACGCGGCCCTGGTGGAACAGGGCTCGGCCGCATCCTCCAGCCTCGAGCAGCAGGCCGCCCGGCTGGTCGAGGCCGTCAGCGTGTTCCGCTGAAAGCAGGCGCCCGGCGCGGTCCTAGCAGAGGCCGCGCGTCTGGGCCATCAGCCTTGTCAGCCCCAGCATCGCGTCGGTGAAGGGCGTCGCGAGGCCCAGCTTCTGCGCGATCTCGCGCACCGAGGCGACCAGCGCATCCAGCTCCAGCGGCCGGCCGGCCTCGGCGTCCTGCAGCATCGAGGTCTTGAACGCGCCCAGCTTGCGCGTCACCTCGTGGCGCTGCTCGGGCGTCTGGTCGACCGCGCAGCCGATGCGTGCGCCGATCGCGGCGGCCTCCTGCATCACGTCGGTCACGAAGCCGCGCACCAGCTCGTCGTCGAGGATGCGGTCGGCGGTCGCGCCGGTCAGGGCCGAGATCGGGTTCATGGTCATATTGCCCCAGAGCTTGAACCAGATGTCGCGCTGGATGCGCTCCGAGACCGTGGCGTTGAAGCCGGCGCGCTGCAGCAGCGCGGCCAGTTGTTCGACATGGGCCGGCCGGCCACCGGCGGGGTCGCCCAGGATCAGGCCCATGCCCATCACATGCTTCACGAGGCCCGGCTCGGGCGTGGTGCAGCTGGCATGCACGACCGAGCCGATCACGCGCTCGGCCGGGATCAGCGCGGCGACCACGCCGCCCGGGTCCACCGATTCCAGACGCTGACCATCCAGCGGCCCGCCCAGGCCCTCGAAGAACCACCAGGGCACGCCGTTCATCGCCACCAGCACCCGGGTCTCGGGGCCCAGCAGGGCCCTCACCGCGGGCGCGACGGCCGCGAGCGCCGGGCCCTTGACCGCGACGACGACCAGATCCTGCGGGCCCAGCTCCTCGGGTCGGTCGCTGGCCCGGATCGGCACGACGAGGCGCTGGCCATCGATCGTGTCCAGGCGCAGCCCTCCATGCTGGCGCAGCGCGGCCAGGGTGGCGCCGCGCGCCAGCGCGCTCAATTGCACCTCGTCGCCCAGCTTGTGGCCCAGATGGCCGGCGAACCAGCCGCCGATCGCACCGGCGCCCACGATACAAACCTTCATCGTCATCGTCTGTAGCTCGGATCGGTCCGGTCCACCAGGCGGCGCATCGCGTCGAAGGCGTCCTGGCCGGCGCCGAACTTCGGGTTGAAATTCAAGGAGTCTCGCACGCAGCCCTCCAGCACCGGCTCGGGAATCGCGCGCGGCCGGCCCATCGCCAGCGTCGCCAGCTGCACCTCGCAGGCGCGGTTCAGGAGCCACATCAGCGAGAAGGCGTTGGCCAGGCTGAAGCCGATGGTCACCGGCCCATGGTTGCGCAGCAGCAGCACCGGCTTGTCGCCGGCGCTGGCGAGGATGCGCCGGCCCTCGTCCAGATGCACGGTGATGCCCTCGAACTCGTGGTACGCGATCTTGCCCCACAGCTGGGCCGCATAGAAGTTCGTGAAGGACAGTCCCGCGTCGCTGCAGCAGACCGCCATCGTCGGCGTCGTGTGCACATGCATCACGCAATGGGCCTCGGGCAGGGTCTCGTGGATCGCGCCGTGGAAGGTGAAGCCGGCCGGGTTGATCGGCCAGTCGCTGGCGCCGACGATATTGCCGCGCACATCGACCTTGACGAGGTTGGAGGCGCAGACCTCGCTGTAATGCAGGCCGAAGGGATTGAGCAGGAAATGCCCCGGCTCGCCCGGCACGCGCAGCGAGATGTGGTTGTAGATCAGCTCGGTCCAGCCCAGGCGGTCGAAGATGCGGTAGGCCGCGGCCAGCTCGGTGCGGGCCTGCCATTCCTCGGGGCCGATGTGCTTGGGGCGGGGATAGGCGTCGCCGATGCTCATTTCAATAGGCTCCCTTGCTGCCGTCGTCCGTGCCGGTGGCCGGCGCGCCGCTCCTCTTGAACTGGCGCAACAGCTCGCTCGCGCCGCGCACCAGCAGGCCGGTGTCCAGCCCCACCGCGACGAACAGCGCGCCGGCGTCCAGGTACTGCCGGGCCAGGACCGGATCGGTGGCCAGGATGCCCGGCGCCTTGCCGGCCGCGCGCACCGTGGCGATGCCGTCCAGGATCGCGCGCTGCACCTCCGGATGGCCGGGGTTGCCCAGATGGCCCATCGAGGCCGACAGGTCGGCCGGGCCGAAGAACACGCCGTCGACGCCCTCCACCGCCGCGATCGCCTGCAGGTTCTGCAGGCCCGTGGCCGTCTCGACCTGCACCAGCACGCACATCTCGGCATCGGCCTGCTGCAGATAGCCCTCGACCTGGTTCCAGCGCGAGGCGCGCGCCAGCGCCGCGCCGACGCCGCGGATGCCCTGCGGCGGATAGCGCGTCGCCGCCACCAGGCGCGAAGCCTGGGCCGCGCTGTCGACCATCGGGATCAGCAGGGTCTGGGCGCCGATGTCCAGCAGCTGCTTGATCAGCGCCACCTCGCCCTGCACCGGCCGCAGGATCGGATGCACCGGATAGGGCGCGACGGCGCGCAGCTGCGCCAGCATCGAGCGCACATCGTTGGGCGCATGCTCGCCGTCGATCAAGAGCCAGTCGTAGCCGCAGCCGGCCAGGGCCTCGGCCACATTGGGATCGGCCAGACCGACCCAGAGCCCGATCTGCGGCCGGCCGGCGCGCAGTGCGTCGCGGAAGCGGTTGCGTGGCAGTTGCATGGTTTGACCCTCAGATGAATCGGAAGTCCAGCCGCCCCAGCGGCCCATAGTCGGCCTCGAAGCGGTCGCCGATCCGGGCCGGCACCGGCCGCGTGAAGGAGCCGGCCAGCACGATCTGGCCGGGCCGCAGCGACTCGCCCCAGGGATGCAGCTTCTCGGCCAGCCAGGCGATGCCGATCGCCGGATGGCCCTGCACGCCGGCCGCCAGCCCGGTCTCCTCGACCTGGCCGTTGAGCCTCAAGATCGCGCCGCACCAGGGCAGGTCCACGGCGCGCGGCGCCATGCGCGCGCCGCCCAGCACGATGCCGGCATTGGCGGCGTTGTCGCTGATCGTGTCGTAGACCTTGCGCATCGCCTTGGTGTGGCGGTCGAACTGCTCGATGCGCGCGTCGATGATCTCGATCGCCGGCGTCACGTAGTCGGTGGCGTCTAGCACCTCGTCGATGCCGACCTTAGCCCCGCCCAGCGGCGCCTTCAGCACGAAGGCCAGTTCGACCTCGACCCGCGGCGCGATGAAATGCTCGGCCGGGATGTCCAGCGTCTGGCCGGGCGCGCATTCGTAACGCATGTAGTCCAGCAGGGTGCCGTAGTCCGGCTCGTCGATCTGGCTGGAGAGCTGCATCGCGCGGCTGGTCAGGCCGATCTTGTGGCCGATCACCCGCGCGCCCGCCGCGGTCTGCAGCGCCACCCAGGCGCGGCTGATGCGGTAGCCGTCCTCGATGCTCATGCCGGGGAAGCGCTTGGAGA
>Ga0255338_1003797_pt1 | contig 17199 bp, 19 predicted proteins | sample MeOH1_35cm_T4_19_FD_203715 | JGI IMG/M metagenome (GOLD analysis project Ga0255338, IMG submission 203715) | Sandy soil microbial communities from University of British Columbia, Vancouver, Canada - MeOH1_35cm_T4_195 | ecosystem: Engineered > Artificial ecosystem > Sand microcosm > Unclassified ...
CTGCTGAAAAAAGTATTTCGCGAGAGCATTTTAAAATCATTTTTGCTAATGATAAATGGAATGTTGAAGTTCTGTCTCGCTTCGGCGACGTTCTTGCCGATGGAGAAAAGATCCAGCAGCTCGTGCTGGATGGCTCACGATTATTCTATTTGGGTCCCTATGAATTCGAGTACTCAGAAATCTCTTCTGAACTTGTTGCGACTTCGCGCCCCGGTCTGCCAGACGGGTCCGGCCCGGTCTATGCCGAGGCCGATGCGAATGAGAAAACTTTTATCGGTGCGAATAACACAGTTCCTTACATTAAAGTCGTCACGAGCGACGGTGATGTGAAAGAGCTGTTTAAACTCGAGGGCGGGGACACTTGGGTAGCCGGCCGGGAAGCTTCCTGTGACATTGTGATCCGTGATCAACGTGTCAGTCGCCGGCAATTTGAAGTTCGGCGCCAAGGCAGCTCCTTTCTCATCATGGATCTCGGTAGCGTGAATGGCACATTGGTCAATGGAAATCCGGTATCGTCGACCGAGCCAACACCGATTAAGAGCGGTGATGCGATCAGTGTTCTTGATAATCATCTTTATTTTGAATTGCATGATCCTGATTTCAAATCGCGCATGGAGCTTGTAAAAGTTCAAGCGCCGAATCCCCTTGTAGCAACCCAACAGGAAGTTTTACCAGCACTGGCGCAGTACGGTCAGCAAGTGCCGATGGTCGGCAGCGATATGCCACCGCATTTAGGTTACGGCTATCCGGCAATGGGACCAGGGGGAATGCCAACACCTCCACCCAGCAAAAAATTTGATTTTGAAAAGCATCGAGTAAAACTCATTGCGGGTGCGGTCCTGCTATTGGGCGTGGCGTATTTCTTCAGTGACCAAGGTGGCGGTACGAAGCCTGCTTCAACTCAGCAAGGAGTTGCTCAGCGTCCGCAGGATGTCTTCAATAAACTTTCTCCGGAGCAACAAATTCTTGTGAAGCAAACTTACGCCCTTGCGAAAAATCTCTACATGCAAGGTAAGTACGAATTGGCGAAAGCGGAAGTGGCCAAGATCTACGAGTTAGTTCCTGATTATGAGGACTCTAAAGACATCGAGCGTTTGGCAAATGAGGCCTTGGTGATCCAAGATCAGAAGCGCCGCCAAGAAGAAATAGAACAGGCCAAAGCAGAGAACGAAGAGAAAATTCAAAAGCAAGCGGCTGAGTGTAAAACTAAAATCAATCCGGATTTTACGACGGCTCAGCTGGAAGAATGTTTGAGCTCAGTTTTGCAGTTTAATCCGGACCATCCGGCATTTAATGAGTTACGCCGTCAGGTCGAAGAACTCATGACTCAGAAACAGGTCAAGGATGCTCAGAAAGCCGAGTATCACACTCAAGTTGCAAAACTAAAAAACCTCTTTAGCCGCGCTGAAAGCAGTCACAAGGAGAACAAATTCCTGGTCGCTTTGAAAGAGTATCAGGCCGTGACCACATCTAGTTTGCCAGATCCTGGGGAGTTGAAACCTCAAGCTCGTCGTCAAATCGCGGCGATTCAACAAACACTGAAACAAAAGACAGATCAGTTTTACAGCGAAGCGGATCAGTTTTATAAAGATCAAAAATTAAAAGACGCGATCCTGACTTTGCGTAAAGCCACGGAAGTGGACCCCACCAATGAAGAAACCAAAGATAAGATCAATCGCTATGTTCTGGAACTCAAGAAACAGATGATGATTCTTTATCAAGAGGGTGTCTTGGAGGAAAGTTACGGCAATGTCGAGGGCAATGAGAATCGCCCTGGCGCCAAGGATAAGTGGAAAAAGATCATGGATATAGATGTTCCAGATGGCGAGTACTACGGCAAAGCCAAGATCAAACTTAAAAAGTACGGAGCGCTGTAATGAGAATGACAGAGCGCTCTTACTCGACAAAAAGTTTTCGCCCGCGGCCCGAGGTCTATACCGAGCCCGATGGTTCCCTCCTGATTGTGACAACGTCATGGGGAAACCCAGAACATGCGACTCGGTTCAATGACGATATTGCCAAGTATATTCAGGCGGCAAAAGCCGATGTCGAAGTGACTTCTCCTTTTGAATTTTTGACGTCTCTTACAAATCAAGCCAACTATCTGCGTATCGCCACACTGATCGCCAACGAGGCTTTTTACCGTGGCGATAACAAGTCCGATTATCAAACAGGGCTTGAGAGCTTGATGCTATTTCGGACGGGATCGCAAGTCGCTTATGTGCAAGTCGGCGCGCCCCATTTATTGATTCAAAAATCCGACAAGATGATGTCGCCAGTTTCTGTCTGCTTTGATGCAGGACTTGAAATGAGCGGCGAGGATGGCACGATCTTGCCACCACTCCCGCAAACTTTAATCGGTCTTGATACCACGCTCAATCTTCGCGTCGGAGATTTCCGAGTTGAAGACAGTGATCGTTTGATTCTTTACTCTGGCGGCGTTTGGCCCGAATCCATCTGGTCGGCAAGTTATGCAGCGGATTTGCAGCAACTCACACAAAAACTTGTGCAGAAAAATCCGGAAGCTCCATTCTGGTTGGGCGTTGTGAATCTCGGCGACTAATCTTCGTCGTCTCCCCAGGTATTGCTATTTTGAAGTGCTTTCAACAAACTGGCCTTTTGTTTCTGATACTCTGGCAAACTCAGAACTAAGTCGACGAGCTCTGGCCCCAGCAATGTTTTTGTCGAGACATCCCAAATCAAAGTCGTTGCGAGATATCCCTGTTTAATGTTTTGATCCACCAAATGGTTCAAATACGATCTCTCGAAGCGGCGTTTCTGAGTTTCACGCGAAAGATTGCGAAGATCCGCTCTTTGCCAATCGATAAAATCCAAGAAGAGTGCGTTATCGCATTTTTTCAAGTCGGTAGAGTCCAATTTTGGAATTTCAAGCAAGCGCAGGCAAGGATCTTGGAACATACTAAAGCGTGTGACGGTTCCCGTAGCGCCATTGCGATCGGCAATAAATTGCCAAAGGGGTTGCTCTGCTTTCTGTCCCAAAGATTTCAGGCTGTTCCAGTCTTTTAATTCAAAGGCTAAGAAGGCCGCCCACCGAAGAGTGTCTGGATCCGGATTCTTGCCACTGCTTCGCGCTTTGAGATCGCGAAGCAGGGATGCTTTTTGATCAAAGCGCAGCCAGCGGTAAAAGCCGGGTGTGTATTTTCTCAAAGTTTCTTTTTCTAAGCCGGACCAAGGCTCGCCCTCAACAGCATCCAAGGCTGTGAGAATTTTTTGCCGCTCTTCTGCGGGCATTTCACTGCTGCGCAGGGGATTGGTTTCAAGCCGGTCTGTGAGAGTATTAAAAAACTGTGGTTCTTTATCATAAATCAGCAGATTGTGGTTACTGAGAACGGCAGAGCGGCGATTGCCGAGGCCCCTCCAGGGAGGCCAGTCGGACTCCATCAGGATCAATCTGTTCTCGGGCCACTCTATCTGATTTTTTTGTACGAGCTTTTTTAACGAAAATACCGGAAAGACTTCTACAGGTTTGTTGGGATTTCCTTCATTGCTGATGAGCTCAAAAAGACTTTGCCCAAGGTCCACTAAGGTCACGTTACGATCGATTTTCCATTGAAGAGCTTCGTCGCGCACCTTTTGCGCTGGCTTCACGAACAAAGCGACTTGGGTGTTTTCACTGTGCAAATTGACGGGCGTGAGCTCGCCGGGCCGATCGTCACTCGTGTGACCATTCAAACCGACAACAACAAGGGTCGTGTTATTCCAGCGGCGTATGTTTTTTAATTCGGCAAAAAGTTGAAAAAGATTGCTATCTAATTCATCGAGCTGACTCTCATGCGAAAGATTACGGGCCTCACCAAACTCATTCATCGTAACGGTATTGGTGAAAATCAAATCAGGAACATAGATCATAGAAAAAAATGCAGAATGGCCGACATCCAGACGCAGCCATTGCATCAATGACTTAATCGAAGAAGAAAATGGTCGATACAAAGTTTGTCGCGCAGGAATGATGTTATCGTCAAACAACTCGAATCCTTGATTAAGCCCTGATTTTCTCCAGACCGGAGGGCCGCCGGAGAAAAAAGCCGTGCGATAGTTTTTTGACAAAGCGACTTCCGCCACTGTGGTAAATTGCGGGTCCAATCCTGGCTGCCCATTGTTTCGCACGCGATGTTGAAAAGGATAAACGCCTGTAAGAATGCTTGCCAAAGTAGGCACCGAGAGCACTGAAGGATTAAATGCGTGGGTGAAGCGCACCGACTCTCTGCACAGAACTTCAAAGCCGGATCTGTTGGCATTTGTCATATCTTCTTCGTTGCACAAAATATCTAGAACGCTCAAATCATCAACTGCGATGACCAAAACAGACGGATGTGTGGAATTTTGGCAGGACATCTGGACTAGACTTGCCGCTACCAATAATAACATAACTATAAATGAGGATGCCTTGACCGCTCTCATGGGATCTAGTGATAATGATTGAATTATTGAAGAGAGTCAAAGAAAGGACCCAGCATGCCAGTACTTAGCGAGAAAATTTTTGCCGTCGCGCATTTGGCGGACCAAGTTGTTTTGTGGATCTTGGTAATCTTGAGCATCCTCAGCATCGGCATGATCTTAGAAAGATATTTCGCACTTCGTAAAGTCGGCAATCAGTCCGCTCAGGTTCGTGCTCGCATCCGCATGGCTTTGCAAAGCAATAGCGTAGAAGATGTGGAAACAATTGCCAAAGACATCGATAGCCTCGAAGGCCGCGCAGCCAGCTACGCGCTTAAGCATATGAAAGACAATGGCAGCAAAGGTTTGGAAGAAGTCTTCAATACATTTTCTCTGACAGAGCGTCCCGACCTCGAAAGATTTTTGAGCTTCTTGGCAACGGTCGGTTCCAATGCTCCGTACATCGGTCTTTTGGGAACGGTTCTTGGTATCATGAAAGCTTTTAACGATTTGGCTCAAGCGCCAGAAGCAGGTCAGCAAACTGTGATGGCCGGAATTTCTTTGGCCCTCGTTGCAACCGCAGCAGGTCTTTTCGTGGCGATTCCTGCGGTGATTTTCTACAACCATTTCAGCAAAAAAGTTCGTGGCGTGATGCAAGGCCTTGAGAGTGTGAAAGAGCTCTGCCTCGCGTACGCTAAGAAAAAAGGTGTGTAGTCATGGCAATGAAGTATGATGTAGAAAACAATGAATCTATCGCGGACATCAACGTCGTTCCGTTGGTGGATATCATCCTCGTGGTTCTGATCATCTTCATGGTGACGGCACCCATGTTCATCAAGCCAACAATCAACGTAAATCTTCCAAAGGCCGCAAGCGGCGATCAAACAGCGCCGAGCAAACTGAACATCGCGCTCACAGCCGACGGAAGAATCAACCTCAACGGCACCTTCGTAGATGAAGCCGCCGTCAGACAAAAGGCCCTCGACGAAGTAGCAAAAAACGCCGAAGTCCAAGCGATCATCTCAGCAGACAAAGACGTCCCCCACGGCAAAGTCGTGGGCCTCTTAGACATAGTAAAATCCGCCGGCGTAAAAAAGTTCGCAATTTCTATCGACAAGAAATAAGGCAGCGCGCGCTGCCCAAGAATTCAAACAACGACGTGATCTCCTGGGAAGAGAGTTTCTCGCAAGCGTCTAAGACATTCATTCCAGATTGTAAGTTTTCGAAAAATTTAGTTTCAGCTGCAGAAATCTCGCGTAAATAGACTTGGTTTTCCATTTTGTAGATAGTTAAATTCTGAGGTGTCTGCCAGTTCTCAGGCAAATCGGCTTCTGTCTTGAGAGCTTTCCATATTTCGAAAAGACGGTAGTTGGATTTCAGAATCGAAAAGTTACTAACAAGCCTCAACTCATCCGCATTGTCACTTAAGCGGCTCATTAATTCTTCGCCCGCCAGGCCGACATCTTCAGCGCCGTGAAAAACTTCCTTGTGAAGCCAACCTAAATGAGCCAAGTCTGGAAGAAATGGAAAATCATCACTCGCAGGATGAGAGATCATGAAATCAACAAACTTTACTGAGTAATCAGAAAGATTGTACGACTGCGAAGGATACGTAGAAATAAATTTACGGCAAGTTTCAAAAAACAAATCGTCGCCAAGCACGCGCCACACAGATTCGTAAGTATCACCCAGAGTTTCCGTCAGGCGCGCAATATAGCCTCGTTGGTAAACGGCGAAGCCGCCCTCAATACTCAATTCCCCCGCTGCTTTATATCCCGCAGTAGGAGGCTTTTCCGCGCCGATCACGGCATTATAAAACTGCCGGTTTTTCATGAGATCCTTTCGGCGCGTGGGCAAGTTTCCAATGAGCTTCGGCTTTCAGTAACTCATTTTCTAAACGGCCAAAGTTCGGAATATCATCATCCCACTCAATCAACACTGGAGTATTGGAAAGTTCGCGGGCTTTATATTCAAATAAAGTCCAAACATCTTCATGTACAGCCTTCGAGTGAGTATCAAATAGGTATTCACCCATATCGGTGAATCCTGCCAAATGAATTTGGCCAATCAAATCTGCCGGAATCGCTTTTAAATATTCTTTTGGATCAAAACCAAAATTCGCAGCATTCACATACACATTGTTGATATCGAGAAGAATCTTGCAGCCAGAACTGCGCGCGACCTTCACCAAAAAATCCCACTCGGTGTATTCACACTCCGTCGATTGGACATACGCTGAAACATTCTCAATCAAAATCTGCCGGCCCAAAAAATCTTGAGCATGTTCAATATTGCGAATCAACCCACGCAAACTTTCTTCCGAAAATTCCACCGGTAGCAAATCATGCGAGTAGTGGGAGCCAAACTTGCTCCAGCACATGTGATCCGACACGATCATCGGATCTATTTCATGAACCAAAGTTTTTAAACGAGAAAGATGTTCGTAAGAAAGGCCTTCCGGCGAACCCAAAGACATCGAAACACCGTGGAGAGCCACAGGAAAATCTTCGCGGATTTTATGGAGAATTTCACGGGGGCGGCCGAAGGAATCCATGTAGTTTTCAGAAATCGCTTCAAACCATTGAACAGATCCCGCGCCATGAGAAAGCAAATGCGGGTAGTGGGTGGGCCGTAAGCCCACACCACCGAAAAACTCATCAGAAATTACATGTACGTTCCGGCTTTCCATTTGCCTTTCTTCGCAACACAGTCTTTCTCTGACATTTTCATCCAGCCTTGCCCTTTGCAAGCATTTTTACCGGCGCATTCGTGGCCTGAACCACCGCATTCGCCTTTGCCTTTGCAAGAGTTGACACCAGTGCATTCACCCATAGCCACCGCTTTGGTGTCTGCAGGAGCTGCCGGTTTCTTTGCGTCGGCTGCAGAGCCCGTGCTAGCTGCTGCCATAATGCCCGCCGCAGCGGCGCCAAGAATCATCATTTTCTTATTCATAAAGTTCCTCCTTGATGGAATAAGTTTCGTGTTCGTTTATTTTTTCGCAGCGACAGGATTTGCTTCTCCTTCGATGGAGATGCTGACCTCGTCACCGACAGTGACTCCGCCCTTATCGAGAGCTTTATTCCAAGTCATCCCGAATTCTTTGCGGTCGATTTTAGTCGTCACCGCAAAAGCCAACTTATTGTTGCCCCAAGCATCAGTGATGGAGCCACGATAATCCAGGTCGAGGGTCACAGTTCTGGATTTATCGCGAATTTTCAAGTTGCCGATGGCTTTCACCGGCTTATCACCGGAGTACTCAATTTTATCGCTTTTAAAAGTAATCTTTGGATATTTCTCCACACCAAAGAAGTCGTTCGAACGCAGATGCTTGTCGCGATCGGCTTCGTTCGTGTCAAGCGAAGCGGTCTCGATCTCAACGCTAATGTTATTGAGTTGGTTTTTTGACGGGTCAAAATCAAAAGTGCCCGAAAACTTTTTAAAACGGCCTTTCACGTTCGAGATCATCAGATGCTTGATCGAAAAACCCACGTCGGTGTGTGAGGGATCAATCGCGTAAGGGGCCGCAAAGGCCGAAGCTGTCATGAAAAAAGAAATGATAAAAGCCTTCATAAAAGTTTCTCCTTCATTAGAGTCCAGACTTTCGTTTGGTAAACACTAGGCTAGAGACTAGCGCTACCTGAAGTCAAACAAAGAATCCCCCAAGGGGCCCGAAGTGTGGAGTCTCAAAATGACACGCCTAAAGTCCCGTCAAAATTCCGCCGAATATTCCAGCATGAAGGAAAAGAACACGGAGTGGAAATTCTTGGCAACGACTGCATTTTTGGTGGCAACTATTGCCGTTCCAACTCTGGCGTCTTTGGTTTCTTCCGATGAAAGCACTCCGCCGGAAGCTCACATGCTCCGTTCAACGGAATTGAAAGCTCGTCAGCCAGCGAGTGTGCCTTCGGTGATGGGTGCTCCAAAAAAATCCATTGTGATTCAAGATACGAAAAAGGAACTTAGCAACCTGTTGAGCAACAACTTGGTGAGCTACGATTTTTCTTGTGCGAAAAACAAGCCGACAGAGTTCAAGGTTGAGGGTAATTACTTTCAATTAAAAGGCAAGGATTGCAATAAGGGCTCGCAAGCTCCAAAGCTCAGCATCACAAATAAATCCAACGGCTTTACGGCCGCGGTGTTTATGCTGAACGAGAAAGAATATCAAACCGATTTGATTCAACTCAAAGAAGGCGAAAATCAGATCTTTATTCAATATCAAATGCCGTCGGGACAAATCGAAGAGCATGTCCTGAATGTCAAGGCCGGCGCTATTTAAACCGACGAAATTTCATATTATTTTTCTTCCCAAACAGAATCTTAACGCGCAATATACAAAACAGTGATTTAGAGTTTGATCAGAGGGTGTGGCCTCCTTTATGGTGGCTGCCGATGACTGAATACGTATTGGACAATTTGGATCATTTGGAACTAAAGAAGCGATCTGACATTCATTGGGCGCGTAAGATCTGGCACATGGCGGGAGTCTTCGCCATGTTCATGATTTACGTCCTCGCACCTGAAATCGTGGCTTACTCTATCCTGGCCATTGCAGTTCTTTTGGCTCTGCCTGTCGATTTTCTTCGTCAACGTCATCCCGCACTCAATGACTGGATGGTTCACGCGTTTAAACCCATCATGCGCACCCACGAAATCCACAGAATCGCCGGCACCACTTATTTGCTGAGCGGCGTCTGCGTGATCATCGCTTTATTTCCACGACCAGTGGTGGCTTTGACCTTGTTGTTCTTGGCTTTTGCCGACCCGCTTGCTTCGTTTGTGGGGATTAAGTACGGTAAAGACAAAATTTTTGGGCACAAATCCATTCAGGGTTTTATGGCGGCATTTGTTGTTTGTGCCGTCTTGACGGCGATTTTCCTTACTTACTACAATATCATGTTAGACCGAGTCATCGTGGTGAGCCTGCTTGCGGGCCTGATCGGCGCTTTGGCGGAACTCGTGCCTATCGGTAAATTGGATGATAATTTCACTTTGCCGGTATTGAGCGGATTCGGACTTTATATTTTATTCTATCTATTCGGCCTTTTTGCGGCTTAAGAAATCAAAGGAAGATTTTATGGCAAATTATCCAACGACTCCTGCTGAATCCAATGAACCCGGCGGCAAGAAGCTGGCAATTTACATCTACGTTTTGCCAAACTTGATGACCACAGGAAATTTATTCTTTGGCTTCTTCGCGATTATTCAAGCACTCAAATCTAATTTCCTCTATGGCGCGTATGCGATTGTGGCGGCGGCTGTTTTCGATTTGCTCGATGGCCGTTTGGCGCGTTTGACACGTTCTACTTCTAAATTCGGCGCTGAGTATGATTCACTTTGTGACCTCGTGAGCTTTGGTGTGGCTCCAGCGATCATGTTGTATCAATGGGCATTGATGCCTTTCGGCCGCTTGGGCTGGATCGCATGCTTCCTGTTTGCAACTTGCGGAGCGCTTCGCTTGGCACGTTTCAACGTTCAAGCCGGCATCGTCGAGAAAAATTACTTCCAAGGTCTGCCGATTCCGATGGCGGCGGGGATTGTGGCCTCTTCTATTTTGGCTGTTCAGGATCTCGAGATGGAAGCCAGTGGCAATGTCGGTCTTTTAGTCATGACGATTCTTTTGGCACTCGTGATGGTGAGTAACTTCCGCTATCGCAGCTTCAAAGATCTCGACCTCAAAGAACGCCTGCCGTTCCGTTATTTGCTCTTAGGTGTTGGTGTCATCACGGTTGTCGCTCTTCGTCCGGAAGTGATGCTCTTTGTGCTCTTCTTTGGGTATGCTGTGTTGGGCGCGGTTTTCGGAGTCTTTAAATTGGGCAAAAACGCCCGAAGAATTCGCCCGAGCGTGTATGCTCCGGCGCAAACCAATGAAGACGATCTCGTTGAAGAAGAAGAAGAAACGGAACAAGCGAAAGATGAAAAGAAACCTTAAAGTCGGTGTGGTCGGCGCCACTGGAATGGTGGGCCAAACGTTCATGAACATTCTTGAAGAACGCAAATTCCCAATGGCGGAATTGCGTCCTTTTGCCAGTGATGCCTCCGCAGGGAAGAAGATCCACGTGCAGGGTCAAGATTGGACCGTTCAGACTTTGAAACCGGACTGCTTTGATGGCTTGGATTTGGTGTTCTTTTCTTCCGGCGACGACATCAGCAAAGAGTGGGCTCCGCAAGCAGCCAAAGCCGGAGCTTTTGCCATCGATAACTCAGCGGCATTCCGCATGGATCCCACGGTTCACCTCGTAGTTCCCGAGGTCAACGGTCACCTCGTAAACTCGCAATCAAAACCGCAAGTGATCGCGAATCCAAATTGTTCGACGATTCAATTGGTCGTGGCTCTGAAACCACTCGCCGATAAATTCGGTCTTGAAGAAGTGCGAGTGAGTTCTTACCAAGCGGTGAGTGGGGCGGGCCTCGCAGGTTACGATGAACTACTTGCGCAAACCGAAGATTACAAAAATCCAGAGCCAAAACACACGGCGTTCCCGCATCCGATTCTTTTTAACTGTATTCCGCAAATCGGTTCGTTCAACGACGAAGGTTTCTGCAGTGAAGAAGTGAAGATCATGAAAGAGACCCGCAAGATTTTGGGCCTCCCAGAATTGAAAGTCTCGGCCTTCACCGTGCGTGTTCCCGCATTGAATGCTCACAGCGAATCCGTTTGGGTGACACTCAAGCAAAAAACCGAACGTGCAAACATTGTGGAAACCATGAAGAATTTTGACGGCCTGGTGGTTCAAGACGAGACACAGAAATCTGTGTACCCGACGCCTCGCAACGTGTCAGGGGAAGACCCTGTTTACGTCGGGCGTATCCACAGAGACCCTGAGAACCCCTATATGTGGCTTATGTGGGTGGTATCCGACAATATCCGTAAAGGGGCCGCTTTAAACGGACTTCAGATTGCAGAGCATATTTTTGACATCAAGCCCCAGGCGTGATCTCATTAATATGTGGAAGTATCACGGACGATTATTTCAAATATTATTCTTATCTTAGCCCTGATCGCGGGAGGCAATGCCTCCGCACAAAGCGCGAGCCCAACACCAAATACGTCGGCATTGCAACTCAAGGACGGCTCAGCTCCCTCAGGCCTTTCCGCATACGACCCCGGAGTCCCTGCGAGTGGAACTACGGCAGCGACAACGCCAACAATTTACGGTGGCTATGCGGGTACTGACGGGACTTGCGGAACGACGGCAACGCCAAACAGCACCGATACATGCAATTCCTGCAATGGCGGAAATGGCACTTCTGGTTCGCCGAAGTGGTGTAACCGGACTTCGATTCATCCGAATCTTGTTTTAAGAATGACTTTGGTTTCCAGCACAGCAGCGACCTTTCAAGGAGGAAGCCCGAGAGCTCGCTATAGTATTAAGAGCAATAGTTCGTCTTCATCTGAATCATTCGATTCTCCAAGCAATCTCGGTTCAATATCCTTAGTCTCGGGACAACCGTTTACCGTCGAAATTCCATGGAGCCGCCTTTGCGCGATGTCCACGAGTCCTTCGGACGCTGCATGTACGACAAGTTTTTCCAACACTATTTTGAGTGTGGGTATTGATAACGGTGACAACGTTTTCAAAGAAAAAGTGACTTTCAATTTAACAATGCGGTCTGTTGCGACTGACGTAGCAGTCAGTCCCACGGTAGCCAATTGTCCTGTGGGCACGACACCCGCAGATCCGACTCATGGAATTTGTGATTACACCATGGCGCCTGGAGATGAAAAAGCATACATTTCGGATTATGCTGCTTCCGGTAACGATCTAACAGCGGATGCTACATTGGGAATAAAATACGATCGTATTATGATGTTCTATGTGGCAGATGTTGGGGTTACAAATGCTTCAGCAGTAGCTAATAATACAGAGCCCATTATCCTAAGTTTAAAAAACAATTCCCCGGATGAGCCCTCGCTTTCTGATCTCGGGCGTATACGCGGTCTTGAAAACGATGTTAACTATTGTTTCGCTTTAGCCAATGTGGACCAGGCCGGAAATATCACTTACTTCCCGGACCCAGGCATTTTAAGTGGTGGCGGCAAAATCTGTGCGGAGCCATCGAAAGTCGTCGGTCTTCTTGATGACAAGTCGTGCTTTATCACGACAGCCACCTACGGCAGCCAAATGGCGCCGGAAGTGCAAACCTTCCGTGAGTTCCGCAATCAGTTTTTGCTGAATAATTCTGCCGGAAAATCCTTTGTAAAATTCTATTACAAGTTCGGGCCTGAAGCGGCCGAATGGATTTCTCACAGCCAAGCATTGAAGATGTTGAGCTTGTGGGGACTCTGGCCTGTGTTGATGTTCGTGAAACTGAGTTTACTGATCGGTCTTTTGCCAGCAGCATTGCTGGCGTTGTTAGGGACAGGAATCATCGCTGTGTTTATTCAACGCACCCTTCGTTACCGAAACTCTTTGAAGGGGGAAGCGTGAGGATTTTTGCAAAAGCTTTCGCTGTGGCAGCCATGATGATTTTGAGCACCCATAGTTTTGCTGCCACTCAGGAGGCGCCTCCGCGTGAGCCGCCCTATACGAATGACAATGAGTTTGATTCCGTTTTGGGCGAAGATCCTGCAGCGACAAACCAGTCGATCCCAGTGAGCCCGGCACCAACGCAAGCAAAACCTTCAAACGACTCCACTCTGGATGACTGGTCTACTTCACCCACTCCCGCGGCAAAGCCGACACAGAAAAAATCAGAAGATAAAAAAGTCTCTTCCAGCCGCACTCCTGTTTACAATGAACAAGTGGATACAACTCCGCAAAAGGGAGTGAAGCTCATTCACCATCCAGATGCGAAAAAAGGTTTGATCCGCATCGAGCAAGACGGAACTTATGTTTATAGAGTGAAGACCACACCTAAAGACACCACGGGGACGGTCCGTTTTGGTTTCATGGATCCTCCACTGATTGTTTCTGCCGATGGCGTGACTGACTACAAGACAATGTATGGAAGTGGTGCGGTTCCAATGATCATGTTTGATTATGAATGGCAGCCATTCTCGAGTTTCGGCAAGTTAGGTGTCCAAGCGGGGACTGGGCTAGCGATGTCGCACGGCCAGGGACATTTTCTAAAAAATGGCAATGAAGCTCAAGAGAAGTACACCTTTTTAACCGTGCCACTGAATTTAGGTGTGATCTATCGTCTAGAATATTTTAAACGTCAGTGGATCGCTCCCTATGTAGCGGGAGGCGGCAGTTACATCGGTGTTGCAGAGATGCGCGACGACGGTAAAAATACCCTCAGCGGAACTCCGGCCGCATACGGTGCCGCTGGTTTGATGTTTAGTATTACAGCGATTGATAAGAGTGTGGCGTTCACTCTCGACAGTGAGTATGGCGTCGGCAATCTCTGGTTAGTCGCTGAATATCGTTACCTTAAGTCATTTTCTGAGGACCTCGATTTCAACGGTGGAATCATGAGCCTCGGAATCAGCGCTGACTTCTAATCTCACTTCTGCTATAAGATCGCGCATGCAGAGAATTCGTTTTTTAGTATCCTATGACGGCACAGACTTTTGCGGGTGGCAGAAACAAAACCACATGCCCAACAAAAGCGTGCAACAAGTTCTTGAAGAAGGGCTCAGCCAGATCTTCCAGGAAAAAATTACTCTGTTTGCCAGTGGCCGCACCGATGCCGGAGTTCACGCCATCGGCCAAGTCTGCCACTTCGATACGGCGCGTCCATTAAGTCGTTTAGAGAATTGGGACCTGGCTTGGGCCCTCCGGCCGCATTTACCACGTTCCATTTCCGTTAAAAAAGTGTGGCTCGCTCCCCAAGATTTTCATGCGACCCTGTCGGCGGAACGCAAAACCTACCGCTATCTTATCTATAATAAGCCGCGTGCGGGGGCGATTATGAATCGCTATGCAGATTGGGCGCGCCAGCCGATCGATGTCGGTCACCTCCAAGAAAGTTCGCAGTTTCTGTTGGGAAAACAAGACTTTAAGAGCTTCCAGTCGGTCGGCACTGAGGTCAAAAGTACGGTCCGCGAAATCTATCAAGCGGACTGGGAATGGCGTAAAGAGGGGCTTTTGCAGTTCACCATCACCGGTAATGGGTTTATGAAGCAGATGGTTCGCAATATCGTCGGCACCCAACTCCTGCTGGAGAAAAAGGGCCTGAATCCAGCCGAGATGAAGAGCATTATAGCGACTTTGGATCGCAAAAAAGCAGGGCCGACTGCCGCCGCCGAAGGCCTCTATTTAATGCGCGTTTATTATCCTCGAGACCTTGACATTAGGTGCCGCGAAATTTAAAACATCCCTTCTTGCAGTTTTGGGGCAAAGAATGTATCTACAGTGCCTCGCAAACGTTTTGCTTAGAAATTAAGAAGATAGATAGTTATTTTTGGAGTCATCATGAAGACTTGGAACGCAAAAGCTGATGAAGTTGAAAGAAAATGGCACGTAATCGATGCTACTGGAATTAAAGTAGGTCGTTTAGCTACTCACGTAGCTACTCTCCTCCGTGGAAAAAACAAGCCTATCTTCACACCGAACGTAGACACTGGCGATTTCGTCGTTATCATCAATACTGATAAAGCCGAACTTTCTGGTAACAAAATCAATTCTAAAAAATATTTCAGACACTCTCGTTTCTTTGGATCTTTGAAAGAGAAAACAGCGGCTCAAATGAAAGCTGAAGATTCTACTTTCATTATCCACGAAGCGGTTCGCGGAATGCTTCCTACAAATAAGCTTTCTCGTGATGTGATCGGTAAATTGAAACTCTACACTGGTGGTGAGCACCCACACGCTGCTCAAAAACCAGAAGTATACACTGTTCCAACAGGCAAGAACTAAGAAGGGTATAGTCAATGGCAGCAGCAGAAAAATTCTACTACGCTACTGGAAGAAGAAAAACGAGCTCAGCACGTGTTTTCTTGAAGCCTGGTAAAGGCACCATCACAATCAACGGCAAAAAAGCAAATGACTACCTTAAGAGAATGCAATCTCGCATGGTGATCTTGCAGCCTATCGATGCTGTTGGACAAACTGACAAGTTCGACGTTCGTGTGACAGTTGCTGGTGGCGGTGAAAACGGTCAAGCAGGTGCTGTAAGACACGGTATCACTCGCGCACTTGTTGCTTTCAACCCAGAATTCAAAACTGTGTTGAAAAAAGCCGGATTCGTTACTCGCGATCCACGTATGGTCGAGAGAAAAAAGTACGGAAAAGCGGGCGCTCGTCGTCGTTATCAGTACTCAAAACGCTAATCGTTTTGTTTGTATCGAAATTTGGAAAAGGACTCGGGAAACCCGGGTCCTTTTTTTTTGGTTTTTGGGGTGGGGTGGTGGCTCCGCACTTCTTTCTGCATCCTGCAATCGGGGGGATTCCCCCGAACCCCCGAGAGCTCGGCCATCGTGGCCGACCTCCAAAGGTATAAAAAACCCCAGGTTTGTGGCCTGGGGTTTTTCGTATCTTTTTTTAAAAAAAAGAACTCTACAACTTCGTGCAATCGAGTGGGTACACGTTGCTTTTTGCTGAGAGGAGACCGGACCATTTTCCGTTGTTGTTGTTGAGGCCTAAGATGCCGGCATTGCGGATGACGCCGTCGTCGCCTTGTTGAAATTGTTCATCCAAAACAAGAGTTGTGATGCCGCCCGCATCTACTTGCTTTTGGAACGAACCCTTTTCCATTTGCATGAACAATGTGGATGTCGACTTGTCGTTCACATCAATCGTTACGTAATCTATGGATTCGTCGTCGGAAACAGAAACGGTGATAGTGACTGTAGATGTTTTTGCTGGGACAAGACACTTAAATGCAGGCACTTGAGCCGCGTGTGCAGAGATTCCAGTTAAAAGAGCGAGACCGAAAATTGCTTTTTTCATTATGAGACCCCTTGGTAAATTTGTGGGGTGAAGCTATTGCAAATCACAGAGAGCGACAACTTAAAATTCATGAAGAAATGGTCACAGAAAAGAGCCTGTTTACTCAGCGTTTCAGAGTGAGAATTGCTAATCATTTCATTAGACACCGTCAAGTTTCTACACGCCCTAGCCGAATATACTAAGACGAGAGTCGGTATGTGGATTGCATTTCTATCCATGGAAGCATCCAGCTTTTTGGGGGATCAATGAAAAGGTACGTATTTGCCGGATTTGCGTTTTGCCTCGTCGTAGGCTTTCAGAATTGCAGCCGCAATCAGCTCTCTGATACTGGTAACTCAGATGCACTCAGCAATCCTGCTGAGGTCACTCCTGTTGAAAAAGTCGATGTGTCTCAAACTGAGATGCTCGAAGTTCCAGAGAGTGCTTTCTTGGAGGCCCAACTCCAAGCCGAAATTGCGCAGTTGAAACCGACCTCTACCTTTGCAAGCCATCATCTTGAAATTGATGCTAAGACAGGTGTTGTTCATGTTGTGGATCAAAATAGCGAAGTCCTTGCAGGTGTTCAGTACTGCTTGTCTTCTTCGGATATGAGCGAGCTTCGTTCTATTTTGGAATCTGCTAAGATATGTGAAGATAAAGCAGCTGTTGATAATCAGCTGAATTGTACAATGGATTATAGATTTCCATACGCGAAGCTTCACTTTGTAGATTCTGAAGTTGCATTGGGTGAAGCACTCAGTGGTTGTCATAAGGGGCCAGACCTCTGTGGCACCGAGAAGGACATGCTTCAAGGTTTCTTGGCCCATGTGCAAAATAATCTGTCCAGTATGAAGTGTCAGTTCCAAGTCGTAAAGCAATAGCCTTTATCCTGATTTCTTCACAGCAAATGTAAAATACCTCCCATCACACCAATATTAAATAATGAGGGAGGAATTTTTTATGGATCGCGAACAGCATCATCAAGACG
>Ga0255338_1003798_pt1 | contig 17196 bp, 14 predicted proteins | sample MeOH1_35cm_T4_19_FD_203715 | JGI IMG/M metagenome (GOLD analysis project Ga0255338, IMG submission 203715) | Sandy soil microbial communities from University of British Columbia, Vancouver, Canada - MeOH1_35cm_T4_195 | ecosystem: Engineered > Artificial ecosystem > Sand microcosm > Unclassified ...
CCCTTCGCGGCAGCGTTTCGCCATGGGTTCAGCGGTGCTATAAACCGCGCGAACCTGGCCAAAGCCCGACTCCGGCCAAAGGAGCCCCGATGAGCGTGACCCCGAACCCCATTTTCTGCGCCCTCGATACTGTGGACGAGGCCCATGCCGCTTCGCTCGCGCGCGAGCTCAAGGGCACGGTGGGCGGCGTGAAGCTCGGCATGGAATTCTTCAATGCGCGCGGCCCGCAGGGCTATCACACCGTCGCGGAAGCGGGTGTGCCGATCTTCCTCGACCTCAAGCTTCACGACATTCCGAACACGGTGGCAGGCGGCATCCGCGCAACGCTGCCCTTGAAGCCCGCCATCGTGAACGTCCATGCGGCGGGTGGGCTCGCCATGATGCGGGCCGCCGCCGACGCAGCGAAGGAAGCGGGCGATACGCGCCCGCTCGTCATCGCCGTCACGGTGCTGACCAGCCTCGATCAATCCGATCTCCATGACACTGGCGTTTCCGGCACACCCGCCGATCATGTGCTGCGCCTAGCGCATCTCGCGGCGAAGGCCGGGCTCGACGGCGTCGTCTGCTCCGCGCATGAAATCGAGCGCCTTCGCGCCGAACTCGGCCGCGACTTCAAACTCATCGTGCCGGGCATCCGGCCCGTGGGCAGCGATGTCGCGGACCAGAAACGCATCATGACGCCGCCGCAGGCTCTCTCCCTCGGCGCCGACATTCTCGTCATCGGCCGCCCGATCACGGGCGCCGCCAATCCGCGTGAGGCGGCCGAGGCGATCAGCGCCTCGCTCGCGGCCTGAAATGTCCTCCGCCCCCACATCGGTCAGGGTCAAGATCTGCGGCTTGTCGACGCCGGAGACGGTGAAGGCCGCCGTCGAGGCCGGCGCCGACTATCTCGGTTTCGTCTTCTTCGCCAAAAGCCCCCGCAACATCACGCCGGAAAAGGCCGCCGAACTCGCGAAACTCGTGCCGCCCCATGTGCTCAAGGTGGCGCTCACCGTCGATGCCGATGACGCAGCGCTCGACCGCATCGTCGAGGCGCTCAAACCCGACATGCTCCAGCTGCACGGGCATGAAAGCCCCGAACGGCTCGTCGAACTCAAATCCCGCTTCGGCCTGACGCTGATGAAGGCGATTTCCGTTGCGGAACCCGAAGATCTCGAGCGCTCGGATATTTACCGAGATTCCGCCGATTTGTTGCTGTTCGATGCCAAACCGCCTAAATCTATGCAGAATGCGCTGCCCGGCGGTAACGGCCTTGTCTTCGACTGGTCGCTGATCGCCGGACACAGGCCCGAAACGCCATGGATGCTGTCCGGCGGATTGACGGCGGAAAATGTCGGCGAAGCGATCCGCATCAGCGGCGCGGAAGCGGTCGATGTCTCTTCCGGCGTCGAGGACGCGCCGGGCCGGAAGAACCCGAAGCTGATCGCGGAATTCATTCGCGCCGCCAGGTCCGTTTGACTACCGGCGTCGTATCGACGTGATGATGAAAGAAAAAGACGTGAGCGTGAGTTCCAAAGTCAATTCCTACAGAGCCGGTCCCGACGAACGCGGACGCTTCGGCATTTTTGGCGGACGCTTTGTCGCCGAGACGCTGATGCCGCTGATCCTGGATCTCGAAAAAGCCTATGACGAGGCGAAAAACGATCCGGCTTTCCATGCGGAGCTCACGCATCTCAACACGCATTATGCCGGTCGCCCGAGCCCGCTCTATTTCGCGGAACGGCTGACCGAGCATCTCGGCGGCGCGAAGATCTATTTCAAGCGCGAGGAGCTCAACCACACGGGCTCGCACAAGATCAACAACTGCCTCGGCCAGATCCAGCTCGCGCGGCGCATGGGCAAGACGCGCATCATCGCGGAAACGGGAGCGGGTCAGCATGGCGTCGCGACGGCGACGGTGTGCGCGCGCTTCGGCCTGCCTTGCGTCGTCTATATGGGCGCGACCGACGTCGAACGTCAGAAGCCCAATGTCTTCCGCATGAAGCTCCTCGGTGCAGAAGTCGTGCCGGTCACCTCCGGTTCCGGCACGCTCAAGGACGCGATGAACGAGGCGCTGCGCGACTGGGTGACGAATGTCGAGGACACCTATTACCTGATCGGCACGGTCGCTGGCCCGCATCCCTATCCGGCCATGGTGCGCGACTTCCAGTCGGTCATCGGCGCGGAGACGAAGAAGCAGATTCTCGAGATGGAAGGCCGTTTGCCCGATACGCTCGTCGCCTGTGTCGGCGGCGGCTCGAACGCCATGGGCCTTTTCCATCCCTTCCTCGACGACACGGGCGTCGAGATCGTCGGCGTTGAAGCGGGCGGCCACGGCATTGCAACGGGCGAGCATTCCGCCTCGATCCTCGGCGGCAGCCCCGGCGTGCTTCACGGCAACCGCACCTATCTTCTTCAGAACGAAGACGGCCAGATCCTCGAAGGTCATTCGATCTCGGCGGGCCTCGACTATCCGGGCATCGGGCCGGAGCATTCGTGGCTCAGCGATATCGGCCGCGTGAATTATGTCGCCGCGACCGACAGGGAGGCGCTCGATGCCTTCCAGCTCTGCTCCAAGGTCGAAGGCATCATTCCGGCACTCGAACCCGCCCATGCGCTTGCCCATGTGACGAAGCTCGCGCCGACCCTGCCCAAGGATCACATCATCGTCGTCTGCCTTTCGGGCCGTGGCGACAAGGACGTGTTCTCTGTGGCCGAGTATCTGGGGGTGAAGCTGTGAGCACACGTCTCGACAAGCGGTTCGCGACGCTTAAATCCGAAGGCCGTCCCGGTTTCGTCACCTTCATCACGGCGAACGATCCCGACTTCGATTTCTCGCTCGAATTGCTGAAGGGCCTGCCTGGCGCGGGCGCCGACGTGATCGAACTCGGCATGCCCTTCACCGATCCGATGGCCGACGGCCCCGCGATTCAGGCGTCCTCGCAGCGCGCGCTGAAAGGCGGCGCGACGATGAAGAGGACGCTCGAACTCGTCCGCGCCTTCCGCGCCGCCGACAACGACACGCCGATCGTGCTGATGGGTTACTACAACCCGATCTATCACATGGGTGTAACGAAGTTCCTCGAAGCGGCTACCGCCGCCGGCGTCGACGGGCTCATCGTGGTCGACCTTCCGCCGGAAGAAGACGACGAGCTTTGCGTACCCGCCCTCAACGCCGGATTGAACTTCATCCGTCTTGCGACTCCGACGACCGACGACAGGCGCCTGCCTGCCGTTCTCGCGAACACGAGCGGATTTGTCTATTACGTCTCGATCACCGGCATCACCGGCTCCGCCACGCCAGACACGGGCAAGGTTGCAGCCGCCGTCGCGCGCATCAAGCGGCACACATCGCTGCCCGTCGCGGTCGGCTTCGGCATCAAGACGCCGGAACAGGCCCATGCCATTGCAGGCGCCGCCGACGGCGCCGTCATCGGCTCGGCCATCGTCGGCGCCATTGCCGACGAGCTCGACGCCAACGGAAAGCCGAAGGCGGGCGCAGCCGCGCGCGTCCTCACGCAGGTTCGCGCGCTGGCCGAAGGCGTCCATAGCGCCCGCGCCAAAGCGGCGGAATGAACGGAGAGTCCCCATGAACTGGATCACAAACGTCGTCCGCCCGCGCATCCAGCGCGTCTTCAAGAAGAAGGACACGCCGGACAATCTCTGGCGCAAGTGCCCCTCCTGCAACGAGATGATCTTTCATCGCGATCTGGAAGCGGCGCTCAACGTCTGCCCGCATTGCGACCATCACATGCGTCTCGGCACGGCTGCGCGGCTCGTATCGCTTTTCGACGATGGCCAGTACCAGACGGTCACGGTCGCGGGCGTACCGCTCGATCCGCTGAAATTCCGCGACCAGAAGAAATATCCCGACCGCCTCAAGGAAGCCCGCTCCAAGACCGGCCGCGACGAGGCGATCACCGTCGCCCACGGCCCGCTCGACGGCGTGGAAACGGTGATCTCCATTCAGGATTTCGCCTTCATGGGCGGTTCGCTCGGCATGGCTGCCGGCGAAGCGATCATCAAGAGCGCGGAAATCGCGATCGAAAAGAAAGCGCCCTTCATCCTCTTCACCGCGGCAGGCGGCGCGCGCATGCAGGAGGGCATCCTTTCCCTCATGCAGATGCCGCGCACCACAGTCGCCGTCGAAATGCTGCGCGAGGCGGGGATTCCCTACATCGTCGTCCTCACCGACCCGACGACGGGCGGCGTGCTTGCCTCTTACGCCATGCTCGGCGACATCCAGATCTCCGAACCCGGCGCGCTGATCGGCTTCTCCGGCCGCCGCGTGATCGAGCAGACGATCCGAGAGAAACTGCCCGACGATTTCCAGAAGGCCGAGTTCCAGCTCGACCACGGAATGATCGACATGATCGTCCATCGCCACAAGCTCAAGGACACGCTGGCGCGCACGATCCGCATACTCATGCACAAGCCGAAGCTCGGCACGCCGTCGACGCTGCCCGCGCGGACGGCCTCGCGCTGACAGGCGCAGCGTGGGCGGCGAGCGCACAACGGAGTCGAGCGACATCATTCTCGAACGGGTGACGAAGCTTCATTCGAAGCTCATCGACCTGTCGCTCGACCGTACCTGGCGGCTTCTTGCCGCGCTCGGCCATCCCGAGCGCGCGCTTCCGCCGACCTTTCATATCGCAGGCACCAACGGCAAGGGCTCAACCTCAGCCTATCTGCGCAGCTGCCTCGAAGCGGGCGGCTATGGCGTCCATTCCTATACCTCGCCGCATCTTGTGCGCTTCCACGAGCGCATCAGGCTCGCAGGGCATCCGAAAAGCGCGCCCATCGACGAGACGGAGCTCGCGAAGCTTCTCGATGAATGCGAGCGCGTGAATGGCGGCCAGCCCATTACCTTCTTCGAAATCACCACCTGCATGGCCTTCCTCGCCTTCGCGCGGCACAGAGCCGATGCGCTGATCCTGGAGGTCGGCATGGGCGGGAGGCTCGACACGACAAATGTCGTCGAACATCCAGCCGTCACCATCATCACGCCGGTCGATCTCGACCATCAGCAATTTCTCGGCGAGACGATCGATCTCATCGCGCGGGAAAAGGCGGGCATTCTGAAGCGCGGCGTTCCCGCCGTGATCGGCCCGCAGACCGATGAAGGCCGCGCTGCCATTGAGGAAGAAGCTGCGCGGATCGGCGCGCCTCTTTTCATTCACGGACAGGATTTCAGCGCGCATGAGGAGCAGGGCCACCTCGTCTATCAGGACGAGCATGGGCTTCTCGATCTGCCGCTACCGCGCCTGCCCGGCCGCCACCAGATCGACAATGCGGGCGTCGCCATCTGCGCTCTACGCCAGGCGCAAATGCTGCCGCTTGGCGAGGACGCCATCGCGCGGGGATTGCGTGAGGCCGAGTGGCCGGCGCGGCTGCAACGCCTGACGCGTGGCCCCCTCGTCGCGGCGCTGCCACCCCATGCGGAACTCTGGCTCGATGGCGGGCACAATCCTTCGGCGGGCCGCGTGGTCGCCCATGCCATGGCGGATTTCGCGCAGAGCAATCCGCGTCCGCTTCTGATGATCGTCGGCATGAAAGAAACGAAGGACGCGAGCGGCTTCCTCGCCCCCTTCAATGGCCTCGTCTCGCATGTCGAGACGGTTGCGATCCCCGACGATCCGGCCTGTCTCTCGCCCGAAACGCTTGTCGAAGCGGCACACCGCGCAGGCCTCGACGCATCGCCCGCCCCCTCCATCGCAGAGGCGCTCGCGCGCTGCATCGCGCGCGCGGGCAGCGAGCCGCCGCGCATCCTCATCTGCGGATCGCTCTATCTCGCAGGCGCCGTTCTCAGACATAACGGCTGAACAAAAAAGGCCGGTCTTTCGACCGGCCTTTCTGATTTCCGAAGGAGAAAGCTCAGAGAGCGCCTTCGATCCATTCGACGATCTTGCCCTTGGGCAACGCGCCGACCTTCGTCGCGGCGACCTGGCCGTCCTTGAAGATCATCATGGTAGGAACGCCACGCACGCCATACTTCGTCGGCGTGTTGGGGTTCTCGTCGATGTCGATCTTGGCGACGCGAAGCTTGCCACCATATTCCTTGGCGATCTCTTCAAGCGCCGGGGCGATCTGCTTGCAGGGGCCGCACCAGGTGGCCCAGAAATCCACCAGAACCGGGCCGTCCGCATCCAGTACGTCCGACTCGAATGTGGCGTCGGTAACCTTGCTCGTTGACATCGTCATTCCTTTCCTGCGGGCCAGGGCCCCATTTGGGGCCAACCGGCCCGCCCCATCATGCGGGGCTTTATAAGGGCTCAGTTGAATTGAATCTAGGAACCGCCCCCCCGGAGGTCAAGGCGTGGAAAAGCCGCGCTTTTCTTGTGCAATTGGGGCTTTCAAGGCCTCGTCCAGCATGGCGGCAGGGAGCCGCATCAAGCGCGGCCCGTCGGTCCAGAGAAGTGCGCAGACGATCTCGCGTCCCGGATAGACCTGCGCGAGCACGGCGCGATAGGCGGCCATCTGGGCGATATAGGCCGGGCTCACCTCGGCAACGTCATGGGCGGAAGGACGATTCGTCTTGTAGTCGATCACGGTGACCTGGGCGTCGCTCACGCAAAGCCGGTCGATCTGGCCGGAAATGAGCGTCGGCTTGCCCGCAAATTCGATGCGGCCGACGACCGCGACCTCGGCGCGTCCCGTCGGCCCGAAAATATCGGCAAAGGCAGGTTCATCGAGCACGGTGAAAACGGCCGACGCGATTTCCTCCTGCGCTTCCGCGTCGATTGCGTGTGCGGGATTGGCAAGAAAACGCCGCGCGGCCTCCCCACGCTCGCGCGCGGCGATGCCCGGCAGGGTTTGTAACAGGCGATGGATAAGACGTCCACGCTGATAGCGCGCGCTGGTATCGCCCGCGAGCGGCGAGAGCGCGGGCGGCTCTGAAAGATTTTCCGGTGGCAGCCGCGATGGTGCGAGCGGGCGCGAGGGCGTCGGCTCGGACGGTGCCTTTTCACGCATCCAGTCTTTGAGCGCCGATACTTCAGCCGCCGCGACATGCGTGGTGACTTCGGGTTCGCGCCGCTGCTCTCCCTCGATGCGCCAGACCGTGTGGCCATCGGCGAGTTCAATCTCCTGCGCTTCCGGCTTCAAGGCGGCAATGATGAGATTGTACCAGCATTCAGGCGAAGGCTCGGCCTCACCGCGATAGCCGCAGACATAGAGCCGGTCGCGGGCGCGCGTCATCGCGACGTAAAGCAGGCGGCGATATTCCTCGGCCTGCGCCTTGCGATGCGCTTCACGGGCAAGCGCGGATAATTCGTCCTCATCCCTCTTGCGCACCGGCCAGAGAAGAAGCTGCGGTTCGGTCGGCAAGGCAAGCAGCGCCGGATCGTGCCGTGCATTGGGCAGCGCGCATGTATCCGGCATGAAGACGATTTCTGCTTCAAGCCCCTTCGCGCCATGAACAGTCATCACGCGCACTTCGTCGCGCCCCTGCTCCATGTCGCGCTTGATCTCAGCGCCGCCCCGTTCGATCCAATGAAGGAAGCCCTGAAGGGTCGGCGCATGGCGGCGTTCAAAATCCAATGCGAGCGCAAGAAACTCATCTATCGGATCGTTCGCATCGGGCCCCAGTCGCGCAAGCAGTTTGCGCCTGCCCTCGCCCGCGCCGAGAAGCTCGGCATAGAACTCATAAGGCGGCGCAAAGTCGGCGCGCGATCGGATATGGGCGAGCGCCGCATGAGCTTCGCCGAAGCGCGTGGGCTCGTTCTCATGCGCTTCGAGTGCATCCCAGAGCTTGCCCTTGCGGTTCCACGCTAGGTCGAAAAGCTCGTCTTCGGTGAGACCGACGAGCGGGCTCTTCAACAGTGTCGCAAGGTTGAGATCGTCTTCCGGCAGAAGCGCGAAAGCGCCCGCCGCCATGAGGTCCATGACCGCAATCTGTTCGGTCAGCACCATGCGGTCGGCCCCCGCGACGGGGATGCCCGCTTCCTTCAGATGCCGCACCATTTCCGAGACAAACGCATTGCGGCGTCGCACAAGGATCAGAATATCGCCGGGCCTGATCGGCCGTCCCCGCGCCACAAGCGGCTCTCTCGTATCGAGCCAGTGCCTGATCGTCTTCGCGATGCGCGCGGCGAGCTTCGCGGCGGGCGCCGTTTCGGTCAGATAGTCGAGCGGCGCGTCCCATACGCTCTGCTCGTCCTGCTCGTCGGGCGCTTCGAGATCCCAGATCTCGACAAGACCCGCGTCGAGTTCACGGTGAGCGACATGTGTGTCGACGACGCCTGAAACGCTCAGGCCCGCGCTTGCAGCAGCCATCGCGAAAACCTTGTCGACGGCGGCAAGCACTTCCGGCACCGAGCGAAAGGAGCGCACCAGCGGAATGGCCGACCAGCTCATCTCGGCCTGTTTCACGCGGCGCTCGAAATGTCGTCGCATGGCATCGAAACGCGCCGGGTCCGCCCCTTGAAATGAAAAGATCGATTGCTTCTCGTCGCCGACGGCAAAAATAGTTCTCGTCACATCGCGCGAGCTGGAGCCCGACACGAACTCCTCAGCCAGCGCCGAGATCACGTCCCATTGTTCAGGGCTCGTATCCTGCGCCTCGTCGACCAGAATGTGATCTATGCCGCCATCGAGCTTGTAGAGCACCCAGGCGGCCATGCTGCTTTCAACGAGAAGCTTCCGCGCCCGCGCGATGAGATCATCATAATCGAGCAGCGCACGGAAGCGTTTCCCGCGCTCGAAATCGGCAAGGATCGCATCCGCAAGATGGAAGATCGCCTCCGTCGCCTGCGCCACGCCGACAGCGCGAAGACGCGCGATCAACGCGATAATGCGTTCCTGCTCGCGCACGAGCGCTTCCGCGAGCGCGGGGTTCGACTCGGCGGGCTTCTTGGTGATGAGCGACTTGCGTGGGGCATCTTCCCTGGTGAGGAAGATCAGCTTGTAATCGTCGAGATTATCGAGCCGGGAATCAGGATCGGCAAGGAAGGCATGGAGTGCTGCGGCGCGCTCCATATCGGTTTTGGAGCCCGTCGCCAGCAGATTGGCGGCGGCAAGCATTTCCTTTTCCGGCAAAGAGACGATCTCGGCGGAAAGACTATCCACCGTTTCGTCGTCGTCGACCTGAAGCGCCAGGCGAATGGCGCGGATCGCGCCGTCGAGACCACCGAACTGCTTCAGGAGTTTTTCGAAAACATCGCGGCGCTGCGTGATCTCCTTCAAGAGCTTGCCGAAAACGAGTTCATCGACGCGCTCCACCACCAGCGCCAACGCGCGACCGAGCGGCGTGTCCGGCGCGGCGCCCGCGCGGCGCAACACGCCGTCGCGCACATCGTCCATCAATTCATCGGCACCGCGATCGTCGAGAATTTCAAAATTCGGTGGCACGCCTGCTTCGAGCGGGAAGCGACCGAGAAGCCTTTCGCAAAAGGCATGGATGGTCTGGATCTTCAGCCCGCCCGGCGTCTCGATGGCACGCGCGAAAAGCCGTCGCGCAAGATCGAGCTTCGCCTTCGATGGCAAGCGCCCTTCGAGCTTTGTGAGCTCGCTCGCGAGCGCTTCGTCGGAAAGCATCGCCCAGTCGCCGAGGCGCTTGTAGAGGCGGCTCGACATTTCGGCGGCGGCCGCCTTGGTGAAGGTGAGGCAGAGAATGCGCCCCGGCTCGCTGCCCGCGAGAAGCAGCCGCGCAACGCGCGTCGTCAGCGCATGGGTCTTGCCTGAGCCTGCATTGGCGGACACCCAGACCGAAGCTCCGGGGTCCGAGGCCCGCATCTGCGCCTCATCGGCGGTCGGGCGCTTCTTCGTTTCGCCGCTCATTCGCCGCCCCCCGCAGAAGACCATTCCTTCACACGGGCGAGATGATCGTAATCGCCATAGCTTGCTTCGAACATGGGGCGCGGGCGGGAGAGATAGGGTGTCGCCTCATCTTCATAGCTCGCGAGAAGCGCGACGAGATTGGCATAGGTCTCATCCACCAGACCTTCGGGCGCGATGGCCCGCACCTCGCCCGCCTTCTCGCCACCCGTGAGACGCAGATAGAGAAGAGCCGACGCGGTCGCCTCGCCAAGTTCCGCGAAACCGCCACGCGCGGCCATCGCCGCTTCAAGCGGAAGCTGCGGCGTGAGGCCCGATTCCACCTGTGCCAATGTCGGCGTCGTACCCGTCTTGTAGTCGATGATGCGGACCGAGCCGTCGCGACGCTCGTCTATGCGATCGGCCTTGCCCACAAGCGTCACAGGACGGGCAAGCTCCACGATCTCGATGCTGCCCTTCAACTCCGCATGGACGCGCTTCACATCGGCGCGAAGCTTTTCCTCATAGTCCACGATCCATGCGGCGATACGCTTGAAGCGCGGCCACCAGAAAGCGGCAACGCCAGGCCGATCCATCGCATGAGCGAAAGTCTCATGGCCGATGCGGATGAGTTCGTCGAGCGCATTGGCCGGGAGTCCTTGCGGATAGGCGCGAGCGAAGTTCTCGAGTGCCGAATGAATGATATTGCCGCGTTCGGCTGCCGCCACATCGGCATCTATCGGATCGAGCGAGCTCAGGCGCAGCACCTTCTTCGCATAGATTGCGTAAGGATCGCGGATCAGCGTTTCGATCTCGGTGACAGAGAAGCGGTTGGGCCGCGCGGCGAGTGGCGGCATCGGATGCGGTTTCTCGACAGGCACGACCTCGCCCGCCTCATCGAGCTTCTGCGCCCAGCCCGACCAGTTCGGCGCGTCGAGCGCATCGGCGCGGCCAAGACCAGACAAAAGGCTCTGCAATCTCAGCAACCAGCGCGAGGCGACGGTCGGTGTGCCTTCGACTTTCAGCGCGCGCGTCAGCACGACTTCCGCCGCGCTCGCGCCTTCGGCGAAGTCATGCGCGGAAAGGCCGATATGGCGCTCCGGCGGCTCAAGCCCCAGCGCCGCGCGCATGGGGCGGTTGAGCCAGGGATCGATATTCGCTTCCGCCGGCCATGTGCCTTCATTGAGGCTGCCGAGAACGATACGGTCGGCATGTTGAAGCCGCGCTTCGAGCGGACCCCAGATGAAGAGGCGCGGATGACGGCCGAAGCGTGGACGCAACACGCGCGTCATGCCGAGTTCGGCGAAGAGTCGCGCATAGGTTTCGAGATCGCAGGTGCCGAGCTTCTGCGCGGCTTCAATCAGATCGGCGACGAAGGTTGATGCGGCATCGCCCTCTTCCTTCGCCCAGAGTTCGGAGGCGCGATCCTCGCCGCGCGAGGCCAGCGCTTCAGCCGCCGCGACATGAGCCCGCGCGATCTCCTCGACGGGCGCTGCGGTTCCATTGAGAACGAGCAGCGGGCGCAGCGCTTCCTCGACGCGGTCGAGCAAGCTGTCGAGGCCTGCGAAATCTTTCACCGATCCGTCGCGCGCCTCGACAGCTTCGCGCTCTTCCACAAGCGCGGCGCGGAGGCCGGCAAGGCCCGGCGCCGGCCGAGGCCCGCGCAGCACCACACGTTCGAGGCGCCGCACTTCGTCGCGCAGTCGCGCGGTGTGCCCAAGGCTTGCGAGCGGATGCTTCAGCGCGGCGAGGAGCGTAAGCGGTGCGAAGTCCTCCGCTACCATTTCCGCGACAAGGCGGAGATAGATCATGGGCGGCGTATGCGCGAGTGGCTGGCCGCCTGAATCGTCGATCTCTATGCCCCAGCGGCGAAGCTCGGCGGCGACGCGGCGGCCCAGCGCCCGATCGGGTGTGATGAGGGCCGCCGTCTTGCCCGGCGTTTCCAGTGCCTCGCGCATCAGCAGCGCAATCGCGCCCGCTTCCTCGCGCTGCGTCGGCGCGGTGATGAGGGAAAGCCCTTCAAGCGCGGCATCAGCTTCCGGCTTCAACAGGTCGAGACGTGAGCGCCAGAGCGAAGTCGTGTCTGCGGGGCGCAGCGCTTCCGAAAGAAGCCGAACGCGCGCGCGACGCGCCGGCGCCGCATCGACACCGGGCCAGAGCGCAACATCGTCCCGCTCGACGCGGAGATGCATGAGCAGTTTCTTCAAGCCATATTGTGGATGGGACTCGGTGCCCTTGGTGCCAATGGCGTTCCAGCTTTCGGCGTCGAGTTCCGTGTCGAGGCCCGGCAGCACGACGGCGCCCGCGGGAAGCCGTGAGACGACGGCGAGAAGATCGGCGGCGGCCGGGATCGAGCCGGTCGAGCCCGCTGCTATGACAGGTTTTTGCGGCGGCGACTGCGACCAGGCGGCAGCCTGATTTTCGAGCAGCGCATTGCGCCGAGCAGCGCCCTCCATGAGGCCGAGCCGCGCAAGCTCTTCCGGCCAGCGCTCGGTCAGAAGCTTCAGAAACTCGATGGTGATCTGCCAGTATTCGGCGAATTCCTCGGGCACCAGCGAGGCGAGAGACGTAAGCGCGACGCGCTCCGTCAGCGCCATGTCGAGGAAGCGGCCGAGATCTGCGGCAAGCGCCAGCGCCCTTGTGAGGTCCGCCCCCTCCTCCGTCTCGTCGAGATCGAGGATCAGCCGGGCAAGACGGAACTGACGCTCCAGCCCCGAGATTTCGGGCGACAGCGCGAGCGATGCCAGGGGCTGCGACGCGACATCGAGAACGAGCTCGTCCTCATCGACGTCGCCCAGCGGGCGCAGGACAGGGAGCAGCAGGGCTCGCCCGCCACCCGCCCGCAGGAATGCGTCGGACAGGGCGCGGACCGCGCGGCGTGTCGGCAGAAGGATCGTGATGTCCGGAAGCTCCACACCCGCGCCTAAGCGCCCGCCCAGCGTCGGGTCGGCGAGCAGCGTACCCGCCAGCGCGTCGAGGAAGGGCGTGCCGGAGGGAATGGTGAAAAGGCGCGGCGAATCGTGAGCCATGAGGCAGTCTAACCCTGCCCCGGTCCCAATCCGAACTGCTCAGTATCAGAGATCGCGGATGAACTCTTCCGCCGAGGCGAGGTCTTCCGGGGTGCCGACATGCATCCAGATACCCGACATGCGCTGGCCGTAAAGCCTGCCCCCTTCCATCAACCGGTCCCAGATGAGGTTGGTGGAGAAAGCGCCTTCCGGGCCCTCGGCAAAGAGCAGCGGCTTGATGATCTGCACACCCGCGAACATATAGGGCACGGTTTCGGAGGGGCCGCGCCGCGTGAGACGGCCGAGCGGGTCCATGTGGAAATCGCCTCGCCCTACATAGCCGATGGTACGGGAGGCATCCGCGATCATCAGAAGGGCGTCCATGCTCTCAGGCTCGAAGCCTTCGATGAGCTTCGTCAGGTTTTCGCCCCAACCCTCGACCCAGACGCTGTCCGAGTTGAAAGTGATGATCGGCTCATCGCCGAGAAGGTGCAGCGCATGTTTCGCGCCGCCGCCCGTGTCGAGCAGCCGCTCGCGCTCGTCGGAAATGACGATGCGGGGAAAGTCGCGCTTTGCGAGATGGGCTTCGAGCTTGTCCGCGAAGTGATGAACATTGACGATCACTTCCTCGATGCCCGCTTTCTCCAGGCGGTCGAGCACATGGTCTATGAGCGCTTCGCCCATGAAGGGAACGAGGGGCTTCGGCAGCGTATCGGTGAAGGGGCGCATGCGCGTGCCCTTGCCCGCCGCCATCACCATTGCGCGTTTGATCTTCATCGCGGCAACTCTATCAGGACTTCACGAACAGATGCGTCTCGACCCAGGCCGCGAGAGGCGCCAGCGCCGGATGGGCGAGATTGCGTTTCAAGTAATCCATGGTGCGCGGCATATGCGCCATATATTGCGGCTTGCCGTCGCGCTTGAGAAGGCGCGGCCAGAGGCCGATGAGGCGCAGCGCGCGCTCCGCGCCGAGCGCGGCATAGCTCGCGCGGAATTCGGCCGCGTCGAAGCCCGAAAGATCGGATGAGGCACGCGCGACGTAATAGTCAAGCATGGCTCGCTCCCGCGCGGGGGGAACATCGCGCCGCGCGTCCTGCAGAAAGGACACGACGTCATAGGCGCGTGAGCCGATCAGCGCGTCCTGAAAGTCGATAAGGCCGATACGGGCCACGCCCTGCCTCTGGCCAAGCCAGATGATGTTCGGCGAATGAAAGTCGCGCAGGAAGAGCGTCGGCCTTCCCGCGTCGATGAGCGGGCGCAGCCCCGTCCAGATGCCGTGATATTCGGCGCGCAGGTCGGCGGGCGCGTCGCGGCCCAATTCCACCGGAAAATACCAGTCGAGCAGCACGTCGAGTTCGGCGCGGAAGACGCCGTCGTCGAAGGCTGGGACGATGTGCTCCGCGCCTGCGCCAAGTGGCAGCCTCGCGGGTGCGCCGGCCGCCTGCAACACGATCAGGGCGTCTATGCAGGCGCGGTAGATTTCATCCAGCGGCTCACCCGCCGGGCCCTCGCCATGGTCGAGAATGCCGCCCAGAACCGCGTCGCCCAGATCTTCCAGAAGGAGAAGTCCGGCGTCGAGATCGCGGGCGAGGATCGCCGGTGCGGCGAGCCCCAGTTCACGGAGATAATCGTCCACGGCGACGAAGGGGTCGCAATCGACGGCCAGATGCGCGACCTCGCTATAGGAACGCTGGCCGGAAGGCAGCGGCACTTCCGGCGCGCGCGGCCAATCCATCAGCACGGCCTCGCCGCGCGGCCCCGCAAGACGTTCATAGCGTCGCGTCGAGGCATCGCCCGCCAGCGGTCCGCGCCGCGCATCACCCCAGCCTGCCCTATCCAGAAAGGCGCGGATCAGTTCCTCGCGCGTGGTCATTCGTCCTTCAATCCCAAAAGCCGCGCAGCCCAGTGCCCGTGGCCCGTCAGGCGGGCCTCGCGCGCTCCGCCTTCTCCCATGAGACGAATGGAAATGTCGAGACGGTCTTGCGGAAGGCGGCCCAGCCTGTCGGGCCATTCGACCAGCAGCGCGCCCTCGTCCAGCGCGTCGCCAAGGCCGAGTTCGGCGGCGTCTTCCGGCCGATCGAGGCGGTAGAGATCGACATGAGTGATGAGAAGATCCGGCGCCTCATAGGTCTGGACGAGGGTGAAGGTCGGGCTCGGCACTTCTTCCTCCGGGTCGCCCAGCCGCGCGCGAACGGTCGCGCGGGCAAGCGCCGTCTTGCCGGCGCCGAGATCGCCCGAAAGCGCAATGAAATCGCCGGGCTCCAGGAAAGCGCCAAGCCGCGCGCCAAGCCTCTCCGTCGCCGCCTCGTCAGGCAGCGGGATCGAGAGTTCAGCTTTGGCGGCAGGTTCGGTCATTTTTGCGGGCATGGGTTCGGGCGGGGCGCCATAGGAGGAAAAACGGCCGGCTTTGTCAATTTGACGCGCCGATGGAACCCCGGCAGCCAGCGATATTTGAAATATAGAAGTTGACGCTACCGTCATTTTTGTGGCGGAGTATCACCTCAGAAAAAGATGCTCTCACCCCCACCCGTATACGCGGCATCCTGCCCCGCCTTTGGGACAGTGACGCGCAGGCGGCACCTCTGTAAAAGGCGATGAACAGCCTTGCGAGGCGGGACCAGAAGAGAGCGGGAGGAGCGGACGTGAGTACGAGCGGAACCAACGGAATCGTCATCATCGGCGCCGGACAGGCGGCCTCGCAGGCCGTGATGTCCCTGCGGTCGGAGGGCTATGAGGGCCCGATTCGCATGATCGGTGACGAGACGGAGCCTCCCTATCAACGTCCGCCCCTGTCGAAGAAATTTCTCGCCGGCGAAATCGGTTTCGACCGCGTGGAGCTGAAGCCGGCGGAGTTCTATGCGAATGCCGGCTGCGAGCTCCTGCTCTCGACGCGCGTCGCGGCGATCGAGCGGGCGAAAAAGGTCGTGCTGACGAGCGACGGCCGCGAAATCGCCTATGACAAGCTCATCATCGCGACCGGCAGCCGGGTACGCGAGATCAATGTGCCGGGCTTCGACCTTGAAGGCGTCCATTACCTGCGCTCCGTCGCGGACGTTCATGAGGTCCAGAAGAATTTCAAGCCGGGCGCGAAAATGGTCGTCGTCGGCGGCGGCTATATCGGCCTTGAAGTGGCGGCCGTCGCGAAGAAGCACGACATCTCGGTCACTGTGCTCGAAACCGCCGAGCGCGTCATGGCCCGCGTTGTCGATCCGATCGTCTCGCATTTCTATGAGCGCGTTCACCGCGAGGAGGGCGTTGTCATCCGCACCGGCGTGACGGTGGCGGGCTTCGAGGGCGAAGGCGGACGTATCACCCGCGTCGTTTCGGGCGAGGGAGAGAGCTTCCCCTGCGATTTCGTCGTGGTCGGCATCGGCATCATTCCGAATACGGAACTTGCGCAGGACGCCGGGGTCACGGTTGAGAACGGCATCGTTGTCGACGAGATGACGCGGACGAGCGATCCCGACATTTATGCCGCGGGCGACTGCACCAACCATCCGAACGGCGTCTATGGCCGCAGGCTCCGGCTCGAAAGCGTTCACAACGCCATCGAACAGGGAAAGACCGCCGCCGCCGCCATCACCGGCAAGGACAAGCCCTATAATCAGGTGCCCTGGTTCTGGTCGGACCAGTACGATCTGAAGCTTCAGATCGCCGGGCTTTCGGCAGGCTATACGGAAGCCGTCACGCGCGGCAACCCGGCCGAAGGCCGCAACTTCGCGGTCTTCTATCTCAAGGACGGCGTGCTCATCGCCGTCGATGCGGTCAACCGCGCGCCCGAATTCATGACGGCGCGGCAGCTCATCGCCAAGCAGGTGAAGCTCGATCCCAAGCGGCTGGCCGACGAAAGCATTTCCATGAAGGAAATAGCGAGCGCCTGATAAGGCGTCGCCGAGACAAGACAGTTGAATAGGTGAGGAGGCGTTCGGAGAGAATGGCGAAAGTTACTTATGTCGAGCATAACGGCAAAGAGCACACGATCGACGTGGCGGAAGGCCTGACGCTCATGGAAGGCGCGGTCAAGAACATGGTTCCGGGCATCGATGCCGATTGCGGCGGCGCCTGCGCCTGTGCGACCTGCATGATCTATGTGCCGGAAGAATGGCTCGCGAAGATTCCGGGCAAGGAAGACATGGAAGAGACGATGCTCGACTTCTGCGAGCACACTCAGGCCAATTCCCGCCTCTCCTGCCAGATCAAGGTGACGCCGGAGCTCGACGGCATCCGCGTGTCGCTGCCGGAATCGCAGCACTGAAGTTTTCATCTCAAGAAAAAGGGCGCCGAAAACCGGCGCCCTTTTTTGTTGCTCATTCCGCCGCTTGCGCGAGCTTGGCGGAAAGCGGCGTGAGATCGTGCTTCTTCAGCGGCAATTCGCGAATGCGCTTTCCCGTCGCGGCAAAGACCGCATTCGAGACCGCAGCCGCGATGGGCGGCGTCGCGGGTTCGCCGAGCCCGC
>Ga0255338_1003799_pt1 | contig 17193 bp, 13 predicted proteins | sample MeOH1_35cm_T4_19_FD_203715 | JGI IMG/M metagenome (GOLD analysis project Ga0255338, IMG submission 203715) | Sandy soil microbial communities from University of British Columbia, Vancouver, Canada - MeOH1_35cm_T4_195 | ecosystem: Engineered > Artificial ecosystem > Sand microcosm > Unclassified ...
CGGCGGCGACAAGCCACAGGCATCGGATTACGCCGAGGTGATGGACAAGATCAAGTCCCGCCCGGACGCGCCGATGCTGCAGACCATGCTGCTGCGCTCGATGCAGCAGGCGGTCTACAGCCCGGACAACATCGGCCACTTCGGCCTGGCGTACGAGGCCTACGCGCACTTCACGAGCCCGATCCGCCGCTATCCCGACCTGCTGGTGCACCGTGCCATCAAGGCCGTGCTGGCGCACACCAAGTACCAGCCGGCGTTTGCGCACGGCACCGAACTGAACACGGCGGTCTCGCCCAAGGCACGCCGCATGAACGCGGCCGACGCCGAGAAGCGCGCCGAGAACTCCGCGGCACGCGCCAAGCGCAACGAGGCCATCTGGGATGAACTGGGCCTGCACTGCTCGGCCAACGAGCGCCGCGCCGACGAGGCATCGCGCGACGTGGAAGCCTGGCTGAAGTGCTACTTCATGCGTGACAAGCTGGGCAGCGACTTCGCGGGCACGGTCAGCGCGGTCACATCGTTCGGCATCTTCGTGCAACTGGACGAGCTGTATGTGGAAGGTCTGGTGCACGTGACGGAGCTGGGCAGCGACTACTTCCAGTTCGACGAGGCGCGCAACGAGTTGCGCGGCGAACGCACGGGCATCCGCTACCGGCTGACCGACCGCGTGCGCGTGCAGGTGTCGCGCGTGGACCTCGATGCACGCAAGATCGACTTCCGGCTGGTGCAGGAGCCGTCGGCCAAGACGCTGCGCGCCCGCGTGGGCGCCCCCGAGGTGCAGCCGCACGTTCCCGCCGCCCATGCGGTGCCGGCGCGCAAGAAGGGGCGCCAGCTGGCTGCGTTGCTGGGCGGGACGTCGAAGCCGGAAGAATCGTTCGACGAGACGCTGGACCGCGTGATCGAAGAACAGCCGGTGTTCGAGGCCGTGATCACGCCGGTCAAGCCGCATGTGGGTCATGCGCCGCACGGCAAGGCCACGGGCAAGCCCGCCAAGCGCGCGGCCAAGCCCAAGCCCGCGCATCTGGAGAAGCCGCACAAGACGTCGCACACCACCCCGGCCAAGCGCGCCGCCAAGACGGCGAGCAAGGGCACCCGGCCCGCGCGCAAGCGTTAAGCCGGAGCAGGGCGGTCCGGGACGGGCCATGGCGGGTACAATCCCGCCATGGCCAAACCCAAACTCCTGATCGGCTTTCACGCCGTAAACGCACGCCTTCGCCAGGACGCGAAGAGCGTGTCCGACATCTATATCGAATCCAACCGGCGCGACCGCCGCATGCAGGACTTCATCCGCCTGGCGGAAAGCCTGAACGTGCGCCTGCACCCGGTGGATGCCGACCGCCTGCGCGGCATGGCCGGCACCGACCGCCACCAGGGTGTGGTGGCGCGCGCCGAAGACATCTCGCTGGCGCTCAATCTGGACGAATTGCTGGATAGCATCGAGGGCACGCCGCTGCTGCTGGTGCTGGACGGCGTGACCGATCCGCACAACCTGGGCGCCTGCCTGCGCGTGGCCGACGGTGCCGGCGCGCACGCGGTGATCGCGCCCAAGGACCGCAGCGTGGGGTTGAACACCACGGTAGCCAAGGTGGCCAGCGGCGCGGCCGAGACCGTGCCTTACATCACCGTCACCAACCTGGCGCGCACGTTGCGCGAACTCCAGGAGCGCGGCATCTGGGTCGTGGGCACCGCCGACGGCACGGACAAGACGCTTTACGACGTGGACTTCAAGGGCCCGATGGCGATTGTCATGGGCGCCGAGGGCGAGGGCATGCGCCGGCTCACGCGCGAGACCTGCGACGACCTGGTCGGCATTCCGATGGCGGGCGGCGTGGAAAGCCTGAACGTATCGGTGGCCAGCGGCGTGTGCCTGTATGAAGCGGTGCGCCAGCGCCGCCTGCCGCGTTGACCATGCCGCATTGACCATGGTCCTGGACGCGGCGCTGCTCGAGCAGGCGCGCGCGCGGATTGCCGCGGCGCGCAATATCTTTGTGCTGACCGGCGCGGGGATCTCGGCGGAATCCGGCGTCCCCACGTTCCGCGACGCGCTGACCGGCCTCTGGTCGCGCTTCGACCCGGAAGACCTGGCCACCGAGGCCGCCTACCGACGCCATCCGGCGCTGGTGTGGCGGTGGTACGAGCACCGCCGCGCGCTGGTCTCGGCCACGCGGCCGAACCCGGCGCACTACGCGCTGGCGGCGCTGGCCGCGCAGAAGCCGGTCATGCTGGTCACGCAGAATATCGACGGACTGCACCAGCGGGCGGGCAGCGAGCATGTGATCGAGCTGCATGGCAACCTGTTTGCCAACAAATGGCTCGATGGCTGCGGGCGTTGCGATACGGTGCCGCCGGTGCCGGGCGAGCCGCCGCATTGCGCGCTGTGCGGCGCGATGATGCGTCCTGGCGTGGTGTGGTTTGGCGAGGACTTGCCGCGTGTGGCGCGCTACCGCGCCGAACACGCGGCAGAGACCGGCGATGTGTGCCTGGTGGTGGGCACGTCGGGGCTCGTGTACCCGGCGGCGGCGCTGCCGGGCATGGCGAAGGAGCATGGGGCTTTTGTCATCGTGGTCAATCCGCAGGTTTCGGCGCTGGATGCCACGGCTGACCTCGTGCTGACCGCGCCGGCAGGGGAATGCCTGCCGCTGCTGTGGCCGCAGGCATAGGCAGGATCAACCCGCCAGTTCCCCCACCAGCTTCTCGAGCTTCACCGCATCGGCCGCGAACAGGCGGATGCCTTCCGCCAGCTTCTCCGTCGCCATCGGGTCCTCGTTCAGCTGCCAGCGGAACGCCGGCTCGTCGGCCACGATCCGCGCCACATTGGCCGCCTGCGCGTGGTCCTTCGACAGCTTCCGTTCCACCGTCCCCTGGCCCGCCGCCAGCTGCTCCAGCAGTTCGGGGCTGATCGTCAGCAGGTCGCACCCGGCCAGCGCCAGGATCTGCCCTGTGCTGCGGAAACTCGCCCCCATCACCTCGGTGGTGTGGTCGAAACTCTTGTAGTAATCGTAGATCTGCCGCACCGACCGCACGCCCGGATCGTTGTCGCCGGCATTGGCCGCGGCGTCCCACTTGTCGCCGGCCTGCTTCTTGTACCAGTCCAGGATGCGGCCCACGAACGGCGAGATCAGCTGCGCGCCGGCCTCGGCGCACGCCACGGCCTGCACCAGCGAGAACAGCAGCGTCATGTTGCAGCGGATGTTCTCGCGCTGCAGGATCTCCGCCGCGCGGATGCCCTCCCAGGTGGAGGCGACCTTGATCAGCACGCGCTCCCGCGCCACGCCGCGCTGCTCGTACAGCCCAACCAGATGGCGCGCCTTGTCCACCGAGGCCTGGGTGTCGAACGACAGCCGCGCGTCCACCTCGGTGGACACGCGCCCCGGCACGATCGCCAGGATTTCGCAGCCGAATGCGATCAGCAACTGGTCCATCACCGCATTCAGCCCGGCACTGCCGTGGTGGTCGCGCACCGCCTGCTCCAGCAATGGACGATATTCGGGCTTCTGCACCGCCTTGAGAATCAGGGACGGATTGGTGGTCGCGTCCTGCGGCATGTATTGCTTCATCAACTGGAAGTCGCCGGTATCGGCCACCACCGCGGTGAACTGTCTCAGTTGCTCTAGCTGGTTCATGATCGGATTCCGTCTGCTTGGGAAGTCAAAGGCCATTGTAATGGCGGCGGCACGGTTGGAAACACCGGCGGCACGCCTCAATCCGCTACACTACGCGTTTCCCCCAACGCAATCTGGTTGTTTTCATGACGCAGGATGAACTCAAGGCGCTGGTCGCGCAAGCCGCCGCCGACTACGTGAAGCAGGAAGTGCCCGAAGGCGCCGTACTGGGCGTGGGCACCGGCTCCACCGCGAATCTCTTCATCGACGCCGTGGCGGCGTTCAAGGAGCGCTTCTCGGGGGCGGTGTCCAGTTCCGAGGCGTCCACGCGCCGCCTGCAGCAGCACGGCATCCAGGTGCTGGACCTGAACGAGGTGGATCAGATTCCCGTCTACGTGGACGGCGCCGACGAGATCGACGCCTCGGGCGCCATGATCAAGGGCGGCGGCGGCGCGCTGACGCGCGAGAAGATCGTGGCCGCCGTGGCCGGCCGCTTCGTCTGCATCGCCGATGGCAGCAAGCTTGTGGACACGCTCGGCACGTTCCCGCTGCCGGTGGAAGTGATTCCGATGGCACGTGCCGCCGTGGCCCGCAAGCTCGCCGCGCTGGGCGGCCAGCCGCGCCTGCGCATGACAAAGGAAGGCGGCATCTACAAGACCGACAACGGCAATGTGATCCTCGATGTTTCCGCGCTGCGCATCCACGACCCGAAGGGCCTGGAGACGCGCATCAACCAGATTCCCGGCGTGGTGACCATTGGCCTGTTCGCGCTGCGTGGCGCGGACGTGCTGCTGCTCGGCACCGAGAAGGGCGTCGTGCGCACCGATTACTGATCAACGCCACACGTCGCAATGGAAAAGGGGTGCCGAAAGCACCCCTTTTTTTCGTTCCCGAAGCCAGAAAGCCCGGAAACCCCGGATCAGTTCGCCGGCGGCACGTAGCCGGCGGCGGCATCGGCGCCTTCGCCAAAGAAATACTTCTCGGTCTGCTTGAGCAGGTACTGGCGGGCGCGCGTGTCGGCCATGTTCAGGCGGTTCTCGTTGATCAGCATGGTCTGGTGCTTGAGCCAGCCGGCCCAGGCTTCCTTCGATACGCTTTGCCAGATCTTCTTGCCGAGTTCGCCCGGCAGCGGCGGGAAGTCGAGACCTTCGGCTTCCTTGTTCAGCTTGATGCAATGGACCATGCGGGCCATGTGAGACTCCTTGTTCGTGTGGCGCTTTTGTGGCGATGATGTGTGGCGCTATTGTATCCAAGCCGCCGCACTCGCCGGCTTGTCCCTGCCGCCCTTACAGTTTCTTCATCAGCACCATGGACTTGCGCTGCCAGTTATAGAGCCTGCGCTTGTCTTCCGGCAGGTCGTCCACGGTGGCGTGCACAAAGCCGCGCTTGAGGAACCAGTGCTCGGTGCGCGTGGTGAGCACGAACAGCCGCTCGAGGCCCAGCGCGCGGGCGCGGCGCTCGATGCGCTTGAGCAGCCGCTCGCCGTCGCCCGTGCCCTGGGCCTCGGCGGAGACGGTCAGGCAGGCCATCTCGCCCATGTTCTCGCGCGGGAATTCGTACAGCGCGGCGCAGCCGAACAGCACGCCATCGTGCTCGATCACCGAGAAATTGCCGATGTCGCGCTCGATCAGGTGCCGGCCGCGCGGCACCAGCGTGCCGTCGGCCTCGAGCGGCGCAATCAGTTGCAGAATGCCGCCGACGTCGTCGAGCGTGGCCTCGCGCAGGCTTTCCAGGTCGGTGTCGGACACCATCGTGCCCACGCCATCGTGCAGGAACAGTTCCAGCAGCACCGAGCCGTCGAGCGAATAGGGAATCAGGTGCCCACGCGGCACGCCGCCCTTGAGCGCCTTGACCAAGTGTTCGAGGCAATAGGCCACGTCCGGCGGCAGGTGGTGGTTCTGCAACCGCTCCACGGCCGTGCGCAGCGACATCTCCTTCATCAGCTTGCCCGCCGGGTCCGGCACGCCGGGCACCTCGGTGATGTAGATCAGCTTGTCGGCCTTGAGCGCGCTGGCGGTGGCGCTGGCCACGTCCTCCATCGACAGGTTGAACGCCTGCCCCGTAGGCGAAAAGCCCAGCGGCGACAGCAGCACAACCTTGCCGTGCGAGAGCGACATGCGCATGGAGTCGTTGTCGATCTTGCGCACCAGCCCGGTGTGCTGGTAGTCCACCCCGTCGACGATGCCCACGGGCCGCGCGGTGAGGAAATTGCCCGAGATGACCGACAACTGCGCGCCGGCCATCGGGGTGTTGGGCAGGCCCTGGCTGAACGCCGCCTCGATGTCCAGGCGCAGTTCGCCGGCCGCCTCCTTGGCGCATTCGAGCGCGGCATCGTCGGTGATCCGCACGCCGTCCGCGTACTGCGATTCCACATGGCGCAACGCCAGTTGCTCCTCCACCTGCGGGCGCGAGCCGAACACCAGCACGATCTGCATGCCCATGGCGTGCAGCAGCGCCACGTCGTTGACCAGCGCGTTGAGCACGCCGGCCTTGACCAGTTCGCCGCTGAACGCGATCACGAAGGTCTTGCCGCGGAAGGCGTGGATGTAGGGCGCGACAGCGCGCAGCCAGTCCACGAACTGCTGGTGGTCCGGGCCGCTGGCCTCGGCCAGCTCGGCGGTGGCCGTGGCGGACGGGATGGCGGTGGCGGGCGCGGTGACGGAAGACAGGGGCGCGATCGGGCTCACGGGCGCGGGCAGCGGCTCGGCGGCGGGCGCGACGGCATCGGCAGACGCGGTGGCTTGCGCGGCGGCGGTTCTGGCGGGGGTTCTGGCATTCATGCCGCGGATTATAATCCCGGCCAATGTCAGCACAACGCCCCGTCAAACCAGTTCCGGCCCAGTCCGCCCCAGCGGCCCGGCCCGCCAAGGCTGCGCGCCCGGCCGACCCTGCCCAGCCGGCCCGGGATGCCGCCGTTCAGGCGCGCCAGCCCAGCCCCCCGCGCCAGCCCCGTCCCCCCCGGCCGACCCGTCCGCCCGGTCCGCCTCGTCCCCCGCGCCCGGCGCAGCCGCTGCGGCGGGCCAATCCGCTGCCCGAGATCACGTTCCCCGAGGCGCTGCCGGTCTCCGCGCGCCGCGACGAGATCGCCGCCGCGCTGCAGGCCAACCAGGTGATCATCGTCTCCGGCGAGACCGGCTCCGGCAAGACCACGCAGTTGCCCAAGATTGCGCTGTCCATCGGCCGCGGCCCGGCCCGGGAGGGCAGCCCCGACGGCAAGGCGGGCGGCGGGCTGATCGGGCACACCCAGCCACGGCGTATCGCCGCCACGTCCACGGCCAAGCGCATCGCCCAGGAACTGGGCACGCCGCTGGGCCAGAACGTGGGCTACCAGGTGCGGTTCAATGACACGATGTCGGCGGGCGCGTCGGTCAAGCTGATGACGGACGGCATCCTGCTGGCCGAGACCCAGAACGACCCGCTGCTGCGCGCCTACGACACGATCATCATCGACGAGGCGCACGAGCGCAGCCTCAACATCGACTTCCTGATCGGCTACCTGCGCGAGATCCTGCCGAAGCGGCCGGACCTGAAGGTCATCATCACGTCCGCGACGATCGATGCGCAGCGGTTTGCCGAGCACTTCGCGCGCAACGGCAGGCCGGCGCCGGTGATCGAGGTCAGCGGCCGGCTGTATCCCGTAGAAATACGATACCGGCCGATCCAGTCCGATGCGCCGCCCGATGCCGCGCCAAAATCGGCCCAGGCACGCGAGCGCGACCTCTTCGACGGCATCGTCGAGGCCGTGGACGAGTTGTGCCGGCTGGGGCCGGGCGACGTTCTCGTATTTCTGCCAGGCGAGCGCGAGATCCGCGAGGCCGCCGAGGCGCTGCGCAAGCATCATCCCCCGCATACCGAGATCCTGCCGCTGTTCGCGCGGCTTTCGGTGCAGGAGCAGGAACGCGTGTTCAAGCCGTCGAACGCGCGCCGGATCGTGCTGGCGACCAATGTGGCCGAGACCTCGCTGACCGTGCCGGGCATCCGCTATGTGGTGGATACGGGGCTGGCGCGCGTCAAGCGCTACTCGTATCGCAACAAAGTGGAGCAGTTGCAGATCGAGTCGATCTCGCAGGCCGCCGCCAACCAGCGTGCGGGCCGCTGCGGCCGGGTAGCCGATGGCGTCTGCATCCGTCTGTACGAAGAGTCTGATTTTGTCGGCCGGGTGCGCTTTACCGATCCGGAAATCCTGCGCGCGTCGCTGGCGTCGGTCATCCTGCGCATGAAGGCGTTGCGGCTGACCGATATCGAATCGTTCCCGTTCATCGAGCCGCCGCTGGGCCGCGCGATTGCCGATGGCTACCAGTTGCTGCAGGAGCTGGGCGCGGTGGACGAGGCCAACCAACTCACCGGCATCGGCGGGCAATTGGCGAAACTGCCATTGGACCCGCGCGTGGCGCGCATGATCCTGGCCGCGCGCGAGCAGCAGTGCCTGCGCGAGGTGCTGATCATCGCCAGCGCGCTGTCGGTGCAGGACCCGCGCGACCGTCCGCAAGAGGCCCAGGAGGCCGCCGACCAGGCCCATCGCAAGTTCATGGACGAGAAATCCGAGTTCCTGGGCTGGGTCAAGCTGTGGAAATGGTTCGAGGAAGCCGTTGCGCACAAGAAGACCAACCGGCAGTTGCAGGATCAGTGCCGGGCCAACTTCCTGTCGCATGTGCGGCTGCGCGAATGGCGCGACGTGCATTCGCAACTGCTGACCACGGTGACGGAGCAGGGCTGGCGCCTGAATGAGACGGATCCTACTTACGAACAAGTTCACAAGGCGCTGCTGACCGGCTTGCTCGGCAACGTGGGCCTGAAGCTGGACGAGGCCGACGGCCGGGGCCGCGAGTACCTGGGCGCGCGCGGCATCAAGGTCCATCTGTGGCCCGGTTCCCTGATCGCGCGCAAGGTCGGCCGCTGGATCATTGCCGCCGAACTGGTGGAGACCAGCCGGCTCTACGCGCGCACGCTGGCGCGGATCGAGCCGGAATGGATCGAGCAGGTGGGGCGCCACCTGCTCAAGGTGAGCTGGAGCGACCCGCACTGGGAAAAGAAGGCCGGCCAGGTGCTGGCCATGGAGCGCGCCACGCTGTACGGCCTGCCGGTCTACCAGCATCGGCGCGTGCATTTCGGGCCGATGAACCCGGCCGAGGCGCGCGAGTTGTTCATCCGCCGCGCGCTGGTGGAGGGCGAATTCGACACGAAGCTGCCGTTCTTCGCCCATAACCAGCGGCTGCGGCGCGAGATTGAGAACCTGGAGCACAAGTCGCGCCGGCAGGACGTGCTGGTGGACGACGAACTGATCTACGCGTTTTACGATCGCGCGGTCCCGTCGGACATCCACAACCAGACCAGTTTCGAGACCTGGTATCAGTCCGATAGCGTCAGGGATCGCAAGCTGCTGTACCTGAACCGCGACGAGTTGATGCGGCACGAGGCGGCCGGCATCACGACCGAGCTGTTCCCGAAAGTGCTGCCGATTGCAGGCGTGGACATGGGCTTGTCGTACCACTTCGAGCCGGGCAGCCACCGCGACGGCGTAACGCTGACCGTGCCGCTGTACGCGTTGAACCAGGTGCGGCCCGAGCGCGCCGACTGGCTCGTGCCGGGCATGATCAAGGAAAAGGCGCACCTGCTGCTGAAGTCGTTGCCGCAGAAGCTGCGCCGCCACTGCGTGCCGCTGCCCGACTATGCCGCCGGATTTGTCGACCGCCAGCCGTTTGGCGAGGGCGACCTGATCGATGTGCTGATTGCCGATATCCGCGAACAGACCGGCACGATGGTCCGGCGCGCCGATTTCAAGCCCGAGACGCTGCCGGCGCACCATTCCATGAACTTCAAGGTGATCGACGAGCACGGTCGCCAGTTGGACATGGGCCGCAATCTGGCGCAATTGCGAGCCGAGTTCGGCGGGCAGGCGCAGCAGTCGTTCCAGAGCATTGCCGCGCGCGACGTGCCCGCGGCCGAGGCCGGCCAATACGAGAACCTGACCGCGTGGTCGTTTGGCGAACTGCCCGAGCTGCTGGAAATCCGCAAGGGCAGCCAGACGCTGTTCGGCTATCCGGCGCTGGTGGACCACGGCGACCATTGCGACGTGGAGGTCTTCGACGATCCGCAGGAAGCCGCGCGCGTGCACCACGCGGGGCTGCGGCGGCTGTTCGCGCTGCAACTGCGTGAGCCGGTCAAGTTCATCGAGAAGAACATTCCGAATCTTCAGCAAATGGCCATGCAGTACATGACGCTGGGCACGCAGGAGGACCTGCGCAACCAGATCGTGATGGTCACGCTGGAGCGCGCCTGCCTGCAGGCGCCGCTGCCGCGCAACGAGGCCGAGTTCAACGCGCGCAAGGACGAGGGGCGCGCGCGGCTTTCGCTGCTGGCACAGGAAATGGCGCGGCTGGTAGGCACGATCCTGGCCGAATATGCGGGATTGCCGCGCAAGCTGCTGCAGGCCAAGCCATTCGGGTCCGCCTACCAGGACATGGAGGCGCAACTGGCACGGCTGATAACTAAGTCGTTTGTGATTGATGCGCCATACCACCAGCTTGTGCACTTTCCGCGCTATTTGAAGGGGATGGCGATGCGCGTGGACAAGCTCAAGGGCGACCCGGGCCGCGACAGCCAGCGCACCCAGGAAATGGCCCCGCTGGTGCAGCAATGGCAGCGCGCCGAGAAGCAGCTCCGCACGCAGGGCCGGGGCGCGGAAGATGCCCGGCTGGACGAATTTCGATGGATGCTCGAAGAGTTGCGCATCGCGCTGTTCGCGCAGGAACTGCGCACGCCGGTGCCGATATCGGTCAAGCGGCTCCAGAAGGTATGGGAATCGATGCAGCGCTGAGCCGGCCCGCTTCATGCCGGATGCCACGTTTTGTCACGTAAATGTGAGCGCGGCATGAGTTTCTTGTGATGCGTCATCGGAACCGGGGGCTCAACCGTTAGAATGCCCGATTCGTCTTATTTAACGGTCTTATGCTCGCAATGCGTCGTGTAGTGGCTAGCGTGGTGTCGGTCGGCGCGCTGGCATTGGCTTTGGTGTCCGCGCCCGCCCGCGCGGAAGTCGTCGTGATCCTTAATTCGGGTGATGCAACCGTCACCCTGATCGACAAGGACACCCAGAAGGTGCTCGAGACCTTCCCGATCGGCAAGGAACCGCACCACCTGATCGCCACGCCCGACGACAAGTCGCTGATCGTGGCCAACGCGGTGGGCAACGACCTCGTGTTCCTGGACCCGGTGACCGGCAAGGTGCAGCAGCGCGTGCCGAACATCGACGATCCGTACCAGGTGGCGTTCTCGCCCGACCAGAAGTGGTTCGTGACCACTGGCAACCGGCTGGACCGCGTGGACGTGTACCGCTGGGACGGCCACCAACTCAAGATCGCCAAGCAGTTCCCGCTGCCGAAGACGCCGAGCCACATCGCATTCACGGCCGATAGCAAGATCGCGTTCATCACGCTGCAGGACAGCAACCAGATTGCCGCGATCGATCTGAACACGCTGACCGTGCTGTGGACCATGGAGGCCGGCTCGGCGCCGGCCGGCATCTGGGTCACGCCCGACCAGAAGTACCTGCTCGTGGGCATGACCGGGGCCGACTACGTGGCCGTGATCGACTGGCGCACGCGCACCGTGGTCAAGCAGATCCAGACCGGGAAGGGCGCGCACAACTTCCGCGCCATGGGTGACAAGCGCCACCTGTTCCTGAGCAATCGCGTCTCGGGATCGATCAGCATCATCGACCAGCAGTCGCTGTCGAAGGTCGGCGAGATCACCGGCCTGCTGCCGGGGCCCGACGACATGGAACTGACCGCGGACGGCAAGACGCTCTGGGTCACGTTCCGCTGGGCGCGCACGGTAGGGCTGATCGACGTGGCCAGCCGCAAGCTGGTGAAGACCATCCGCGTGGGCAAGTCGCCGCACGGCATCTACTTCCGCACGCGCGCACCGCTTTATTAAGAGGCTGTTTCAGAATGAAGCGAAGCGGTTCTGGCTAGGCGCGCGGCCGCAGACAGTACAAGTGGTACGGCAAGGCCGCGCAACGACGCCAGAATCATTCTGAAACGGCCTCCAAGACACGACTGAGACAGGCAGGTATCGAAGATGGGCAGGTTTCTGACTCGTATTTCGGCCATGCTGGCGTTGACGATGGCGCTGGCCGGGATGTCGGCCAACGCCGCCAGCGCCGCCGAAACCGCTGCCTGCCGTGCCGGCACGCTGTACCTGACGTTCGATACGGGCAGCATGAGCCAGGCGGAACTGATCGCCCGCACGCTGCGCCGCCATCATATTCGCGCCACGTTCTTCCTGGCCAACGAGCCCACGGTCAACCACGACAGCTCGCTCGACCCCGCATGGGCGCCATACTGGAAGGCGCTGGCCGCCGATGGCCATGTATTTGGCACGCACACGTTCGACCATGTCTACCTGCGCAGCGTGCGTGGAGACAAGGTGACCATGCGCCCGCAGTTCGGCGCGCAGGCCGGCAAGGACGTGACGATGACCGCCGACGCGTTCTGCACGGAATTGCGCCGCAGCGCGCAGGCATTCCAGTCGATGACCGGCCAGCCGATGGCGCCGCTCTGGCGCGCGCCGGGCGGCCGCACGGCGCCGCAGACGCTGGCCTGGGCCGGGCAATGCGGCTTCAGGCACGTGGACTGGGCGCCGGCCGGGTTCCTTGGCGATGAGCTGTCGTCAGAGAAATTTCCGAACCAGGCGCTGCTGGACCGCGCGCTGCGCGACCTGCGCGATGGCGATATCACGATGGCGCACCTCGGGATCTGGTCGCGCAAGGACCCGTGGGCGCCGGCCGTGCTGGAGCCGTTGCTGACCGGGCTGGAGCAGAAGGGTTTCTGCTTTGCCACGCTGCGCGAGCATCCGCGCTACCGGGACTGGTTTCAGGCGCCTACGCTTCAATCAAGTTCGCCGGAGGGCAGGCGGTAATGTGGGACGCGTTCAGTAACTGGCTCAGCCTCTGGGTGGGGCAGGTGGAGGCCACGGTCTTCCAGGACGTGGTGCTGCCGGTGGTCTACCAGCTCGGTTTCGGCGGGTATGCCGAGGAAGCCTTCACCGGCACCGAGTGGTTGCTCGTGGGCATGGCGCAGATCGCCGTGATGGTGCTGATCATGGGCCCGCTGGAGAAATTGCGGCCCGTGGAGCCGGTGACCGACCGCGCCGCCATCCGCACCGACATGCTCTATACGGCGATCCACCGGCTTGGCCTGTTCCGGCTGGCGATGTTCTTCTTGCTCGCGCCGCTGATGGATGGCCTGGAGGGCCACCTGCGGCTGATGGGCTGGCAGCGCATCAATGTGGAGGACTGGTGGCCGGGCGTGACCTCGATCCCGCTGGTCAGCTTCTTTGTCTACCTGCTGCTGTTCGATCTGCTCGATTACTGGTATCACCGGTTCTCGCACACGTACCGCTGGTGGTGGAGCCTTCACGCCACGCATCACAGCCAGCGCCAGATGACGCTCTGGAGCGACAATCGCAACCATTTGCTGGACGATATGCTACGTGACGCCGTGTTTGCCACGGTGGCGCTGGCGGTGGGCGTGGAGCCGTCGCAGTACGTGCTGCTGGTGGCGCTGTCGCAACTGCTGCAGAGCCTGCAGCATGCCAACCTGCGCATGCATTTCGGCTGGCTGGGCGAGCGGCTGCTGGTGTCGCCGCGCTTCCATCGCACCCACCACGCCGTGGGCCTGGGCCACGAGCGGCAGGCCGGCGGCGGCAAGGCGGTTCGGCTGGGCGGCTGCAACTATGGTGTGATCTTCCCGTTGTGGGACATGCTGTTCCGCACGGCGGTGTTCACCGATGCCTATCACCCCACGGGCATCCGCGACCAGATGCCGCCGCCCACGGGACGCGGCCGCGACTACGGCGCCGGGTTCCTGGCTCAACAGTGGCTGGGCGTGAAGCGGCTGCTGCGGCTCGGTTGACCCGTGCGGGGCGGGAATCTTTTGGCCTGTGCTAGGCTCTGAAGGTTTCTCCGAACGCACTCCCCCCGTATGAACGATATCTTCCGCTCGTTTGGCCGCGCACTGGTGAGCCAGCTGCATCCGCGCATGCTGATGCTGACGCTCGTGCCATTCGTCCTGGCCACCGTGCTCTGGGGCGGCCTGATCTGGTGGGGCTGGGACCCGATCATGGGCGGCGCCCGCACCCTCCTCGAGGGCTCCGTGTTTACCAGCTGGATCTACTCGGCGCTGGACTGGCTGGGTTTGCAGTCGCTGCGCACGGTGGTGGCGCCGCTGTTCGTGCTGACGCTGGCGGTGCCGCTGGTGATTGCGTCGATGCTGATCTTCATCAGCCTGTTCTCGGTGCCGGCCGTGGTGCGGCACCTTGACCGCAGCTATCCGGGGCTGGCCCGCGCGCGCGGCGGCAGCATCGCCGGCAGCGTGTTCCAGTCGCTCGGCAATACGGTGGTCTTCCTGCTGCTGGTGCTGGTGACGATGCCGCTCTGGCTGATCCCGCCGTTCTTCGCACTGATTCCGCCCGTGCTGTGGGGCTGGCTCACGTACCGCGTGATGACCTACGACGCGCTGGCCGAGCACGCCACGGCCGAGGAGCGCAAGACGCTGATGAAGCGCCATCGCACGTCGCTGCTGGTGATCGGCGTGGCGGTGGGGCTGCTGGGCTCGGCGCCGACGTTGCTGTGGGTCTGGTCGGCTGTCATCATCTTCCTGTTTCCGGTGGTGCTGGCCGGCACGCTGTGGCTCTACGTGCTGATCTTCATCTTCTCGGCGTTGTGGTTCGGCCATTTCTGCCTGCGCGCCCTGGCCGAATTACGAGCCGAGCGCGCCGCCGCGGCACCGCCGCCGGCCGCCGGTGTGACTGATGTGATCGACCTGGCGCCGTCGGACGTGCGCCGCATTGAACAATCCTGAGCGGGGGGGCACCATGGGTTTTGGTTTGATTGTCATTGGCGACGAGATCCTGTCCGGACGGCGTGAGGACAAGCACATGCGCCGGGCCATCGAACTGCTGGCCGCGCGCGGCCTGGCGCTGGACTGGGCCGAGTACGTGGGCGACGAGCGCGCGCGCATCACGGCCACCCTGCGCCGCACGCTGGCCGGCCCGGACGTGGTGTTCTGCACGGGCGGCATCGGCGCCACGCCGGACGACCATACGCGCCAGTGCGCGGCGGCGGCGCTGGGCGTGGACCTGGCGCTGCACCCCGAGGCGCGCGAGCAGATTGCGCTGCGCATCGCCGAGACGGCCAATGGCGACCCGGTCAAGGGCGACCTGACCCGGCCCGAGAACCAGCACCGTTTCAAGATGGGCGAGTTTCCGGTGGGCGCGCGGATCATTCCCAACAGCTACAACCGGATTCCGGGCTTCTCGGTGGCCGACCACCATTTCATGCCCGGCTTCCCGGTGATGGCCTGGCCGATGATGGAGTGGGTGCTCGACCACTACTACACGCACCTGTTCCACCTGGAGGTGGAGCAGTCGCGCGCGTTCTACGTGTTCGAGGCGCCCGAGTCCACGCTGACACCGCTGATGGAGCAGGTGGAGGCCGCGTTCGCGGGCATCCGCGTGTTCAGCCTGCCATCCGTGGGCGATGTCAGCCGTGGCGACCGCTTTGGGCGCCGCCACATCGATCTTGGCGTGAAAGGGGGGGCGGAAATGGTGCTGCCCGCCTACGCGATGCTGCTGGAAGGCGTGCGTGCCATGGGGTTCGAGGTCGTCGAACAGTAGGGCATTTGCTCCCCTCTCACCGCTTGCGGGAAAGGGGAGAAAACCATTCAGTCTCTCAAGCCCCGTGCCAGGGCAGGCCGCGCACGCACCAGCCTTCCACGGTCTTGCGGTGATGCTGCTCGTCGCGCGGGCCTTCGAAGCCCTCCAGCACATCCATCGCAAACTGGTAGCCGGCCTCGGTGGCCACGCGGGCCGCATGCTTCGACCGCGCCGCGCTGCGGCACAGGAACAGCACTGGCGCGTCGGTCGGCACGCGCGCTTTCAGTTCCTCCACGAAATGCGGGTTCTGCGTGCCGCCGGGATATGTCGACCACTCCACATGGGCAAACTGTTCGTCGGGCAGGTTCACGCCGCCCACCCAGTCCAGTTCGGCATGCGTGCGCACGTCCACCAGCACCGCCTTCGGGTCGGCCTGCAGCAGGGCGTAGGCCTCCTGCGGGTCCAATGCGCCAAAGTAGGCAAGCTGGTTCTGTTGCTGGCGCGCGCGCGCCGCCTGGAGAAGGTCGTCTCGGGTAGTCATCTTGTGTGACGGAGTCAATAAGAGAAGCGGAAGAAAAAGCGGGTTCGCTGTGCCACGGCAACAATAGCCCCACAGCCCGCACGGCGGCGCTGGGATGGCGCGGCGTTCGGCGCTATTCTATCGCGCAGCCATGGCGGTCCTCCGAAAATCGCGCTTCCGGTAGGTGTGCCTCGTTATGGTGCGATAGCACCGTTATAGTGCGCTTTCTTGCCTCATGCACCGTAATGGTGTTTGATAAAGGCGGCGAATCGCGGTGCACGGGTGCGGCATGCGACCCGCGGGCAAGGAAGGGTGGGATTGTATGCAATCCGCCACCCCCGTCCCGGTGCGGAACGCCTGCCCGCTGCACATTTTTCGGGACCGGAAAGGGAAATGATGGCTTGTGTTGGCATGCTTTCTGCTAACATTCCTCGTCCCTTTTGGGGCGGTTCCCGCGAGGATTTACCGGGGGCCGCACCCAACAATGGCTTTCCCAGAATCAGCCCGAATTTCCAGGAGATAGGCATGGCCCACAGCGTTGCAGATGTGATGAAGCTCGTGAAGGAAAACGACGTCAAGTTCGTCGATTTCCGCTTCACGGATACCAAAGGCAAGGAGCAACACGTGTCTGTGCCCGTGTCGCACTTCGACGAAGACAAGTTCGAAAGCGGTCACGCCTTCGACGGCTCCTCGATTGCCGGCTGGAAGGGTATTGAAGCTTCGGACATGCTGCTGATGCCGGATCCGAACACCGCCAACATCGATCCGTTCTATGAAGAGCCGACGCTGGTGCTGACCTGCGACGTGGTCGAGCCGTCGGACGGCAAGGGTTACGACCGCGACCCGCGTTCCATCGCCAAGCGCGCCGAAGCCTACCTGAAGAGCACCGGCCTGGGCGATACCGCCTACTTCGGTCCGGAACCCGAGTTCTTCATCTTCGACGGCGTGACGTGGAATGTCGACATGCAGGGTTGCTCGGTGAAGATCAACTCCGAGGAAGCCCCGTGGTCGTCGGGCAAGGAATTCGAGCACGGCAACAGCGGTCACCGTCCGGGCAAGAAGGGCGGCTACTTCCCCGTGGCCCCGATCGACACGTTCCAGGACATCCGTTCGGAAATGTGCCTGATCCTCGAGTCGCTGGGCATTCCCGTTGAAGTGCACCACCACGAAGTGGCTGGCCAGGGCCAGAACGAGATCGGCACGAAGTTCAGCACGCTGGTGCAGCGCGCCGACTGGACCCAGCTGCAGAAGTACGTGATCCAGAACGTGGCGCACACCTATGGCAAGACGGCGACGTTCATGCCGAAGCCGGTGGTGGGCGACAACGGCTCGGGCATGCACGTGCACCAGTCCGTGTGGAAGGACGGCCAGAACCTGTTCGCGGGCAACGGCTACGCCGGCCTGTCGGAATTCGCG
>Ga0255338_1003800_pt1 | contig 17188 bp, 12 predicted proteins | sample MeOH1_35cm_T4_19_FD_203715 | JGI IMG/M metagenome (GOLD analysis project Ga0255338, IMG submission 203715) | Sandy soil microbial communities from University of British Columbia, Vancouver, Canada - MeOH1_35cm_T4_195 | ecosystem: Engineered > Artificial ecosystem > Sand microcosm > Unclassified ...
GTGCTTCCCGGCCGCCGCGAGCTCGGGTTGCTCGATTTCCAGGACGCGTTGGCGGGCCATCCGGCCTATGATCTGGTGTCGTTGCTCCAGGATGCGCGGCGCGACGTCGATCCGGCTCTCGAGGAAGCGATGCTCGAACATTATTATGCAGCCGCCGGTGTTGCCGATCCGGCCCTGTTCCGCGCGCATTACGAGATCCTGGGGGCGCAGCGGAACAGCAAGATCCTCGGGATCTTCACGCGGCTTTGGAAACGCGACGGCAAGCCGCACTATCTTCCGCTCCAGCCGCGCGTCTGGGTCTATCTCGAACGCAATCTGCGCCACCCTGCGCTCGAGCCGGTCCGCGCCTGGTTCGACGCGAACATACCGTTCGACAAGCGTGCCGCCGCCTGGGCCGGCGAGGGCGGGCGATGACACGCACGCAGCGGCCGCTCGCGATCCGTCCCGATCCGCAGGTCGCGGTCCCCGAAGTGGCGCTGGTGATGGCTGCCGGGCTCGGCAAGCGCATGCGCCCGCTCACTGCCACCCGCCCCAAGCCTCTCGTCGAAGTGGCGGGCAAGTTGCTGATCGATCATTGCTTCGATCGCCTTCGCACTGCGGGGGTCAAGCGCGCGGTCGTCAACGTCCACTATCTCGCCGACGCGCTCGAGGCCCATCTCGCCAATCGCGTCAAGGGCATCGACATCATTGTGTCCGACGAACGCAGCCAGCTGCTGGAAACCGGCGGCGGCTTGATCAAGGCATTGCCGCTGATCGATGCCGATCCCTTCTTCGTCGTCAATTCGGACAATTTGTGGATTGACGGACCGCTCGATTCGCTTCGCCTGCTGGCGTCGAGCTGGGACGACGCGCGAATGGACGCCTTGCTGCTGCTGGTCCCGCTGGCTCGCGCCAATTGCCATTCCGGGCAGGGTGATTTTCACATGGGAGCGACCGGGGCGCTGCGCCGCAAGAAGAGCGGCGGTGTCGCGCCGTTCGTCTACACCGGTATTCAGATGGTCTCGAAGCGGCTTTGCGACGGGCCGGTGCCCGACGGCCCGTTCTCGACCAACATCCTGTGGGACCGCGCGATCGAAAAGGGGCGCTGCTTCGGCGCCGTCCATCAAGGCTTGTGGTTCGACGTCGGCACGCCGCGCAACGTCACCAAGACCGAAGAGCTGCTCGGCACGATCTGAGGACTTGTTCTCGACGCGGCCGCATCGAAGCGGCTACTCCTCGGGTGTGAACTCCTCGTCCCGCCCGTCCGTCTACACGATCCCGCCGCACCGGGCGTTCGCCGACGCGCTCGCGGCCGGGCTGATCGCTCGTCACGGCAGGGACAAGGTGGCGCTTGCCCAAGGGATCATCCTCGTGCCGAGCAATCGCGCCGCGCGGGCGATCACCGACGCGTTCGTGCGGCGCTCCGACGGGGGGCTGCTGCTGCCGCGCCTCGTCCCGATCGGCGACGATGATCTCGAGGCACGGATCGGCGGCGCGATCGAACCGCTCGACGCGGCCGACGCGATTCCGCCGGCGATGGCGCCGATCGAGCGTCTGATGCGGCTCGCTCAGCTCGTCCAGCGGCACATGCCCGGGGAGATGCAGGCCGCCGAAGCGCTTCGCCTGGCCGAGGATCTGGCGCGCACGCTCGATCAGCTGCTGATCGAGGAGGTTGATCCGGCCCGGCTGCACGGCATCGCCGCCGATCTCCCCGATCTGTCGCTGCACTGGCAGAAGTCGCTCGATCGCCTACGCATCATCCTCGATGAATGGCCTGGGATGCTCGCCGCGCGGGGCTGCATCGAACTCGCCGACCGCCGTAACCGGCTGCTCTCGGCCGCGGCACGGCGCTGGCGCGAGACGCCGCCGAAAGGCTTCGTCGCCGCGGCCGGCATCACCACCGGCGCGCCGGCGGTCGCGCGCCTGCTGCGCACCGTCTCGCGATTGCCCGACGGGCTGGTCATCTTTCCCGCGCTCGACCTTGCGATGCCGGACGAGGAATGGAGCGCGCTCGGCCCGCACGAGCCCGAGGCGCTGAACAGGGCCGATTCCGCCACGCGCCACCGGCCGTCGATAGAGACCCATCCCCAATTCCACCTCAAATTGCTTCTCGACCGGATGGGAGTCGGACGCGGCGAGGTCGAGCGCTGGCGCTATGGCGGAGCGGACGGCGCGCGCCGCGACGCGCCCGCCGTGCGCAGCCGCGCCATCTCGCACGCGATGGCGCCTGCCGCCTTCACGTCCAAATGGCAGGCGCTCAGGCCGGCGGAGCGGCGGCTGGGCGGCGTCCGCGCGCTCGAGGCGGCGGATCCGGCGCAGGAAGCGCAGGCGATCGCGATCGCGATGCGCGAGGCGCTCGAGCAGCCGGGCCGCACCGCGGCGCTGGTCACACCCGACCGCCTGCTCGCGCGCCGAGTCTCGGCGCACCTCAAACGATGGGGCGTCGAGGCGGACGACAGCGCCGGCCGGCCGCTGTCGGAGACGCCGCCGGGCACGCTTGTCCTCGTGCTCGCCGCGGCCGCGGTCGAAAGCTTCGCGCCGGTCCCTTTGCTGGCCTTGCTCAAGCATCCGTTGGTGAGGAAAGGGGAGGCGCGCCTCGCCTGGCTCGACGGCGCGCGGGCGCTCGACCTCGTGCTGCGGGGGCCGCGGCCACCGGGCGGCCTCGACGGTATCAGCGCGCATCTCGCCGCGAGCGATGCCCGCGACCGCGAAATTCGTCAGCGCGCGGCCGAATGGTGGGTGGGGGTTGTGCCGTTGCTGGCGCCGCTCGAGCAGGCGTTCCGCGCGGCGCGGCCGAACATGACCGCCCTGATCGCGGCGCTGCGCGAGGCGGTGTCGGCGCTCGCGGGGGATGAAGCCTGGGCCGGGCCTGCAGGACGGTGCGCGGCGGATCTGTTCGCCTCGCTCGAGCCGGCGGCGGAGCACGGGCCGGCGCGCATCGATGCCGACAATCTGCCGCCGTTGCTCGAGCAGCTGATGGCCTCCGCGGCGGTTCGCCCGCCCTACGGCCAGCATCCGCGGCTGTTCATCTGGGGCCTGCTCGAGGCGCGTCTGCAGCATGCCGATCTGATGATCCTCGGCGGCCTCAACGAGGGCACCTGGCCTTCGCTTCCGGCGCCGGACCCGTGGCTCGCACCGCGCATCCGTCATGAGCTCGGCCTGCCGGGGCTGGAGCGCCGCATCGGGCTCGCCGCGCATGACTTCGCGACCGCGCTCGGCGGGCGTGATGTGCTGGTGACCCGCGCTCGGCGCGACAGCCGCGCGCCCGCGATCGCGTCGCGCTTCTGGCTGCGGCTCGAGGCGATGACCGGCGGACTGACCCGCGCGCCGCGCCACCGCGCCTGGGCGCAGGCGCTCGACCAGCCGGCGGGCTATAAGCCGGCCGCGCGGCCCGCGCCGACCCCCGACCGAGCGCATCGGCCGGCGCGCATTTCGGTGACCGAAGTCGACCGGTTGAAGGCCGATCCGTTCGCCTTCTACGCGCGCAAGATGCTGTCGCTTGCGGCGCTCGACGTGATCGACGCGGACCCAAGCCCGGCCTGGCGCGGAAGTGCGGTGCACGAGGTGCTTGAAAAGTGGATGAAGGAGGATGATTGCGATCCCGCGAAGCTGCGCCCCCGCGCCGAGGCGTTGCTCGCCAGCAGCAGCGCCCATCCGCTGATGCGGGCTTTGTGGCAGCCGCGCCTGCTCGAGGCGATCGACTGGATCGCGGAGGAAATCGCGCGGAATGGCGAAGCCGGGCGGCGGCCGTTGCAGGCCGAGGCCGACGGCAAGTGCACGATCGACGGAGTCACGCTCCAGGGCCGCGCCGACCGGATCGATCGGCTGGCGGACGGAAGCCTCGCGATCGTAGATTACAAGACCGGCCGCGCGCCCAGCGCCAGAGCGGTGCACGACGGCTATGCGATGCAGCTCGGCTTGCTCGGCCTGATCGCCGAGCATGGCGGCTTCGACGAGGTGGAAGGGATTCCCGCCGCGTTCGAATATTGGTCGCTCGCCAAGGACAAGGGGCGGCTCGGCTATGTCGCCAGCCCGACCGGCGGGCGCAGCGGGATTGATCGGGGCGAGTTCACGACCCTGGCCGCGCGCAATTTCATCGCCGCCGCGCGCCTCTGGCTGACCGGGGGGGCGCCGTTCACCGCCAAGCTCCACCCGGCTTATGCGCCATACGAGGAATATGACCAGCTGATGCGGCTCGACGAATGGTACGGCCGCGAGGCGGAGGGCGGAGCGGCGACGCCGGCTTGAGACGAATGTCTTCGCAAGCGGCGTGCCAGCCGGAAGGGAGCGTGCGCGCTCAATAAGCCGCTTCGAGCAGCCCCTCGATGACATGATGCTGCTTCACCGGCCGCAGCTCGTCGACCAGCCGATAGGTCAGATGATCGAGCATCTCGGGCGGAACGCTCTCGGCATAGCCACGCGTGATCTGCAGGTCGTGATGATTGGCGTTGGTGCCGTCCGGGGCATCGGCGCCGACCACCAGCACCGGTCTCGCCTGGTCCGAGCGGTTCGCGGTGCCGCGGTGGATCGTCAGCGCCGAGCGCGCCGAAATGTCGCCCATCTGCGGCAGCTTTTGCACCGCGCGTTCGATGTAGCGCGGATAGAGCTCTTTCGGCGGGAACATGCCGTTGGGGTATGGGGACAGATCGTCCCACTGGGTGCCGAGCGCGATCTCGAGCGGCCCCATCTCGACGATCGTGTCCACCGCTGTGAGGTTGAACGCAAGCGAGTTGAGGCGGCGCCCGACCAGGGTCGCCGCAGGGGCGGCGAAATCGCGATGCCACGGCTGGTCCTGAGCGCCCGGGAACGGAATGTCGAAGCCGACCTCGACCACCTTGTAATCGGGGCCGAGCACGGCCTTGCAGACCGCGACGAACCAGGGATGGGTGACGATGTCGACCAGGCCTCGGATACGCTCCGGGTGGACCTCGACATAATAACGTTCGGGCCCGCGCGGAAGCGCGCTGCCCGGGGTCGCAATGGCTTCGGCGAACAACGTCTCGATGTCCTCGCGCATCCGCTCGGTCCACGGCCGGCTGAACGCCCCCTTGAGCGCGATGATGCCGTCGCCGTAGAGGCCGCCCATGATCGCCGCCGGATCCAGATCCCGATCGTTCATGCCAGTTGCGTTCGCATTCCGTATCGCCATCGTTCAACGCTTATACTGATTGCGAGAAAGCTGTTCCATCCGATGCAAGCCGCCGGGCCCGATTCAGTTCCGCTCCGCTTCACGATTGAGGTGGGGGCTGAGGCAGGGTCCGGCCGGCAGGGAGAGAGGCGGCATTTCACGATCAGCGGACCTGACCCGCGCTCGGGCGCAGCGGCGCGAAGGGATTACTGGCTTACTGGGACGGGACAGCAGGACTACCTCGATCTGTTCGCCGCGATCGCGAATGATTTCGGAACCCGCCTGCCCCGCAACCGGCAGCCGGAGCCGGCGCCCGGTCCCGCTCCGCCGTGGCGCGCCCTGCTGACGAGGAACATCTCCTCCGACATCCTCTACGGCTATGGCGACCCCGCCGTGCTGCGCACCGACGAGAATGGCGCGCCCTTCTATTATCTGGTCGTCACCTCGAACGACGCGCCCAATGCCTTCCCGATCCTGCGCTCACCCGATCTCGAGCAGTGGCAGCTCGAGGGCTTCGTATTCCCCGAGGGACGCTGGCCCGACTGGGTCGCGCAAGGCCGCGGAACCAGCGATTGCTGGGCGCCCGAGCTGCACCGTTCGGGGGACGAATATCTGCTCTGCTTTTGCGCCCGCGAGCATGACGGCACGCTGGCGATCGCGATCGCGCGATCGTCACACCCGGCGGGTCCGTACAGCCTGCCCGACCGGCCGCTGCTGCGCGGCGGGATGATCGACCCGAACATCTTCGTCGATGCGGACGGTTCGATCTCTTTGCTGTGGAAGGAGGACAGCAACGATCGCTGGCCGGCCTTGCTCGCGGCGCTGCTCCACGAACGCCCGGCACTCGCCCGATCATTGTTCGATGATGATGCGGATCAGCGCACCGCATTGCTGTCGGGCGCGCTCTGGCCATTGGTGCGCGGGCTCGAGCCGATGGAGCGTTTTTTCGCGCTGCAGCCGCTGATCGAGGCGGCGGTGGGCCATTTTGCGACCCTCCGTGCCAGGCTGGCGCGGCTCGAGCCGGCGACTCCCCGAAATGCCGGAGCGGCGCCGATCCTCGAGGCGATGCGGACGCCGATTTTCGCACAGACGCTGTCTGCCGACGGCCGATCGCTGACCGGATCTCCTCGGATCGTCATCGTCAACGATCTCGCATGGGAAGGCCATTTGATCGAGGGCCCCTGGCTGATGCGCCATGAGGATCATTATTATCTGTTCTACTCGGGCAACGATTTTTCCACCGCCGATTACGGCATCGGCGTCGCCATCGCTTCCTCGCCGCTCGGGCCCTATCGCAAGATGGGCGATCCGATCCTGCGCTCGTCGGCCAAGTGGCGGGGGCCAGGCCACCCTTCGGTCGCGCTCGGGCCCGACGGAGTGCCGCGGCTGTTCTTTCATGCCTTCTTGCCCGGGCGGGCCGGCTATAAGGAGTTCCGGGCCTTGCTCAGCTGCGGGCTGGCCATTGCGGCCGATAGGGTCCACCCGCTCGCTTAGCGCACTCGTGCGGCGATCCTCCTAGCGGCGAGGCACCGGAACAGCCGGTGCCGAGGATGCGTTTCACCCCTGTAACTATAGTGGAGGCTGTCGATGAGCGATCCGGATCGCAATGCTGCGGTGGAAAAAGAGACTGTGATCGTCGAGCGCGGCAGTGGCGGCGGCATCATCGCCGCGATCGCATTGCTGATCGCGGTGGTCGCGGTGCTTCATTATTTCGGGATGCTGCCTTTTTAGATCATGTAGCGAAAAGGTGGGCACCGGCTTTTCGCGAGCAGCAATGCGGTATCAGAAGGTAGGAGCCCAGGTTGCGATTCCACCTCATCGCAACCCGCTCTAGACTCAATCCCGGTTTGATTGAACCGGGATTGAGTCTGATCTTCTTTCTTTTCCGTGATTTCCGAGCCGTCAGGTGATTCCACCTGATTTGAAATCACTATAGGCTATTTGTCGCGGCCACCGATCTTGTTGCGGCCGGCGTAGAGCAACGCCGCGACGATCGCGGCGGAGCCGATCCCGAACGCGACGCGGGTCGCCAATTTCTTGTTCCGCATGGCATCGCTCTGCTTGCCTTCCGCGCCGGCGGCTGTCTCGCTGCTGGAATCGGCATTGCTGGGGCGGGTATCGTCGGACGGGGACTTTCGAGCAGGCATCTCACTCTTCCATGCTTCGTGCCGGGCCGAAGCGGCTTCGGCTGATGATCCTGGTTTAGAGAGCCGGTTGGGGCTTTCCAAGCGGTACGTGGGCAAACCTGTGCGTGTGAAGCGTCCGCCGCACGGCGCACGAGCCGATCACACCACCAACGCCACCTTGTTCGGTCGCTGGCCGACCGAGCGATAGACGCGCGGCCCGAGGTCGAGGCGGAAGGGCCCCATCTTGCCCTCGGGCGCGTCGGGCTCGCGGCCGACGAGATAGGAGGCCGCGGTCTGGCCGACGCGGCCGTTGCCCCACTCGTAGAGGATGTTGATCGCGACCAGCGGGATGAACAAGCGTCGTCCCTGGACGCTGATCTCGCGCACCTCCTCGTTGCCCATCGAGACTGCGCTGCGCAGCCGCGCGCCCTTGCGCGGCGGGATCGCAAGCACCTTCGAGACCGACGGGCCGGTGCCGATCGGCTGGCTGAAGAAGGCGTTGATCTGCTCGTCCTGGTCGGCGCCGGCGTTGAACATCCGGGCCGCCACGCGGATGTTGCCCGCGACCATGTTGCCGACATTCTTGATCAGCAATTCATATTGCACGACCGCCTCGGTCTGCGTCGCCGCGGCCCTATCGGGGATGAATTCGAGGTTCAGCCACGGCCGAATCGCCAGGCCCACGACGCCGCCCGCGGCGGCGGGAGCCGGTGCGGCCGGCGCCGGCTGCCGAACGGCGGGCTTGGCAGGCGCCGCCCGCCGCAAGGTGCTGACCACCGGCCCCGATGGCTTGGACGCGACTGCAGGCTCAGCAGGCGGTGCAGTCTCGGCTGCGGCTGCCGGAGCGGGAGAGGGTGCGATGTCGGCCTGGGCTTCTGCCGGGGCCGGTTCCGCATAATAGGCCTCCTCTGCGCCATTCACGCCCGCGGTGCGAAGCTTGCGTGCGACGAACAGGCCGACCGCCGCTGCAATCGCGACGCCAAGGAGCAGGTAAAGCCAATGCAGCGCGCTGCCGGGCGCCGCCGCCTGCTCAGCGGCGATGCTTGGTGCAGACGGCGCCACCGGGGCTGCGTCCGGCGTCTGCGGCGCGAGAAGCGGCGCGTCGCCTGCCGGTGCCGTTTTGGCCGGCTCGCGCGGCGTTGCGGCAGGCACCGGGGCGCGCGTGCGCTCCGGTGGGGGACGCTCCGGATTGCGCGCGCTAACAGCCTCTGCCGCCGGTGCCGGCGCGGCCGGCGCTGACGCGTTCGGATCGGGGGCGGGGGCAGGGGTTTCAGCCGGCGGTGAGACCGTCCCCGCCGGCGAAGGCTCCGCGGCAGCTGGGGGCGTGGCTGGCGCCGCGGCAGGGGGCGCCTCCTGCGGCGCCGCTGTGGTCGTCGTGCCCGGAAGCTGGAAGCCGCGCAGCTGCGGCGGCCCGATCGTCACATTGTCTTGCGCCTGCAGCCCGGCTGGAAGCAACAGCATCGCCGCGCTCAGCGCCGCCAGGGCCAGCTTCCCAAATCTTGCACTCATCGGCCTTAGCGATCCTTCCAACTCTTGGCCATTCGGCCCAAGCCTTCTGCAAAGGTCCTGCGCGAAGGCCCTGCCTGAAGGCTTGGCCCAGGAGATGGCTCAAACCTTGGCCAAGTTCCTGCGGCGCCGCCTGCCATAGCCAAACAGCTGGGCACGGGAGAAGGCCGAAAGCGGGATCATCTGCGCCGAAGCGGGTCCCCGCTTCGGCGACCCGTTCATTATCTCACGCGGAGTCTTTGCGCGGCAATACAAATTTCGTATGAAGTCGCAATCCGCATCGCGGTAGAACATCAAGGGGACCTGTTTTCATGCTTAAGAAATTTGTCGCGGCCGCCGCCTCGATCGCGCTTGTGGCGACGCCTGTTCTCGCGGCGGGGAGCAATGCGGCCTCGTCCGAGATCGCGCCGGCCAACGAGACGATCAGCGGCGACAACCAGCAGATCTATGGCGCGAGCTTGCTCCTCCAGGCCGGTATCCTGCTTGCGCTGATCCTGGGCGGCTATTTCATCTATGATGCGATCGACAAACCCTCCAGCCCCTGATCCTCGACGCTCAAAGCTTTAGAGGCACCGTCCGCGCCGGCGCTCGCCACCAGAAATGGTTTCGGCCGGCGTCGGCGCGCCCCATGGCGAAGCGCCGCATCCGCACCTATAGCAGCCTCGATGCCGGCTGACCTTCTCGATGGCTAATCGCCTCAAGCCGCTATCTCCGTTGAAGGGGGATCAGCATCGGGCGTCGGCGCCGCGGGACCACGCTGCGCTCTCTGCCTCCGCGGGCACCGGCAAGACGCACGTGCTCACCGCGCGCGTGCTTCGCCTGCTGCTCTCCGGAGTCGATCCGGGCTCGATCCTCTGTCTCACCTTCACCAAGGCGGGCGCCGCCGAAATGGCGGACCGCATCCACGCGCGGCTCGCATATTGGGTGCGCTTGAAGGAGAGCGATCTCCGCAAGGAGCTGTTCGCGCTCGATGAGCCCAACGACGACGCGGCGCTGGCGAACGCGCGCACCTTGTTTGCGCGGGTGCTCGATGCGCCGGGCGGGGGGCTGCGCATCCAGACGATCCACGCCTTCGCCCAATCGTTGCTGGCGGCCTTTCCGGCCGAGGCCGGCCTGGTGCCGGGCTTCAGGCCGCTCGAGGGTCGCGAGGAGCAGCTTCTCGCGCGCCAAACCCTCGCCGACCTGCTCGTGCGCGCCGAGCGCCAGGGCGATCTCGGGCTGGTCGCCGATCTTCAGGTGCTGAGCCATCGGCTCGGCGAGGGCGGCGCCGAAGCCTATCTGATGCAATGCGCACGGGCTCCAATCGCGGAGCTCGGGGTCCGCGACGGGATCGAAGCGCGTCTCCGGCGCGCGTTCGGTTTGCCCGCCGGCGACATAGAGGAGGCGATCATCGCCGAATGCGGCGATGATGTCTTCGACGTCGCGACCTTGCGCCGCATCGCCTCGCTCAATGCCGGATGGGCGACCAAGAGCGGCCAGGAGCGCGCGGGGCTGTGCGAGCGCTGGCTCGCGGCCGCACCGGCCGAGCGCGCCGCGCTGCTCGAGCAGCTTCACTCTGTGTGGGCGAAGAAGGATGGCGAGATCCGCTCGTTCGGCCGCGGCCAGGCTCCCGCGGATGACGACTATGCCGCCTTCGCCACAGCCGCGTTCGATTGCTGTGCGCGGCTGGTCAGCATGCGCAAGGTCGCGGGCTTCGTCGCCCTGCTGGCCGCCGGTCTGCGCGCCGGCCAGAGCTTCGCCTTGGCCTATGCCGGCGCCAAGCGCGCCGCCGGGCTGGTCGATTTCGACGATCTCATCCGCTGGGCCGAACAATTGCTCCTGACGCCGGGCATGGGCGATTGGGTGCGCTACAAGCTCGACCAGTCGATCGACCATATCCTGGTCGACGAGGCGCAGGACACCAACGATCGGCAGTGGAACATCGTCCGCGCGCTGGCGCAGGAATATTTTGCCGGCGAGGGCGCGTCATCGCGGCGCCGGACGATCTTCACCGTCGGCGATTACAAGCAGGCGATCTTCGGTTTCCAGGGGACCGACCCGGAGTCGTTCAACACCGCGCGCGCCTGGTTTGCGCGCGAGGCGCGTGCTGCCGAGCAGGACTTCCTCGATCTGTCGATGGACCTCAGCTTCCGCTCGGCGCCGCCGATCCTGGCATTGGTCGACCGAGTGATCGAGGAGCTCGGCCACGATGCGCTTGGCCTGCCCGATCCGCCCAATCCCCACGAAAGCCACTATCACGATCGCCCCGGCACCGTCGTGCTCTGGCAGCCCTATAGCGAGGAGAGTGAGAGCGACGACATCGACACCGGCGAGGAAGGCTGGGTCAGCGACGCAGTGCGGCGCTATGCGGCGCGCCTCGCGAAGCAGGTGCGGGCGTGGCTCGATCACCCCTTTCATGTCCAGGCGCGCGATCGGCCGCTGCGGCCCGAGGACATATTGATCCTCGTCCGCCGCCGCGGCACGCTCGCCTCGCTGATCGTCGCGCGGTTGCACGCGGAGGGGGTACCGGTCGCGGGGGTCGACCGGCTGCTGCTCAGCGCTCCGCTCGCCGTGCAGGACCTGCTCGCAGCGGCGCGTTTCGCGCTCCAGCCGCTCGATGATCTCAACCTGGCCTCCTTGCTCGTCTCGCCTTTATTCGGCTGGAGCCAGGACGATCTCTTCGCGGTCGCACATGGGCGGACCGGCGCGCTGTGGCCGCATCTGCGGCAGCATCCGCGCGCGCTGGCAGAAGCGGCGGCATTGCAAGGACTCGGCGAAATCCTGGCGATGGCCGACTATGCCACGCCCCACCAATTTTTCGAGACGATCCTCTCGGGGCGGCTCGACGGCCGCCGGCGGTTGCTCGAGCGCCTCGGGCCCGAGGCGCGCGATCCGATCGAGGAACTGCTCGCCAGCGCGCTCGAGTTCGAAGCCAGGTCGGCTCCGTCGCTGCAGCGTTTCATCGACTGGTTCGCGCGTGGCGACGTGGAAATCGTCCGCGATCCTGGCAGTCCGGCCGACGCTGTGCGGGTGATCACCGTCCATGGCGCCAAGGGATTGCAGTCGCCGATCGTGATCCTCGCCGACGCCTGCGCCGATCCCGACCGCAAGGGCGGCGGCCTACGCGGCCCGTCGGCGAGGCTTGGCGAGGCCGAGGCCATCCCAATCCTGCGCCCGCGCAAGGACGAGCTGGTCGAGCCGCTCAAATCGCAGCTCGAAGCCCAGGAGCAGCGCGAGCGCCAGGAGCATTGGCGGCTGCTCTACGTCGCGCTCACCCGGGCCGAGGAACGGCTGTTTCTGGGCGGAGCGCTTGGCCCTGCCGATCGCAACGGCCCGCCGGCCGCGAGCTGGCATGCGATCGTCGAGCGCGCGCTGCACGGGCTCGGCTGCGACTGGCAGGATGATGCCTTGTGGGGGCGTGGCATGCGCTTGGGTGCAGCAGAAACGCCGTCGCGCCGGCCCGCGGTTCCGCCCGCGCGCGCCAGCGCACCCTTGCCGGCTTGGCTCAGGCAAGCGGCTCCGGCCGAGCTGCGCCCGCCGCGGCCGCTGGTGCCCTCCGCGATCGGCGACGATGACGCCCCCGATCCGCCGCCGAGCCCGGCGATGCGCCAGGCCGCCGAGCGCGGCAAGCTCCTCCATTCTTTGTTCGAGCGGCTTCCCGAGGTGGCGCCGTCGGATCGCGCCGCACTGGCCGACGCCTGGCTCCAGCGGGCGGCGGGGATCGCCGATGCGGCCGTTCGACGAGAGCTCGTCGACAACGCCTGCGCGATCATTTCCCACCCCGACTTCGCCGGCATCTTCGCGCCGGAGGCGCTGGCTGAGGCGCCGATCGCCGCGGTCACGCCCGATGGCAGCGTCATCACCGGCACGGTCGACCGGCTGTTGGTGACACCGGACCGGATCAGGTTCGTCGACTTCAAGACCGGCCGCAACGCCCCGGCCGGTCCGGACTCGATCCCGGCGCCGCATCTTCGCCAGATGGCGGCCTATGTCGCCGCGCTGGAAGTGATCTTCCCTGGCCGCAAGGTCGACGCCGCTTTGCTGTACACCGCGGGCCCGGCGCTGTTCGCGCTCGACCGGATCCGGCTCGAGCCGCACATGCCGGGCGCCGAAGCGGCGCCCGACCCGATTGGCGCGCCCATTGCCGCCCCGATTGTCAGGTGACCGCCCTAATTGCCGGTTGAGCGAACCGCTGGCAGTTCCTACATGCGCTAGACGTTCCGCAGGAGATCAACATGGCTACCAAGACCGTCACCGACGATAGCTTTCAACAGGATGTGCTGAGCGCCTCCGGCCCGGTGCTCGTGGACTTCTGGGCGGAATGGTGCGGCCCGTGCAAGATGATCGGGCCGGCGCTGGAAGAGATCAGCGACGAGCTCGACGGCAAGGTGACGGTGGCCAAGCTCAACATCGACGATAATCCCGACGCTCCCGCCAAATATGGCGTGCGCGGCATCCCGACGATGATCCTGTTCAAGGACGGGCAGCCCGCCGCGACCAAGGTCGGCGCGGCGCCGAAGAGCGCGCTGCAAAGCTGGCTGGAACAGCAGCTCTAGGCGTGCCTGGGTTCCGCCCAGGCGGAGCGCTGGGCGCCATGGGCAGGAACCCGCTCGCGGAGGTGGTCCTTAACGCTGTCGCGAACGGCTGACTCACGAGCCGACAGGCCTTGCTGATCGCCGTCCGCCACCCCTCCGGCACCGGGCGCGTCAATTGACTTGAACAGGGGCCGACCCTACATCCCGCGGCGGATGCTGCGGGGAGCGGCCGCCTTGGCCGCGCAGGTTTGCAGACGCGCAATTAACGACAGGATCGCCCATGTTTGGCGGATTTGCCAAAGCTATCTTCGGATCATCAAACGACCGCTACGTCCGCTCGCTGCAAAAGATCGTCGACCGCATCAACGGTTTCGAACCGACCATCTCCGCAATGACCGACGACGAGCTGCGCCAGCAGACCGCGATCTTCCGCCAGCGGGTGGAAAGCGGCAGCTCGCTCGAGGACATCCTTCCCGAAGCGTTCGCCACGGTCCGCGAGGCCGCCTCCCGAACATTGGGCCAGCGCCACTACGACGTCCAGATGATCGGCGGCATCGTGCTTCATCGCGGCGAGATCGCCGAGATGCGCACCGGCGAGGGCAAGACCCTGGTCGCGACGCTTGCGACCTACCTCAACGCCGTTGCGGGCAAGGGCGTGCACGTCGTCACGGTCAACGACTATCTCGCGCGCCGCGACGCCGAGTGGATGGGCCAGATCTACCGCTTCCTCGGCATGACGGTGGGCGTGATCGTCCCCAATCTGACCGATCATCAGCGCCGCGCCGCTTATGCCTCCGACATCACCTACGGCACCAACAACGAATTCGGCTTCGACTATCTGCGCGACAACATGAAATATGAGCGCAGCCAGATGGTGCAGCGGCCGTTCAATTTCGCGATCGTCGACGAGGTGGATTCGATCCTGATCGACGAGGCGCGGACGCCGCTGATCATCTCCGGGCCGACCGACGACAAATCCGAGCTCTACATGTCGGTCGACGCCCTGGTGCGCCAGCTCGAGCCGATCGATTACGAGGTCGACGAGAAGCAGAAATCGGTCGTCCTCACCGAGGACGGTACCGAGAAGGTCGAGCGCATGCTCGAGGATGCCGGGCTGCTGTTCGGCGCCAACCTCTACGATTTCGAGAACACCCAGGTGGTCCACCACCTCAACCAGTCGCTGCGCGCGAACATCATCTTCAAGCGCGACACCGACTATATCGTCAAGGACGGCAAGGTCGTCATCATCGACGAGTTCACCGGCCGCATGATGGAAGGCCGGCGCTGGTCGGACGGCCTCCACCAGGCGGTCGAGGCGAAGGAGGGCGTGCGGATCGAGCCCGAGAACCAGACGCTCGCGTCGATCACCTTCCAGAATTATTTTCGTCTCTATCCCAAGCTCGGCGGCATGACCGGCACGGCGCTCACCGAGGCGCCCGAATTCTACGACATCTACAAGATGAACGTCGTCACCATCCCGACCAACGTCCCGGTGCAGCGCATCGACGAGGATGACGAATTCTACAAGAATATCGGCGACAAATTCGCGGCCATCGCCAAGGCGATCAAGGAGAAGCAGGAGATCGGGCAACCGGTGCTGGTCGGGACCGTCTCGATCGAGAAATCGGAGATGCTGTCTGAATATCTCAATCGCGAAGGCGTCAAGCACGAGGTGCTCAACGCGCGCTATCACGAGCATGAGGCGCATATCGTCGCGCAGGCCGGCGCGATGGGCGCGGTGACGATCGCGACCAACATGGCCGGCCGCGGCACCGACATCCAGCTCGGCGGCAACGTCGACTTCCGCATCGACGACGAGCTGGCGGACATGCCCGAGGGTCCGGAGCGGGATGCTGCGATCGCGCGCATCAAGGCCGAAGTCGCCGAGCAGAAGGAACGCGTGCTCGCCGCGGGCGGGCTGTTCGTGCTCGGGACCGAGCGCCACGAGAGCCGGCGCATCGACAACCAGCTGCGCGGCCGTTCCGGACGTCAAGGCGATCCCGGCCTCAGCCGCTTCTATCTCAGCCTCGACGACGATCTGCTGCGCATCTTCGGGCCGCAAACAATGTTCGCGCGGCTGATGAACAAGAATCTCGAGGATGGCGAGGCGATCGTCAGCCCCTGGATTTCAAAGGCGATCGAGACCGCGCAAAAGAAGGTCGAGGCGCGCAACTACGACATCCGCAAGCAGGTCGTCGAGTTCGACGACGTGATGAACGACCAGCGCAAGGTGATCTACGAGCAGCGCGCCGACATCATGGACGCGGAGACGGTCGGTGATGTCGTCGAGGACATGCGCCTCGAGACGGTGAACACGATCGTCGGCGAGGCCTGCCCGCCGAACAGCTATCCCGAGCAATGGGACGTCGCGCTGCTCAAGGAGCGAGTCGAGGATGTGTTCGGCCTGCAGCCGCCGATCGACGAGTGGCTGACCGAGGAAGCGGTCGAGCCGGAACTGCTGGTCGAGCGGATCCGCGAGCTCGCGGACGCGCAAATGGCCGAGAAAGCGGCGATCCTGCCGCCGGAAACCTACATCCAGGTCGAAAAGAACGTGCTGCTGCAGTCGCTCGACCAGCATTGGAAGGACCATCTCGCGACGCTCGACGCGCTTCGCCAGGTCATCCACCTGCGGGCTTATGCGCAGAAGAAGCCAATCGACGAATATAAGCATGAGGCGTTCGCCCTGTTCGAGCGGATGCTCGGCGCGATCCGCGAGGGCGTGACCCGAACCTTGGCGCATGCCCGCTTCACGGTCGAGGACGATCCCTCGCTGGCCGACTTGAGCGAGTTCGGCGATCTACCCGAGCTGCCGGACTTCATCACCAGCCATATCGATCCGTTCAGCGGCGACGACGACAGCGCCGACATCGATTCCGCGACCGGGAACATCCTCTCGCGGTTGCCGCCGCTGCAAATGCCGAAGCCGGCGATGCCGGCAGGAGCGGTTGCCGAGGAAGAGGAGGGGAAGGTCGGCCGCAATGCGCCTTGCCCGTGCGGCTCCGGACGCAAATACAAGCATTGCCACGGTGCCCTCTGAGGGCGGCAATAATCGCGCTTTTGAGGCAAATTTAACCCTCCCTTAGGGCGGAGTGGCCGATTGTGCTCCCGCGCCGATGGGAACGGCATTCGACATGGATGGAGTGGGCATCAGCATGGGGGATGAAGGCGAGGACGACGGCCCGCACAAGCGGCGCAGCAAGCGTTCGCTCGTGCTTCTCGCCGCCAAGGTGCGCCTGCCGAGCGGGCTGATGGACGTGCGTCTGCGCAATCTGTCGCAGAACGGCGCGTTGCTCGAAGCCGAGACGATGCCGCCGGTCGGCAGCGAGCTGGTGTTCGAGCGCGGCGAGACGATCGTCAAGGCACGCGTGGCCTGGGCCGCGAACGGCCGGTTCGGCATCGAGTTCCTGACGCCGATCGAGGAAAGCGAAGTGCTGGTCCACGTCGGCCGCCCCCGCGTCAAGCCGCCGGCCGGCGAGCCCGGCCGGCTCTACCGCCGCGATCCGCTGAGGACGCCCGCGACCAGCACCGGCAGCTGGCCCAAGCCGAACGGAAGCTAGACTCAATCCCGGTTTGATTGAACCGGAATTGAGTCTCGTTTTCTTTGTTTTCCGTGATTTCCGAGCCGTCAGGTGCTTCCACCTGACTGGAAATCACTATAGGGGAAGGGCCGAGCAGAGGGTTTGATGGCAAGGTGGCCGTGCGCCACCATGCCATCATGCGCGGTCGTTATTTCAGGACGGCTTCGCGAACGACCATCGTGCCCAAGATCGTGCGAATGGCGCCGCGCGCGGCCTGCTCCTGCGATGCCTTGCTCAACGACCCCCAGATCTTTTCGCCCATCTTATATTCTTCGGTGGTCGAGCGGTCGAAGGCGGCCATGTTGGCATATTCGGTGGCGAGGATGATGTCCGGCTCGTCCTTACGGGGATCGGCGA
>Ga0255338_1003801_pt1 | contig 17176 bp, 9 predicted proteins | sample MeOH1_35cm_T4_19_FD_203715 | JGI IMG/M metagenome (GOLD analysis project Ga0255338, IMG submission 203715) | Sandy soil microbial communities from University of British Columbia, Vancouver, Canada - MeOH1_35cm_T4_195 | ecosystem: Engineered > Artificial ecosystem > Sand microcosm > Unclassified ...
GGGGCATCCTCTCCAGGTGCGTCGACCACGCGGCCGGGAGTTCCAGAGCTGTCACGTACTGTTCGTGAGCGATCTCGCGTGGAAGCGTGGTCGCGGATTGATCGAATTGCTCAAGCACCGTCCCATTTTAACCGTGGGCGAAAGCCAGGGCTTTGCTCAATCCGGCGGAATCGCCAACTTCCGACTCGACGACGACCGGGTCTATCTCGAGGTCAATGACGACGCGGCCAAGCGAGCACGCCTGAACATCAGCTCCAAGCTGCTGCGGCTGCGGTTCTGCACCATCGTCCGCGACGCCGGTTAGCGGAGCACGGACGTGAACGGCTTTCGCAATCTCACTATCCGGCGGAAGCTGATTCTCACGTCGATGCTCACCAGCATCTGCGCCCTCCTGCTGGCTTGCGGCGGCTTCATCGTTTACGACCTCCTCGACTTCCGTCGTCAGATGACGAATGACCTGACGGCGATTGCGGAGATTGCCGGCGCCAACAGTTCGGCGCCGCTCCAGTTCGAGGACCAGCGCTCGGCCCGGGAGATGCTGGCTACACTCCAGGCGAAACGCTCCGTCGTCAGCGCGTCGTTGTTTGACCCCCGCGGTCACCTCTTCGCCTATTGGACGCGAACTGGTGACGATCCAATGCCCCCGCCCCCTCCGCCCACCGGCATCAACTCGGTGCTTGCATCGGGGAGGCTCTACATCTACGAAGAGGTCATCGTGACCAATGACGCACGGGGCACACTCGTGCTGGAGTCGGACCTGACCCCTCTCTACAGTCGTCTGCGCAGGTACGGCTGGATTACGATGGCACTGCTCATTGGGGCGGGGCTCCTCTCCTTCGAGCTTGCATCACGCCTGCAAGCGTTCGTTTCCGCGCCCATTCTCGCTCTCGCTGAGATGATGGGCCGCGTCTCCCGCGATGCCGACTACTCGGTGCGTGGCCAGAAGATCTACTCCGACGAGGTGGGCGTGCTGATCGACGGCTTTAACGGGATGCTCAGCGGGATCCAGGAGCGGGATGCCGCACTCCAACACTCATACGACCGCCTGGAAGCGCGGGTCCAGGAACGGACCCATGAGTTGGAGCAAGAGATTGTCGAGCGGAAGCGGACCGAGGTGGAGCTGCAGCGTGCGAAGGAAGCCGCCGACGCGGCCGCACTGGCGAAGAGCCAGTTCCTCGCCGCGATGAGCCACGAGATCCGCACTCCGATGAACGCCGTCATCGGTATGACGGGGTTGCTGCTGGATACTGAGCTCGCTCAAGAACAGCGCGAGTACGCGCGGATCATCCGGGACAGTGGCGAAGCGCTGCTGACGCTCATCAACGATATCCTCGACTTCTCGAAGATCGAAGCCGGTCAGGTGCAGATCGAGCGCCGCCCATTTGAAGTGCGGGAGTGCCTGGAATCGGCACTGGAGCTGCTCTCCTCCCGCGCCGCCGAGAAGGACCTGGACCTCGCGTATATGGTGCAGCCGAAGACGCCGCTGGCGGTAATCGGGGACGTGACGCGGCTGCGCGCCATCCTGTTGAACCTCCTGGGAAACGCCGTCAAGTTCACGGAGCGCGGCGAAGTGGTGGTGTCGGTACGCAGTCTCGCGCTTCCCGACCGGCGACATGAGCTTCACTTTGCCGTTCAAGACACCGGGATCGGCATTCCCCAGGAGCGTATGGACCGCCTGTTCCAGGCGTTCAGCCAGGTCGACGCTTCCACCACGCGCCGGTACGGCGGAACGGGGCTCGGCCTCGCCATCTCCAAGCGCCTCGCGGAGATGATGGGTGGGCGCATTTGGGTGGAGAGCGAGGTGGGCAAGGGCTCGACTTTCCACTTTACCATCGAAGTGGAGGAGAACCCGAACGCCTCCGCGCATGTGCCGCAGGGTCGCGAGCCCCAGTTGGCGGGCCGCCGGCTCCTGATCGTGGACGATAACGCGACCAACCGCCAGTTACTCACCCTGCAAGCCGAATCGTGGGGTATGGAGCCGGTGTCCAGCCCCGGCGGCGCGGAAGCGTTGGCGCGGCTGAAGACGGGCGAGACGTTCGACATTGCGGTGCTCGACATCCAGATGCCGGAGATGGACGGCGTAACCCTCGCCGGCGAAATACGCCGGCTCCGGAGTCGCGAGGCACTCCCGCTGTTGGCGCTCAGCTCGATCGGGCGCCGAGAACTGGAAACGTCCGGTGAGTACTTCGACGCCTTCCTGACCAAACCCATCAAGCAATCGCAGCTCTATAACGTGCTGGTCTCGGTGCTCTCGGGCGCGGGAGCGCCGCCTGAGAAGCCGCTAGACGCTCCCCGGTTCGATCCGGAGTTTGCGCGGCGTTACCCGCAGCGGATCCTGGTGGCGGAAGACAGCGCAGTTAACCAGAAGTTGATTGTGACGCTGCTCGCCCGGATGGGCTACCGCGCCGACGTAGCTGCAGACGGCAAAGAGGCGCTCGACGCGCTGCGACGGCAACCCTACGACACCGTATTGATGGACGTACAGATGCCGGAGATGGACGGTTTGGAGGCAACCCGACGCATCCGTGCGCAATGGCCCGAGGAGAAGCGCCCTCGGATTGTGGCGTTAACCGCCAATGCGATGCACGAGGACCGTAACGTCTGCCTGGACGCCGGGATGGACGACTACCTCGCCAAGCCCATACAGATCCGCGAGTTGGAAGAGGCACTGCGTCGTTCCGGCGAGTGGGTGAAGGCGCGCGCGCAGGCGTTGGGAACGAGTTCCAGCGAGGACGCCACTCCCGGCGCGCCCGCGCCAGCAGTCGCCGCCACGCAGCCCCCCGCCATACCGGTCACCCAAACGCCGGTGCTTGACCCGGCCACCCTGGTAAGCCTGCGCGAGATGCAAGCTGCGGCTGAAACCGACCTGCTTCGTGAATTGGTCGATCTCTTCCGCTCCGATGCCGTCCCGCTGCTCGAAACGCTACGGGCGGCCGCTGTCGAAGGTGATGCTGAAGCTTTGAAGCGATCTGCGCATGGCCTGAAGGGCGCTGCGGCAAACCTCGGCGCAAAGCAACTCGCGGCCATTTGCCAGGAACTGGAACACCTGGGGCGCTCCGGCATTACCGCAGGTGCCGAGGTTTTGGTGGCGAAGGTAGAAGCGGAATACCCGCAAGTGATCCAGGCATTGGAAGCAGAGGTTCGGAGATCCGCATGAGCTCGACGGAAATGCAGTCGCCAAGCGAGCGGGACACCATTGAACCGTCCCCCGCCACCGTGCTGGTGGTGGATGACATGAGTACGCTGCGGTTCATGCTCTCGCAACACGTGAAACAACTCGGCCACCGGGTGCAGGGCGCCGCGAACGGACTAGAGGCCCTGGAGCGTCTGCGGTCGATGCCGTGCGATCTCGTGCTACTCGACGTGTTGATGCCGGAGATGGATGGACACGCGGTGCTGGACGAGCTCAAGCGCGACCCGGAGTTGCGGAACATCCCCGTCATCGTGGTTTCGGGCGTGGACGAGTTGGACAGCGTGGTACGCTGCATCGAGAGTGGCGCCGAAGACTTCCTCCACAAGCCGGTTAACCCCACGCTGCTGCGCGCGCGGATCAACGCCTCGCTGGAGAAGAAGCGACTCCGGGATCAGGAAGTACAGCTCCATCGCCAGTTGCAAGACAACTTCAACCGGCTCCAGGAGTTAGAGAAGCTGCGGGACAGCCTCACCCACATGGTGGTGCACGATCTGCGCACGCCCCTCACTGCACTGCTCAGCGGTCTCTACTCCATGGAGACCCTGGGCGAGTTGAACGAGGACCAGGCCGAATTCTGGCGAATGGCCGTGTCCGGCGGTGAGACGCTGTTGGGGATGATCAACGACTTGCTCGACGTCAGCAAGATGGAAGATGGGTCGATGCGTCTGGCTTATAGCAATCCCTCGCCCGAGATGCTGGTGGAGCGCGCGATAAGGCAGGTGGAGCAACTTGCGCGTGAGAAGAACCTGGAGCTAACCACGCAAATTCCCACCAAACTGCCCATACTCACCGTCGACGAGGACAAGCTGCGGCGCGTGATCGTGAACCTGCTGGCTAACGCCGTCAAGTTCACCCCGGCGGGAGGTACGGTAACGGTCTCGGTCCGCACGGGCGACTGTGGGGACGTAGTCCGGTTCTCCGTACAGGACACCGGCGAAGGCATTCCGCGCGAGGCATTCAACCGGATCTTCGAGAAGTTCGGCCAGGTGGAAGGCAGCAACGCCGGTCAGCGGAACTCGACGGGCCTCGGGCTAACCTTCTGTAAGATGGCCGTAGAGACCCACGGCGGCTCCATCTGGGTGGACAGCGAAGTAGGCAAAGGGAGCAAGTTTTCGTTTACCGTGCCGATTCGCCCCCGGATCTAATTGAAGTATTACCGTCCGAATAGTCCAATTGCGTTGGCGACCTCCGTGGTGAGCTGCCATCGATGGAAGTAGGGCTCCGGAACCTGGGATAATCCTGGGTTCCGGAGCCCTATTTCATATTTCCAGGCGCTCCGCAAAAGCGGGATGCTGAAAATTTGTTAACACTCTAACCAGAAACAGCTTTTGCAAAGGAGTCGAAACCCCCCTATCGAAAGAGAAAGTGTTTCCTCTGCCATTGGCATTCAGCTCGCCCGGCCACGGTTCACCGGGTCGGTGGGGCACATCATTTCGCTTGGAGGTTCCCTGTGAAGCACCGACGAGGGTTTACCCTGATCGAACTACTGGTGGTTATAGCAATTATTGCTATACTTGCAGCAATCCTTTTTCCCGTCTTCGCGAAGGCGCGCGAAAGCGCCCGCGCCGCGCAGTGCCAGAGCAACCTGAAGCAGATCGGGATCGCGATCCGCATGTATGGCGAAGATTATGATGGCAAGATGGTACAGGCGGAGCAAACCCAGGGTGGGTTTACGCCTACGCTGCACGCTACCAACGTGATCCACGGAGCCAACGTGGCTTGCTATCGGTGCCTCGTCGAGCCCTATGTCAAGAATGCCGGCATCTTCCAGTGCCCGAGTTCGGGCAGTCGTCCGTTCCGCATTGGCCTCCACTACCGGCTGCCGACTCTGGTCAACCCTTCCAACCAAAATCTTCATCTCTGGTACAACCCGGCGAACGCCATGGCAGACGCCGACCTGAAGCGGCCCGCGGATACTATCATCGCCAGCGACTCGATGTACGCTTCCAATTACGCCACGGAGCCGGACCCGGAGAAGTGGACCGACAACAACGGTGGCGCCGTCTCCTACGTGCGCTTCCCAATCGCGGCTCCCGCCTACTCCTACCCTTACTACGACTCCGACCCATGGCGGCCCGCGGCCCGGCATAACGGATCCGCCCAGTTTCTCTACTACGACGGTCACGTGAAGGCGAAGAAGGTCGTATCGGTCGTCGGAATGGGGAATACAGGTACGAATACGGTCAAGCCGTACGACGCGAACTGCGAGTGGGACAACAACTGATCGCCGTCGGTAGTTCCGGTTCCGCCGGCGGCGCACCATGGCGTTCCGTTTTTGGGTTCAGCGTCGCCAAGGTGGGAAACGCAAAGAGGACAGGGCGACGGCAAAGCCGCATACCCTGTCCTCTGTTGCGTCCACTGCGGGGATCTAAGCGTTCGCGAAAAGTGGGATATGGTAACGGTCAACGTGAGTATGCCAGTTGCCCGTTTACTAGTCCCCCACTTCGATTGCGAACACCGCTTTATCCCGGAGTGCCGATTTCCTGCGGCTCGTCCGTTTCCAGCACCGCTTCGCCTTCGACGGTCTCGGAATTCACCGCAACGGGAATTGAGCTCACCACCAGAGGCTTTATTCCGTTGCCGTCTTTCGCGGCGCGCTTGGGCGCGAGGGCGTCCTTCTGCGGGCGGAACCGGCTGCTCGTCACGTAATCCAGCAGATTGTTGAAGAGCACCGTCGCCACGGGGTCGTCGCCGAAGGTGCTCTCTAGCTTCATCGTGGTAATGAGGAGCTTGCCCTTGCCCCAGCGGCACTGCGCCATCAGCGCCACCGGAGCGTGCACCCAGCCGACCACCATTCCCGCGTGAATGTCCGCGAAGTCCTTCTCCGGGCTCCAGCCGATGAGCACCTGGTTGGGGATCACCCGGTAATACTGCATGTCCAGCAACTCGCCACTGAAGGGGGTGTCGACGGTGCGCGGGATGCCCTGGAAGAGGGTGTCGTGCTTGATCCAGCTGAAGTTGGACACCCAGTCCCCCTCCCACGGGTTCTTCTCCTTCGACCGCTCGTCGATCCGGGCGCGGCGGTCCCGGATGCGGATGCCGGTACGCTGGCTGAGGTCCGTCTGGATGTCGCTTGGTGAGCGCACCATGAACAGCACGGTGCCGCCCTCCTCCATGAAGCGCGCCACGTCGTCGTCCAGGCGGCTGACTACGGCGACCTTCGGCGTGCTGCCGTTGTTCTCGCTCTGCGTGCCGACCACCTCGTAGCCCGCCTGCACTAGCCGGTCTTCCAGGTCCCAGATGTCAAACGGGTCGTGCACCCAGACGGGTCCCAGTTTCTTGGCGGGCCGCCGCGCGCTCTGGGGGAAGAACGACAGGTACTGGATGTTGCGCGCCACGATCCGTCCCTCCGGATCACGCAGCCGCAGGTGGAGGCGGGTCCGTACGGACTCCGTCAATGGCGGCACCACGAAGCAGACGCGCCCAACTTCCCGGCTATCCGCCCGGTCGACCGTGACATCTGCGATAGTACCGGAGACGCCGAGTTCACTGATGTTCCACTCGACGGTGTAGCCTTTGATGTCGAGGCCGCTCCAGTGGGAGAGCACCACGTTAACGTTGCAGAGATCCCCTTCCCAGTAGTTCAGGCGCGACCAACCTGCCAAGATCACATCCTGCTGCTGGAACTGGGCGATGTAGTGGTAGAAGACCTTCGGTCGCCGCCAGATGTTCAACAGGCCGTTCGCTTCCCAGTGCAGGTCGGTGAACTCAGTGATGATGTAACCTACCAGGCTGGCGTACTTACGCATCTCCTCGATCTGGTGTTTGAGGGCGAAGTATTGCTGCCACTGCGTCTGGATGGCGAACTGGTCGTAGCTGCCGAATAACTCGTCCAGGTGGAGGCGGTTGAAGCGGCGCTGCACGCCGTGCGGAATGGTGATGTCGACGCCGGTGCGGAACCAGGTCGGCTCTTCCTCGCCGTATTGCAGCAAGAGGTCTTTAAGCGTGGGGAGGCCCCAGTTGCCGAACTCGGAGCACATCAGCGGCTCCTGTCCGGTCCGTTCGGCGTCCCCGTGGTGGCTGAAGGTCCAGGAGGGGTGTTGGGAGAAGTCGCGGCACCAGGCGTTCCACTTGTGGTAGTGGTCCGGAATCTGGAAGTAGATGTGGTAGTCTTCGATATCCGTGCGGAGGTGGAAGTTGTTGCCTCCCGGCATGTTGCACGGCGAGTTGTCAACCACCAGCCGCGTCGGGTCGAGGCGCTTGACGTAGTAGTACATCTGCTTGACCCAGCGGCGATCGTATTCCTTGCCGACAAGGTCCGCCCCCCAGCTCTCGTTGATGACGGTCCAGATGATGGTGCTCGGGTGGTTGAAGTCCCGCTCGATCATCTTGGTGATCGTCTCGCGCCCGCGGGCGGCGGACTCTTCGGTCAGCCGCAGCCAGTTGGGCAGCTCCTCCCAGACGAGGATGCCCTTTTCGTCCGCCACGTCGAGGTAACGCGGATCCGGCGCCTTGATGTGACAGCGAAGCATGTTCAGGCCCATGTGCTTCGCTTTGTCCACCTGATCGGCGAGGAACTCCACCGAGGGCGGCGTGTAGCTGGTCTCGGGATAGAAGTCCTGGTCCAGCGCGCCGATGATGTAGATCGGTTCGTCGTTCAGGTAGATCCGGTTGTGCTGGATGCCCACCTTCCGCATGCCAAAGCGCGCCATCAGCGAGTCCTGTTCCTGCCCCTTGGTCTCCAGGCGCACGTCTAGCCGGTACAGGTGCGGGTCTTCCAGCTTCCAGAGCTTCATTCCCTCGATCGGGATCTCGACGAATGGTGACTGCAGAGGCCGCTCCGGCGAGTGGTTTTCTCCCAGCGCCTCCGCCAGGGTCACCCCACGGCGCTCTCCCACCGTCTGCCCCGCCGCATCCAGGATGCGGTAATGGAGGCAAAGGTCGGCTGCGTGCAACTGCGGATCGTGGATGCCGACGCGCACCAGGGCGCGGGAAGTGTCAGTATCCGGCGTTACGAGGACGTGGGTGAAGAAGATAGGGAAGACCGCCTCCAGGAAGACGTCCTGCCAGATCCCGCTGACGCTGCCGTACCAATTCTGCTTCCCGATGGGCACTTCACCGATGGAGAAGCCGAACATGTCTTTGAGCGTGCCCGCCACCTCCTGGTAGGAGAACTCCGGGAAGCTGGGCGTGGCGTGCGCCGCGTTGACGACCTTCACCACGACCTCGACGTCCGAGCGCCCTTCCAATAGGGGATCGACGCGGAAGTGGAACGGCGTGTAGCCTCCCTCATGGTCTCCGACAAAGCGGCCGTTGATCCAGACCTGGCAGTAATAGTTGACCGCGCCGAACCGCAAGAAGATGGCGCGGTTCTGCCAATCACGGGGGATCTCGATGCGCCGCCGGTACCAGGCGCGACCAAAAACCCCGGCCTGCGCCGGATACTGGGCTTCCCAGTTGCCCGGGACCTCCATCTCGTGAGTGCGCTCCGGCAGCGCGTCGGGACGGAACTGGTCTTTCGGGTCCGGGACGAACTCCCACGTGCCGTTGAGGGAAAGCTTTACGCGAGACATCGGGAATTGATCGCTCCTGGTGGCTGAATGCGAATGGATGCGGGTTATATACCCCCTTTCCGCCTCAGGTAGCCTGCTAAACCTCCGTCCACCGATCCACGCAAAAAGGGCTCCGGTAGAGGCGTGAAACCTCCACCGGAGCCCCGAAAGCCCGAAGTTAACTAACTATTGCCTATGGAATGCGGCGCACTGTTACGGGATGGGCGCCACGAACCAGAGCATCAGTACGAAGTGACAGGCACTACCCCCCAGCACGAAGACGTGCCAGAGCTCATGGGAGCTGAAAATACCAGGCCAGAGACGCGGGCGCTTGAGCGCGAAAACGACGCAGCCGATAGAGTAGATGATCCCACCGGCCATCAGCCACTGCAGTGCGGCGGCAGGGAGTGCCTTACCCAGGGGTCCCCAGGCCACCACGGAGAGCCACCCCATCACCAGGTAGAGCACTACCGGCACCCAGGGCGGCGACTTCTTCCACGCGATGCGAAGGATGCTGCCTACCAGCGCCAGGGTCCAAACCACGGCGAGCAGGCTCCATCCCCACGGCCCGCGGAGCGGTACCAGGCAGATCGGCGTGTAGGTGCCCGCAATCAGTGCGAAGATCGACACCTGGTCGAACTTCATCAGCCGGCGAATCTTCTTGGGACAGCCGGGGAGCGAATGGTAGAGCGTGCTGGCCGTGTACAACAGGATCATGCACAGGCCATAGACCAGGAACCCGGTGACGTGCCACGGCTTCCCCATGGAGAAGGCCAGGAGCAATGCCATTCCCACCGCGGATAGCACCGCGCCGGTCATGTGGGAGAGGCCGTTAAACGGCTCCCGGATCCAGATAGGGCCCTGAACGTATTCGGTTGAGACTTCGTGGGAATGAGTGTCCGTTGGCAGCAAGGCACGCTCCTACCGGGGAATCGACTGCGTCAAGCGTCGCATCGATCGCCCGCCACACTAAGTTTAACGGTACCGCGCCGACTCGGCACCGCCTTGCCGTCCGAAGGCGTAACATTCTCTAGAGACATTGCCCGGTGAGCTTAGCGACCCGAAGGCGGTAAACTAATCAGGTAGTCTTGCGTACTGTCGGGGTACCCAGAATGATCGGCATTTTTCTACATTCTCCTCGCCGCTTGACGGCAGTTCTGGTCGCAATCGCGCTCGCCTGCCTGGCCACCGCGCACGCGAGCGCGGCGGCAGGGGCAAGCCGTCCGTCGGTCGTACCGGTGGCGCTGGCCACGCCGCAGCGGCAGGCAGTGCCGGAGTTCCCCGCCGGGCTGTCCTGGATCAATACCGACCGCCCCCTCAGCCTGCGCGCCCTGCGTGGAAAACTGGTGCTGCTCGACTTCTGGACCTACGGCTGCATCAATTGCATGCAGACCCTGCCGGACTTGCGAAAGCTGGAGCGGAAGTATTCGAAGGAGCTGGTGATCGTCAGCGTCCATACCGCCAAGTTCGCCAACGAGGATGAGACCGCGAACATCCGGAACGCCGTGTTGCGCTACAACATCGAGCACCCGATTCTGAACGACGCGCGACGGGAATACTGGACCCAGTTGGGCGTTAAGGTGTGGCCGACGCTCGTGCTGATCGACCCGCGGGGCGGGTTCGTGGGAGCAGCGGAGGGTGAAGGCAACTACGACGTGGTGGACCGCACCATTGCCAAGATCATCGCCGAAGCCAAGGCCGCCGGCACCCTGGATACGCAGCCGTTCAAGATCACGCTGGACGCTCACAAGCTCGAGGCCACTCCCCTCTCGTATCCCGGTAAGATCCTCGCGGACCTCGGCCCCGGAAGCTCCGACCGCATCTACATCTCCGACTCTCGCCATAACCGCATCATCATCGCCAACCCGGCCGGCGAGGTGGAAGCGGTAGCAGGAACGGGCGTAGTGGGCAAAACCGACGGCTCGTTTCATGACGCCAGCTTCTCCAACCCGCAGGGTCTGGCGCTGCGGAAAGAGGCCGACGGCACCACCACTCTCTACGTGGCGGATACCAACAACCACAGCATCCGGGCGCTGGACCTGAAGCGCGGCATCGTGAGCACGATTGCCGGCAACGGGAAACAGGCGGCCGTTACCCGGAAGCCGAGTGGCGGTGTCGGCATCGGCGTATCGCTCGCGTCACCATGGGACCTGCTGCTGGACGGCAAGACCCTCTACGTGGCCATGGCCGGGCCGCATCAGATCTGGTCGATGAATCTCGACTCCGGGGCGATCCTCCCGTACGCGGGCTCCGGCATCGAAGCGCGCACGGACGGCGGGCTGCGGGCTGCGGCCTTCGCACAGCCATCCGGCCTCGCTACGGACGGAAAGCGGCTGTACGTCGCCGATAGTGAGAGTAGCTCGATCCGGGCAGTCGATCTGGCCGGCGGCGCCGGCAAGGTGGTGACGGTTGCCGGTGGCGAGCTGTTCGATTTCGGCGACGCGGACGGAATCGGCCTCGCGGCGCGGTTTCAGCACCCGCTCGCGGTGAGCTTCGGCGAGGGCGTGCTCTACGTGGCGGACACCTATAACCACAAGATCAAGCGCATCGATCCGGTAACCGGCGCTTCGCAGACCTTCCTGGGCAGCGGCAAAGGGCTGCGAGACGGCGCCCAGCCCCAGTTCTATGAACCGGGCGGCATGAGCCTCGCAGGCAGGAAGCTGTACATCGCGGACACCAATAACCACCGCATCTGTGTGGCGGACCTGGATACCCGCATCGTGAGCACGCTGGCGCTGAAGAACTTGCCGACCGCACTTCCGGCGGAGCCGGAGCGCGCACCCGTGCCGGTGGACCCGGACGCCGACGCCGTACAGGTGCCGATGTCCAGCCTCACGCCGAACGCGCAGGGTGAAGTGGTGCTGGAAGTGAAGTTGCCCGTCGGCTACCACCTCTCCCCCGAGGCGCAGCATCGAGTGCGCTTGAGCGTGGAAGGCGAGGGCGTGACCCTCACTAAGATGACCATTCCATCCGCCGAAGTCGCCCTGCCGATCCGCGTGCCCTTGACCACCGGCAAAGCGGGCAGCAAGGGCTCCCTTGCGCTCAAGGTATCGCTCTTCTACTGCTCCGATACCGCCAAGCTTTGCCGGATGAAGACCCTGAGCTTCCGGGCGCCGTTTGAAGTGAAGGAAGACGGCGGCAAAGCGGTCACCATTAAAGCGTCTCTGTAACCCTATTCCAGATTAGTCACCGCCCTGCGCATGGGAAGCGCAGGGCGAGGCGAGACAGCGCCAGACTGTCTCGCCTCTCGTTGGGTGCGATGCGCCTTGGTGAACGGTAAATCGACAGGTAGCCCTGCGTGCCAATGCCGGCGCCCTACTTCTCGGCAGGCAAAGCGCGTTGATAGCGACGCAATAAATTGCTTGTAGTCGCTGCTCGACCGAGCGGCATTCGGGACGGCTGCGACGGCGGCACTTGGGTCGACGGGGCGCAGCGGTGCCAACCGGTCTTGCCGCGGTCAGGCGGATGCGAATTGGGTGCCGTTCGACCCCGAGTTTCGGTCCCGATTGCTCGCCAACCATGCCCAATGGCGACACCCGGGAGATGGCGAAGCTCCCGCCGATCCGGGGTGGGACTTGTAGCGCTTCCGATGCCGCGCCGCCCTGGAGCATCCCTTCGTTTCCACGTTGACCATTCTGCAGAACCGGCGCGGCACTACGCGGCTGCTTTGGGTATATTGGTTGCGGTGCTCTCAGAGGATCGAGAGCACCTCTCCGTGCCAGTTCCCGAATGGCGCCGTGCGCCCCTGGCCGCCAGCTGCGCGCATGGCGTTACATTCACTTGAGTGCGTGTTTATAATGCTGGGAAGGTAACCAGTATGAATCGCTTTTACGAAGATCTGATTCGCCAGATGGAGCAGGAGTTTGAACGCTCGGACGAAGTGCTCCGGCGGTTCCTGCATTCTTTTACCTCTCCAGCCCGGTTCTGGGAGCCACAAGCGGACGTCTATGAGACGCGCGAAGCGGTGAAGGTGAAGGTCGAACTGGCTGGGGTACGGCCGGACAGCATCCAGGTGGAGCTTTCCGGAGACGGACGCCAGTTGACCATTCGGGGCGTGCGTGAGGATGAACGAACGGAGGCGGTGGACCGTATCCTGTTCCACCAGATGGAGATCTATCTCGGCCCGTTCGAGCGTGTGCTCTCACTGCCGCCCGGGGCGGACGTGGAGAGAAACGCGGTCATTGCGAGTTACCGCGACGGATTCCTCATCGTGTCGCTTCCGAAGCGGGTACGGACCACTCCGGAGACCACCCAGATTCCGGTTCGAGGATAGAGCTTCACGGAATGTGGGCAGCATAGAGAACATTACCAATTAGCTTATTTCGCGACCTGCCGGCTCGTGCCGGGGGCTGCTTAACCGGCGCACCCTCGCCGGATAGAACAGTGGATGTCATGGAACTCGAAAAAAAGGTGCGGGTGGAGGACGAGCCGCGAGAAGAGAGCCCAGCCGAAGAGCTGGAGACTCGCCCGGTACAGCCCATCGCCGATCTCGATGAGGAGATGTCCCGCGACGAGGTTCTCGACGCGATCGACGAAGAGTTGGATGAAGTGGAAGACGGGGCCGCAGAAATCGGCGCGGCCATTCCCACCGAGCTATCGATCCTGCCGGTGCGTGACACGGTGCTGTTTCCCGCCGTTGTGATGCCGCTAACGGTAACGAGAGAACCGTCGGTGCGCCTGATCGACGATGCGGCGGTAGCGGAGAACCGCATCATCGGCATCGTGACGCTGAAGGACCCAAGCATCGAGAACCCGACCTTCAGCGACTTGCACCCGGTGGGAGTGGCGGCCGCGATCCGGATGATGGTGAAGATGCCGGACGGCGTCCGCCTGATCGTGCATGGCCTCAAGCGGATCCGCCTGATCGAGCCGACGCAGGAGGAGCCGTACATCCGCGCCCGCGTCGAGCCGGTGGTGGATGCCGAGGTAGAGCTCACTCCCGAGCAGGAGGTAGAGATCCAGGCGCTCATCCGGAACATCGCGTCCGGATTCCAGCGCGTGGTGCAAATGTCGCCGAACATGCCGGACGAGCTGCAGGCGATCCCGATGAACGTGCGGGACCCTCTAGCGCTCACGGATCTGGTAGCGGCGCACATGCCGATCGACACTGCCGAGAAGCAGCGCATCCTGGAAGAACTGGACGGCCACACGCGCTTGCGCGAGCTGTCGCAGCTCATCCAGAAGGAGCTGAACGTGCTGGAAGTCGGCACTCGCATCCAGTCCGAGGTCAGCTCGGAGATGAACCGGATGCAGCGGGAGTACTTCCTGCGCGAGCAGATGAAGGCGATTCAGCGGGAATTGGGCGAAGGAGACGAGCGCGAAGCGGAGATCCAGGAGCTAAGAGACAAGATCGAAGCGTCCGGTATGCCTGCCGACGCGCGCAAGGAAGCAGACCGGGAGCTGGAGCGGCTCCAGCGCATGCCTCCCGCGGCGGCCGAATATACGGTGGCGCGGACCTATCTGGACTGGTTGACTTCGCTCCCGTGGACGATCAGCACCACGGATAACCTGGACATCAAGCAGGTGCGCGAGGTGCTGGACGACGACCACTACGGACTGGGACGGATCAAAGACCGGATTCTGGAGTACCTCTCGGTGCGGAAGTTCAAAACCGAAGGGGATGTGCGCCAGCCGATCCTCTGCTTCTCCGGACCTCCGGGTGTGGGGAAGACGTCTCTGGGTAAGAGCATCGCGCGCGCCCTGGGACGGAAGTTCGTCCGCTTCTCGCTCGGCGGGATGCGGGACGAAGCGGAGATCCGGGGACACCGGCGCACCTACATCGGGGCGCTGCCGGGGCAGATCATCCAGGGTATGCGCAGGGCGGGGAGCAACAACCCGGTGATGATGCTGGACGAGATCGATAAGATCGGCCAGGACTTCCGCGGCGACCCGTCGTCAGCACTTCTGGAGGTGCTGGACCCGGAACAGAACGTCGATTTCCGGGACCATTACCTGGACGTTCAGTACGACCTCTCGCGAGTGTTGTTCGTGACGACCGCGAACGTGCTGGACACGATTCCGGGGCCGCTCCGGGACCGGATGGAGATCATCGAGTTAGCGGGGTACACGGAAGAGGAGAAGGTGGAGATCGCCAAGCGCCACCTGATTCAGAAGCAGCTTGAGGAGCACGGACTTTCGGCGGACAAGCTTATCTGGCAGGATGACGCAATCCAGTTACTGATCCGGGGCTACACCCGCGAGGCGGGGGTTCGCAACGTGGAGCGTGAGGTGGCGGCGATCACCCGGAAGGCGACCCGCGAGTTTGCGGAAGGCCGGGAAGAGCCGATGGTGGTGGGCCAGGAGCAGGTACGCAAGTACCTGGGCGCGCCGCGCTTCGAGTTCGAGGAAGTGGAAGACCGCACCGCTTACCCCGGCGTGGCGATCGGCCTGGCGTGGACGCCGTTCGGCGGTGACGTACTCTTCATCGAAGCGATGGCGATGCCCGAAGGCAAGGGCGGGCTGACGCTGACGGGTCAACTGGGCGACGTGATGAAGGAGAGCGCGATGGCGGCTCTTTCGTACATCCGGGCGCACGGTAAGGAGTTGGCGGTGCCGGAAGGGTTCTTACAAAAGAACGACATCCACATCCACGTTCCGGCCGGAGCCATCCCGAAAGATGGTCCGTCGGCGGGGGTCACGATGACGACGGCGCTGGCCAGCCTTTTGACAGGCCGGAAGGTGCGCCCTCGGGTAGCGATGACCGGTGAGATTACCCTCACCGGGCGCGTGCTGCCGGTTGGCGGCATCAAGGAGAAGGCGCTTGCGGCCCGGCGCGCCGGGATCAAAGAGCTAATCATCCCGGCCCGGAACAAGAAGGACGTGGATGAGGATATTCCGGAGCAGATCAAAAGCACGTTGAAGTTCCACTTCGTGTCCGAGATCGCTCAGGTGCTGGAACTGGCTCTGGAGAAAGACCAGGAAGCCGTGCCCGGGAAGCCGGACACGCCCGTGAAGGAGGCCAAGAAGCCCGCGGCACGGCGTGCCGCGGGCCGGAAGAAGACGCCTACGGCGGTGGCCTAGGGAAGCGTTAAGCCTTCAGCGTTGAGTAGGGTTACCCGGTGAACGGTTCGGCTATCCATTGCGATAGCCGAACCGTTCTTGCTATCACGGCACTCTGCCAAGACGTAGATGAATTGGCCGATGAAAAAGCCCCGGTTGCCAAACGGCAACCGGGGCTTTTTGATGACGCTTAAGGCTTAACGCCTAACGCCTGACTAGGCCTTCTCGGCCATCGTCTGGGCGCGAGTGGTGTCGACCTCGAAGCCGGGTCCCATGGTCGAGGAGACCGTGATCGCCTTCAGGTAGCGGCCCTTCGCGGCCGACGGGCGAGCTTTCAGCAGCGCGTTCAGGAGGACCGTAAAGTTTTCCAGCAGTTGCTCGGAGGTGAAGTTCACCTTACCGATAGGCATGTGGATGATTCCGGCCTTCTCCACGCGGTACTCCACGCGAGAAGCGCTCTTGATGTCTCGCACCACGCGGGCGATGTCGTTGGTGACCGTGCCGGAGCGGGGGCTGGGCATCCGGGGTCCGAGGGTGCGGCCGAGCACGCGGCCGACGGACGCCATCATGTCCGGAGTGGCGAGGAGGATGTCGAAGTCGCGCCAGCCCTGCTGGATCTGCTGGATCAGGTCTTCCGCACCCACGGTGTCCGCACCGGCGGCTTCCGCTTCGGCGGCGCGCTCGCCCTTGGCGAACACGGCGACGCGGCGCACCTTACCGGTGCCGTGCGGGAGGTTGGTGGTGCCGCGGACCATCTGGTCGCCATGGCGGGGATCGACGCCCAGGCGGACGGCCACGTCCACGGTTTCCACGAACTTCGCGTTGGCGGTCTTCTTCACCAGTTCGATCGCCTCGGTGATGTCGTAGACCGTCTTCGTGTCTACGCTGCGGGCGACTTCGTTGTAGCGCTTGCTATGCTTCGGCATGGGTTTCTCCTGTGGTCTAACGCCCCATCAAGGGGCTCCCACACATAAATCCTACTCTTACTCCTGCTCTTACTCTTACTCCGCTCTGAACCCCTGACGAAGGAGTAAGAGCAGGAGCAGGAGTAAGACCGGAGAAAACTATCCGGCGACTTCGATGCCCATACTGCGGGCGGTGCCGGCGATGATCTTCATCGCGGCGTCGATGTCGTTAGCGTTCAGGTCCTGGATCTTCATCTGCGCGATGTCCCGCAGTTGGTCCCGGGTCACGCTACCCGCCTTCTCCTTCTTGTTCGCGCCGGAGCCCTTGGGCACGCCCGCTGCCTTCTTAAGCAGTTCGGCCGCCGGTGGGGTCTTCGTAACGAAGGTGAAGGTCCGGTCTTCGAAGATGGTGATCTCGACCGGGATGACGGTGCCTACCTGAGGCGCAGTGCGCTCATTGTAGGTCTTAACAAACTCCATGATGTTGATACCGTACTGACCCAACGCCGGGCCCACGGGGGGCGCCGGTGTGGCCTTTCCGGCCGGACACTGGAGCTTGACCACTGCCATTACTTTTTTGGCCATTG
>Ga0255338_1003802_pt1 | contig 17176 bp, 11 predicted proteins | sample MeOH1_35cm_T4_19_FD_203715 | JGI IMG/M metagenome (GOLD analysis project Ga0255338, IMG submission 203715) | Sandy soil microbial communities from University of British Columbia, Vancouver, Canada - MeOH1_35cm_T4_195 | ecosystem: Engineered > Artificial ecosystem > Sand microcosm > Unclassified ...
GGTAAAAGATTATGAGTGTGCCTGCGGTAAGTATAAGCGTATCCGTTACAAGGGTATTGTTTGTGACCGTTGCGGTGTGGAAGTTACCGAGAAGAAAGTGCGTCGTGAGCGCATGGGCCACATTAAGCTGGTGGTACCTGTGGTGCACATCTGGTACTTCAAAAGTTTACCGAACAAGATCGGTTACCTGTTGGGAATGAGCTCTAAGAAATTAGAGACCATCGTTTATTATGAAAGATATGTGGTGATCCAGGGCGGTATCAAAGAGAACCTGAGCATGGGTGATCTGCTGACTGAAGAAGAATACCTGGACATTCTCGATAATTTGCCCAAAGACAACCAGTACCTGCCGGATGATGACCCGCAGAAATTTGTTGCCAAAATGGGCGCAGAAGCGGTGCATGCTTTGCTGGAAAGGATTGACCTGGACAGCCTGAGTTTTTCACTGCGTAATGCAGCTGCCACTGAAACTTCCCAGCAACGTAAAGCAGACGCCTTAAAGCGTTTGAGCGTGGTTGAATCCTTCCGTGATGCGAGCACCCGTATTACCAACCGCCCTGAGTGGATGGTAATGCAGTATATCCCGGTTATTCCGCCGGAACTGCGTCCGTTGGTGCCATTGGATGGTGGCCGTTTTGCAAGCTCTGATCTGAATGATTTATACCGTCGTGTGATTATCCGTAACAACCGTCTGAAACGTTTGCTGGAGATCAAGGCACCGGAAGTGATCCTGCGTAACGAAAAACGTATGCTGCAGGAAGCGATCGATTCACTGTTCGACAACAGCCGTAAATCAAACGCGGTGAAAGCAGAAGGTGGTCGTGCGCTGAAATCACTGTCTGATGTACTAAAAGGTAAACAGGGACGTTTCCGTCAGAATCTGTTGGGTAAACGTGTGGATTACTCTGGTCGTTCTGTAATTGTGGTAGGACCTGAGCTGAAGATCCATGAGTGTGGTTTACCAAAAGATATGGCGGCTGAGCTGTTCAAGCCATTTGTGATCCGTAAACTGATTGAAAGAGGTATCGTGAAAACAGTGAAGTCGGCTAAGAAATTAGTAGACCGCAAAGAAGCTGTGATCTGGGATATCCTTGAAAATATTCTGAAAGGTCATCCGATCCTGCTGAACCGGGCCCCTACACTTCACCGTCTGTCTATCCAGGCGTTCCAGCCAAAACTGGTAGAAGGTAAGGCGATCCAGTTACACCCGTTGGTAACCTCTTCCTTCAACGCCGACTTTGATGGTGACCAGATGGCGGTGCACGTGCCTTTGAGCAATGCTGCCGTACTGGAAGCCCAGTTGCTGATGCTGTCTTCGCATAATATCCTGAACCCGCAGAATGGTACGCCGATCACGCTGCCTTCCCAGGACATGGTATTGGGTCTGTACTACATCACCAAGGGTAAGAAGACCACTGACACCGAGATCGTAAAAGGCCAGGGAATGGCTTTCTACAATATGGATGAAGTGATCATTGCCTATAACGAAGGCCGTGTAGACCTGCATGCCAACATCAAAGTAAAAACCAATGTACGTGTGAACGGACAGTTGGTGAAAAAACTGATCGATACCACCGTAGGACGTGTACTGTTTAACCAGCACGTACCTGCAGAAGTAGGATATGTAAATGCTTTGCTGACCAAGAAGAGCCTGCGTGAGATCATTGGTGATATCATCAAGATCACCAACGTTCCTAAAACAGCGAAGTTCCTGGATGATATCAAAACACTCGGATTCCGTATGGCCTTTCGTGGTGGATTGTCGTTCAGTGTAAATGACCTGATCGTTCCTGAGATCAGGGAACAACTGCTGGATTCAGCCAAGGATGAAGTGAATGAAGTGTGGGAAAGCTATAACATGGGTCTGATCACCAATAACGAGCGTTACAATGCCGTCATTGATATCTGGGGCCGTGTGGATATGAAGATCACTGAAAGCCTGATCCATGAAATGACCGTGGACAAACAAGGTTTCAACTCTGTATTCATGATGCTGGATTCCGGTGCCCGTGGTAGTAAAACACAGGTAAAACAGCTGGTAGGTATTCGTGGATTGATGGCCAAACCCCGTAAGAGCGGAAGCTCGGGCAGTGAGGTAATTGAAAACCCGATCCTGTCTAACTTTAAAGGCGGACTGAACGTATTGGATTACTTTATCTCTACGCACGGTGCCCGTAAGGGTCTGGCGGATACGGCCCTGAAAACAGCGGATGCAGGTTACCTGACCCGTCGTTTGGTGGACGTATCACAGGATGTGGTGATTTCTGAAGAAGATTGCGGAACACTGCGTGGAAATGCAACGACTGCCTTAAAAGATAACGAAGATATTATTGAACCACTGGCAGACAGGATTGAAGGACGTACTTCGCTGCACAATATCTATCATCCGTTAACTGATGAACTGATCATTGTTGCGGGTGAAGAAATCTCTTCCGATATCGCCAAGAAAATTGAAGAAGTAGGTATTGAAACCGTAGAGATCCGTTCTGTACTGACCTGCGAAAGCAAGCGTGGTGTTTGTGTGAAATGTTACGGTAAAAACCTGGCAACAGGATACCTGGCACAGAGAGGAGATGCGGTTGGTATCATCGCTGCACAGTCTATTGGTGAACCGGGTACACAGTTAACACTGCGTACGTTCCACGTGGGTGGTGTTGCGGGTTCTGCTTCTATCGAATCTACCTTACAGGCCAAATTCGATGGTACCTTACAGTTCGACGGTCTGCGTACCGTAGATACCGTGAACAATGAAGGCGCCAAAGTGAAAGTGGTTATCGGCCGTACCGGTGAAGTAAGGATCTCAGATGTGAAGAACGATCGTTTACTGATCACCAATAACGTTCCTTACGGTGCTACTTTGAATATCAAGGATGGCTCGCAGGTGAAGAAAGGTGATGTGATCTGTACATGGGATCCGTTCAACAACGTTATCGTGGCAGAACTGGTAGGTAAGATCAAGTTCCAGGATGTGATTGACGGTGTTACTTACCGCGATGAGTCTGACGAACAAACCGGTCACCGCGAGAAAGTGGTTATCGAAACCAAAGACAAGACGAAACTTCCTACCATTATCGTGGAAGGAAAAGATATCAAACAATATAACCTGCCGGTTGGTTCACACATCGTTGTAGAAGAAGGCGAAGAAGTAAGAGCCGGACAGGTACTCGTTAAGATCCCACGTATCCTCGGTAAACTCCGCGATATCACGGGAGGTCTGCCGCGTGTAACAGAATTGTTTGAAGCACGTAACCCGGGTAACCCTGCGATCGTTTGTGAGATCGATGGTGTGGTGGCATTTGGTAACGTGAAGCGTGGTAACCGCGAGATCATTGTTGAGTCAAGAGATGGTATGGTGAAGAAATACCTCGTGCCGTTGTCAAGGCAGATCCTGGTACAGGATGGTGACTTCGTGAAAGCGGGAACACCGATGTCTGACGGACAGATCGCGCCAGCGGATATCCTCACTATCAAAGGACCGTTTGCGGTACAGGAATACGTGGTGAATGAGATCCAGGAAGTATACCGTTTACAGGGTGTACGGATCAATGATAAACACGTGGAAGTGATTGTTCGCCAGATGATGAAGAAAGTAGAGATCGTTGACGCGGGTGATACCAAATTCCTGGAGGAGGATCTGGAAGACAGGTTCGACTTTATTGAAGAGAACGACAGGATTTATGATAAGAAAGTGGTAACAGAAGCCGGCGAAAGCACCAAGATGAAACCAGGTATGATCATTACCCTGCGTGAACTGAGGGAAGAAAATTCCATCCTCCGCAGAAGTGATAAGAAACTGGTAGAAGTAAGGGATGCCAAACCAGCTACCGCTACACCGGTACTGTTGGGTATTACCAAAGCGTCGCTGGGTGTACAAAGCTGGATCTCAGCCGCTTCTTTCCAGGAAACTACCAAAGTGTTAAGCCAGGCAGCTATCCAGGGTAAGACAGATTCTATGCTGGGTCTGAAAGAGAACGTGATCACCGGTCACCTGATCCCTGCCGGATCTGGTCAGAAAGAGTTCGATAACATGATCGTAGGTAGCAAGGAAGAGTACGAAGTACTGGCTACCACACGGGAAGCTATGAGCTTTGATGACGATGAATAATCCTCTCTGATTACTCAGATGTAAATATGATTGATATGAAGCAGGAAGTGAAAGCTTCCTGCTTTTTTTAACAGATAGCTAATAGCAATCTTTATTACATTTACTAGCCTGATTTGCGAAAGAATCAAACAATACATACCTAAATCATTATAATCCGCGTTTCATGAAAAATTTTACACTTGGTTTGAATATTGCCTTGGTAGCAGCTGTTGGTGTTTTGTTTTACCTGCATTTTTCCTCCACCTCAGCTGGCAGTACTGCTATCACGGGTACCAAAGCGGTGCCTGCCGGTAGCTTTAAGATCGCTTATTTTGAAACAGATTCTATTCAGACCCAGTTTGAATATTTCAAAGAAATCAGTGGTGAGCTGCAGGCAAAAGACCAGGCCAATGCCAAGATCCTGGGCGATATGAAAAGCACGTTTGCTGCCAAATACCAGGAACTGCAAAAGGTAGCTTCTTCCTTATCGCAGGCCGAACTGGCCAACAAACAGCAGGAGCTGATGCAGATGGAAAAGACCTTCCAGGGCAAAGAGAAAATGATGAGTGATGAGATGCAGGACGAACAGTTCCGCAAAATGCAGGATGTGAAGAAGAAGATCGAGGACTACCTGAAAGAGTATAACAAAGACAAGGGGTATGCCTATATTTTGTCCAGTTCTCCAGACCTGATGTACCTGAAAGATACCGCCTATAATATCACTTCCGATGTGATCAGGGGGTTGAATGCACTGTACAAGAAGAAGAAATAAAACTTCGATCATATTTATTATCTTCATCCCGCTATAAAAGGCGGGATTTTTTTATGACTAATACGACCTCCTTCAAACCAACCCTGGGACTCTTTGATGCTACCATGATCGTTGCGGGAAGCATGATCGGTTCGGGTATCTTCATTGTTAGCGCTGATATTACCCGCAATGTGGGCAGTGCCGGCTGGCTCATCATGGTATGGCTAATCACCGGTTTTATGACGCTGACCGCTGCCCTGAGTTATGGCGAGTTGAGTGCCATGTTTCCGAAAGCGGGGGGGCAGTATGTTTACCTGAAAGAATCCTACAACCCGCTGGTGGGCTTTTTGTATGGATGGAGTTTTTTCTCCGTTATCCAGACAGGTACCATTGCAGCAGTGGGGGTAGCTTTCTGTAAGTTTGCCGGCTATTTTTTCCCGGTGCTGGAGTTAACGGATGCGAATGTGTTGCTGACAATTGGATCGCTGAAAATCTATACGGCGCAGATCGTATCGATATTGCTGATTATTTTTCTGACCTATATCAATACCCGCGGTATCAAAGGAGGTAAATTGATACAGACCACGTTTACGATGACCAAACTCTTATCCCTGTTTGGATTGATCGTATTCGGTTTTATCATGGCCAAAGGGGATGTATGGAACGCTAACTGGCAGAACGCCTGGACCATGCAGAAGATGACAGCCAGTGCCGATACCTCACTTGCTTTTGATGTAAACATGATCACACCCTTACTGGGGGCGGCTGCGGTAGGCGCCATTGCCGCATCGATGGTAGGTTCTATTTTCAGCAGCGATGCCTGGAACAATGTGACTTTTATTGCAGGGGAGATCAAAAACCCTAAGAAAAATATCGGGTTCAGCCTGTTTCTGGGAACCCTGATCGTTACGATCATTTATGTATCGACCAACCTGATGTACCTAAGTGTACTGCCTTTGCACGAGATCGCTTTTGCCAAATCCGACAGGGTGGCTGTAGCCGCTTCGAACGTGATCTTTGGCGATGTGGGTACTTATGTGATCGCATTGATGATCATGATCTCTACGTTTGGTTGTAACAACGGACTGATCCTGGCCGGTGCACGTGTATATTATACGATGGCGCAGGATGGACTGTTCTTTAAAAAGGCAGGTACGTTGAATAAAAATGCGGTTCCGGAATGGGCACTGTGGGCGCAATGTATTGTGGCTTCGCTGCTTTGTTTAAGTGGTAAATACGGTGATCTGCTGGATATGGTATCGTTTATTGTGGTGATCTTTTATGTGCTCACCATTGCCGGCATTTTTATTCTGCGAAAGAAAATGCCTGATGCGGAACGTCCGTATAAAGCATTCGGTTATCCTTTTCTGCCGGCCCTGTATATGTTGATGGGTATTGCTTTTTGTGGGATGCTGATCATTTATAAACCCAATTTTACCTGGCCGGGACTGATCATTACCCTGATCGGTATACCATTGTATTATCTCGCAGTGAGTAATTCAAAAAAAGAGGCGTAATGGATTTTAAACAACTGTTTGCAGGTTTTGCTGATAAAAAAGTAGCCATCGTTGGTGATCTGATGCTGGATACTTACTGGTGGGGTTCTGTAGATCGTATCTCGCCGGAAGCACCGGTGCCGGTAGTGGCGTTGAAGAAGAAAGAATTAAGGGTGGGCGGTGCCGCCAATGTGGCGCTGAATACCGCTTCGCTGGGTGCGCAGACCACTGTTTTTTCGGTGATCGGGAAAGATGAAGATGGGGATGACCTGCTACGCTTACTGGGCGAAAGCAAGATCGATACTTCTTATGTACTCAATTCTGACAACAGGATCACGACCAACAAAACCCGGATCATGAGTCGTAACCAGCAGATGATGCGACTGGATGCTGAGATCACTTCAGACATTGATGCAGACAATGAGAACCGCCTGGTTGCGCAGGTAAAAGCCTATTTTACAACCGGCAAACCGGATATTCTCATTTTTGAAGACTATAATAAAGGGGTACTAACAGCCCGTGTAATAAAAGAACTGATAGCACTTTGTAAGGAAGAGGGTGTAGTAACAAGTGTCGATCCCAAGAAAAAGAATTTTCTTGCTTTTACCGGGGTAACCATTTTTAAGCCTAACCTGAAAGAAGTGAAAGAAGGACTGAACCTGCTGGTTGATACGATTGATATGCATACCCTCACTGATATGCACAAAGGATTGCAGGCGCAGCTGCAACACCAGATCTCTTTTATCACCCTCTCCGAAAGAGGTGTTTTTTACCAGCAAGGGGAAGAACAGAAGCTGATTCCCACCCATGTCAGAAATATTTCTGACGTAAGTGGTGCAGGCGATACGGTGATCGCCGTGGCATCACTGGTATATGCCGCCACACACAATATGCTGCTTGCCGCCGAAATGGCCAATATTGCCGGTGGACTGGTGTGCGAAGAAGTAGGCACTGCGCCTATCAATAAGGAGAAGTTGTTGCATGAGTGTGAAGTGTTATTGGGGGAGTAGTGAGGCGGCAATCGTGAGTCGTGAGTCATTGGGCTTGCCAAAGATACTGCCTATCCACTACTGACCACTCACGATTCACGTCTCACGATTCACGCTTCTAAACATCCTGCAACAAATCCCCCCTGCACTTGAACCTTCTCTAACGTTCCTTACCAATAATTCGATTTTCTCCCTTTACTTAATATCTAATTTCGGTTCAGCTAAGTGGAAATAGATATGTCAGATTTTACCATAGTGATACACGGAGGTGCGGGAACCATCCTGAAAACGGATATGACACCTGCATTAGAGCAGGCTTATAGCGATGGACTGCAGCAGGCGTTGGATCTGGGTTATGCGGTATTGGAGCAGGGCGGTACTGCCGTAAATGCCGTGAAAGCAGCGTTGGTAATACTGGAAGACAATGTGCTTTTCAATGCCGGGCGTGGGTCTGTATTTACCAAAAAAGGTGTACAGGAAATGGATGCGGCCATCATGGATGGCAGCGATCTTTCTGCCGGTGCCATAGCCGGTGTGCGCAACGTTCGTAATCCGATTGAACTGGCCACCGAAGTGATGCGTAACAGCAACCATGTTTTTCTGAGCGGAAAAGGCGCCAATGATTTTGCCATCAAGCAGGGCGTGAAGCTGGAACCGGATGAATATTTTTTCTCCCAGTTCCGTTACGACCAGTGGAAAGCGATCCGTGATTCAGATACCTACTCACTCGATCATACCAACCATCATCTCGAAGAGCTGATGCGTGATAAAAAATTCGGAACAGTAGGCGCTGTTGCCTGTGATAGCAAAGGCAACCTGGCCGGAGCCACTTCTACCGGCGGTATGACCAATAAAAAATACGGGCGTATCGGGGATAGTCCGATGATCGGAGCAGGTACCTATGCCAACAATGCTACCTGCGCCATTAGCTGTACAGGACATGGAGAAATGTTTATCCGGTCAGTGGCAGCGTATGATGTGAGCTGCCTGATGGAATACAAAGGAATGAGTTTGCAGGAAGCCATGGATACTGTAGTGAATACCAAACTGGTGGCCCTGCACGGAGAAGGTGGCATGATAGGGGTAGACGCCAAAGGCAATGCAGCCATGGTTTTGAACAGTGCAGGCATGTACCGGGCCATGAAAAATAGTAAGGGTATACAGGAAGTTTCTATTTATAAATAGGTATATTTGGTACAGGTCTATGAACATGAGAAAATGAAAGGAGCTACTTTTGTAGCTCTTTTTTGTTAGTAGTAATCAACCCAGTCGATGAAAAAATATGCAGTGATCGTGGCAGGTGGCAGCGGACAACGCATGGGTACCGCTATACCCAAACAGTTTCTTCTCTTACAGGGAAGACCGCTGCTTTGGTATTCCCTGCAAACGTTCCTGCATGCATTTGAAGACCTCGCAATCATACTGGTACTTCCTGCCGGTAATCTCGCAGAAGGCGAAGAACTGGCACAGGAGCTGGGAGCCGCGACAAGGATCACCGTTACAGCCGGTGGTGCTACCCGTTTTCATTCTGTGCAGAACGGATTGGCCTTGGTGAGCTCACCTTCCATTGTTTTTGTACATGATGGGGTTCGATGCCTGGTAAGCCAGGAACTAATCCGGCGTTGTTATACACAGGCACTTGCAAAAGGCAGTGCGATTCCTGCAGTGGTGGCCACCGATAGCATCCGGATCTTAGCGGGAGAGGGCCATGCCGTTGCTGACAGAAACCTGGTACGGATCATACAAACTCCCCAAACTTTTCAGAGCGAGATTCTCTTACCTGCTTTTGAAAATGATTTTGAAGAAAGCTTCACTGATGAAGCTACGGTGGTAGAAGCTTCCGGTAACCCTGTATTTTTAATTGAAGGGGAATATTCCAATATTAAGATCACCCGCCCCGTTGACCTGCTGGTAGCGGAAAAAATTCTCTCGGAACGTTCATCGCTTTAACAGCTGCATGGGCCAGGGTAATCCATTATAGTGATAATGAAAATAGGGCTGGTTCTCAGCTCCGAAAGATGAATAAAATTTTTTGACGCCAGGTATTTCCGATCCTTCCAAATCGAACAGCAGGGGTTGTCCGGCAAATTCACGGATAACATTATCCAGCAGAAAATGATTAGCTTCTTTGTTTCTGCCGGCGGGCAGGGTAGTATTCATGAGATTATAGATCCTGCGGTCATCTTTCAGCAACAGCACGATGGCCAGCAATGCTTTATCAGCGTCAGTAACGGCACGTACCAAACATTGTCCGTTTATCTGTAACTGCTCGCACAGGCATAAGAAATTATCATAGTCGGAAGGAACAACCTGTTTCATCCTCGCTGCATACTGGTCCTGAAAATGATCGATCGCTTCATGCAGACCGGCATGCGCATATACCAGTTGTTCACCGGCAGCTTTCCTGATGTTTTCTCTCAGATCATTTGTATAGTGTGTATGTATCTGCGACAATGGCCGATCCAGTGGTATTACGAGGTTCGTTCGGCTGGTAACCGGGATATTTTGTAACACGGAACTGTTTGAAAAATTGAAATGAATATCAGCATAAGCAACCGTACCCTGTATCATTGTCAGCAGATCGGCAGTAGCGCCCGCATCTGCTTGTCCGATGATTCCCAGCTGTTGTATAAATGGCGGTGTGTATGCATAACGGATCCCCCATTTTTTTCTGGTGGGTAATGCCAGGATGGCTTCGTAATCATTTATGATCCATCCTTCCCATTGTTGGCAGAGCGCGTTCAGGTAAGTGGTTGTGGAATAGAGCAACCCATTGCTGTGCCGTTGCACACAACGATCCCATTTGGCTGCATCAATCTGTGCAGCAGGTAGGCGATGGATCCCGGGTTTCATCAAATGAAAAATACCGCAATATTTACAAGCAGAAAAGAATTATTTTCCTTTACCGGAGAGGATGATCCGGAGAGTGTGCATCATGATCTTGAAATCGAGCAGGAGAGAGGCATTTTCGATATAGATCAGGTCGTATTCCATCCGCTCTATCATTTCATCCACGTTGGAGGCATAACCGAACTGTACCATGCCCCAGGAAGTAAGTCCGGGTTTGGCTTTCAGCAGGTAGCGGTAATAAGGCGTTTTTTGCATCAGTTGATCAATGTATTCCTTTCGCTCCGGACGGGGCCCTATGAGGCTCATATCGCCTTTAATGATGTTCCAGAGCTGCGGCAATTCATCCAGCCGCCATTTGCGCATGATCCTGCCCCAACTGGTGATACGTGGATCATAATCGCTGGATAAAGCGGGCCCGTTTTTTTCGGCATCTGCCACCATACTCCGGAACTTATAGATGATGAAGGGCTTGCCTTTATAACCAATCCGCTCCTGGCTGTAAAAAACTCCGCCGCTTGACGATAATCCTGTGCGTATAGCGATGAAGAGGATCATTGGACTTAACAGGATAAGGCTGCTCGCAGAAATGATAAGATCGAATAACCGCTTTACATTCTGTTCGCGGGGTGAGAGGGCACTGCTCTGTATATCAATCAGCATTGCGCCGAGCACGTTATTGGTTTTTACGGAGCCGGAGAGGATATCCAGTGTATCAGGGACGAGTTTGATATCCACGTCTTTCTGCGATAACAGGTTCACGAGCTCAGTGGTAAGTATATGCTGGGTTTTATCGAGAGAGAGAATGACTTTTTCAATGGCATGTTTGTCTATCAGCTCCGCCAGTTGCGCCGCAGAGCCCAGGTGGGGTAACCATTTACCCAAACCATTCCTGCTGTCGGGTGTAACTGTAATGAAACCGATCGTTTTAAAACCGAGGTAACGGAAATTTTTATGCAGCTCTTTGTAAAGTTTCACCGCATGTTCATTATTACCGATGATCAGGGTATTGAAAAAAATATCACCCCGCTCCAAAGCATTTTTTACGCGGTAAAGTAATAAGGCCCGTCCCAAAAAGATCAGGCTGAACTGCAGCGGGAAATAGAAGACCAAAGCAGAGAGGTAGGATACTTCAGTATCCTGAATCAGCGAGCTCAGTACCAGCGATCCGATAAAAGTATAAACGAGGGTAGCAGTAAATTCATTCAACCTCGATTTTTCGTATAGCGATTGTGTATAGCTGCCCGTGAATGCATAAAACAAGACCCAGCAGCCACTTAGTAAAAGAATGGTAACCAACTCCTGCAGCGAAGCAGGGTGGGAGAGATACCAGGTAAAAAACAGATATAAACTGGCTACCGAAAAGAGGTAATCGCTGATGAGATACCAGCTGATATTTTTTTTACGGTCGCTCATCTGCTTCAGACAAGGATACTGGTATTATTGATCTTGTCCAGGATCTGGTGTGCCACTTCCATCGCCAGGAAACCATCGATCTCACTTACCACAGTAGGCTTGTTGTTTACAATGGCATCCACAAAAGATTCCAGTTCCAGTTTGATAGCGTTTAGCGGTTGTATGCTGGGATTGGCGATGGCAATGGTTTTTTTGCCGTTGGTAGTTTCAATATCGAAAGAGAACACATTGGTATCATCGGGCTGTTTCAGTTTGATGATCTCTGTTTTCTTTTCGAGAAAATCAATGCCGAGGTAAGCATCTTTCTGGAAAAGGCGCATCTTACGCATTTTCTTCATGCTGATGCGGCTGCTTGTTAAATTAGCTACACAGCCATTGTTGAACTCGATCCGTACGTTGGCGATATCGGGTGTTTCTGTCATCACAGCTACACCGCTGGCTGAGATATGTTTTACATCGCTTTTTACCAGGCTGAGAATGATATCAATATCATGGATCATCAGGTCCAGGATCACACTCACTTCTGTTCCTCTCGGATTGAACTGCGCAAGCCTGTGCACTTCAATAAACATGGGGTTGAGCGGCATATCCTTGATGGCAAGGTAAGCCGGGTTAAAACGCTCTACATGCCCCACCTGCAGTTTGATATTCGCTTCCCGCACCATGTTTACAATATCCCTACCTTCCTGTATGGTATGTGCCAGCGGTTTCTCTACAAATACGTGTTTGCCTTTGCGGATGGCCTGCATACAGATCTGGAAGTGATGATCGGTGGGGGCAATCACATCAATGATATCACAGGCATCCATCAGCTTGTCCTCATCCATGTATCTTTTCAGACCATATTGCTCGGTTACCTGTTTGGCATTTTCATTATTCGGGTCAAAAAAGCCCACCAGTTTCACACCCTCTATCTCTTTCCAGTTGTTCAGGTGAAACTTGCCCAGATGGCCCACTCCAAAAACTCCTACTTTCAGCATAATAACGACATTGTATAAGGCGGTAAATATAATTATTCGCCCGGTCTCAGCCTGTAACCGGATAAAGATGTGGATATTCTGTTGTACCCCGCTTAACCGAAGATTTCCAGCTCTCTCACCTGCGTCAGACTGCCATGCTGTAAAAGGGTATTGGCACAGGCTTCTGCATGTGTCAATTCATACCGGAAAAAGAAATGCATGGTATGGATCTTTCCTTCATAAAATACCTGTGCATTACGGCTGAAGTCTTTTTTAGCCAGTTTGTCTGCCGCTACTACCGCCTGTTGCAGCCATTGCCAGCCCATCACCACATAACCGGCCAGTTCCATAAATACGGTTGCATCGGCCAGGTAATTGTCCAGCTGCCCTTTTCCGGCAAACCTGAGCAGGTGTGCCAGTACGGTCTGGATCCGGTGCAGTTCCTGCTCCAGCGCTTCGCCTCTTGGTTGCAGGTCCGGGTAAACAGCCGCCTGTTGTATGGTTTGCATGATCTCTGTGGTCAGCAGCTGCAGGGCTTTGCCATTGTCCATCGTAATTTTTCTTCCCAGCAGGTCCAGGGATTGAATGCCGGTCGTACCCTCGTACAGCGACATGATCTTCAGGTCGCGGTAATGCTGCTGCACCGGAAAATCTGTTGTAAATCCATACCCGCCCAGGGTCTGAATGGCCAGCGCTGCCGAGCGGCTTCCCTGTTCCGATGCATAGGTTTTTACGATGGGGGTGAGTAACTCCAGCAGTAAAAAATACTTTTGTTTTTCTTCACCGGTAGTTACCTGTGTCAGGTCGTACAAACGGTTACATGCCATGCCCAGCGATAAAGCGCCTTCGGCAATGGCTTTTTGTGTTAACAGCATCCTTTGTACATCCGGGTGGTTGATGATGAGGGTAGGTGGTTTGGCAGGATCTTTTTCACCGGCCGGCCGGCCCTGTGGTCGTTCCATGGCGTATTGCCGCGAAGCCTGGTAAGCAGCCATGGCCACTGACGCGGCACTCTGCCCAACGCTGATCCTCGCCCCATTCATCATGTGAAACATATAGGTCAGTCCTTTGTGCGGCTCACCCACCAGGTAGGCATGGCAATCATCATTATCGCCGAAGGAGAGATGGGTAGTGGCATACCCTCTCTGTCCCATTTTCTGAAAATCGCCCGCACAGTACACATCGTTGTATACGAGGCTGCCATCAGCTGCGGGCCTGAACTTAGGGATGATGAACAAGGAAATTCCCTTTACGCCCACTGGCGCGCCTTCTATTCTGGCCAATGTGAGGTGTACAAAATTGTCACAGGCTTCATGCTGCCCGCCCGAGATAAAGATCTTCTGGCCTTTCACTTTGTAATATCCCTGGTCGGTGGGAGTAGCACTGGTGGTAATATCAGATAAAGAACTACCCGCCTGCGGTTCAGTCAGGGCCATTGTACCCTGCCACTGGCCCGAAAAAATATGGGGTACATAGGTTTCGATCTGCGCCGTGGATCCAAAATTGAGGATCAGTCCGGCCGAGCCGGCCGAAAGGCCCGTATATCCTTCTACCCCATTATTGGCTGCCTGAAACAGGTGATGCCCCGTACTGAAAATCATTTCCGGTAACTGCATGCCTCCCTGGTCAAAAGAAGCATAGCCCCCGATCCAGTGTTGCTCTGCTGCTTTCTGTATAATGGTTTTAAGCTGCGGATGTGTTTTTACACCTCCCTTGCCATCATATCTGGCCGGTGTTTCATCCATTGCCTTAAAATAAGGGAACATTTCCTGCTCTGCCAGCTGTTTGGCCGATTCAATGATCATCCACGCCTGCTCCGCATCCAGGTGCGCAAAACGCTCATGCGTAAATAAGTCTTCCACACGATGAACATCAAACAGCAAAAAACGCAGATGTTCCATACTTGTAAAACGTGCCATGGGGTTGTTGATTGGTTTATTCGTTTATTGGTCTATTTGTTGCTTCCATTCAATCACTCATCCACTCATCCACTCATCCACTCATTCACTCATTCATCATCCCGCCAGTAAACTGATCAGTTCCGCCACATACGCAGGTTTTTCTGCCCCTTCCAGTTCAATGGTACAGGCGAGGAATAGTTTGACGGATCCATTGGGTTGCTCTTCTGCACCGGTGAGTGTTGCTTGCATCCTGATCCGGCTTCCCTCGGGTACGGGCGAAATAAAACGGGCTTTGTTGATGCCGTAATTAAAAAAAGAAGACACATGCTCTACCTGTATCAGGTCATAAAAGAAATGTGATGCCAGCGACATAGTGAGATAACCATGTGCGATGGTTTTACCGCCGGGCAGGAATGCTTTCGCTTTTTCCGTATCGAGATGCACCCATTGAAAATCAAAAGTGGCTGCAGCAAAATCATTGATCATCTGTTGTGTTACAGTTAGCCATGCACCGGGACCAATCGTTTTCCCGATATGGTTTTTGATATCAGCTGGTCCTTTAATGACCAGCACTTGCTTTTCTGTCTCAACCGCTTTTGTTATTTCTTTTTTGGGTGAGGAGGGAGGAACTGTTGTAATCATTTCTTCCCAGTTACCTACTTTCACTACCGCTTTTCCTTTGATCTTACGGTCGATCAGGTCCTGAATCGATTCCGCGGCTTCATTCAGTGTGTAGATACGATGAATATGTTGTCTGATCTTTCCCTGTTGCAACCATTGCAGTAATTGGCCGAGGTTCTGCCTACTTTTTGCCGGTTCTCTTTCTGCAAAACTACCCCAGAAAACACCCATCACAGCACAGCCTTTCAGCAAGGGCAGGTTAAAGGGTAATTGGGGAATATGACCCGATGCAAATCCGACAACCAGGTAACGGCCTTTCCAGGCTGTGGAGCGAAGGGCCTGTTCAGAGAGGGTGCCCCCGATGGGGTCATACACCACATCCACTCCTTTATCGCCGGTCATTTCTTTGATGCCTGTACGCAGATCATCCACGCTATAATTGATGAGGTGATCAGCCCCTTTCTCTTTACACAAAGCCAGTTTCTCTTCTGAGGATGCGGCGGCTATGACGGTGGCTCCCAGCAGTTTGCCCAGTTCAACCGCTGCAATGCCCACACCGCCGGCTGCTCCCAGCACCAACAGGGTTTCGCCGGGTTGCAGGTTGGCACGATCCAGTAAAGCATGGTAAGAAGTGCCGTAATTATACAGGGTAGTAGCGGCGGTGATATAATCCATGGTAGCAGGGATAGGAAAAACTTTACGGCTATCCACCACCACAGCTTCTGCAAAGCCACCCCAGCCGCACAAAGCCAGTACCCGGTCGCCGGGCTGCAAGTGTGTTACTTTATCGCCAACGGCAGTTACCACTCCCGATACTTCGCCACCCGGCGAAAAGGGAAGTGCCGGTTTGAACTGGTATTTGTTCTGTATGATCAGGGCATCGGGAAAGTTAACACCACAGGCTTTTACGGCAATCAGCACTTCTTTTTCTGCAGGTACTGGTGTGGGCGTTTCGGTATATACCAGGGTTTCCGGTAAACCGTATTCTTGGCAGAGCACAGCTTTCATATGAACAGGTTTAGCGCCTGTAGACTGAATTTACAATGATTCGCTGAAAAGAGCCGGTTCTGTTTTATTTTTAACCGTTCAACACCTGCCATGCTCAAAAACAAAATCCGTTACTGGTGCCAGCAACTGATCGGTCTCGACCGTTACCTGTTTCTGTTTGCCAGGCTCAGCATTTTCCGGATCCGTTACCTGGGGCAGGAAAAGGAGTTCCGTTATTTCATGCGCTTAGTTCCTCCCAAAGGCATCATCCTTGATATTGGTGCGAATATCGGCGCTATGACGGCTGTGCTGGCCCGGCAATTTCCCCAAAGCCAGGTGTACGCATTTGAACCCGTACCCCGTATGGCGGATACGCTGCTAAGCGTGAAGGCATTTTTCAGACTGGCAAACATACAGGTCAACCAGACGGCACTGGGCCATACAACGGGGGAGGTTACCATGCTGACGCCGTTGGTAGATCGGGCAGTGATGCATGGACTCAGCCATATCTGGCAGGCAGCGGAAGGGGCTCTGCCAGCCGATTCATTCGAGGTACCCATCACCACCCTCGATCAGTTGCCGCTGTTGCAGGCAGCCGGAGAGATTACCGCTATCAAGATCGACGTTGAAAACTTTGAATACGAAGTGTTGCTGGGTGGCAGACAGGTTTTGCAACAGCAGCAACCCATTGTGTTTGCTGAGTTATGGAATGATGAGAAAAAGGCAAAGTGTATTGCACTGATGGAGGAATTGGGATACACGGTCAAAGTGTACCGGAATGGGAAGCTGAATGATTACGGAGGCGAAGATGTGCTGAACTACTTTTTTCTACCCATAGAAAAAAAGCACATATATGATAATTAATTGGTATTCAATTAACCTGCATACTTTTTAGTACTTCGGTAACGTTCTAATAAGGATATATTTTTAGTTTCGCCACTAGGTAAAAAGAAGTAATTTCATTTCATTTCATTGAATGTCGCATTTTTACCTTTGTCTGAAAATGACAACATAACCGGGATTAACCAACCAGAAAACAGATGATCAAGAAAGTACTTTGTGTTGATGACGATACGATTTCTTTAACAATTTCTCAGCTGCTGCTGAAGAGAACAGGTTTTGCAC
>Ga0255338_1003803_pt1 | contig 17170 bp, 16 predicted proteins | sample MeOH1_35cm_T4_19_FD_203715 | JGI IMG/M metagenome (GOLD analysis project Ga0255338, IMG submission 203715) | Sandy soil microbial communities from University of British Columbia, Vancouver, Canada - MeOH1_35cm_T4_195 | ecosystem: Engineered > Artificial ecosystem > Sand microcosm > Unclassified ...
CAGAACATCGGCGACCATCTTCTGGTCTTCCTCGAAATTCTCGACCGAGGCGGAATAGGCTTTTGCCTTGCGGCCAAGTTTCTGAATCGCGGCGACCGTTTCAGCGGCAGCTTCTTCGTCGCGGCGATAGTTGAGCGCAATGTCGGCACCCGCTTCTGCGAGTGCGATGGCGATGGCGCGGCCAATGCCGCGCGAACCACCGGTGACGAGGGCGACGCGGCCCGTCAGCGAAATTTCCATCTATTCCTCCCTGTTTTTATTTTTTGGAAGACCGGCGCACCCTCCCCGAAGGTGCGCCGGTCCCTCATCGTTAGGCGGCACCTTGGCCGATATATTTTTTCATGTCCTCGCGCAGTTCCGTCTTGAGGATCTTGCCGTTGGCGTTGCGCGGCAGCGGCTCATGACGGATCTCGATGCGGATCGGCACCTTAAACGCCGCAAGCAGCTTGCCGACATGGGCCTTGAGTTCTTCCTCGGTGACGCTCTTGCCGGGCGCCACCTGCACGATGGCGCCGACTTCCTCGCCCAGCACCTTGTGCGGAATGCCGACCACGGCGGCATCCATCACGGCGGGATGGGCGTAGAGAGCGCCCTCGACCTCGACGCAATAAATGTTCTCGCCGCCGCGAATGAGCATGTCCTTGGCGCGGTCCAGAATGAAGACGAAGCCTTCATCGTCGATGCGAACGAGATCGCCCGAATGGAGCCAGCCATCGGTGAAGGAAGCCGCCGTCGCTTCGGGCTTGTTCCAATAACCCTTCACGACGTTCGGCCCCTTGATCCAGAGCTCGCCGATCAGGCCCGCGGGCACCTCCTTGCCGTTCTCGTCGACGACCTTGAGATCGACGACAGGAACCGCAGGGCCGGCGCTTTCCGGACGATTCACATAGTCCTCGGCGGTGTTCTGGGTCGTGACCGAAGAGGTTTCGGTGAGGCCGTAGCCGTTGCCCGGATGAACCTTCGGAAACTGCTTGCCGATGCGCTCGACAAGATCGGGTGCCGACGGCGCGCCACCATAGGAAACCGACTCGACGCTCGACGTATCGTATTTGTCGAAGTCAGGGCTTTCGAGCACCTGCCAGACCATGGCGGGCACGCCGCCAAAGGCCTGAAGCTTCTCCTCCTCGATGAGCTGGAGCGCGCGCTCCGGTTGCCACTTGTGCATGATGACGAGCTTGCCGCCACCCGCATACATGGGCACCAGGATCGAGTGACAGCCCGTGGCGTGGAAGAGAGGCACGGAGAGCAGGATCGAACGCTGAGGTCCGGTCGGATCCGGCGGTTGGGGAATCTCTCCGCGTCGCAGGCAGGCACGGGCCGGCGCATAGGCCATGCTGACGAGGTTCGTCATGATGTTGCGCTGTGTCCCAAGCGCGCCCTTGGGCTTACCCGTCGTGCCGGAGGTATAGAAGATCGTCGCATCGTCTTCGGGAACGAGGCCCGGATCGGGCAGAGGATCGGCGGAGAGCGACGCATAATCGGAAGGCTTGCCGACGAGATCCTCGAAGGCTTCGGCAATGCCGAGTTCATCCTTCGGCGTGCGCACCGCAACGATGCCCTCAAGCGCGAGATTCCTGAAGTGCGGGCGAAGGCGGTCGACGCGCTCATGGTCGAGAACGACGACTTTCGAGCCGGAATCGGCGATGCAATATTCAAGCTCGGGGCCTGTACCCCAGGCATTGACCGGAACGACGACGGCGCCCAACGCCGCAATGGCCCAGAAGGAGATCGACCATTCGGGGAAGTTCCGCATGGCAATGGTCACGCGGTCGCCCTTCTTCACGCCATATTTGCCGGCGAGTACGCGGGCGAAGGCGGTTGCGGCGCGATAATGGTTCTCGAAAGAGAGGCGCTCGCCCTCATAGACGATGAAGTCGCGGGCGCCATAGGCGCGGCCAGCCTCGAAGATGAAACGGAGATGCGGCGGCGTGTTCTTGTAGACCCGCGTCGGAATCCCGCGAATCGTCACGGTCTCCATCTCGAAGGGTGTGCCCGGAGCCGTAAGCAGGCGGTTAGCGTCCGCAATGCTCATGGCGGGCCAAGGCTTGTCGGCCATCGTAAACCTCCCAATGCGCTTGTGATTTTGGTGTGTCGCTTGGGTATTCAAATAGCTGGTTTGAAGCGGATTTTGAAGGAAAGAGATAATGGGACGCGGCGGCAGTTTGGCCGACCGCCGCGTCCGGGCCGAAACGGCTCAGAGACCGAGCTTCGCGACGAAGCCGCTTTCCTCGGCGATGCAGGCGGCAAAGCTCGGCCGGGCATGGATCGCCTTCAGATAGCGCGAGAGATTGGGCCATTTCTTCTCGTCGACCGAGTAGCCCGCATGGGCGAAGTTCACGAAATGCGTCGCCACCGAAATATCGGCAATCGAGAAGGCACCGCCGACATAGAACTCGTTTCCGCCGATTTCCTTGTCGAGATAGTTGAAATATTTGGGCAGTTTTTCGGCGATGGCCTTCTCCGCCGCCGCGCGGTCGGAGGCCTGGCCCATCAGCTTCGCCAGCACGACGGGACGGAAGACGCCCATGCCGATATTCGACGCGAGTTCGGAATCCGCATATTCCTCGAACCAGAGCGCGCGGCCATAGGCGAAATTATCCTTGGGATAGAGAGCCGGCTCGGGCTTCTTGCGCTCGAGATAGGCGCAAATGACGGAGCTGTCGGGCAGCGTCGCGTCGGGGCCCACATCCTCGTCGCGCAGCACCGGAATGCGGCCCAGAGGAGAAATCTCCTTGTACCAGTCGGGCGCCGGGAAAGGCGTTATCGGGTCGAGCTTGTAGTCGAGTCCCTTTTCGGCCAGCACAACGCGCACCTTGCGCACGAAAGGCGACAGCGGCGCCCCATAGACGATCAATCCCATTCGCTCCTCCTCGGCTTTTTGTTTGCGCGATCCTGCGGCGCGCGCGCCGCGGACGCAAGCCGCAATGGAGCCCGAGGAGCAAAGGCCGATGCGCCCATGCGGGCGCCCGAAGACTTATATTTGGGGAGAATGGTACAGGCGCCCCGGATCGAACGGGGGACCTCTAGATCCACAATCTAGCGCTCTAACCATCTGAGCTACGCCTGCACCGGCGGCGGGAGTGCGGGGCCGCCATAGGGGCCCCTCCCGCAGTGGCCGGGAACTTAATTCGGCAGGATTGCGAAGGCAAGCCTTGGAATAGCTGGATCTTCCCGCTTATTTGTCTTCGCCTCCTTCGCCGGGCGTCCATCCGGGCAGCACGTCGACAACGATGGTGAGCAAGCGGCGCAATTCAGCCATTTCACCCACGCCGATACGTCCTGCCAGCAAGGCTTCATATTCCGCCCCCAAGGCTCCCGCCGTCGCCATGAGCTTGCGCCCACGTCGCGTGAGCCGCGCAAGCTTGGCGCGTTTGTCCTCCGGATCGGGCACGATCTCCAGATAATCGAGTTCGACGAGGGAATCGACCAGATAGGCCATGCTCTGCTTCGTCATGCCGGCCCGCTCCGCCAGTGTGGTGACGCGTGAGCCTTTTTCGGCGTCGATGGTGCGGACGACCGCGCTGTGGGCGACGCGGATATCGGGAAAGCCGCGCTCCTGAAGCCTCGCATAGAGCCAGCCGAGATAATGGGAATAGGGTTCGCGAAAAAGGGCCCCGAAGGTGAGCCTGCGCACGGGCACTTCGATTTCGTCCATTACACCCCCTTGACATAGACAGATTGCCTGTCTATTTAGTCAGTTATTCTGACCATACCGCCCCAAACGGCGCGGGACAAGCGCGAAGCAGCGCAGGCCCTCCGGGTCCGCGAAGGCTGGCTTGTGCCCCGGCCACGACGGAAAAGGAGAACGAACATGACCACCGCTACCATGGATTATTCGGAGACCTACCTGCCGCGGACACGCGCCCGCCGCATTTCCATCGCCCGCGCTTTCGTTCGCTTCGCAGTTCTATATGCCCTGATCGGCATGGGAATGGGCATTTATATGGGCGTCGCCGAGGACTTCACGCTGAGGCCCGCCCACGCTCACATCAACCTGCTCGGCTGGGCCTCGACCATGCTCTTCGCCCTCACCTATCGCGCCGTGCCCGCCATGAGCGAAAGCAAGCTGGCCATCTGGCATCTCACCATCACGACCCTCGGCATCGTCGGCATGACCATCGCCATGCCCCTCTATTTCTACGGGCAGGAATGGGTCCACCCCATCATCGGCATCGCCATGCTCGCCCAGGTGATCGGCATGAGCCTCTTCACACTTATTGTCTATCGCCACTTCTGAATCAGCGCGACGATTGGCGCTTTCTCAAATCGCGTATAGTGACGCCCGGAATCAATGAAACGAATGCCGGGAGAGAACATGGCCGTCCATCCGATCGAAACCGCCTTCATCGAGGCGAACGGTATCGCTTTTGAAGTCGATATGTGCGGCGACGGACAGAAGCTCGCTTTGTTCCTCCACGGCTTCCCGGAAAACAAGTTTTCCTGGCGTCACCAGTTGCCGCTTCTCGCGGAGCTCGGCTACACCGCATGGGCGCCCAATCTGCGCGGATATGGCGGCACGACGCGACCGAAGGGCATCGACGCATATCGCATGGAGCATTTGACGGCGGATGTGGCGGCGTTGATCGACGCGGCCCGCGCACGCGGCGTCACCGGGCCTGTGACACTTATCGCCCATGATTGGGGTGGCGCCATCGGCTGGGCCTTCGCCTTGTCGGGCGTGCGCCCGCTCGAGCGCTTCATCGTCATGAACCTGCCTCACCCCGCTCTCTTCCTGAAGGGGCTGAAGACCTGGGCGCAGATCAAACGCTCCTGGTACGTCTTTTTCTTCCAGCTTCCCTGGTTGCCCGAAATGGCCTTCACAGCGAACCGCGCCCAGGCTGTGGCACAGGCCTTTCGCGGCATGGCGGTCGACAAGAGCCGTTTTCCAGAAAGTGTTCTCGAGCAATATCGCAAGACCGCACTCATCCCCGGCGCGATGACGGCGATGATCAACTACTATCGCGCCGCCTTCCGCAACCGGAGCGGCACGGGCGCACTTGCCAATCCGCCACAGCTCGAGACGCCGACGCTGATGATCTGGGGCGAGGAAGATGCCGCGCTCGGCCGGGAGCTGACCTATGGCACTGAAAAGCTCGTGAAGGATTTCACGATCCGCTACCTCCCGCAGGTCTCGCACTGGGTGCAGCAGGAAGCGCCGGAAGCCGTCAACGCAATGATCCGCGCGTGGATCGAGGGCCGCACCGTGCCTAATGCCGGTCTGCGCGGACAGATTCTCCTCACCGAAGACAGCGCCTCCTAGGATTTCGCGACCGAAAGCACCGTGACGGTCGCCGTCTGGCCTGCCGCAAGGCGGACTCCTTCCGGAATCTTGTCGATCACGATACGAACCGGAATGCGCTGCGCCAGACGGACCCAGCTGAAGGTCGGGTTGACGTTGGCGAGGAGATTGTCGCTGCTCGCAAGCTCGCGGTCGGCAATCGCGCTGGCGACACCGACGACATGTCCCGCGAGCGCCTTGCCGACGCCCATGAGATGGATCGACACCCGATCGCCGTCGTGAATGCGCGGAAGCTTCGTCTCCTCAAAATAGCCGTTGATGTGAAAACTGTCGGCATCGACAAGGGCGAGCAGCGGCGTGCCGGTGTGACCGTAATCGCCGCGGCGCAGCTTGAGATTGGCGACGAATCCGTTGACCGGCGCGCGCACCGTCGTGCGCTCAAGGTCGAGTTTCGCGATGGCAAGCGCCGCAAGCGCCTCGCGATAGGAAGCCGCGGCAGCGGCGGCGCCGGTGTTGGCCTGCTCGCGCGCGGCGGCGCTCACCGCATTGTCGTGGAGCCCGCGCTTGCGAGCGGCGTCGCGCTCGAGCTGGTCCATCTGCGCCTTTCGGCTGTCGGCATTCGCCGTCGCCTCATCGAGCGCGAGACGGAAACGCTCGACATCGATGGTGAACAGCGGATCGCCTGCCCGCACATACTGATTGTCGACGACTAAGACCTGCGCGACGAGCCCTGAAACATCGGGCGCAACCTGGACGACGTCCGCGCTCACGCGCCCGTCTCGGGTCCAGGGCTCGCTCATGTAGTAACTCCAGAGATGGTAGCCGGCGAAGACCGCGAAGAACAAAATGATCGCGGTGATAGCGACGCGGACGGGGAGCGGTGCGGACTGCATGTCAAACCTCCAGAAAACCGAATGGCCGGGCGACCGCCGCAAAAAGCAGCACCAGAAGTGCCATATCGAAGAGCGCGGGATGCCAGACCCAGCGATAGACGCCGAGCCGCACGAAGCCCGCGCGCAGGATCAACCAAAGAAGAATGGCCGCCGCCGCGCTGCCAAGCAGCGGCGTGAAGAAGACGCCACCGATATCGAGTTCCCGCATCATGCCGCCCTCGTTCCCGTCACCTTGTAGATCCGCGAACCGACCCAGCTCTTTGCCAGCGAGACGCCCGTGGCAGGCGGCGCGCGAAAGAAGTCGGGATGGCCAAGCATGATCTGGTTCAGGCCGCTCAGTCCGATCAGGATCGGCGTCGTTTCCTCGGCCTCAGCCTTTGCGACTTCCGCCATCGCCTCGTCAATTGCCGCCCCCATGGCGGCATAGGTCGTGTCGTGGTCGGCATTGGCAGACGAGAAATGCGTGGCAATGGCCGCAAAAACACGAGCGAGCGCCCTCGTCTCGTTACGCGGCAGGCCATGCACCTGGCTTCGCAGGGCGGCGATGTTGAGCCCGACGCGAACCGAGGCGAGCGCGCCGTCGATCAGCGCATCGATATCGCCGTCGCCCGCTCCGCGCCGCTGCATCAGCCCTTCGACGCGGTCGAGCATCACGCTTTCAAAGTTTTCGCGCGTGAGCCTGCGGTCGCCGCGAGCAAGCCGGCCCAGGTCCAGATGGACCGCGCCGGTTATGCGCCGGATCATCAATTCCGCACCAGAGGCGCGGGCGACCGCGAGCACCGCGGCCGCAAGCGCGATGCCGAGCACCTGCGCAACGCCGGAGTTCATGAAGGCGGCGAAGTCATAGGCCATCCTGTTTTCGATATTCATCATCGCCGCGGTAGTCAGCAGCATCGGAAGTGCGAGCGGCGTGTAGGCGGGAATGGCCATCATCACGCAGAGCACGAGGAAGACGGGCGCAAGCGCGAGCGCCAGCATGTCGAAGCCGCTCAAGGCGGGAAGGACGCCGAACACATAAAGGGCGGCGATGGCTGTACCGATGATGGTGCCCTGAAGAAACTTCACAAGAAATGCCGCCGGATCGTCGAACGTCGCACCGAGGCTGCATCCCACCGCAGCCATCATGGCGGCGGTATAGCCATCCGGCCATGCAGTGCCGATCCAGAAGGCGCAGCAGATGCAGATGACGATGACGGCGGCCAGTCCCGAAAATGCGGCCATGAGATAGTCCGCGTGGAATGTCCGCTGCTGCACGGCTTCGCGGAGAGGCCGGCCCGACTTCACATCGTTGCGGGCCGCCAGACTCTGGTTCCAGACAAGAACGAGATCGCGCAGGCGTTCGACCAGCGCGGCGAAGAGCCGTAGCTGCGGGTCGGCGCGCAGCGACGGGCCCGGGGGCCGCGTGGCGTCGATCGAGGCAAGAAGCGCCGCGCTTTCGGCGGGGCAAGCAGGCCCCTGCGCCGTGGCGCGCAGCCAGGCGATGAAGTCGCCGTGAATACCGCGCAGCCGCTCGACGAGATCGGGCCGCTCGCGGCGCAGGATCGTCAGCCGATCCTCGACGGCAAGAAGCAACGAAAGGATGGACAGCATATGCGTCTGCAGCCTCCCGATGGCGGCGGCCGAGCGCCTGAGTTCCGGCGTGTCGTAAAGCGCGTGGACACGGAGTCTTTCAATGTCGCCGGACCCGGCGACCAGGCGACGATGATCGAAAGCGCCCCTCGCATCATTATCGGGTCGCCCTACGACATATTCGACCCAACGCGCAGCATCCGCGAACCACCTGTCGATCATGATCGACAGCACGGGGCCTGCGCGTTGCGGCAACACGATCGTGTGAATGAGCGTCGCGCAGAGAATGGCGAGAATGATTTCTTCCGAGCGCGCGATGGCGGCATCGAAAATTCCGGCCGGCGCCGCGACCGTGGGAAAGCCGATGAAGACGGCGGTGTAGCCGGAAAGAAGAAACGCATAGGTTCGGGGACTGCGCTCGAGGCAGGCGACATAGATGCAAAGCCCGACCCAGACGGCGAGCGCGAGCGCCTGCAACTCCGGTGCGTCCGCAAAGCTGATCAATATGAAGCTCGAAACGACGGCGCCGATGATCGTGCCTGCGACGCGGTAGACGGCCTTCGACGCAACCATCCCGGCGAAAGGCTGCGAGACGATGAACACCGTCAGCATCGACCATGACGGGCGTGGCAGATCGAAGGCGAAGGCCAGATAAAGCGCGAGCAGCGCTGCGCCGAAGGTCTTCACCGCGAAGATATAGTGCTGACGGTTCGGGAGGGTCATTCCCTGCTCCGTTGCGCCCTCTCCTGATGGAGGGTCTGGGCGGCTTCCTGAATCTTCCCCAGAACCTCGAAGCAGGTCGCGAGATCCTCCTCGCTCACCTCGGCGAGAAGACGGGCGCGAATGTCGCCGAGATGTGGCTCCAGTTGCTTCAGCAGTGCCTCGCCGCGAGCGGTGAGAAAGAGCGTCTTGGCGCGGCGGTCGGTCGGGTCCGGTTTGCGGACCACAAGCTTCGATTTTTCCAGCGCGTCGAGCTGCGGCACGAGCGATGGCCCTTCAATGCCCAGCGCCGCCGCCAGTTCCGTCTGGCGCACGCCGCCGCCGAGCCGTCCGAGCTGGACGAGCGGCAGCGTCGTCGCCTCGGAAAGGCCAAAACCCTCGACGGCCGTATTGGCTTCTCGCCGCCAGAGGCGGGAGACGCGAAGCAGCCAAAGGCCGAATTCGTTTCTGGCGTGGTGTTGTTCCATGGAAAATAGATAGCCTCCTATGTATTAGCCTTCAACCTATCTGCGTGACTTATCCCCGTTATTTTTGATGCCGACGCCCGGCGGCCCATGTTGGCGCTTCGCTCGCGTGGGCCGGGCGGTCACAATTCCGCCCACGGCCCGGGTCCATAATCGGTGCCGAATCGGCGCCGGTTGAAGCGCCCTGAGCCAGGGAGAAAATCATGTCGCGACTGATCACCATCATTGTCGGTATACTGGTGCTGCTCATCGCCGTCATCGTGGCGGTGCCGATGCTCGTTCCCGCCAATGTCTACAAGCAGCGCATCGTTTCGCTGGTGAAGGCACAGACGGGCCGCGACCTGACCATTGGCGGCAATGTCGGCCTCTCCTTCTTCCCGCGCCTCGCGGTGAAGGTCGAGAATGTCAGCATCTCGAACGCGCCGTGGGCCAAGGACCGCGACATGGCGTCGATGCACGAAATGCGCGCTGCACTGAAGGTCATGCCGCTCTTCAAGGGCGATGTGCAGATCGACAGCTTCGTGCTCGTCGACCCCGTGATCCATCTCGAGGTGAAGGCGGACGGCACGCCGAACTGGCAGTTCGGGAGCGCGAGCTCCACGCCGGCGCAAGCTGGGCCTGCCCCCGCCACACAGGGAGCCAGCGCACCGAAGCTGCGCCAACTCAGCCTCGGCGACGTCTCGATCGAAAACGGCACCGCGACCTATCGCAACCAGAAGACGGGCGCCTCGCTCGCCTTTGAAAAAGTGAATGTCGATCTCGCCCTGCCGAGCCTCGACGCCCCTTTCACTGCGGACGGCTCGCTTGTCTGGAACAGCGAGGCGCTTGCGCTGAAGCTCAAGGCTGATCGCCCGCGCGCATTGACCGAGGGCGGCGAAACGCCCGTCGAGCTTGCACTCAAATCATCGAAGATCAATTCGACCTACAAGGGCACGATCCGCCCCTTCGAAGGTCTGAAATTCGCAGGCAGCGTGACGCTGGACGTCGCCTCTGTACGAAACCTCGCCGCATGGCTCGGCAATGCGCTGCCCGCGGGCAACGGCTTCGGGCCACTCTCCATCGAAGGCAAGGCTTCGGGCGGCGACGGCATCTATAATTTCAGCGATGCGAAGATCGGCTTCGACGGCATGAACGCAACCGGCACGCTCGCGGTTAACGCAAGCGGCAAGCGGCCCTTCGTCAAAGGACGCCTCGCCGTCGACCGCATCGATGCCAACACCTATCTCGCATCCGACAGCGTTGCGCCGAGCGGCGGCGGCAACGGCGGCGGCGATGCGGGCTGGAGCAACGACCCCATCGACCTGTCAGGCCTGCGCGCAGCCGATGCAGATTTCACCTTCAGCACGCATGAGCTGCTCATCAAGCAAATCAAGGTTGGCGAAAGCGCGCTGGCACTGCGTCTCAACAATGGCGTCATGAATGTCGACCTGACCAAGCTCGCTCTCTACGAAGGCTCGGGCAATGGCAGGCTGACGCTGGACGGTTCGCAGCGCATGGCGCAGATGGCCGCTTCCTTCTCGATCTCGGGTGTTTCGGCGGCCGGGCTTCTCGCCGACGCCGCAGACTTCAAACGCCTCGAAGGCAAGACCGCGCTGAACTTCGCCGTGCAGACGGTCGGCCAGAGCCAGCGCCAGATGGTCGGCAATCTCGGCGGCAAGGGCGAAGTGAAATTCACCAACGGCGCGATCAAGGGCGTGAACATCGCGCAGCTCGCGCGCAATGTCGGACAAGGCGCGCTGACCGGCTGGGAGAGCGGCGGCTCGCAGGACACGGACTTCTCCGAGCTCGGCGGCACCTTCACCATCGACAAGGGCATCCTGACCAATAACGACCTGAAGATGCTGAGTCCGCTGGTGCGCGTCACCGGCAATGGCACGGTGGACCTCCCCAACCGCTCGCTCAACTACCACGTCAATCCGAAGCTCGCGGCAACGCTGGAGGGCCAGGGCGGCGCGGCGGATGCCAAGGGGCTCGAAATTCCGCTCATCATCGAAGGCCCATGGACCGCGCCGAAATTCCGGCCCGATCTCGAAGCCATGCTCAAGAACCCCAACGCCACCATCGACCAGATAAAGAATCTCAAGGGCGGCGGCGGCAAGGAAATGCTGAAGGGCCTGCTCGGCGGCGGCGCGAAGACGGAAACGCCCAGTGGTACAAGCACGACCGGCACGGATACCACCGGTACTGGTACGACCGGTACTGGCGGCACGCCCCAGGAACAACCCAAGCCGGTCGACCAGTTGAAGAAGCTCTTTGGCGGCTAGACCTTCTTCAGGTCTGAGAGGGAGACATATTCCTTCTCGCCGTTGATCCGGTACATGCGGAGACCGGCACGCGGATATGTGCAGACATCGATGGGCGAGCGCGTCCCGCCCATCAGGTAGACGAGGTCTTCGCCGGCGTCTGCGGGCACATGCATGGAATGGGCAGGCGAGCCCTTGGGAAAGCCGAGGAAATCGCCCGGCCCTACCGGGACTATGTCCTCGCCAATCGTCACCTCGCCCCGGCCCGACAGCACGAAGAGGAATTCCTCGTCCTGTCCGTGGAAATGGTGCTCCGTCGAGTCCCTGCCCGGCTCGACCCTGACGAGGTGCAGGCCCATGTCCAAAAGCCCCGCAAGGTCGCCAAGCGAGCGTGTATGGCGGATGGCATTGGCGTTGAACTGATGCACATGAGGCCGCTCCTGCAGACCCGCGATGCGCTCTGCGCTCCAGTAACACGCGTCCAATGCCTCTTTCTGCCCCTTCTCATCCTCATGGCTCGCCATAAAAACCCCTCCCAAGACTTGTTCCATCGCCACGCCCGTCTAAACTGTCCCAAATGGAGATTCGCCGGTCGGGGCGGCACAACATGATCTATAACGCCTTGTCGACGCTCATAAAGTTCATACTGGTGGCGGTGCTGATCGGAGCCGTCCTGAATGAGTTCGATATCAGCGCCGATCAGGTCCTTTCCGATGTGGGCTTCACGCCCCAGCACATCATCGCGATGATGCGCGAAGGCTTCGACTGGGCGCTGCCGCATTTCATTCTCGGCGCGCTCGTCCTCATCCCGATCTGGATCGTGCTCTTTCTGCTGAAGCCGCCCAGCATCGGGAAATAGTGCCGGCAAAAAGTATCCGCGATTTAAGGTGCATCCACGCGCGAGGCGCTTGTGAAGGCTCGTCATGCCCGGCGACGCGGGATAGATTGCCCCAGCAGAATCAACGGACGCCCTGATGACGACCCGCTTCCAGATCAGCCTCGCCGCATTGACGGCCGCCCTCCTCCTCGTGCCCGTCTCGGCGCATGCGGATGTGGGCTCCGGGCTCGTCGGCAACACGGTCGAAGTTACCGGCCCCGCGGGCACCACCAAGATCTATTATCCCAACCGCAAACACATCGTCGTCCGCACGCCGGACGGCAAGCAGGCCAAGGGATGGTGGCGCGTAAGGGGCAAGAGCATCTGCACCAAGATGCCGAAAGCGGACAAGGAAAGCTGCACTGACCCGATCGACGAGCCGCCAGTCGCCGGAAGCTCCGGCGAGATCACGGGCGGCGATGGCAACATCAAATGGTCGGTGAACAAGGGCAAGGGCTTCTGAACAGCCGCTAGTCCGCGAAGACGACCGTCCGCTTGCCGTTGAGAAAGACGCGCCGCGCCGCAAGAGCCGCGACCGCGCGGGCGAGCACCAGCGCTTCCACATCGCGGCCTGCCGCAATCATCTGGTCAACGGTTGTGGTGTGGCTCACCCGCTCGACACGCTGCTCGATGATCGGACCTTCATCGAGATCGCTCGTCACGAAATGCGCCGTGGCGCCGATGAGTTTCACGCCGCGCTCATGCGCCTGATGATAGGGCTTTGCGCCCTTGAAGCTCGGCAGGAAGGAGTGATGGATATTGATCGCGCGGCCCGCCAGCGCGCGGCATGTCTCATCCGACAGCACCTGCATGTAACGCGCGAGCACGACGAATTCCGCTTTTGTCTCCTCCGCCAGTTCCAGCATCCGGCGCTCGGCATCGGGCTTCGTCGCCTTGGTCATAGGAATATGGAAGAAGGGAATGCGATGCTGCTGCGCAAGCGGCGCGAGATCGAGATGGTTCGAGACGATCGCCGGAATATGGATCGGCAGCGCGTCCGTCCGGTAGCGATAGAGAAGATCGTTGAGGCAGTGATCGGCCTTGGAAACCATCAGCAGGAAAGAGGGCCGCACGCCGACATGATGCAGGCGCCACTCCATGCCGAAGCGCGCCGCCACCGGACCGAACTGCTCGGCAAAACGCGCCTGCCCGAATGCGCCCGTCTCAAATGCGTCCGTCTCGACGGGGTGAAAGGCCGTGCGCATGAAAAAGCGCTTCGTGTCGGGATCGCCGAAATGAGACGACTCCGTGATGAAGAGATTTTCCGCCGCGAGCAGACCCGCGACCGCCGCAACAATGCCCACCGCGTCGGGGCAGGAAATGGTCAGGATGTACTGGTTCTCGTCGCCGGGCATGTGTTCGCCTTGTATTCGCCTTCGTGGGGCCCAGGCCCCATGCGGGTGACTTCATACACCCCCATGCCCCGGGAATACAAAGGCACCATAAAAAAGCGCCGCGGTGGAAGCCGCGGCGCAGTCTTCAATGACCTGGTGATATCAAGAGAGCCCTGCGTCAAGGGGCCGGTTGAGCCGGGCACCCTGACGCAAGACCACCCCTCTTATTCGTAGACGAACTCAGCGGCGTCGAGATTGATCTCCGGCAGCTCGTCCTTCTCGACCCAGTAGTCCTGCGTATGCTGCCACTCGGGCTTGTCGCCGCGCTTGGGCAGAAGATGCATGCCACGCATCAGATAACCGGGATTGAAGTTTTCCGGATCGATCCAGGGACTGAGCTTCATGTCCTTGTCCTCGGGCCGGAGCTTCACGGTGACGCGCTTCGCACCTTTGTCCTTCATGTGGTTGAGAAGGCGGCAGACGAAGTCGCCGAGCAGATCGACGCGCAGCGTCCAGCTCGCCCGGAAATAGCCGAAGACCCAGACCATGTTCGGAATGCCGGTGAACATCATACCGCGATAGGTCACGGTATCGGCGAAGTTGAGCGGCTTGCCGTCCAGCTCGAAGTTGATGTCGCCGAGCACGCTGAGATTGAAGCCTGTGGCCGTGATGATGATGTCGGCCTCAAGCTCCTTGCCGGATTTGAGCAGGATGCCCTTTTCCGTGAAGGTCTCGATCTCGTCGGTGACGACCGACGCCTGGCCGGCCGCTGCAGCCTGGAAGATATCGCCATCGGGCACGAAGGCGATGCGCTGGCGCCACGGGCGATATTTCGGCGTGAAGTGCTCGTCCACGACCTCCTGCGGAAGGAACATGGCGACGCCCGCGAGCAGCTCCTGCTTCACGACATCCGGCTCCTCGAAGGAACGACGCGTGAATTCAGCCTGATCGGCGAGAACCTTGCGGCGCGTGATCTCGTGGATCCATGCTTCGTCGATCTTCAGGGCGCGAAGCTGGTCCGCCAGCTCGTTTTCGTTGCGGCCCGGAATGAAGTAGGTCGGCGAGCGCTGAAGCAGCGTGACATGCTTGCAGTCGCCGGCGATCGCGGGAACGAGCGTCGCCGCCGTCGCGCCGGAGCCGATGACGAGAACGTTCTTGCCCTTGTAATCGAGATCTTCGGGCCATGTCTGGGGATGGACGATCTTGCCCTTGAACTTGTCCATGCCCGGCCATTCGGGCGTATAGCCTTCCGAGTGACGGTAATAGCCCTGGCACATCCAGAGGAAGTTCGCGGTGAAGTGGAAGACCTCGCCCGTGTCCGTCCGCGTTGCCTCGATGGTCCAGAGATTGTCCTTGCTCGACCAGCGGGCCGAGGAAATCTTGTGCTTGTAGCGGATGTGGCGACCGAGATCGTTCTCCTCGATGACCTCGCCCATATAACTCAGGATTTCCTGCGCGCTTGCGATCGGCGCGCCGGTCCAGGGCTTGAAGCGATAGCCGAAGGTATAGAGATCGCTGTCGGAGCGGATGCCCGGATATTTGTGCATCAGCCAGGTGCCGCCGAAGCTCTCAAGCGTCTCAAGGACGAGGAAGCTCGTGCCCGGGCACTGATCCTTGAGGTGATAGGCGGCGCCGACGCCGGAAATGCCCGCGCCGACGATCAAGACGTCGAAATGCTCGGTCTTGCCCCCGGCGGTCCGGGGAGCGGGCTTCGTGAGAGTTTCTGTCCCTGTCATTGGCTGCGTTCTTTCTTTTCTGGTTCTCGGCCCTTCCGGCCTTGTGGATATTCAGTTTTGGAAAGGACGGACCGAAGGTCAATCGCTATCTGAAAAGAAAGCATGTCAAAATTGACGCAGGGGGGGCTCCCGGCCGCGGGGGGCCTGCCCGGCCGCCAGAGCCGCCCGCCGTTCAAATGGCGGCGGCGAGCTGTTTTTCGGCCGGCCCGCGGAACTGCAGGACGTGCAGGTGGGCATAAAGCCCGCCCTCGGCGATGAGAGCGGCATGGGAGCCCGACTGCAGGATCCTGCCCCGCTCCATGACATAGATTCGATCCGCATTGCGCACCGTCGAGAGACGATGGGCGATGACGATGGTCGTGCGATGGGCCATCAACCGGTCCAGCGCCTCCTGAACCTTCGCCTCCGACTGGGCGTCGAGCGCCGAGGTGGGCTCGTCGAGAAGCAGAATCGGCGCATCCCGCAGCATGGCCCGTGCAATGGCGATGCGCTGACGCTGGCCGCCGGAAAGATGGCCCCCGCCCTCGCCGACGCGCGTTTCGTAGCCGCCGGGCAGTTCGGTGATGAACTCATGCGCGTTGGCATTACGGGCGGCCTCAACGATCTCGTCTTCCGAAGCGTCGGGCTTTCCATAGGCGATGTTCTCGCGGATCGTTCCGTCGAAGAGGAACGTGTCCTGTGTCACCAGAGCGATGTTGCGGCGAAGAGACTCGAAAGACACATGGCGCAGGTTCTGCCCGTCAATCGTCACCGAGCCGGACACGGGGTCATAGAACCTTTCGATGAGCGAAAAGACGGTGGACTTGCCCCCGCCGGACGGCCCCACCAGCGCAGTGACGGCGCACGGCCTCGCATCGAGCGTAATGCCGTTCAGAGCAGGCGTGTCGCCATAAGAAAAGGCAACATCGCCGAGCCTGACATGCCCCTCCGTCACGACGAGATCGACCGCGTCGAGCGCTTCCACCGTCCTGATCGGATGATCGAGCAGGTCATAGAGCGACGCGACGCCGACAATATTCGTATGAAGCTGGACATTGAGACGGGCAAGGCGCTTTGCCGGCTCATAGGCCATCAGAAGCGCGGTGATGAAGGAGAAGAAGCCGCCCGCATCGGCGCCGCGCGAGATCACATTCCAGCCGCCATAGACGATGACGGCGGCGACGGCAAAGCCGCCCAGCGTCTCCATCAACGGGCCCGTCATGGCGCTCGTGACCGCTATCTTGTTCGAGCGCGTCTCGACATCCCTGATCGACTGCGCCATGACCTCGCGCATATGGCTCTCAAGGTTGAACGCCTTGACGATGCGAATGCCCGTGGCGGTCTCCTGCAAGGTCGACACGATCTTCGCAATCGACAGAAGCTCGGCCTTCATGACGAGCCTGACCCGCTTCACCAGATTGGCGACGCCGATGACGGCGCCGGGCATGATGACCAGCACCAGCAGCGACATCAGCGGGTCCTGCGCGACCATGACGGCGGTGAGCGCGACGACCGACATCAGATCGCGGCCGAAGCTCGTCATCACGAGGTCGATCACGGAGCGCGCGGCCTGCGCATTGTAGGACATGCGCGTCGCGAGATCGCCGAAGGCATATCGCTGATAGAAGTCGAGCGTCTGGCTGAGAAGGCGGTCATATATGCGCCGCTGAAGCGACGCGATGATGGCGTTGCCGATCCGCGTCAGAATGACTTCCTGCCCGTAGCTCGAAAGGCCCTTTATCGTATAGATCGATACCACCGCTCCCGCGATCAGCCACACCATCGCCTCTTCCCTCTCGATGAAGATGCGATTGATGATGTCTTTCATGATCCAGGCGCTGCCGCCTGTAGACGCGGCCACGAGCGCCATGCAGCCGAAAGCGGCGAGATAACCCGGCACATGCTCGCGCACATTCTCGACAAAGAGGCGCAGCAGCAGGGGCAAGGCCTGATCGGGATTACCGAAGAGCTTTGAGACAATCCAGAGCTTCAGAGCGTTCAAGTTTGGCGATCCAGTTCTGAGGTGGGCACGGTCACCCAATGCCGCGCGACGGCATAGAGATCGGGTGATGGTGAGCGTTCGGAATGCGGGCGTCGTGAAGCACCATCTTCCTTC
>Ga0255338_1003804_pt1 | contig 17169 bp, 14 predicted proteins | sample MeOH1_35cm_T4_19_FD_203715 | JGI IMG/M metagenome (GOLD analysis project Ga0255338, IMG submission 203715) | Sandy soil microbial communities from University of British Columbia, Vancouver, Canada - MeOH1_35cm_T4_195 | ecosystem: Engineered > Artificial ecosystem > Sand microcosm > Unclassified ...
CCTATTACATAAGCCGCTGCCTCATGGTTTGAGAGTCCGTATTGCTGCTGGTATTTTAGTATTCCAATTACTGAGGTGTAGGGCGGTTTGACTTTGATTAACGGAACACCCTCCCTGGCACATGCTCTTTCCACCATTGCTAGAAATTTAGACCAGACGAATCCGTGGCTTATGCGATTGAACTTGGATTTAACACTCTTGTCGTCCCGGAATTTTAGGTCTTCTACAACCAAGACCCGGTTTGATTTCTTAGCGAGAGCTGCAATCTTTTTTGCTTGCTCACCGATAAGGTTGTTTCTTCTATCTGTTCTGGCATAAGTCCACTCTCCTTCAGAAACCCTGCTCCTTCCTTTGAATTGCCCCAGGTAATCCACAAAGGCCAGACCCAAGCCTGTTGGATTGGTATCTACTCCGATTGCTCCACTTCGGGCGTTATAGGGTATCAGTGTATCTTCTTCTATGGTTACATGAACATTGTATCGACCATTCTTGCGAATAATCTCAACCTGATATGCATTTGCGGTTCTTAGATAGTCTGCTGTTATTTTGTGATAGTCCCGGCCGTTGACTTTGCCGGTTTTCTTAGAAAGCTTCCTAGCTAGGTAAACCGGTACGGTTATCCGTTTATAGCGGATTGATTTGCCCGTTTGGATTGGTTCAGCGGCAATATCCAAAAAGATTTGACCGTTTTGCTCATACAATCTGGTATTTAAATTTCCACCTTTGGTTTTATCTCCCCGGGACAGGTAGCGATTGCTCCGGGCATCCCGCCATTCTTCCCGTGAGATTAGGCCTTTGCAGCGTCGCAGAAACAACTCCTTGGTTCCAAACACAATCGGGGGTAAGGTGTTGGTGTTAAGAAATCGCTGCCACCTGGCAAGCCGGCGTTCAAGTTTTTCTACTTTTTGCCCCAGCCCTGAAATCTTCCTGGGACTCCTGGCTTTCTTCAGGTTCGCCCGTGCAGCTTCTAATTTTGCCCTGCAGTTCTCGAAGTTTAGTTTTAACAGTTCTTTTTGAGATGAAATAATTGATTGGGCCTCGTAAACTGTATCATTTGCCTGTCTGGAGTTTAAGCAAAACTTACTCTGGACTTGGAGTCTGATGTATTGAGTTTTCTGGTGCTCGAGCGCTCTGTTGTAAGCCCAGCGTACTGCCGCACAATACCGGGTCATCAGGTCGTCCAAATAGTTCTTTTGTTCAGAAGACAGCTCCAGGATGACACCTCTAACGGTTGTCTTCATTGGCAAATGCCTCCTTTGCGATTAAAGCGGTTACCTTTTTTGCGACCCTACCGCCGCGCTTGCCATATATTCTGGCTGAAAAGCTGGTAACTATTATATACCCATTCCCGGCTGCAAACGCGCGTAAGCTCTCAATCTGACGGTCTAACATTGATAATATTTCTGGCTCTGAGTAGCGCCGATGTCCGCCTGGTGTCCTTACCGGATGCAAGACCCCTTGCGGCTCCCAATGAAGTAAACCTGCAATACTGAGTCGATATTTCTGCTTAATTTCAGTAGCGGTTAAATAGTTATCCACTATAATCACCTCTACTAAAATTGTACTATATATTGCCATTTGGGTACATTGGTTTCAATCATGTATTATGGGGTTTTATTTAGAAATTTAAAAGCTGCTTCTACCTCCTTAGGGTCTAAGGGGACGGTTCTATCTGTTTAGGTCGTTGGGGTCGAATTTACTTTCCGCTTCGTTACGCAACTCCCTTTCCGAGCATACCGACCACTCCCAACCTCCCTCCCGCAAAAGGTGATATAAATGGGGCGCGAGCACGTTGCTCCGGTCGGCTGGTCGTGGGGTATGCTTAGCGGCTCGCTCGTGATGTCTTCACTGCGCGGAAAGTAAATTCACCCTTGAGCCTTAGCGGATTTTGATTCATCCTTTGTTGTTGGGGTAGGGACTGAGGGCTTGTCCGGTTCTGTAAGATCCGTAAAGTAAATTTGTAGCTGTTTTTATTCAGCCTTTATTTATCTTTATGGATAAAACACCATTATTTTCTACCAAATCTATAGTAACACTAATCTTCACTTTGTAACCTTTCTCAATATACCCGGATAGATATTCTTCATGATTTTCCCCTTGTTTATCGGTATAAGAAATTTTAATTGAACCTTTGGTAAAATTTTCCGGCAGTATTAGTTTGGTCTTGTATATTTGCTTTGGTAGTATTTCCGGAACTTTAGTGTCATTAAGAGAATTCGAGTATTTAATTTTTAGCCCAGATATAGTTACATCAGTATTATTTTGAATTGAAAGAATGCTATCTGTTGAAGATAGGAAAATACCTGCTACAATAACCACTGCTACTAAAGCTATGAGTATGTAAGTTAATTTGCTTCTTAACATATTTACCCTCAATAGAACAATATAGGAGATTTAAAACTAGTACCTCGGAGCAGGCGTTGATTCATTTTTTTCGTTGGGGTAGGGACTGAAGGCATGTCCAATTTTCATTGTGGAGAAAGGGGCTATCTTGCCCCTGTGGTGGTGGATATGCGGGTGATTCTGGCGCCGAGGTTGCGGTATTTTATGTCCAGGTTTTCGTACCCTCTGTCGATGTGGAATATGTTTTCGATGATTGTGGCGTCGTCTGCGGCCAGGCCGGCCAGGACTAGGGCGGCTCCCGCTCTGAGGTCCGTGGCTTCTACGAAGGCTCCGTCCAGCATCTCCACCCCATGGATTACCGCTACGTTTCCTTCCACTTTGACTCTAACTCCCATCCGGCGCAATTCGTCGACGTGCTGGTAACGCTTGTCAAAGATGCTTTCTGAAATGACGCTGGTACCCTCTAGGGTTGCCATCAGGGCCATCATTTGCGGCTGCATATCAGTGGGGAAGCCCGGATATGGCAAAGTCCTAAGATCCACTGCTTTAAGCCGTTCTGTGGCTTTGACCCTTATCCAGTCCCCTCCCAGGGTTACCTCCGCGCCTGCTTCCCGGAGTTTCGACGTTACAGGTTCGAGATGTTCTGGTATTACATTACATACCACTACATCCCCTTGGGTTATGGCGGCGGCCACCATGAAGGTCCCCGCTTCAATGCGGTCCGGGATTACCGTATGATCGGCCTGTCCGAGCCGTTTTACTCCGTCAATCCGGATTGAGTCCAGGCCAGCTCCTTTTACCTTCGCTCCCATCTCATTAAGGAAATTCTGCAGATCGATGATTTCCGGTTCCCTGGCTGCATTACGAATTATTGTGGTGCCTTCCGCTACTGAGGCTGCCATCATCAGGTTCTCGGTAGCTCCAACACTGGGGACGTCAAGGTGGATGTCTGCGCCACGCAGCTTTTTGACCCTGGCGTCGTAATATCCTCCTTTTTCAGTTACCTCAACCCCCATTAACTTCAGGCCTTTGATATGTTGATCCATGGGGCGATCTCCAATATTGCAACCACCTGGGGCTGAGATTTTGGCTGAGCCAAACCTGCCTAATAGTGGCCCAAGCACAAGATTCGAGGCTCGCATTTTACGAGCAAGGGCTTCGGAAGCTTCTGTCGGTTTAAGACTTCCTGCACTTACTTCCATTGTGTTCCCTTCCCATTTTACCCGACATCCCAGGTGTTCCAGGACCTCTTTCATTACTTTGACATCCTGGATGCGTGGTATATCTTCAAGGGTACAGGTACCCTGGCTTAACAAGCAGGCCGCGAGTATGGGCAGGGTTGAGTTTTTTGCGCCGCTCACCTTGACTTTGCCTTCTAACCTTTTCCTCCCGGCTATCACATACTTATCCAATCTCAGCACCTCCATTAATCCCGGGAGCACCCCAAGGTTCTTATTTCCGGGTGCAATTCGACTTGGAACTTTTCAAGTACCGTGTTCTTCACTCGCTCAATCAGAGCCTGGACGTCTTTAGCGGTGGCCCCTCCCACATTGACGATAAAGTTAGCATGTTTGGTGGATATCATGGCTCCGCCGATTTGCAGCCCCTTTAACCCAGCCTCTTCGATCAACTTAGCTGCGGCCGTACCGGGAGGATTGCGAAAAATGCTGCCTGCGTTGGGATATTCCATAGGATGAGCCAGTGCCCGTTTTTGCAGGTTATCTTTAATCAGCCTTTTTCCTGATGCTGCATCACCGGGTTGTAAGTCGAGTATGGCTGATAAGATTATGTAACTGCTGTTCTGAAAACTGCTGGTTCGGTACCCAAATCCACATTCTTCACCGTTGAACTGCCTAAGCTCCCCCTGAAGATTACTGACTTGCACCTCCTTAACCAAGGTTCCCAGCTCTCCACCATGAGCACCTGCGTTCATCGTCAGAGCGCCCCCGAGAGACGCTGGAATACCTACTGCAAACTCCAGACCGGAAAGTCCGCGTTCTACAGTGGCACGGCTTATCCCTGAAAGGGGGCAGCCGCTTTCAGCAGTCAACCGCTTCCCGTCAAGGCTCCACCTGCTCAGACCCCCGGCTAGTTTCAGCACAAGACCCCTGACCCCTTCGTCCAGGGCCAAAAGATTGGAGCCGTTCCCAACCACAAACACCTGCTTGTGCCATTCTGCAGCCACCCTCAGGGCAGTCAGAACCTCAGCCTGGCTCTCAGGTATTGCCAGAACCTCAGCGGGGCCGCCGATCCGCCAGGTAGTGTGTTTTTTCAGCGGCTCCTCAATCAAAACCGCGCCTTTTAGCTGCCTTGCCATATCCGCAGCAAATCCAGACATTTGACCTCCAACAAACCCTTTATTTAGTAGTTAAAACCGCCGCGATTTATGTATCGAATTTGTTCACACTACCAGTACATCACCTTCCCCGGCACGGCACCCAAGGTTCAGGTTATTTTATGCCCCAAAAAGCCTTTGTGTGATTTCAGGTAGGATTGCTCAGCCTCTGGATGCAGCAAGGTTCAAAATCCGTGTGGTAATATTGTCCAAGGCCTCCGGCCTTCCCATCTCCCGGGCAGCCCTGGCCATCCCGGCCAGAACTTGAGGATCAGAGATTAACCTTTCCAGCTCAGTCCCCAGCTTTTGGCCGCTCAGATCCCGATCCAGAATCATTAACGCCCCGCCCTTTTCAGCCACAGCACGAGCATTATACTCCTGGTGATTTTCCGCAGCATAAGGATATGGAATTAACACTGATGGCTTTCCCAGGGCCAAAAGTTCGGACAGGAAGGCAGCGCCCGCCCTGCAGATACAGAGATCAGACACAGCCAAAGCCTCCTCCATATTATAAATATAAGGCTTAACCACAACATTCTTCATTCCGTCAAGATCCAGCCCCAAGCCGGAGACCTTAGCCCTAAATTCCTCATAGGTGGCAGTTCCTGTCGCCATCACCACCTGGATATCGGATCGCTTGGCCAACTTTGCCAAAACCTCTGCCATAGCCAAATTAATAGTGCGGGCCCCCCTGCTTCCCCCGGTTACCAGCAGTGTGAATTTGTCCGGGGCAAAGCCAAAAGCCCTCGCTCCCTGCTCCCGACTTACAGACATGATACCCGGCCGAATCGGAAGCCCGGTCACTTCCAGCTTGGATTTGGCAGGAAAGTACTTTTCACTCTCCGCAAAGGTTAGCAGAACAGCCTTGGCAAAACGGGCCAATAGTTTATTGGTAATGCCCGGCAGAGCATTTTGCTCATGAATCACAGTAGGAATTCCCAGCAAGGCAGCGCTGAGCACCACAGGCCCGCACACATAGCCCCCGGTCCCGACAACTACATCCGGCCTGAAATCCTTCAGCAGGCCCCTTGCGCCCCAAACACCCTGCACGAGCTTAAACCCTGTGCGCAGGATCTTCAGACTAAAAGCTCGGGGCAGGCTCTCCACTTCCACCGTGCGGAACTCAAAGCCCTCTTTCGGTACAATGTCCGACTCCAGCCCCTTCTCCGTTCCAATGTACATTATTTCCACCCCAGGAACCTTTTGCAGCAAATCCCGGCCAACAGCAACCGCCGGATAAATATGCCCCCCAGTCCCCCCACCGGTAAGCACCACACGCATTAAAACCACCCCCCAAATCGAGGTTCGATGTTCGATATTCGATGTTCGACCCAAGAATTCACCTAATTGAGCTTAAGCAAGCACGCGGGTGAATTGACTTTCCTCGCAGTGAAGACATCACGAGCGAGCCGCTAAGCATACTCCGCGAGCAGCCGAACGAAGCAACGTGCTCGCGCCCCATTTACGGCTGCTTTTGCGAGAGTGAGGTTGGGAGCGGTTAGTATGCTCGGCGAGGGAGTTGCGTAACGAAGAGGAAAGTCAATTCGACCCCAGCAGACCTGAGCACTCCACAGCGTCACTCACTTATTAAGCGAAAATCGCGAAATGTTCAGCAAAACCCCGACCGCCGCCATAGTAAACAACAAAGACGACCCCCCATAGCTCACAAACGGCAGAGTGATTCCAGTCACAGGCAAAAGCCCGCTCACCACCCCAATATTCAACCCAGCCTGAATCGTCACCATCGAAGTCAACCCCACCGCCATTAAGCAGGAAAAAGTGTCCGGCGCGCTCATCGCGGTCTTGAACCCGCGCCAGGCAAAGATAATGAACAAAAGAACAACAACAGTTCCTCCCAGAACCCCTAATTCCTCCCCAATAATAGCGAAGATAAAGTCGGTATGGCTTTCCGGGAGATACAAGAACTTCTGCCTGCTTTGGCCAAAGCCAAGTCCGAACAGACCACCGGAACCTAGCGCAAGCAGAGCATGAATGGTTTGATAACCCTTGCCGCTTGGATCTGACCACGGGTTAAGATAGGCCAGGATTCGATTAATCCTGTACGGCGCCGCAGCAATCGCGGCGACTACCAGAGCAACTCCACCGGCTCCCAAGGCCCCGATATGTCCCCAGCGGGCGCCCGCAGCGATCAGCATCATAAAAGTTGTACCAGCGATAGCCAGAGTAGTACCTAGGTCGGGCTGCAGCATGATCAGACCAGCCACAACTCCCAGCAGGCATAAAGGGGGCAGCAGTCCCCGCACAAACCCCTTAATCTTCTCCGGGTTCACCGCAAGGATGCGGGCCAGGAAAATGATCATTACCAGCTTGATCACTTCCGAAGGCTGTAGGGACAGAGGGCCAAGCCCAATCCAGCGCACCGCTCCGTTGATCTCCCTGCCAACTCCAGGTATCTTGACCACAACCAGCAGCGCCAGAGCAACATAAAGTATTGGCTTGGCAAAAGGGTGCAGTTTCTCATAGTCAAAATTCATAGCCCCGAGCAGGGTAGCAATCCCCAACGCGGACCAACCTAACTGCCGTTTTAAAAAATGAAACGGGTCGTCAAACTCCAGGTGAGCCTTCACAGCGCTGGAGCTGTAAACCATGACAACTCCGATGGCCAATAGAGCTAAGGTGGTAAGCAGCAGTAAATAATCCGGCTTGTGCCTGTTCTTGCTGTCCATCTCATCCAACCCCCCATGGTTGGCCCGAACTCTATTTATGCTTTGTCACGAGGTCGTCTCCGGACCAATTCTTTAAATAAATCTCCTCGTTGTTCAAAGCTGTCAAACATATCCCAACTAGTGCAGGCAGGGGATAATAGGACTGTATCCCCTGGAACAGCCAGAGCTGCCGCCCTATCTACGGCCTCCTCAAAACTGCCCATCCGATGAATTCTAGTTATTCCCACCTTTCTGGCAGCCTCCTCCAGTTCCGCTGCAGCCATTCCCAGCAGGACCAGGTCCTTAACCTTTGTCCTGGCGGCCGTCATAAACTCTGTAAAGTCGCACCCTTTATTCTTCCCGCCTGCAATCAGGACTATAGGTTCATCAAACGCTTCCAAGGCCTTGATGGAAGCGTCCGGATTGGTACCTTTGGAATCGTTGATAAAGCGCACTCCCTTGATATCGGCCACGAATTCCTGGCGGTGGGCAACGCCGGGAAAGGCTTTAAGGGTAGAAGAAATTTGTTCCGGCTTCAGACCCAGGGCCCAGGCTACCCCTGCTGCGGCCATGGCATTTTCCAGGTTGTGTCCCCCCCTCATTAGGATTTCTCTGCGGTCTATTACGGGAACCTCTCGACCCCCGTCCCTGATTACCAACCATTCCCCCATGAGGATAATTCCTTGCTCCAAGTCCTTTTCACGACTGAAATATAAGAGCTTACCTTTGGCTTGCATGCCCATCTCCCGCACCAGGGGATCGTCATAATTAAGAACTGCCCAATCTTCCGCTTGCTGGTTTTCCAGCACTTTAGCCTTAACTGCCGCATAGTTTTCAAAGGTGCCGTGCCTGTCCAAATGGTCAGGAGTTATGTTGGTGATCACCGCCACCTTGGCCCTGAACTCGTGTATGCATTCCAGCTGAAAGCTGGATACCTCAGCAACTATAATCTCACCCGGGGCGGTATTGTCCGCCTCAAGGGTCAAGGCTTTACCGATGTTTCCGCCAACAATAGCCCTCAGCCCTGCGTCAGCAAGCAGCTGCCCTGTCAGAGCAGTCGTAGTTGTCTTGCCATTTGTACCTGTAATGGCCACAATATCTGCGTCAGCCAAGCTGTAGGCCAGTTCAATTTCACTCCAGAGCGGGATCCCGAGTTCAATCCCTTCCTGTATGGGCGGAATAGTATGAGGAACTCCGGGGCTTAACACCAGCAAGTCCGGGGCCAGGTCTGCCACCTGTGGATAGGCCCCCGCTATGATCGAGACCTCAGTCCCTGCCAAGGCAGAAAGGTCAATCTGTTCCCGAAGTTTGCTGTCCGTTGCCCAAACCTGCGCACCCTTTTCAGCCAGGATTTTGGCAGCTGCAACTCCGCTGCGGGCCAAGCCTATTACCAATACCTTTTTTCCTTGAAAATCTGCTTTAAAGATATCTCGTCAACTCCTAACAGAAAAACCCTTTTCTAATCAAAAATCTGTCCAAGCTATCTAAGGGTGCTGGTGTAGATTAGAACTCCTAATCCGCCCAGGAGAAGGGATACTGCCCAGAAAGTGAAGACCACTTTGTTTTCACTCCAGCCCAGCAGTTCAAAGTGATGGTGCAGAGGGCTCATTCTGAACACCCTTTTGCCCGTGGTTTGAAAGGAGATTACCTGAATAACTACGGAGAGCATTTCAGCCACGTAAACCCCGCCGATCAGTATGAACAACAGCTCGGTCTTGGTCAGGATTACCAGGGAGGCCAAAGCTCCGCCCAAGGCCAGGGAGCCTGTGTCTCCCATAAAGACCCGGGCCGGGTGATAATTGAAGCGCAAAAAGCCAAGGCATCCTCCGGCCAGGGCTAAGGCAAAGATCGTCAGATCCTTGTCATGAGAAAATACGCCCTGTGTAACTGCCAGCGTGCCGATGGCAGCGTAGGCCAGACTTGAGAAGAACACGCAGCCCGCAGCAAGGCCGTCAAGCCCATCCGTAAAGTTAACCGCATTGGTCGTAGCCAACACCACGATGACGCCAAATAAATAGTACCATCCACCTAGATCAACACTGAGTGAGGTAAAAGGGATGTTAATTTCCGTACCCCGCCCCAGATACTGAATTGCAACCCAGGTAAAGGCCAGGGCCAACAAGGACTGTGCTAGGAGCTTCTGATAAGCCCGCAGTCCCAGGGATCGCTTCATGACAACCTTGATAAAATCATCACTGAAACCGATTAAGGCGAACGCCACGAAAAACACTACAAGCATCCCCGCTTCCAGTGAGATGGGACGCTCCAGCACGATCAGGCTTGACCCCAATATTCCGGCCAGAAAAATCATACCGCCCATCGTTGGGGTACCCGCTTTTTTCAAATGGGCCTTTGGTCCATCACCCCTAATATTTTGCCCAAACTTTAACGACTTCAACATCGGAATGACAAAAGGCCCTACCATCAAACAAATAATAAAGGCCGCTGCCACGGCTGCCAGCAGTCTCTCCTTCTCCATCGAACCCTCCAAGCATTCTGCCTCAAATTTCGAGTAAGCCTTCCACTACTTGTTCCATTTTCATACCCCTGGACCCTTTAACCAAAACCCAGGTCCCCAGGGCCAGATTATCTTCAAGAAAGTCTAGCGCTTCTGCAGTTCCCGCAAAAGAAACAATCCGTTCTGCAGCTAACCCAGCCTCCCGCGCCCCTGCCGCAATCAACCGGCCGAGTTCCCCAACCGTAACCAGAAAGTCCAAGTCTTTGATTCCTGCAGCAGCCTCCCCTACTCGTCTATGCCCATCCTCTTCGTCCGCTCCAAGTTCAAACATGCTCCCAAGTACCGCAACTTTAGGCATATTCGCTCCCTGTTCTGCCAAGACGCCTAGCGCTGCCACAGTAGAGGCGGGGTTAGCATTGTAGGTATCATTAATTATCCTGGTCTCTCTTGGCCCGCGGCAAATCTCAAGCCTCATCGCGGTCATTTGCAATTCCTTAAGGCCTCGGGCACAAACCTCCAGCTCAAGGCCTAAACTTAACCCGGCCCCGATAGCAGCCAGTGCATTGGCTGCATTATGCCGCCCTGGCAGGGGTAGAAGAACTTCTGCCTCCCGCCCGCGGTACCGAACCCGGAAGCTCAGGCCTTTTCCTGCCCAAGGTTTAATCCCTTTAGCACTGAGGTCAGCTCCAGGGTCTGCAATGGAGTAATAAATTACCTGGCAGGTAAGCTTAGACCCAAGTATACGACACCAGGTATCATCCCCGTTTAATACAGCGACTCCATTAGCCGGAAGTGCCTCCAGCAGTTCCCCTTTGGCCATCGCGATATTTTCCTGACTGCCCAAAAGCTCCAGGTGAGTGGTACCGATGTTGGTGATCACAGCAACTTCCGGTTGAGCTAGGGAAGCCAAAAAGGAGATTTCTCCCCGCCCCCGCATACCCATCTCTACCACCGCGGCTTTATGGGAGGAATCTAGACCAAGCAGGGTAAGGGGCAACCCCAACTCGTTGTTAAAATTGCCTTGAGTTTTGTGCACCGGGAAGGACTGACTCAACACCGCGGCAATCATATCCTTGGTGGTGGTCTTGCCACTGCTTCCTGTCACACCCACTACCTTGACCTTCAGGCTCTCCCGGTAGTTTCGGGAAAGCTCCTGCAACCCCTCTTGAGGATTGTCTACCGCAACCAGGCCCTTTCCGGCCGGCAGGGATCCCGCGTTCACCTGAGCCCATTCCCTCTCCACCAAAGCTGCACTTCCTGAAGCAAAGGCCTTAAACACAAAAGAGTGCCCATCAGACATGCTGCCCTTTAAAGCTACAAAAAGGTCCCCGCTTTTTACTTTGCGGGAATCGATTTCAACCCCGGAAACCGGCAGATCCGGCCTGCCATACACTGTCCCCCGAGTGTAAGCGGCAACATGTTCAAGGGTTAGTTCTTCCATAACCCAACCTCCCCAGGCACTCCCTTGCCACTACTCGGTCGTCGAAGGGGTACTTAATCCCGTTTATCTCCTGATAATCCTCATGCCCTTTACCTGCGAGCAAGACCAGGTCTCCGGGACCGGCGAACGAACAAGCCTGCAAGATAGCCTGCTGCCGGTCAGGCACCTCAAGGTAGTGATCTGTGACTTTATTCACGCCGACTTTTATGTCCGCAATGATCGCCAGCGGATCCTCTGTCCTCGGGTTATCAGAGGTGACCACTGCCAAATCAGACAGCCTTGCAGCTAACTCGCCCATGACTGGACGTTTGCTGCGATCACGATCACCGCCACAGCCAAACACTGTAATTATCCTTGTCCGTGTAAATTCCCTTGCGGTCTTAAGCACATTTTCCAGGCCGTCCGGGGTGTGGGCATAGTCCACTATTACGCTAAACGGCTGCCCACCTTCCACCCTCTCAAAACGGCCAGGCACTCCTTGCACCTCAGCCAAAGCCAATGCCACCAGTTCAGGTGCCAAGCCTTCCTCAACGCCAACGGCAAAGGCTGCCAAGGCATTATACACTGTGAACATACCGGGGGTTTTGAGATTTAGGCGCACCTGCCCTCCAGGGTATTCTACGTCAAACTTCACGCCTGTGGCCTGGTTTTGCAGGTTAAACGCCCTGTAGTCCGCTTTTTCCCGTACCCCGTACGTTACTGCCCGGACCGGAGTCTGGGCCAAAAGCTTGGAGGAGGCGGGGTCATCAGTATTGATGACCCCGAATTTCTTGCCGTTTTTGTGTCCCTGTTGGGCCAGGCTGGCAAACAGCTTTCCCTTGGCCGCCAAGTATTCTTCCATGCTCTTGTGATAGTCAAGATGATCCTGCGTAAGATTGGTAAAAACTGCAACATCGTATTCACACCCAGCAACCCGATGCAGGTCCAAGGCATGAGAAGAGACTTCCATCACCGCACCAACTGCTTCCCTGCTGACCATTACGTCCAACAGTTCCTGCAGATCCGAAGCCTCAGGTGTGGTGCGGCTCCCGGGGAATTCTACTTCCCCTATCCTTGCACCCAAAGTACCGATCAATCCAAACCGTTTACCCACCTTGGCGAATATATGCTCAATCAGATGCGTAACCGTCGTCTTGCCATTAGTACCGGTTACCCCGATCATCCGCAGTCTAGAGGCAGGCCTGCCGAAGAAGGAAGCTGCCAGCGGCCCTAAAACCCCACGGGAATCCTTAACCTTGACCTGGGTTACCGGCAGGTCCAAGAAGCGTTCCACAACTAAAGCAACCGCCCCTCGCTCCACCGCCATCCCGGCAAACTTATGCCCATCTGCTTTCAGGCCCGGAATACAAACAAACAGGTTCCCTGGTCCTGCTTTACGCGAATCATACTGCACACCAGAAATCTCCAGCTCCAGGCTCCCCCTAACTTCAACCTCAAAACCCGACAGAACAGCGGCCAAGTCTTCCATGCTATTAATCGCCTTCTTTAAACCAGATTCATCCGGTTCCGCCGGGCCCCGGATAGCCTCCCTTAAACTTACCATTAGTCAAGCCCCTGCCTCAAGCCCCTAAATTTTGCCTTTTTCTGTAGTATTGACAAAATGAACCGCTAACAGAATCACTGAGACCCACTCATTTAACCCGCTTGCTTTTTTAGAACTAATCCTTTAGCCGGCCCAAGACGTCCGGGACCTGTCTTTTTAAGTCAATGATCGCCGGTATATCTGGATCTTCTTCCTCAGAGAGATCAGCCATGGCTGGAGTATCTCCTTCTTTGCCCAACTGGACAAACACCTTGGTTCCTTCCTCTACTTGGCTGTCAGCCCTGGGGATAGTCTGAATTACCACATCTCCCTGTCCTTCTATAAGCGAGGTCAAACCCGCCTGTTTCAGGGTCTTTTCCGCTTCAGCAGCGTTCATTCCCAACACGGAAGGCACGGTAACCGCTTTCAGGACCGGAGGAACCTCTATGCCATACATTGGCTTGGGCTGGAGCGGGGCTCCCTCTTGCGGCTGCACACCCAGGTATTTAAGGCTGTCTCTCAGAACGGCCTGTACCGGAGGGGATGCAATTGCCCCGCCAAAATCGTGGATTCCGTCAACTACGGCCAAAACAACTAATTGCGGGTCATTGGCAGGGGCAATACCGATGAAAGAACCGATATATTCCCCCTCCGCATAGCGACCGTTAATGACCTTTTGTGCTGTGCCGGTCTTTCCCGCCACGCGGTAACCGGGCAGGAAGGCCCGCCGGCCTGTTCCATTCGTGACCACGGACTCAAGAATTCCCATAGCTTGCTTGGAAGTTTCTTCATCTATTACCCTGCCCACTTCCTGAACTTCGAAGGGCTTAACCATTTTGCCGCTCGGACTTACGATCTCTTTGACAAGTTGAGGCTTTACCAGTGTGCCTCCGTTAGCCACGGCGGAAACAGCAGTAATCAGCTGAATAGGGGTTACATTATTGGTTTGGCCAATGGACATGGTAGCCAAATCCAAGGCAGTTGCACGCTTCTTGTTGGCAATTATTCCTTTTGCTTCCCCGGACATTTCGATTCCGGTCTTCCTGCCGAAACCAAAGCCCTGAAGATATTTATAAAAATTGTCAATGCCAAGGCGTTGACCCATTTCGATAAAACCCGGATTACAGGAATTCTCCGCCACTTGAACGAAGGTCTGAGTGCCATGGCCTCCCCTCTTCCAGCAGCGTACGGCCTTACCTAAGACGGTGTAGGCACCTGGGTCAGTGAACATTTCAGTCGGCTTGATCTTCTTCTCCTGCAGTGCTGCGGCAAGGGTTACAATCTTGAAAGTGGAACCCGGCTCGTAACCGTTTTGCACCGCGATGTTACGCCGGGTAGTCATGTCCACAGCTTTGTAATTATTCGGGTCAAATACCGGTCTGGATGCAAGGGCGAGCATTTCCCCTGTCTTGGGGTTCATTACAAGAATCGACCCGTTCTTAGGCACTTGACCGTTCATATTCTGTCCTTGACCGCTCATCAACTTATCCAGCTCCCGCTCAGCAAAGGCCTGGATGTTGGCGTCAATTGTAAGCCGCACATAATTACCTTGTTTAGGCGGTATGTAACTGTGTTTGCCGCCGGGAATTTGAATCCCGCCAGCGGTATATTCAGTGAGGATACTGCCAGGTGATCCACGCATATCCTCATCCCGAGTCAATTCTATCCCCTCAAGCCCCTGGTTATCGGCCCCGGTAAAACCGATGATATGGGCTGCCAAAGTGCCGTAGGGATAGTAGCGCTGACTTTCTTCCGTGGTCCAGACCCCAGGAAGGTCCAGGGATCGAACCTGAGCTCCGATTTTGGAGTCAACCCGCTTTTTCAAAAATTCCAGAGAGCTACGCTTGGTGATCCGCTTCAGGACGTCTTGTTCTTCCATCCCCAGCAAAGGAGCTAACTGTTTGGCAACCTCCGCCTGTCTGCCCGAGGCCCGCACTTCCGCCGGTATCGCATACACGGTCTCACTGCTTATACTGATTCCCAGCTTTGTGCCGTTGCGATCCTCAACATCTCCACGTTTGGGAGATACCGGAACCCCCCGGAAGTGGTAGTCATCGGCGATTTTCTTTAGGGCAGCCCCATTGGCTACCTGAACGTAAATTAACCTGCCAATGATCACACTGAAGCAAAGCCCGATGACCAAAAAAATTAAGGCCACCCGTTTGCGCATGACTATACTGGTGCTCAAATCTTTCTCTCCCCTCCTGCATACCAAGGGGGAAGCAGCACCAAATCACCGCCAGGCCTGCCTTATCGCTGTGCTGAACCAAATAATCCTGACAACAAATTAGCTACCTGTCGAATAACGGGATTACCCGCTGACTGTGGAGCAACAGCTTGGGACTGGCCCGTGGTAACGGCCCCCACCGATGGTACCTTTGCTTTTTGTTCCACCTGGTAATCCAAATAGGCAAATTTGGCCGGTTTCACCATCCCCAATTGGTTCACGGCAATGGACTCAATCCGCCCAACCGAGCGAAGTTCACCGATCTGCAGCTGAAGTTTTTGATTGTCCACCTGCATGACGGCAATGTCCTTCTTCACCTGTGCCAATTGGTAGTTTTTCTGCGCTAACCCAGCGTACTGGGCTGCCACAAAGATTCCGGCTGCAAAAGCTAGGACAACCAGGGAAACTGCCAGGATTTTTGCCTGTTTGGAAGTGTTTACTTTCCTTATTTTGCGTTTGATTACCTTCCCCGACCGGGGTAGCTCCACGGCGGGCTGGTCATACCTTAATTTCTCCTGGGCTAGTACCAAGCTTATTCCTCCTCTCCGTTAAATATGACAAGCATGACAAGCATTAAAGACGCTCTATCGCTCGCAGTTTGGCGCTTCGGGCCCGCGGGTTATGTTTTAACTCCTCAGCTCCCGGACTTATTGGCTTTCTGGTCAGAATTCTGACCTTGGCTTCCGATTTACAGACACACACTGGAAGTTCGGGCGGACAGACACAGCGTCCTGTCCAATGAACAAACTTTTCCTTTGCGATGCGGTCTTCCAGGGAATGAAAGGTGATCACCGCAAGCCTGCCACGTGGGGCCAGGGATTCAATCGCAGAATCCAGTGCTGTACTAAATACCCCAAGTTCGTCGTTTACTGCAATCCTCAAGGCTTGAAAGGTACGTTTTGCGGGATGTGGCCCCTCTCGTCTGGCCCCTGCGGGAATTGCCGCCTTTATTATCTCAACCAGTTCACCTGTTGTTTCGATCGGCCTGTTTTTTCGTTTGTCTAGAATAAATTGGGCAATGCGTTTCGACCAGCGCTCCTCGCCGTATTCCCACATAATTTTTGCCAACTCTTGTTCCGGCAAGTTGTTGATCAGATCCCCTGCTGTTCGAGAAGAGGCAGGGTTCATCCGCATATCCAAGGGAGCATCCTGCATATAACTAAAGCCCCGTTCCGCCTCATCTAATTGCGGGGAGGAAACTCCAAGGTCGAACAGGATACCGTTGACTCCCGCAGGACACTCTCGCGGCAGAACATCCTTTATGTGAACAAAGTTTTGATTAACCAAGCTGAAATTTGTAGAAATTGCAGATAGTCTCCGTTCTGCAGCCTGGATTGCAGCAGGGTCCTGGTCAAAGGCTATGAGTCTTCCCTGACCTTGCAGTCTGTGGAGGATCTCCGAACTATGCCCTCCTCCGCCAAGGGTACAATCCACGTAGATTCCTCCCGGCTGGATTGCCAGGATCTCAACTGCCTCATGCAGCAAAACGGTTACATGCTGAAATTCCACCAATGTCACCCCAAAATCGAAGTTCGACGTGCGATGCGCAATGCATCGACCTTCGCAGTTACTAGATTCCGGAGTTGAATGCGGCGAGTGTTTCAGCCATGGCTTCATAGGACCCTTCGGCCATCTCTGCGCTATATTCGCTCCAGATATCTTTACTCCAGATCTCAACCCGGTTCGCTACTCCTGCCAGAATCACGTCTTTGTCAAGGCCGGCATGTTCGCGCAGGTTGGCCGGGAGTAGTATTCTTCCCTGCTTGTCAACTTCACATTCGGTGGCTCCAGAAAAGAAGAAGCGGACGAATCCTCGGGCATTGCTGTCCGTGAGTGGAAGCTTCCTAAGCTTTTCTTCCAACTCCGTCCACTGGGACATGTGGTAAACAAACAAACACTTATCCAGGCCTTTGGTGACGATAAAGTTCTCGCCAAGGCCTTCTCGGAATTTGGCAGGGACTATGAGACGTCCTTTGCCATCTATGCTGTGTTGATATTCACCCATGAATCCCATTTTGTCACCCCGCAAAGTGGGATTGTCCTCCACTTTACTCCACTTCTCCCCACTTTATTCTATAAATAATACCGTTCTCCTTCCCGGTTGCGGAAAAAATTAAGAAATTCTTATTTATTTTCTGCCTGCCTTCTAATTTGGGTCTTGTTGGGGAGGAAAAAGT
>Ga0255338_1003805_pt1 | contig 17163 bp, 13 predicted proteins | sample MeOH1_35cm_T4_19_FD_203715 | JGI IMG/M metagenome (GOLD analysis project Ga0255338, IMG submission 203715) | Sandy soil microbial communities from University of British Columbia, Vancouver, Canada - MeOH1_35cm_T4_195 | ecosystem: Engineered > Artificial ecosystem > Sand microcosm > Unclassified ...
CATTATCGTCATGTCGGTGATGAACGGGTTTCGCACCGAACTTCTCGGGCGCATTCTCGGACTCAACGGTCACATGTTCGTGCGTGGCGTGACCTCCTTCGTTCCCGATTACGACTATCTTTCAGAGACCATCGCGAAGATACCCGGTGTCGTCAGCGCCACGCCCATAGTGGAGGGGCAGGCGATGGCGTCGAGCCGCTCCAATGCTCTGGGCGCACTGGTGCGCGGCATCCATGAAAAGGATCTGCGACGCCTGAAGGTCGTTTCCGACCATTTGCAGATGGGTACGCTTGACGGTTTCGATGGCGGCGAGGGCGTTGCCGTCGGTTCCCGGCTCGCCCGGAGCCTCGGATTGACGCTGGGCGACAACATCACCCTTCTCTCACCGCGCGGTGCGATCACGCCTTTCGGCACGGCGCCGCGGGTGAAGTCCTATCGCGTTGCCGCGATCTTCGAGATCGGCATGTCGGAATATGATTCCAGTTTTGTCTTCATGCCGCTCGACGAAGCGAAGCAATATTTCCGCACCGGCGATGGTGTGACCGCGCTCGAAGTGAAGATCGACAATCCCGATCGCGTCAACGAGTTCGTGGGGCCTGTGGGGCAGAAGGCCGGATCATGCTGTGATGTGCTGACATGGCAGCAGACGAACCAGAGCTTTTTCAGCGCGCTTCAGGTCGAGCGCAACGTCATGTTTCTGATCCTGACGCTGATCCTTATCGTTGCGGCGCTCAACATCGTGTCGGGCCTCATCATGCTGGTGAAGGACAAGGGTCGAGACATTGCCGTGCTCAGAACCATGGGCGCGACGCGCGGCTCGGTCATGCGAATATTCTTCATCTCAGGGGCCTCAATTGGCGTCGTGGGCACGCTGGCGGGCTTCGCGCTCGGCACGGTTTTCTGCCTGAACATCGAGACGTTGCGCGTCTGGCTTTCGGAGCTTTCGGGCACGGAACTCTTCTCGCCTGAAATCTATTTCCTGAGCCACATGCCCGCCGAGATCGACACAGGCGAAGTCGTCTCCGTCGTTGCCATGGCGCTGTTCCTCTCCTTTGCCGCGACGCTCTATCCGGCGTGGCGGGCGGCGTCGCTCGATCCGGTCGAAGCGCTGAGGTACGAATGATGGAGAATCCCGTTCTCAGCCTGCGCGGCATTTGCCGCGTCTACCGCCAGGGCGAGGAAGAGCTGCGCATCTTCGAGGATGCCTCGCTCGACATTCGCGCCGGCGAGATGGTGGCGCTGGTTGGCCCTTCAGGCTCCGGCAAGTCCTCACTGCTTCATATCGCCGGGCTGCTGGAAGCACCTCAGGCGGGCGAAGTCGTCATCTCGGGACGCGATTGCGTGAGCCTCAATGATGCCGAGCGCACCGAGGTCCGTCGCGGCGAGGTCGGCTTTGTCTATCAGTTCCACAATCTCCTGCCCGAATTCTCCGCGGTAGAAAACGTCGTGCTGCCGCAGATGATCGCAGGTGTGCCGCGCCGCAAGGCGGAGGAGTTCGCGCTTTATCTGCTGCTCCGTATGGGCCTTGCGGCGCGGGCAACGCATCGTCCCGCCGAACTTTCCGGCGGCGAGCAGCAACGCGTGGCCATCGCGCGCGCGCTTGCCAACAAGCCGCGCCTTCTTCTCGCCGACGAACCCACGGGCAATCTCGATCCCAAGACCTCGCACATGGTCTTCAACGAGTTGCTGGACGTTTGCCGCACTCAAGGCGTTGCCGCGCTGGTCGCGACGCATAATCTTGATCTCGCGAGCCATATGGACCGCGTCGTGCTGTTGCACGAGGGGAAACTTCTCGAAGGCTCTGACGTCGCCTCGGCCTATCAGAGCCTCTGAGTCCCGGAATTAATCGATTTAATCGAACGAAACATCCAGAGTTATGCGTTGGACCCCGGCGGGCCCTCCGACGATCCTTGTCGCAGTCAGTGATCCCGGGAGATCGACATGTCTGCGAGCGAAGCCCATGCAGCCGCAATCCTTCACCATGAGCAGTATCCTTCGCGTTTCTGGTTGGCGCGAACGCTGCCGGGCATACTGCTGACGGCAATCATCGCAGTTGTTGCGACAGCGCTCCACCATATCCCAGTCCTCGGCAGCTTCAGTTCGCTCATCTTGTCCATTCTCATCGGCGTGGCGTTTCATAATTTCGTCGGTACGCCGAGACGAGCGAAGGCGGGCGTCACCTTTTCGTTACGGCGCATTCTGCGAGCGGCGATCGTCCTGCTCGGTCTTCAGTTGACTGTGACGCAGATTGCGACGGTTGGCGTTGCCGGGGTCGCGGGAACCGTCCTGACGCTTGGCGCGACATTCCTCTTCACACTCTGGGCGGGCAAGCGGCTCGGCGTTGACAGGGCGCTGTCGACGCTGATCGCGACCGGCACCTCGATCTGTGGAGCTTCGGCAGTTGTTGCTGCAAATGCCGTGGTCGAGGGCGGCGATGAGGATGTGGCCTATGCGATTGCGACGGTGACGGTCTTCGGTTCGCTCTCGATGGTGCTCTTTCCCGCGCTCGACTCGGTGCTGCACCTCGCGCCGCATGTCTATGGCTTGTGGAGCGGCGCATCCATTCACGAGATCGCGCAGGTGGTGGCGGCTGCTTTTCAGGAAGGTCAGGATGCCGGGCATTTCGGCACCATCGTCAAGCTGACCCGCGTGCTGATGCTGGCGCCGGTCGTGCTGCTGCTCGCCTGGTTCTGGGATCGTGGCCGCGGAAAGAGCGGCGGCGGACGGCGCAAGGGCACGACGCCGTGGTTCGCGTTCGGCTTCCTGCTTATGGTGGGTGTGAATAGTTTCATGCCCATTTCCGGGGCGGTTCACGAAGGTGCAGCTGAAATCACCACCTTCATGCTTGCGATGGCGCTCGCGGCCATGGGGCTGGAGACGGATATCGCCAGGCTCAGGGCCAAGGGGCTGCGCCCGCTGGCGCTCGGAGCGTCGGCCTGGGTGTTCATTACGACCTTCGGTCTGGCGATGGCGATGCTTGCCATGTAATGCTTTGAACGATCGTTTCGTTCAATGGAAAGCCAAGGCCCACCCCGTGACCCTCGAACAGTTGCGCATATTCGTCGCCGTTGCCGAGAGGGAGCACGTGACGCGTGCCGCCGCGGCGCTGGGGCTTACGCAGTCGGCCGTCAGCTCTGCCGTCGCGGCGCTTGAAGCGCGCCACGATACGCGGCTTTTCGATCGTGTCGGCAGGCACATCGAGCTGACCGCCGCTGGTCGCGATTTTCTCGTCGAGGCGCGCGCCGTGCTCGCGCGGGCGCATGCCGCCGAACTCGTTCTCAGCGAACTCGGCGCGCTCGGGCGCGGCACGCTCAACGTGCAGGCGAGCCAGACCATCGCGAGCTATTGGCTGCCCTCGCGCCTCGTCCGCTTTCGCAAGGCCTATCCGAAAATCGAGGTTCGGCTCTCTGCCGGTAACACCGAGACGGTCGCGCGCGCCGTCCTCGATGGCGATGCCGATATCGGTTTTGTCGAGGGCGTCGTGCGAATTCCGGCACTGGCGGCGAGCGAGGTGGGGGATGATCGGCTCGTGCTGGCAGTCGGCAGCGACCATCCGCTGGCGAAGCGCCGGAAAGTCAGCCTTGCAGACCTTGTCGACGTTCCATGGGTCGTGCGCGAGGCGGGCTCGGGAACGCGCTCCGAGATGGAGGCGGCGCTCATCGCGATGAAGATGCCCATCCATACGCGCGATATCGCGCTTGAGCTGCCGTCGAACGAGGCGGTGCGCGCTGCGCTGGAAGCGGGCGCCGGAGTAGGCGGCATGTCGGAGCTTGTTGCCGCGCCGGCCATTCAGGCGGGCAAGCTGAAGCGTCTCGACATCGAGTTGCCGCGCAGGCCTTTCCTTGCGCTGCGCCACCGTGAGCGCCGGCTGAGCAAGGCCGGGGAAGCGTTGCTGGCTATCTGTGTGAAGAAGCAGGCTCGGCGGAAATAGGCTTGCGCCTGTTCCGCATCGAGGCCATGTCGAAATATCTGCCGTCGGGGAGGGCGATGTGAGATCGGGGCTGTTTTTCGTCGCCATGGTTGCGGCGCTTCTTCTTGCGGCACTGGCGCTTCGCGCGCCGGGAGCGCAGCCTGCCGACATTCCGGAGCAGCAGTTCTCCGCGGGCCGTGCGATGGAAGATATCCGCGTCATCGCTGCGCGGCCCCATCCCATCGGCTCGGCGGATGCATCTCGCGTTCGCTCCTATCTCGTCTCGCGTATAGCGGCGCTTGGCCTCTCGCCGCGCCTTGGCGTTGGGCAGGGCACGTTCTCTCTGCCCGAGCGGCGGATCTTCGTTGCGGGCCGCGTGGTCAATATCGTCGGCGTGTTGCCGGGCGCGCAAAGGGATCTCCCGGCGATCCTGCTCATGGCGCATTACGACACGGTGCCGAATTCTCCGGGCGCGGCGGATGACACGGCGGGTGTCGCCGCGGCGCTCGAAATCGTCGCTAATCTGAAGGCGGCGGGGCCGCGCCTGCGCAATGTCATTGTTCTTTTTACCGATGGCGAGGAAGCGGGGCTTCTGGGCTCGGACTCTTTCTTTGCAAGCGATGCGCTGGCGCGCCGCGTTGGCCTTGTCATCAACCTCGAAGCGCGTGGTGGCGGCGGCCGCGCCATGATGTTCGAGACGAACGGAAGGGTGGGCGGCATCGTTTCGGCCTATGGCCACGCCGCGCCACTGCCGAGTGCCAATTCACTCGCGGCGTTCGTTTATCGCCGCATGCCGAACCGCACGGATTTCACCAATGCGGCGCGGCGAGGGGTGGCGGGGCTCAATTTCGCCTATCTCGGCGACGAACTCGACTATCACACGGCCCATGCGACGCCGGAGAACATTGACCCCGGTAGCGTGCAGCATATGGGCGACAGCGTGCTAAGCCTCGTGGCGCAGCTTTCCAATGCGCGCGAATATCCCGATGGCGCGGGCGAGCGCGTCTACGCAGATATTCTTGGACGTGGCTTCATCGCCTATCCGGTTCGCGGTGGCTGGATCATCATCGGACTGTCTGCGGCGCTCGTCGGCTTCGCCGCAATGCGCTGGCGGCGGGAAGGTGCGTTTCAGCCGGGCGATGTGCTGCGCGGCGTCGGACTCTTTCTCTCGGTGGCGATCGGCGTCGGGATGGCGCTCGGGTTCATCGGCTGGTCGATGCTGGGCTTCAGCGATGTGCAGATGAAATACTCGCTTCTGGCGAGATATGGATTTGTGCTCGGCGGCTATGTTGCGCTTGCAGCGGGGCTTGGGCTCGGCGTCATCGCGGGGTTTCTCGGCGTGTCGTTTCTGGGGCGCCACGCCCAGCCGGAGGGGCTCTGGTGCGGCGGGTTCGCGCTGCTCCTTGCGGCTTCGGTGGGGCTTCAGATCGCCGCGCCGACGACCGCTTTCATGGCGGCATGGCCGCTCCTCGTCGCCGCACTGGCGGCCGCGCTGCCGCCAGTGCTTTTCGCCGGACAGGGCGCAAGGGCACTCATCGCCGCAACCGTTATCGGAACGCTTGGCGCGGCACAGACGGCGGAATGGGGCGGGCAGATTTTCGGCGCGCTCGGCGTCAATGTGCCCACGCTGCTGACCGTTCAGGCCGCGACGATCCCGATATTGCTCTGGCCCTCTATCGTCGCGCTTGCGCAATCTTCGCGAGCCTGGATTGCGCCCGCGGCGCTCGTGCTGCTTGGCGGCATCGGCATTCTCTATGCCCGCTTCGCGCCTGCCGATGCCGCGCATCCGCGTCTCACGGAAGCTTTTTATGCGGCGGGTCCGGGGCCGCAGGATTTCAACCGCATTGCAGATTTCCCTCGACTCGATGAATGGTCACAAGCGGCGCTTGGGGCCGATGGCGGCGAGGCCCTGCGCGATGAGCTCCAACCCTTCCTGCCCATGAAGGTCTGGGCGGCAGCGGCAAAGCCTGCATCCGTCGCGAAGCCGGGCATCGTCGTGGCTGGGAGCGAGATGAGGGGCAGCCGCCGGTTTCTCACGCTGCGGCTCATGCCCGCGCGGCACGGGCGGGAACTGCGGCTCTTCCTGAAGCCGAGCGTCGCGCTCGGCGATGTGGCGCTCAATGGCCAGCCGATAACCGCCTCCCTGGCGGCAGACGTCTGGACGGGCTTCGGCTATGCGGCGCCGCCGGGCGATGGCATCACGCTGTCCTTCTCGGCCGCCGGTTCCGGCCGGATCGAGGCGAAGCTTGCCGAGGTCGCCGATGGCTGGCCGGAGGGCGCCGCCGTCCCGCCAAAGCCTGCGGGGTTCATGCCCTGGCGCTATTCCGATGTGACGGTCGGCCTGACGGATTTTTCCACGGCCTGGTAGAAAGCCGCTTGACAGGAAAGAACGAAAAGAGAACATTCCGGAACAGAACATTCCATGAACGGAGTTTCGATATGAGCAAGTTCATTGCAACGGCTTCCAAATCGAGCGCTCGCTATTGGCTCAAGGATGTGGCGGCTCTGGCCTCCATCGGCGGGTTCGTCTGGGTGGCGGGCACATGGGCGCAGATCGCCCACGGATTGATGGCTGGCTGATTCTGTCCACAGCTTTGGGAGCCCGCAGGGCTCCCGGCAGGTGACATGAGAGAGGCGGGGGCGGAAAATGTCTCGCATGGCCGACTCGCTCCCCCGCTTCATTCATCTGCGCCTCCATTCCGCCTTCTCGCTTCTCGAAGGCGCGATCCGGGTCAAGGACATCGTCAAGCTCTGCAAGGCGGATGACATGCCCGCCGTCGCGCTGACGGACACGACCAATCTGTTCGGCGCGCTCGAGTTTTCCGAGACCATGGCCGGGGCGGGCATCCAGCCCATCGTCGGTTGCACGCTTCCAATCATGCTGGACGAGGGCGACGAGCCGGGACGCGGCCCCCGGCGCGAGGTCGGCGGTACGCTGGCGCTCCTCGTCAAGAACGAGGCGGGCTATCTCAATCTGATGAAGCTTTCGAGCCGGGCCTATCTCGGGCCGGAGGCGGGCGAAGCGGCCCATGTCTCGCTTGATCTCGTGGAGGCCCATGGCGAGGGGCTCATCTGCCTGACCGGTGGGCCCGGCGGCATCGTCAACCGGCTGCTTGCCGCCGGTCAGCGTCCCGCCGCCGAGGAGCTTCTGCTGCGGCTCAAGGGGATATTCGGCGACCGGCTCTATGTTGAGCTTCAGCGCCACGACCTTCCCGTTGAGCGACAGACCGAGCCGGCGCTGATCGACCTCGCCTATGAGCACCAACTGCCGCTGGTTGCGACGAACGAGCCCTATTTCGCCAAGGAAGCGGAATACGAAGCGCATGACGCGATGATCTGCATCGCCGAAGGCGCCTATGTCGTGCAGGGCGACCGGCGGCGCCTGACGCCCGAACATCGCTTCAAGTCTCAAGACGAGATGGTCGCGCTGTTCGACGATTTGCCGGAAGCCATCGAGAACACGATCGAGATTGCGCGGCGCTGTTCCTATCGTCCGCGTACCCGCAAGCCCATCCTGCCGAAATTCAGCCTCGACATCGCGGAAGCGGACGAGCTTCGCCGCCAGGCGGAGGAGGGGCTCACCGCGCGGCTCGCGCAGGTCGAAGCCGTCACCTCTGAAGAGGATTATCGCGCGCGCCTGCGCTTCGAGCTCGACGTCATCATCAAGATGGATTTTCCGGGCTACTTCCTCATCGTTTCCGACTTCATCAAATGGGCGAAGGCGCATGGCATTCCGGTGGGGCCGGGGCGTGGTTCGGGCGCGGGCTCGGTGGTTGCCTGGGCGCTCACCATTACCGACCTCGATCCGCTTCGCTTCGGGCTGCTCTTCGAGCGCTTCCTCAATCCCGAACGCGTTTCGATGCCCGACTTCGATATCGACTTCTGTCAGGACCGGCGCGATGAGGTGATCCGCTATGTGCAGGATCGCTACGGCTACGATCAGGTCGCGCAGATCATCACTTTCGGAAAGCTGCAGGCGCGGGCCGTGCTGCGCGACGTGGGTCGCGTGCTGCAATTGCCTTACGGGCAGGTGGACCGGCTCTGCAAGCTGGTGCCGAACAACCCCGCCAATCCCGTGACGCTTGCCGAAGCCATTCAGGGCGAACCGCGGTTGCAGGAGGCGCGCGACGCGGAAGAGGCGGTGGCGAAGCTCCTCGAAATCGGCCAGCGCCTCGAAGGACTTTACCGCCACGCATCGACCCATGCGGCCGGCGTCGTGATCGGCGACCGCCCGCTCGACGAGCTGGTGCCGCTCTATCGTGATCCGCGTTCCGATATGCCGGTGACGCAGTTCAACATGAAATGGGTCGAGCCTGCGGGCCTCGTGAAGTTCGACTTTCTGGGGCTCAAGACGCTCACCGTGCTCGATCAGGCGGTGAAGCTCATCGCGCGGCGCGGTATCGAGGTCGATCTTCTGAATCTGCCGCTTGCCGACGAACAGACTTACGCCATGCTCGGGCGTGGCGAGACGGTGGGCGTGTTCCAGCTTGAAAGTTCGGGCATGCGCGACGTGCTGCGCAAGCTCAATGCGGACCGTTTCGAGGACATCATCGCTCTCGTGGCGCTTTATCGCCCCGGCCCGATGGACAACATCCCGAAATACATCAACTGCAAGCATGGACGCGAGAAGCCGGACTATCTGCATCCGCTGCTCGAACCGGTTCTGAAGGAGACGAACGGCGTCATCATCTACCAGGAGCAGGTGATGCAGATCGCGCAGATCCTCTCCGGCTATTCGCTCGGCGAAGCCGACCTTCTGCGCCGCGCCATGGGCAAGAAGATCAAGGCGGAAATGGAGGCGCAGAAAGAGCGCTTCGTCACCGGCGCCGTCGCGAAGAATATCGACAAGGGGCAAGCCTCGACGATCTTCGAACTCGTCGACAAGTTCGCGGGCTACGGCTTCAACAAGTCGCACGCCGCCGCCTATGCGCTCGTCGCCTATCAGACGGCGTGGCTGAAGGCGAACCATCCGGTCGAGTTCCTCGCGGCGTCCATGAGCCTCGATCTCGGCAACACCGACAAGCTCAACATCTTCAAGCAGGACGCGCAGCGTCTCGGCATCAGGATCAGGCCGCCGAGCGTCAACGAGTCCGAAGCCGTCTTTGCGGTGAAGGACGGCGAGGTGCTTTACGCGCTTTCGGCGATCAAGAATGTCGGCCGGCAGGCGATGGAGCATCTGGTCGAGGTGCGCGAGGCGGGCGGGCCCTTCCGCGATCTCTTCGATTTCGCACGGCGTATCAATCCGCGCTTCGTCAACAAGCGTGCCTTTGAAAACCTCGCCCGGGCGGGCGCCTTCGACTGCCTGAACCCGCACCGCGCGCAGGTGCTCGCCGCCGTCGACCTCGTGCTCGGCACGGCGAATGCGTCGGCGCAGGAGCGCGAGTCGAACCAGGTGAGCCTCTTCGGCGAGGCGACAGGCGCGAAGGTCGCGAACCCGGCGCTGCCCAATGTCGAGCCTTGGACGGCGATCGAACGCCTTAACGAGGAGTTCAACGCCATCGGCTTCTATCTCTCCGGCCACCCGCTCGACGACTACCAGACGGCATTGCGCCGGGCGAATGTCGTCACTTATGCGGAAGTGGGTCCGCGCGGCAATCAGGCGGAAATGGTCGCGGGCACCGTGACGGCGAAGCAGGAGCGCAAGTCGAAGAAGGGGAACCCCTTCGCCTTTCTCAGCCTTTCGGACCCGAGCGGCCAGTTCGAGATCGTCGTCTTCTCGGAGGTTCTCAACCGCTCCCGCGAGCTGATGGAAGCGGGCAAGTCGATCGTCGTCTCGGTCGAGATCGACCGTTCGGGCGACGAGGTGAAGCTCCGCGCCCAGTCGGTGCGCTCGGTGGACGAGGTGGTGGCAAATGCCGCGGCGGGCATGAAGATCTTCCTCGAAACGCCGGAGCCGCTTGCCGTCCTCAAGTCGCGGCTTGGCGAAAAAGGCCGGGGCCTCGTCTCGCTGGTGCTGATGGGCGAGGGCGGTCGGGAGGTCGAATTGAAGCTCCCCGGCGGCTACCGCGTGACCCCGCAGATCCGCGGCGCGATCAAATCCGTGCCGGGCGTCATCGAAGTTCAGGAGATTTAGGCCGAACCGGCGCTCTTTTGCCCCCTGTCTCCTGCCTAAAACCCCATGAGACTTGCCTTTTTGACTTTTTCCCCCTATACCCGCGCCATTCCACACGCGGGGTTCGGCAATCCCACGCCTGTTGGCGCGTCGGTCAAAGGCTCGTCATAAAGGCAACATAGGGTTTGTCGGTCCGGTGCGGCCTTTAAAAGCCGTTCTTTCCCCCGCGGAGGTCCAACCGGAAAAGGAGTATGGGTGTCATGGCACTCCCCGATTTCTCTATGCGTTCCCTGCTGGAAGCCGGCGTTCATTTCGGCCACCAGACCCACCGCTGGAACCCGAAGATGGCCCCGTTCCTCTTCGGCGACCGCAACAATATCCACATCATCGATCTGGCGCAGACCGTTCCGCTGCTCCACCAGGCGCTCGTCGCGGTTCGTGACGTCATTGCCGGCGGTGGCCGCGTTCTGTTCGTCGGCACGAAGCGTCAGGCCTCCGAGCCGGTCGCCGCTGCCGCGAAGCAGTGCGCCCAGTACTACATCAACCATCGTTGGCTCGGCGGCACGCTGACCAACTGGAAGACCATTTCGAACTCGATCCGCCGTCTCCGTCAGCTCGACGAGATGCTCGCGGGCGAAGCGCGCGGTCTGACGAAGAAGGAAGTCCTGAACCTGAGCCGCGAGCGCGACAAGCTTGAGCGCGCCATCGGCGGCATCAAGGACATGGGCGGCCTGCCGGACATCATCTTCGTGATCGACACCAACAAGGAAACGATCGCGATCGAAGAAGCCCGCAAGCTCGGCATTCCGGTCGTCGCCATCCTCGACTCGAACTCGAACCCGGATGGCATCGCCTATCCGGTTCCGGGCAATGACGACGCCGCCCGCGCCATCGCGATGTATTGCGATCTCGTCTCGCGTGCCGTCATCGATGGCATCTCGCAGAGCCACATTGCGTCTGGCGCCGATGTGGGTGCGGAAGTCGAGCCCACGGCCGATATCCCGGCCGGCGAGGCTGTGGCGGGCTAATTACCCGCTACGGTCTGAAGGAAAATTGCCCCGGCAGCCCAAGGGCTTGCCGGGGCCTGCTCATTTTTAGCTCAAGAGGATATGGCAATGGCTGAAGTCACCGCCGGCATGGTCAAAGAACTCCGCGAGAAGACCGGCGCGGGCATGATGGATTGCAAGTCGGCCCTGAACGAAACCAAGGGCGACATGGAAGCGGCCATCGACTGGCTGCGCACGAAGGGCCTTGCCAAGGCCGCGAAGAAGTCCGGTCGCGTTGCGGCTGAAGGCCTTGTCGGCGTTGTCGCCGAGGGCACGCGCGGCGCGCTGGTCGAGGTGAACTCCGAGACCGACTTCGTTGCCCGCAACGAACAGTTCCAGAAGATGGTGACGGACATCGCCAAGGTGGCGCTCGCCGCCGAAGGCGACCTCGACAAGCTGCTGGCCTCGGCCTATCCGGGCTCCGACAAGTCGGTGCAGGATTTCGTTACCGAGCAGGTCGGCACGATCGGCGAGAACATGAATGTCCGCCGCACCGCCTCGATCATCGTGTCGGATGGCGTCGTCGCCGCCTACACGCATAACCAGGTCGTTCCGGGCCTCGGCAAGATCGGCGTTCTCGTCGGTCTCGAGTCGTCGGGCGACAAGGCGAAGCTCGCCGAACTCGGCAAGCAGATCGCCATGCACATCGCGGCCACCGGCCCGCTGGCCACGCGCCGCGAAGATCTGGACCCATCCGTTGTCGAGCGTGAGCGCGCCGTGCTCATCGCCGAGGCGAAGGAATCGGGCCGTCCGGAGAACATCATCGAGAAGATGGTCGAAGGCCGTATCCGCAAGTTCTACGAGGAGGTCGTCCTCCTGTCGCAGGCCTTCGTGATCGACCCCGACAACACGGTCGAAAAGGCCGTCAAGAACGCGGAAGCCGGTGTCGGCGCCCCGATCAACGTCGTCGGCTTCGTCCGCTTCGGCCTTGGTGAAGGCATCGAGAAGACCGAGACGGACTTCGCCGCTGAAGTGGCTGCCGCCGCCCGCGGCTAAGCCTTTCTGGCCTGCAATCAAACGCCCCCTTCGCCAACCGGCGTTGGGGGCGTTATTGTGACCGCCATAAGGAAGGGATTCGGCCAGCGATCCCGCCCGAACCTGCCGCCTGCCCAATCCGACCCGACCCAGAAAAGAGCAAGCATGACAAAAAAGCCCCTCTACAAACGCGTCCTGCTCAAGGTCTCAGGCGAAGCCCTGATGGGCGACCAGCAATACGGGATCAATGTAGAGACGGTCGACCGCATCGCGCAGGAGATCAAGCAGGCGACGGATATCGGCGTCGAGGTCTGCCTCGTCATCGGTGGCGGCAATATCTTCCGCGGCCTCTCCGGCGCGGCCAAGGGCATGGAGCGGGCGAGCGCCGACTATATGGGCATGCTTGCCACTGTGATGAACGCGCTGGCGATGCAGAACGCGCTGGAGCGCTTCGGTGTGCCGACGCGGGTGCTTTCCGCCATTCCCATGATGACCATCTGCGAGCCCTATGTGCGGCGCCGCGCGGTCAGGCACATGGAAAAGGGCCGGGTGGTGATCTTCGCCGCCGGCACGGGCAATCCGTTCTTCACCACCGACACGGCGGCGGCGCTGCGCGCAACCGAAATGGGCTGCGACGCGCTCTTGAAGGGGACGCAGGTCGATGGCGTATATTCCGCCGATCCCCACAAGGTGAAGGATGCGGAACGTTACGACCGCCTGACTTACATGGATGTGCTCGCCAAGGATCTGAAGGTGATGGATACCTCCGCCATTGCGCTGGCGCGTGAGAACGGCATCCCGATCATTGTCTTCTCGATCCATAATGATGGCGGCTTCGTCAATGTTCTGACAGGCGATGGCCGCTGCACTATCATCAGCGATGCCGCCTGAGCCTGAGGCAATGCGGAAGGCTGGAAAACCTTTCGGGTGAATATTGTCACGGATTCAATAGCTAAGCGCGATAGGCTCACCTGATGCCTGATAATCTGCCGATTGCGCATTCAAGACGGAAGGAAGAAAATGGCTGACCCAAAGACCCTCGATATCGGCGATGTCGAGCGCCGCATGCGCGGTGCGCTCCAGGCCCTGAAGCAGGAATTTGCCGGGCTCCGCACGGGACGCGCCTCGGCCGGTCTTCTCGATCCGATCATGGTTGAGGCCTATGGCCAGACCATGCCGCTCAATCAGGTGGGCACGGTGGGCGTTCCCGAGCCGCGCATGATCACGGTGCAGGTGTGGGACAAGGGCATGGTGTCCGCCGTCGACAAGGCGATCCGCAGCTCGGGCCTCGGCCTCAATCCGAATGTCGACGGCACGCTGATCCGGCTGCCGATCCCTGAGCTGAACCAGGAGCGCCGCACGGAGCTGACCAAGATCGCCGCCAAATATACCGAGCAGGCGCGCGTCGCCATCCGCAATGTCCGGCGCGATGCGATGGATGAACTGAAGCGCCTCGAAAAAGATGGCCATATGAGCCAGGACGACCACAAGATTGCCGCAGACAAGGTACAGAAGGTCACCGACAAGGTGATCGGCGAAGTGGACGCCGCGCTGGCGCACAAGGAAGGCGAGATCATGCAGGTGTGAGGCTACGCCTCGCATCCTGCTTAAGGATTGCTGTCTAGGATTTTGTTTTTTAACGGAATATTCAACCCATGTTGACGCCCGGAACATCGGCGAGCAGCGAGCAGGCACTCGATGTTCCGCGGCACATTGCCATCATCATGGATGGCAATGGGCGATGGGCGGCCAAGCGGTACCTGCCGCGCAAGATCGGGCACCAGCAGGGCGTCGAGGCGGTGCGGACGATCGTGCGGGCCGCGGGCGACATGGGCATCCGCTATCTGACGCTTTACGGCTTCAGTTCCGAGAACTGGAAGCGCCCGGCCGAAGAGGTCAGCGACCTGATGGGGTTGCTCCGCCTCTTCATCCGGCGGGACCTTGCAGAGCTTCACCGCAACGGCGTTCAGGTCAGGATCATCGGCGACCGCGAGCATCTCGCGCCCGATATCGTGGCGCTCATCGACGAGGCGGAGACGCTGACCCGTGCCAACGATCGGCTGAAGCTCATGATTGCCTTTAACTATGGCGGTCAAAACGAGATAACGGCAGCCGTTCAGCGCATTGCGCGAGAGGTTAAGGCAGGCGCCCTCGACCCCGAGTCGATCACGCCCGAGACCGTGGCCGCGCATCTCGACACGGCGGGTGTTCCCGATCCCGATCTCATCATCCGCACCAGCGGCGAGAAGCGGCTTTCGAACTTCCTGATCTGGCAGAGCGCTTATGCGGAGCTTGTCTTTACGGATGTTTACTGGCCGGACTTCAACCCGGATCGCCTGAGGGAAGCCATTGTCGAGTTCAATCTGCGCGACCGACGCTTCGGCGGCGTCGAGCCGGTGAAACCCTGACATGAGCCAGACTGCGGAAGCTCCTGCACCGAGTAGCAATTTAAGGACGCGGGTCCTCTCCGCGCTGGTTCTCGCGCCGGTCGCGCTGGCGCTGGCCTGGGCCGGCGGCTGGTTTTTTGCCGCCCTCATCGCGGTGGCGTCCGTCGCCATGGCGGTCGAGCTTGCGGCTCTGCTTCCGGGTAACAGTCTCGCGGAGCGGGTCTTGCTGGCGGCGTTCGCGCTGGCTGCGGTCGCCCTGACGGTTGCGGGCTTGCCGCTCGTGGCGTTGATCGCGGGGCTGGCCGGTCTCTGCTTCTCGCTCGCTTTCCGCATGTGGCGCGGCGAAGCGCTCTGGGTTCCGTTCTTCGCCTTTCCCTATCTCGTGCTGCCGCTGGTAGCGATCCTGTGGCTTCGGCTTGACCCCCTGCTTGGGCGGGCGGCGGTCTTCTGGCTGCTCGGCATCGTCTGGGCGACGGATATCTGCGCATATTTTGCGGGCCGGACCATAGGCGGCCCCAAGATCGCCCCGAGCCTTTCGCCCAAGAAGACCTGGGCAGGTCTCTTCGGCGGCATGTTGGGAGCGGGCGCGGTCGGCTTCGGCACGTCTCTGTGGCTCGGAATGGGCTCGCCAGCCCTTCTCGGAGGGCTCAGCGCGCTGCTGGCCATTGTGGCCCAGGCTGGTGATTTCCTCGAATCCGGGCTCAAGCGGCATGCGGGCGTCAAGGATTCGGGTAAGCTCATTCCCGGTCACGGGGGCATACTCGACCGCGTTGACGGCCTGGTCGCCGCAGCAGTTGGCGCCGGCCTGTTGGCGCTGTTTCACGGCGCGGCAAGCCCCGGTGCAGGAGTTTTGATTTGGCCCTGACGGCAGAAATAAACCCTCTCGAGAGCGACGGCGCCGAAGCGTCCCGCACCGGACGCCCGCGCAGCGTCACCGTGCTGGGCTCGACGGGCTCTATCGGCTGCTCGACGCTCGACCTTATCGAACGTGCGCGGGACCGCTTCGAGCTCGTGGCGCTGACCGCGCACAAGAATGTCGATGCGCTGATCGAACAGGCGCGCCGCCTGAAGCCGCAATTCGCCGTCATCGCCGACATGACGCTCTATGAGGATCTCAAGGCCGGGCTCGAAGGCACCGGCGTCGAGGCGGGCGCGGGGCGGGATGCCGTGGTCGAGGCGGCACTCCGGCCGGCGGACTGGGTGATGGCGGGCATTGTCGGAGCGGCGGGCCTCGCGCCCACGCTTGCCGCCGTGCGGCGCGGCGCCTGCGTGGCGCTGGCAAACAAGGAATGCCTCGTCTCGGCGGGGCCGTTGTTCCTGGCCGAGGTCGCGCGGTCGGGCACGGTGCTTCTGCCGGTCGACTCCGAACACAACGCCATTTTCCAGGTTCTCGACCAGACGCGGCTCGGCTCGGTCGACAAGATCATCCTCACCGCGTCGGGCGGCCCCTTCCGCACATGGTCGCTTGCCGAGATGGCGAAGGCGACGCCTGAACAGGCCGTCGCCCATCCGCGCTGGAGCATGGGGGCCAAGATCTCGGTCGACTCCGCCACATTGATGAACAAGGGGCTCGAGCTCATCGAGGCTCATTATCTCTTCCCGGTCGGAGAGGAGCGGCTCGACATCGTCGTCCACCCGGAATCGATCATTCACAGCATGGTTGGCTATGTGGACGGCTCGGTGCTGGCCCAGCTCGGCTCACCTGACATGCGGACGCCGATTTCATATGCGCTTGCCTGGCCGGACCGGATGGCGACGCCATGCGCGCGCCTGAACCTTGCCGACATTGGTAAATTAACCTTCGAGGCGCCCGATCCCCAGCGGTTCCCGGCGATCAGGCTGGCGCGGGACGCGGTGAAGGCAGGCGGGGCGGTTCCGACCATCCTCAATGCGGCCAATGAGGTGGCGGTGGCGGCCTTTCTCGACCGACGGATCGGCTTCCTCGACATCGCCGGCACGGTGGAATCGGTATTGTCGGCCATGGGGGCGCAGAGCGTCGCGCCGGAGAATCTCGAACATATTTACGAAATTGACGGATTGGCCCGGATTCGCGCCGAGGAATTGGTGCAATTGGCCAGCCGCTGACGTAGTCTCTCTGCGGCTCGTCGCCGACAGGCGACGCCGGGTGGGGGCTTAATCTGCGAACCGGGACCTTCAGCGCGTATCGAGCGCCCCGGTGGACGCATGACACGAGAACGGGATTTTGAGCGTGGTGAACCTACTGGCGAGCATTGGGGGCTTCGGAGAATCGCTCTGGGGCTATTTGCTGCCTTTCCTGTTCGTTCTGACCGTCGTCGTCTTCTTCCATGAGCTTGGGCACTTTCTGGTCGCGCGGCTTTGCGGCGTGAAGGTCGAGACGTTTTCGATCGGTTTCGGCAAGGAGATCTTCGGCTGGAACGACCGGCACGGCACGCGCTGGAAGGTGAGCTGGATACCGCTTGGTGGTTACGTAAAGTTTCTAGGCGACGAGTCCGCGGCGAGTACGCCCGATCGTCGCCGTCTCGCGGAAATTCCGCCGGAGCAGCGCGACGGCCTTTTCTATTTCAAGCCCGTGTATCAGCGCGCGGCCGTCGTGGTCGCGGGGCCGATCGCCAACTTCCTGCTGGCGATCGCCATTTTCGCCGGGCTTTACACCGTGGTCGGACAGGTCATCATCCAGCCGGTGATCAAGGTCGTGGTGGAGCACAGCGCCGCGGAAGAAGCAGGCTTTAAGCCCGGCGACAGGGTCGTCTCGATCGATGGCAAGGCGATCGAGAGCTTCGAGGACATGAAGCGCATCGTGAGTCTCAGCAG
>Ga0255338_1003806_pt1 | contig 17161 bp, 15 predicted proteins | sample MeOH1_35cm_T4_19_FD_203715 | JGI IMG/M metagenome (GOLD analysis project Ga0255338, IMG submission 203715) | Sandy soil microbial communities from University of British Columbia, Vancouver, Canada - MeOH1_35cm_T4_195 | ecosystem: Engineered > Artificial ecosystem > Sand microcosm > Unclassified ...
CAAGGACGAGCACCTGCAATACCTGGAAACCGATCCGGGCAAGTGCATCGCCAAGGCCTACGACATGGTGCTCAACGGCTGGGAAATGGGCGGCGGCTCGGTGCGGATCTACCGCGAGGACGTGCAGAGCAAGGTGTTCCGCGCGCTCAAGATCGGCGAGGAAGAAGCCCGCGCCAAGTTCGGCTACCTGCTCGACGCGCTGCAGTACGGCGCGCCCCCGCACGGCGGCCTGGCCTTCGGCCTGGACCGCATCGTCACGATGATGGCCGGCGCCGACTCGATCCGCGACGTGATCGCCTTCCCCAAGACCCAGCGCGCCCAGGACCTGCTGACCCAGGCCCCGAGCACGGTCGACGAGAAGCAACTGCGCGAGCTGCACATCCGCCTGCGCTCGGCCGAGCCGAAGACCGCCTGAGTGCCGGGCGGCCTGCGGGCCGCCCGCCGCATGCTGCTCAGGAAGCCCTGCGTGGCGCCGACCCCGGTTGGCGCGCGCAGGGCTTTTTTTCGCCCGCGCAGGGCCGGGGCCCGCGCGTTGCGTGCCCTGCCGCACGCGCGCGGCGCGCGGCGGCGGCCCGCCGGGCCGCGCCACAGGCGGCTTTGCGGCATTTCGGCGTGCGCGTAGGCAGAAACCCGCGGTCGCCTCGATTTGTCCATCCAGTGGACAACCTGCATTGAGGGTGCCCGCACCCGTCCCGATAATGGCTCCATCCCGCGCCGGCCCCCCTGGCCAGAAGCGTGGCGGACAGACCAGAAAGGAGACAGAGGTGCATTTCCGCAAGCTATCCAATTCCCTCGGCGCAGAAGTCGTCGGCTTCAGGATCACCGCCGACTGCGCGCCGGACGATCTCGCCGGGATCCGGCAGGCATTCGCGCAGTACCAGGTGCTGCTGTTCCGCGACCAGGACATCTCGTTCGACACGCACATCGCGTTCAGCCGGAAGTTCGGGCCGCTCGAGCAGCACGACGCGATCCCCGAGTACCGCCACCCGGACCATCCCGAGCTGATCGTCGTCACCAACGAAGGCAAGGAGCGCTCCAAGGTGTTCGGCCAGCAGTGGCATTCGGACCACTCGATGACGCTGCGCCCGAGCATGGCCTCGCTGCTGCACGCGCACGTGATTCCCGAGGTGGGCGGCGACACCATGTTCGCCAACATGTACGAGGCCTACGACACGCTCTCGGACGGCATGAAGCGCCTGCTCGCGCCGATGCGCGCGGTGCACACCGTGATCGCCGCGAAGCACCTGCGCGGGCTCGACGAGAAGACGCTGGCCGCCAAGGCCAGGAACAACCCGCCGGTGGTCCACCCGGTGGTGCGCATCCATCCGGTGACGGGGCGCCCCGCGCTCTACGTCAACGAAATGCTGACCAGCCATTTCGAAGGCATGACGGTGGCCGAGAGCCAGCCGCTGCTGCAGTACCTGTTCGCGCACTCCACGCGGTCCGAGTCCGTCTACCGCCACCAGTGGCGCAAGCACGACGTGCTGATGTGGGACAACCGCTGCACCATGCACCTGGCGCTGATGGACTATGACCACCAGCAGCTGCGCCGCCTGTTCCGCACCACGCTCGAAGGCGATTGCGCGGGCGAGTATCTTGATGCCGCCGCCACCGCCACCGCCTGAACGGGAGACCACCATGCTATTCAGGGAAAACAGGATCAGGGCGGCGCTGGCCGCGGGCAGCGCGCCGATCGGCGCGTTCGTGCAGATGGCCTGCCCGGAGATCGTCGAGGTGGCGGGCAACGCCGGCTACGACTACGTGTGGATCGATGGCGAGCACGGCTCGTTCGGGCTCGAGACCACGGTGCAGATGATCCGCGCGGCCGAGGCCACTGGCATGACGCCGATGGTGCGCGTGCCCAGCCACGACCCGGCCGGCATCGCCAAGGCGCTCGACGCCGGCGCGATGGGCGTGATCGTGCCGCAGGTGGCCACGCGCGCGCAGGCCGAGGCCGTGGTGGCGGCCGCGCGCTACCGCAACGCCGAGTGGCCGCAGGGCCGGCGCGGCGCCTGCCCGCTGATCCGCGCCACCGGCCACCAGACGCTGGACTGGAAGGGCTACGCCAAGTGGGCCAACGACAACGTCATGGTGTGGCTGCTGGTGGAGACCGTGGAAGGGCTGGACAACCTCGGCGAGATCCTCCAGGTGCCCGGCATCGACGCCATCGTGCTGGGCGCGTTCGACCTCGCGGTGTCGATGGGCCATGACGGCGACCGCCACCACCCGGCCGTGGCCGCGCGGCTCGACGGCATGATCGGCATGGTGCGCGAGCACGGCGTGGAAGTGGTGGCGCTGCTGTTCGACGCCGACATCGCGGACATGAAGGCGGCCCGGCGCCACTACGCGGACAGCGGCTGCCGCATCCTCATCGCGGGCAGCGACCGGCGCACCATTTCCAATGCTTTCGGCGCCATCCACGACGCCATCCGAGACGCTGCGCAGGACACTGGCGACGTTGCCGCGCGGGATGCCATCCGCGCTGCCGTCCCGGCCTGACGCCGGCGCAAACGGGAGACAACCATCATGCATTCCATTCCCTCCATCGCGGGGCGCGTGCTCATTGCCGCGGCCCTGGCCTGCGGCGTGGCGCGCGCGCAGCCGCAGCAGCCCTATCCGTCCAAGCCGGTGCGCGTGGTGGCGCCGGCGCCGGCCGGCGGCGGCACCGACTTCCTGGCGCGCCTGATCGGCGTGAAGATCGGCGAGAAATCCGGCCAGCCGTTCGTGGTCGACAACGTCACCGGCGCCAACGGCAACATCGGCGCCGCGCAGGTCGCGCGCGCCACGCCGGACGGCTACACCCTGCTGATGTCCTACGTCGGCACGCAGTCGATCAACCCGAGCCTGTACAAGTCGATGCCCTACGACCCGTCGACCGACCTCGAGCCGATCGCCAAGGTGGCGTCGTATCCGTTCGTGATCGCGGTCAACGTCAGCGTGCCGGTGAATTCGCTCAAGGAGCTGATCGAGTACTCGCGCGCCAATCCGACCAAGCTGAGCTTCGGCACGGCCGGCGTCGGCAGCGGCGGGCATCTCGTGGGCGAGATGTTCAACCGGCGCCACGGCACGCATATCGCGCACGTGCCGTACCGCGGCAGCGCGCCGGTCATCACCGACCTGATGGCCGGGCAACTGCAGGTCATCTTCGACACGCTGAACACCGCCGGGCCGTACATCCGCGCCGGCAAGATCAAGGCGCTTGCCGTGACCAGCGAGACCCGCGTGCCGTCCTTTCCGGAGATTCCCACGGTGGCGGAGCAGGGCTTTCCCGACATGGTGATCAGCGGCTGGTACGGGCTGTTCGCGCCGCGCGCCACGCCCGCGCCAATCGTGGCCACGATCCGCAAGCAGGTCGGCGAGGTGCTGGCCAGCGCCGACTACCGCGACAAGGTCGCGGCGGCCGGCTACGTGCCGGCGCCGCCGCAGGCCGGCGGCCAGTTCCGCGACTTCGTCAACGCCGAGACCCGGCGCTGGGCGGTGCTGGTCAAGGACAGCGGCGCCAGCATGGAGTGAGCGCGGCGCGGCGTCAGTGGCCCGCGGCCTTGATCTCGGCCTGCATGATCGCGACCGCTTCGCGCTGGCGCGGGATCGACATCCGGTCCAGCGGCGCGGTCACGCTCATGGCGGCCTGCCCGAGGCCGCCCGAGGCCTTCATCGGCACGCCCACGGCCAGGATGCCCTTGAGCGAGTAGTTGCCGACCACGGCGTAGCCGCGCTCGCGGCAGTTCTCGACCAGGCGGCGCACGGTGGAGACATGGAGGTTGCCGTAGTTCAGGTAGGCCTCGGTGTTGGCCTTGAGCAGCGCCGTCACCTGGCGCGCGCCCATCGTGGAAAGCAGGGCCACGCCGGCCGCGCCGACGCCCAGCGGCTGGCGTCCGCCGACCGGCAGCGACAGGATCTGGATCGGGTAGGTGCCGATCTCGCGATGCAGGCAGAGCAGGTCGTTGTCCTTCTGGCGCACCAGGAACACGGCGTTGCCGGTGCGCTGCGCGATGCGGCGCATCACCGGCTCCATCTGGCGCACGAACGCGCCCCAGCGGTCGTCGGGATTGTCGACGGCGGCCGCCAGCGTGAACGACTTGCCGTCCGCCTCGCGCGCCACGAAGCCTTCGGCCTCGAGGATCTCGAGCAGGCGGTACACGGTGGGGCGCGGGATGCCGGTGAGCGCGGCGAGCTCGGCCGCGCGCAGCGCCGCGGCGTCGCGCAGCGCGCCGAGGATGCGCAGGCCGCGGCGCAGGGCGCCGGGTTCCATCGGCTCGGTGGGGGGCGTGTCTGGGGGCATGTCCGGGGACGTATTCGGGGGCGTGTCCATAGGATGGACATATTAGTGGGCAACGGCGGCGCTGGCAAAGCGCGCCGCTGCCGGTAGCAGCGCCGGCCCCGCCGCGGGGCCACGGCGATTTCCCTTCGTGAATTTCTGAACAAGGAGCAGGCAATGACCAACCCAAGCGCAGGCGCCCGGCTGCGGGCACTGATCCAGCGCGGCAGCATCGCCGTCGCGCCCGGCTGTTACGACGGCCTCACCGCGCGCCTGGTCGAGCAGGCCGGGTTCGAGGCGGCCTACATGTCCGGCCTGTGCGTGGCCGCCACGCTGGGCGAGCCGGACGTCGGCGCGATCAGCGTGGACGCGATGGTCGAGCGGGCCCGGATCATCGCGCAGTCCACCTCGCTGCCGCTGATCGTCGACGCCGACAGCGGCTACGGCGGCGCCTACAACGTGTTCCGCGCCACGCGCGCGTTCGAGGCGGCCGGCGCGGCGGCGCTCCATCTCGAAGACCAGCCGTTCCCGAAGAAATGCGCGGCGATGCCGGGCAAGACGCTGGTCGGCGCCGCCGAGATGGTGGCGCGCATCCGCGTGGCGCTGGAAGCGCGCACCGACCCCGATTTCATGATCATCGCGCGCACCGATGCGTTCGCGGTCGAAGGCCTCGACGCGGCCATCGCGCGCGCGCAGGTCTACGAGCAGGCCGGCGCCGACGCCACCATCGTCATGTCGGTGGCCGCCGAGGCCGACATGGCGCGCATCACCGCGAGCCTGAAGAAGCCGACCATCGTCATGATGGTGGAGAACCTGCGCCCGCTGGTGCCGGCCGCGCGGCTGCAGGCGATCGGCTATCCGCTGGTGGTCTATCCGGTGTCGCTGCTGCAGGGGCAGGTGCACGCGCAGGCCCGCATGCTGGCCGCGCTGCGCGAGGACGGCAGCACCGCCGCGAGCGCGGCTGCGGCGGTCACGCTGGGCGACATCGCCGGCCATCTCGACCTGCCGCGCGCCAGCCGCGTGGATGCGGACTACGCGCGGTACGTGGCGCAGGCCCGCGACGGAGTCGCCGCGCAATGAGCCGCCCGTCGCTGACCGTGGCCGAGAAGATCCTGGCGCGCGCCGCCGGCCTCGGCGCCGTGCGCGCCGGCGACGTGGTGTGGGCGGTGCCCGACCTGATCGTCGCCCACGACCTCAACTACCACCGCCACCGCAAGATGCTGGACGGGCTCGGCTACGCGAACCTGGCCGCGCCCGGGAAGGTCTTCGTCACCATCGACCACACCACCAACTCGGCCGCGCCCGGGCACCTGGAAGCGCACGCCTTCATGCGCGGCGATGCGCGCGCGCAGGGCGTGGGCTGGTTCCTCGACACCGGCCGGCACGGCATCAGCCACAACGCGCCGCTGGACTTCGGCATCGTCAGGCCCGGCATGCTGGTGGTGGCCGCCGACACGCGCGCGCCGGCGCTCGGCTGCGCCGGCGCGCTCGGCGTGGCGCTGGGGCTGAGCGTCACGCTGGCGCTGGCCACCGGCAAGGTGTGGCTGCGCGTGCCCGAGACCATCCGCGTGCGCCTGTCGGGGCCGGTGCGCGCCGGCGTGATGAGCCGCGACGTGGGCCAGTGGGTGGCGGCGGCCATCGGCGCGGAGCGCGGCGACTACCGCTGCATCGAGTTCCACGGCAGCTACGTCGACGCGCTCGGCGAGGACGAGCGCCACACGCTGTGCAACGCGATGGTGGACATCGGCGTCAAGGCCGCAGTGTGCCCGGCCACCGACGCGCACGGCGTGCGCTGGGCCAGCGATCCCGGCGCGCGCTTCGCCGAGGACATCGCCTTCGACGTCTCCGGGCTGGACCTGCAGGTGTGCCTGCCGCCCGACCCGCAGCACACCGTGCCGCTGGCGCGGGCGGCCGGCGTGCCGATCACCTCGGCCTTCATCGGCTCGTGCATCGGCGGCAAGATGGAAGACCTGCGCGCGGCGGCGGCGGTGCTGGCCGGGCGGCGCGTGCATGCGGGCGTGCGGCTGACCGTGATCGCCGCGACCCAGGCGATCTACCAGCAGGCCATGCGCGAGGGGCTGCTGGCCATTCTCTCGGCGGCCGGCGCGGAGATCTCCGCCGGCATCTGCGGGCCGTGCTACGGCACCTACGCGCCGCTCGGCGACAACGACGTTTCCATCTGCACCGCCACGCGCAACGACCACGGCCGGCTCGGCAGCGAGCGCGCGCCGGTGTACCTCGCCAACGCCGCGGTGGTGGCGGCATCCGCCGTGATGGGCCGCATCGCGGCGCCGGCCGAACTGACCCGGGAGGCAGCATGACCACGACATCCGGCGGCGCGCTGGTGCAGCGCGGCCGCGTATGGCGCTTCGGCGACGACGTGCTCAACGACGGCCAGATCATGGACATCGAGATGACCCGCCAGGTGGTGTACGACCCGGCGCGGCTGGCGCCGCTGGCCATGTGCGGGCTCGACAAGGACTTCGCCGGGCTGGCGCGGCATGGCGATTTCGTGGTGGCCGGGCGCAACTTCGGCAAGGGGCCGATGCACATCCAGGGGCCGCTCGCGCTGGGCGCGCTCGGCGTCTCGGTGCTGGCCGAGTCGATGGCGCGCTCGTTCTTCCGGCTGGCCGTGTCGGTGGGCCTGAAGACGCTGCCGTTCGCCGCCGGCATCACGGCCTTCGCCGGGCAGGGCGACGACATCGAGGTCGATTTCATCAGCGGCGAAGTGCTCAACCACACACGCGGCACGCGCGGCGGCTTCGGCGCCATGTCGCCGGCGCTGGTGGAGATCGTGCGCGCCGGCGGCGAGCAGGCCTGGCTGAAGGCGCAGGCGGGCGCCTGAACGCGCGGGCCGGCGGCGTTCCGGGGGGCGGCGTAGCGCCGCCGCCACCCCGGCTGGTTTCCAATTGTTACATCGCGGAACGAAGGGCCCCGGCCCCCGGTCTTCTTCCTTTAGGCGCGAAGCCGCAAGCCCGTTTCGAAGGCACGCCGGCCGCGCGGGAGGAATCTGCCGTGTCCCTGGATATAGAACTGATCCGCCAGTTTTTGCTGGCCCATGCCGAAACCATCCTGACCTGGCTGGTGGCCGGGCTGGCGATGATGTTGCTGGCGCGTTTCGAGCTGCGGCGCGCGGTGCGCCGCTCGGCCATCGCCATGTCCGAGTCGGTGGCCACCACGGTGGCGGCCTGCGTGCCGGAGATCGCGCATGCCGCGCAGAGCGGCGGCGCGGGCGCGGCACCCCAGCCCGAGCCGGTGGAACTGCAGCGCGCCGAGGCGCTGCGCCGGGTCGCGCTCGATACCGTTGGCACCGTGATGGCGCGCGGGCGCTGGCTGGAAGACCTGGGCAACCTGCGCGTGGCCGACGACGCGCTGCTGCCGGGCGGCCGGGCCGGCGGCGCCGATCCGCTGCTGGTGGTGGCGCCGCAGCCGGTGGTGCAGGCCTACCTGGCGGCGCAGCGCAGTTTCGAGGAGCATGCCGCGCAACTGCGCGACGAGCGCCGCGAGGCCATGCGGCTGGCCGACGCGCTGCAGGCGCTGGCCGACGAGGCCGCCCACGTCGAGCAGGAAACCACCAGCATCGTGATGCGCTTCGAGCAGGCCAACGCGCAGGCCGGGCAGGGCGTGGAGCCCGGCGACTACCACCGCTTCCTGATCCAGAAGTACAACGCGCTGGGCGTGCGCGAGAAGGAGATCGGGCAGGAACGCACGCAGCTGCAGGCGCAGGCGCGGCAGGCCGCCGACCGCCTCGCCGCGCATGCCAACGCGGCCTCGCGCGACTACACGCAGGCGCTCACGCCGCTGATGCAGCAGCTGCGCGCGGCGTGGGGCCACGGCGACTCGCCGGGCGTGTTCGAGACCTGGCTGCGCGAGGCGCCGGCCCAACCATCCGCCGAGCTGCCCGCCGAGCCGCCGTCCCAGTCCAGCGTGCACGCCGCCTGAGTACCGGGCGGGACCGCGCCGAAGCCTTCCGTGAACCACGGCGCCACCGTGTTTTCCCGTGGCGGCCGCGTCCATCTGCGGTAAGCTTGGGGTCGTTGCCCGCCCCCATCCCATGCCCTACAAGATTCCTCAATCCGTGCTGGTCGTGATCCATACGCCGGACCTGCAAGTGCTGTTGCTGGAGCGCGCCGACCGGCCCGGTTACTGGCAGTCCGTCACCGGCAGCCTGGATGCGCCCGACGAGCCGCTGGCCACGACCGCCGCGCGCGAGGTGGCCGAGGAAACCGGCCTCGTCGCCGCCGAGCACCGGCTCGAAGACTGGCAGCACACCCTCGACTACGAAATCTACCCGCAGTGGCGCCACCGCTACGCCCCCGGCGTGACGCGCAACACCGAGCACTGGTTCGGCCTGCGCGTGGCGCGCCCGGTGCCGGTGACGCTGGCGCCGCGCGAACACCTGCAATGGCAGTGGCTGCCGTGGCGCGAAGCCGCCGCGCGCTGCTTTTCGAGCAGCAACGCGCAAGCCGTGCTGCAACTGGACTGGCGCGTGCAGGGCCTGCGCGCGCCGCGTGGAGCCGATTCATGAGATTGCGTGTGGTCACCTACAACATCCACAAGGGCGTGACCGGCATCGCGCGCAAGCCGCGCATCCAGAACGTGCGCACCGGCCTGCATACGGTCGATGCCGACATCGTGTTCCTGCAGGAAGTGCAGGACCGCAACGACCGCCTGGTGGCCGCCGAGCTGTTCGACGCCGACCATACCCAGCTCAACTACCTCGCCACCGACGCCTATCCGCACTCGGTGTACGGGCGCAACGCGGTGTACGACCACGGCCACCACGGCAACGCGATCCTGTCGCGCCACCCGATCCTGATGTCGGAGAACCTCGACATCTCCGACCACCGCTTCGAGCAGCGCGGCCTGCTGCACGCGGTGGCGGACATGAACGGCACCGAGGCGCACCTGATCTGCGTGCACTTCGGCCTGTTCGCGCGCAGCCGCGCGCGCCAGGCCGAGGCGCTGGTCAAGCGCGTGCGCGACGTGGTGCCGGCCGAGGCGCCGCTGGTCATCGCCGGCGACTTCAACGACTGGAACCACCGGCTGGACAACCTGATCTGCTCCACGCTGGGCGCCACCGAGGTGTCCCACGCCGGCGGCGCGCGCCTGCACACGTTCCCGAGCCACATGCCGTGGTGGCAGCTCGACCGCATCTATGTGCGCGGCTTCGAGATCGAGCGCGCCAGCGCGCTGACCGGGCGCGACTGGGCGCAGCGCTCCGACCACGTGCCGCTGATGGCGGAGCTGGCCCGCATCGCGGTGCCGGAGCGGCCGCTCGCGCGCACCGACGGCGGCGGCGCCTGACGGCGCGCCAGGCCGCCGTTCGTTTTTTCCCGAGAAGCGCGTTGCCCTGCCGTGGTGCCGCAGGCGGTTCAGGCCGCGGCGGCCAGGCTTATTGCGCCTGGCGAGTCCCGCAGGCCGGGCTGGCCTGCGCGAGCACCAGCGCGGCGATGGCGTCCAGGTCGGCCAGGTCCAGCACCGGCAGCGCGGTGGCCGCCGCCACTGTCCGCGGGTCGTCGGTGGCCACGGCCACCACGCCGGGCAGGCCGGCCCACAGCGGCGGGCGGCCCAGCGCGGGGCGGTAGACCTCCAGCTTGGGGAAGCTGCTGCGCTTGTAGCCTTCCACCAGCACCAGGTCGGTGGCGGCGGGCAGCACGGCGAGCGCGTCGGCCAGTTCGGGCGAGGGTTCGGTTTCCGGGTAGTGGCGCATCAGCGTCAGGTGGCGCGCCCCGACCAGCACCACGTTGGCGCAGCCGGCCTCGCGCATGCGCCAGGAATCCTTGCCGGGCGTGTCGGGGTCGAAGCCGTGGTGGGTATGCTTGACGCCGGCCACGCGCAGGCCGGCGGCAACGAAATGCGGGATCAGCCGGTCCAGCAGCGTGGTCTTGCCGCTGCCGGACGAGCCGGAAATGCCGAAAACCTTCACGATATGGGGGCGCGTGGCGGGATAAAGCGCCGAAGATAGCAGAGAACGGCGCGCGCGGCGCGGCGCGTGCGCGGCGCGGAACATGCGCATGACACCGGCGTGCCTGATAATGTGCCCCATGCCGCCGCTTTCGCCCCCGCATCCGCACGCCTGCCCGGTGCCGCCGTCCCGCGCCGGCATCGCCGCGCTGCGCGACGACGCCGACGCGGGCGCGCCGCCGCAGGCGCCGCGCCGGGCCGGCCCGCTGCGCTCCGAGTGGCGCCGCGGCAAGCCGCTCGGCGGCAATGCCGTGCGGCTGCTGCGCGGCGGCGCCGAGTTCTTCCCGGCGCTGATCGCCGCCATCGACCGCGCGGTGTTCTCGGTCTCGCTGGAAACCTATATCTACGCCGACGACGAGGTCGGCGCGGCCGTGACCGGCGCGCTGGTGCGCGCGGCCGCGCGCGGCGTGACCGTGCGGCTGGTGGTGGACGGCTTCGGCGCCGGCGACATGCCGGCCGCGCTGGCCGCGCGCCTGCGCGACGGCGGCGTGGCGCTCAAGGTGTTCCGCCCGCTGCGCGGCTTTCGCCTGGCGCGGCGCAACCTGCGCCGGCTGCACCGCAAGCTCGCCGTGATCGACCAGCAGGTCGGTTTCGTCGGCGGCATCAACATCATCGACGACCACAACCACGGCCCGTTCGAGAGCGCCGGCCTGGGCCCGCGCTACGACTTCGCCGTGGAGGTGCGCGGCCCGCTGGTCGGCCAGATCGCGCTGAGCGCGGAGCGCCTGTGGTGGCAGCTCACGCTGCGCGGCGAGATGCGCAGCGTCGGCCTGGCCGGGGTGGCGGCCGAATTCCCGCTCATCACCGACCTGCCGCTGCCGCGCCAGGACGCGGCCGGCGGCATGCGCGCCGCGCTGCTGCTGCGCGACAACCTGCGCAACCGCCGCGCCATCGAGCGCCAGTACCTGCAGGCGCTGGGCAGCGCGCGGCGCGAGGTCATCATCGCCAATGCGTATTTCCTGCCCGGCTACAAGATGCGCCGCGCGCTGCTGGCCTGCCGCGAGCGCGGCGTGCGGGTGCGCCTGCTGCTGCAGGGCATGGTCGAGTACCGGCTCCAGCACTACGCCACGCATGCGCTCTACGCCACCCTGCTGGCCGCCGGCGTGGAGATCCACGAATATGCCGACAGCTTCCTGCACGCCAAGGTGGCGGTGGTGGACGATGCCTGGGCCACGGTCGGCTCCAGTAATATGGATCCCTTCAGCCTGCTGCTCGCGCGCGAGGCCAACGTCGCGGTCTACGACGCCGGTTTCTGCGCCGGCCTGCGCCAGGAGCTGGAGCGCGCCATCGCCACGCGCAGCAGCGAGGTCAAGGCCGCCACCCACGCGCGCCGCTCCGCGCTGCGCCGCCTGGGTAGCTGGGCCGCGTACATGGTGCTGCGCATCGGCGTGGTGGTGGCGGGGGTGACGGGGCGCTACTGACGCGGCCGGCCAGCCGCCTGCTGCTCTGCGGTGGCGGCGGCGCAGCGAAGCGCGGGCGCGGCGCCGCGTCGCCATGCCCCGGCTTGTTGCGCCGCACCGAACCCGGCCGCTGCGTTTAGAAACGCCGGTCTAATTAAATGCTTGCCGCCGCGGGGCGCCATCACAATAATCTGAACGACCGTTCTTTTTTGCCTTAGACTGCGTGCATTCGCGTCTGCCGGGCAGCGTCTTCAGGGCCGCCGGGCAGCGTAAATCAGCATTACGTCAGGGTCATTGCGCGGCCGCGAACAGGAATCGCGCCGCCAAGAACGGAGAAAAATCATGCGACACCAGTCTGCCCGTCTCGAATCCGCCGCTTCCGCGTCCCCCGCGCCCATGCGCAAGGGGGAAATGACGCGCGTGGCGATTCTGGATGCCGCGCTGGAACTGTCGTCCCGCGACGGGCTCGAGGGTTTGACCATCGGGCTGCTCGCGGAACGCATGCAGATGAGCAAGAGCGGCGTGTTCGCGCATTTCGGTTCGCGCGAGGACCTGCAGGTGGAAGTGGTGCGCGAGTATCACCGGCGTTTCGAGCAGGAGGTGTTCTACCCCTCGCTGCACGAGCCGCGCGGGCTGCCCCGGCTGCAATCCATGGTGCGGCGCTGGATGGAAAAACGCATCCAGGAAGTGACCACGGGCTGCATCTACATCAGCGGGGCGGTGGAATACGACGACCGCGCGGAAAGCCCGGTGCGTGACGAGCTGGTCAAGAGCGTCACCATCTGGCGCGCCGCGCTCACGCGCGCCATCGACCAGGCCAAGGAAGAGGGGCACCTGCGCGCGGACTGCGATCCGCGCCTGATGCTGTTCGAGATGTACAGCCTTGAGCTAGGCTTGCATCATGACGCCCGCTTCCTGCGCCTGCCCGCCAGCGCCGAGCTTGCGATGGTCGCGCTCAACAAGTTGATCCAGTCTTACCGAACCTGACGCCGCGTGGCGTTCCGTGCCGGGATCGTGCACGGGCGGCGTGGCGGCTTTACAGATACCTCCAAGGAGTCTTTGATGGGCCAGTACACCGCACCGTTGCGCGACATGCAGTTCGTGCTCCATGAATTGCTCGGCGTGGAAGCCGAACTCAAGGCGCTGCCGAAGCACGCCGACGTCGACGCGGAAACCATCAACCAGGTGCTCGAGGAGGCCGGCAAGTTCTGCTCCGAGGTGGTGTTCCCGCTCAACCAGAGCGGCGACCGCGAAGGCTGCACCTATGTCGGCGACGGCGTGGTGACGGCGCCCAAGGGCTTCAGGGAAGCCTACCGCCAGTACGTGGAAGCCGGCTGGCCGGCGCTGGGCTGCGACCCCGAATACGGCGGCCAGGGCCTGCCCATCCTGGTCAACAACGCGCTGTTCGAGATGCTGAACTCGGCCAGCCAGGCGTGGACCATGTACCCCGGCCTGTCGCACGGCGCCTACGAGGCGCTGCACGCGCACGGCACGCCCGAGCTGCAGCAGACCTACCTGCCCAAGCTGGTGTCCGGCGAGTGGACCGGCACCATGTGCCTGACCGAGCCGCACTGCGGCACCGACCTCGGCATCCTGCGCAGCAAGGCCGAGCCGCAGGCCGACGGCGCATACCGCATCACCGGCACCAAGATCTTCATCTCGGCCGGCGAGCACGACCTCTCCGACAACATCATCCACCTGGTGCTGGCGCGCCTGCCGGACGCGCCGCAGGGCACCAAGGGCATCTCGCTGTTCGTGGTGCCCAAGTTCATCCCCGACGCGGCCGGCAACCCCGGCGAGCGCAACGGCATCAAGTGCGGCTCGATCGAGCACAAGATGGGCATCCACGGCAACGCCACCTGCGTGATGAACCTGGACGGCGCGCGCGGCTGGATGGTGGGCGAGCCCAACAAGGGCCTCAACGCCATGTTCGTGATGATGAACGCGGCGCGCCTGGGCGTGGGCATGCAGGGCCTGGGCCTGACCGAGGTGGCGTACCAGAACTCGCTGGCCTACGCCAAGGACCGCCTGCAGATGCGCGCGCTGACCGGCCCCAAGGCGCCGGACAAGCCGGCCGATCCGATCATCGTGCACCCGGACGTGCGCCGCATGCTGCTGACGCAGAAGGCCTACGCCGAAGGCGGCCGCGCGTTCAGCTACTGGACCGCGCTGCAGATCGACCGCGAGCTGTCGCACCCGGACGAAGCCGTGCGCAAGGAGGCCGGCGACCTGGTGGCGCTGCTCACGCCGGTGATCAAGGCGTTCCTGACCGACAACGCCTTCACCGCCACCAACGAAGGCATGCAGGTGTTCGGCGGCCACGGCTACATCGCCGAGTGGGGCATGGAGCAGTACGTGCGCGACGCCCGCATCAACATGATCTACGAAGGCACCAACACCATCCAGGCGCTGGACCTGCTGGGCCGCAAGATCCTCGGCGACATGGGCGCCAAGCTCAAGGCCTTCGGCAAGATCGTGCAGGCGTTCGTCGAGCAGGAGGGCACCAGTGAAGCCATGCAGGAGTTCGTCAACCCGCTGGCCGACCTGGGCGACAAGGTGCAGAAGCTGACCATGGAAATCGGCATGAAGGCGATGGCCAACCCCGACGAGGTCGGCGCCGCCGCGGTGCCTTACCTGCGCGTGGTGGGCCACCTGGTGTTCTCGTACTTCTGGGCGCGCATGGCCCGCATCGCGCTGGACAAGGAAGCCGGCGGCGACAAGTTCTACGCCAGCAAGCTGGCCACGGCCCGCTTCTACTTCGCCCGGCTGCTGCCGGAGACCGCCGCCGAGATCCGCAAGGCGCGCGCCGGCTCGGCCAGCCTGATGGCGCTGGACGCGGATCTGTTCTGATCTTCGCGGTTGCCGTTGCGCGTGCGCTTCCGGCGATGCGGCAGGTTGGCTCCCCTCTCCCATGCAATGGGAGAGGGGCCGGGGGAGAGGGCCGGCGGTTCGACAGGCGACGTCGCCTGAACGAGCGCCCGCCCTCTCCCCCAACCCCTCTCCCGCAAGCGGGAGAGGGGAGCCAGCCGCCAGCATGACCGGACGCACGCGGGCAACCCCCTCTCTTCTCAACGCTCACTTCTCCTAGGAGCGCGCATGTCCAATTTCATCGTCAAGAAGGTCGCCGTGCTGGGTGCCGGCGTCATGGGGGCGCAGATCGCGGCGCATCTCGTCAACGCCCGCGTGCCGGTGGTGCTGTTCGACCTGCCTGCGAAGGAAGGCCCGAAGAACGGCATTTCGCTCAAGGCCGTCGAGAACCTCAGGAAGCTGTCGCCGGCACCGCTCGGCATCAAGGAAGACGCCGCGCTGATCCGGGTCGCCAACTACGAGGACGACATCGGCCTGCTCAAGGAATGCGACCTCGTGATCGAGGCGATCGCCGAGCGCATGGACTGGAAGCACGACCTGTACAAGAAGGTCGCGCCGCATCTCGCGCCGCACGCGATCTTCGCCACCAATACCTCGGGCCTGTCGATCACCGCGCTGTCGGACGGCTTCGACGCGGACCTCAAGTCGCGCTTCTGCGGCGTGCACTTCTTCAACCCGCCGCGCTACATGCATCTGGTCGAGCTGATCCCGACCGCCGCCACGCAGCCGGCCATCCTGGACCGCCTGGAAACGTTCCTCACTTCCACGCTCGGCAAGGGCGTGGTGCGCGCCAGGGACACGCCCAATTTCATCGCCAACCGCGTCGGCATCTTCTCGATCCTGGCGGTGTTCGCCGAGGCCGAGAAGTACGGCATCCCGTTCGACGTGGTGGACGACCTGACCGGCGCCAAGCTGGGCCGCGCCAAGTCCGCCACCTTCCGCACCGCCGACGTGGTGGGCCTGGACACGATGGCCCACGTCATCAAGACCATGCAGGACACGCTGCGGGACGACCCGTTCGCGCCGGTCTACAAGACGCCGGCCGTGCTCAAGGGGCTGGTGGACGCGGGCGCGCTGGGGCAGAAGACCGGCGCCGGCTTCTACAAGAAGGAAGGCAAGGCCATCAAGGTGCTGGACCCGAAGACCGGCCAGTACGTCGACGCCGGCAAGAAGGCCGACGAGATCGTGGTGCGCATGCTGAAGAAGGAGCCGGCCGAGCGCATCAAGCTGCTGCGCGAGTCCGCCAACCCGCAGGCGCAGTTCCTGTGGGCGGTGTTCCGCGACGTGTTCCACTACATCGCCGTGTATCTCGAGCAGATCGCCGGCTCGGCCGCCGACATCGACCTGGCGATCCGCTGGGGCTTCGGCTGGAATTCCGGTCCGTTCGAGGACTGGCAGTCGGCAGGATGGAAGCAGGTGGCCGACTGGGTGAAGGAAGACGTGGATGCGGGCAAGGCGCTGGCGAAGGTCGCGCTGCCGGCATGGGTGTTCTCCGGCCCCGTGGCCGAGGCCCAGGGCGTGCATGGCGCGCAGGGCTCGTGGTCGCCCGCGGCCAATGCCTTCGTCAAGCGAGCCGAGCTGCCTGTCTATCAGCGCCAGGTGTTCCGCGCCGCCCTGAAGGGCACGGCCGCGGCCGATCCGCGCAAGGCCGGCCGCACCGTGGAGGAGAACGACGCGGTGCGCATCTGGGTGAGCGAAGGCCAGGACGACGTGCTGGTGGTCTCGTTCAAGAGCAAGATGAACACCATCGGGCCGGACGTGATCGCCGGCCTCACGCGCGCGGTCGACCTCGCCGAGGCCGGGTACAAGGGCCTGGTGGTGTGGCAGCCGACCTCGCTGCAACTGGGCGCGCCGGGCGGCCCGTTCTCCGCGGGCGCCAACCTGGAAGCCGCGATGCCGGCCTTCATGATGGGCGGCGCCAAGGGCATCGAGCCCTTCGTCAAGACGTTCCAGGACGGCATGATGCGCGTGAAGTACAGCGCCGTGCCGGTGGTGGCGGCGGCGTCCGGCATCGCGCTGGGCGGCGGCTGCGAGCTGATGCTGCATTCGGCGGCGCGCGTGGCCGCGCTGGAGACCTACGTCGGCCTGGTGGAGGTGGGCGTCGGGCTGGTGCCGTCCGGCGGCGGGCTGAAGGAGGCGGTGCTGGCCGCGGCGCGCGCGGCGCAGGCCGCCGGCAGCACCAACTACCTGCAGTTCGTCACCGGCCGCTTCCAGAGCGCGGCCACGGCCAAGGTCTCGGCCTCGGCGCTGGAGGCGCGCGCGATGGGCTACCTGCAGCCGTCGGACGCCATCGTCTTCAACGTGCACGAGCTGCTGCACGTGGCGCAGAACACCGTGCGCGCGCTGGCCGATGCCGGCTACCGCGCGCCGCTGCCGGCGCTGGTGCCGGTGGCGGGCCGCTCGGGCATCGCCACCATCAAGGCGCAGCTGGCCAACATGCGCGACGGCGGCTTCATCTCCGCGCACGACTTCCTGATCGCCAGCCGCATCGCCGAGGTGGTGTGCGGCGGCGACGTGGAGGCCGGCTCGCTGGTCAGCGAGGAATGGCTGCTGGCGCTGGAGCGCCGCGCCTTTGTCGATCTGCTCGGCACGGGCAAGACCCAGGAACGCATCATGGGCATGCTGCAGACCGGCAAGCCGGTGCGCAACTAAGGCAAGCGAGGAACCG
>Ga0255338_1003807_pt1 | contig 17154 bp, 14 predicted proteins | sample MeOH1_35cm_T4_19_FD_203715 | JGI IMG/M metagenome (GOLD analysis project Ga0255338, IMG submission 203715) | Sandy soil microbial communities from University of British Columbia, Vancouver, Canada - MeOH1_35cm_T4_195 | ecosystem: Engineered > Artificial ecosystem > Sand microcosm > Unclassified ...
CGGCCTGCAGGACACTTTCCTGTGGGTGCTCGACGCGCAGGACACCGTGCAGCGCGTCCGCGAATGCTGGGGCAGCCTCTATTCGATCGAATCCATCACCTATCGCCGCAAGCATGGCCTGCCCGAGGACGGCGTCGCCATGGCGGTGGTGGTGCAAAAGATGGTCGATGCCCGCACGGCCGGCGTGATGTTCACCCGCTCGCCGACCACCGGCGACAAGTCGGTCATCACCATCGAAGGTGCCTGGGGACTGGGCTCGGCTGTCGTCTCGGGCGAGGTCACGCCGGACCGCTGGGTGATGGGCAAGATCACCGGCGAGATTTCGGTGCGCGACATCAGCGACAAGCATATCCGCCAGGTGCCCGCGCCGGGCGGCGGCATCGTCGACGAGGATCTGCCCACCGACATGCGCACCGCCCCGGCCCTGTCCGACGACGAGTTACAGACCCTGCGTGCCGTCGGCCGCCGCATCGAGAAGCATTATGGCCGCGCGCAGGACATCGAATGGGCGGTCGACAAGGCGGGTAAGCTGCTCCTTCTCCAGAGCCGGCCCGAGACCGTCTGGTCGGCCAAGGACGCAAAGCCGTTGACGGCACCCGTCAGCGATCCACTCAAACATGTGATGACAATTTTCGGAGGGCGCCAATGAGTCTCACGGCCAAGGACGTCGAGGAGATCATGAAGCTGCTCGAATCGTCCAGCTTCGATCGGCTGAGCCTCGAAGTGGACGGGATGAAGATCGAGCTGGAGCGCAGCGGCGCAGCGCCCCGCACGCCTGCCCCGCCGCCCGCGCCCCGCGCGCCGGCAGCACCGGCCGCGCCTGTGCCGCCCGTTGCACCTGCGGGGCGCGCCAGCACCGAGCCCGGCCTCGTCGAGGTCAAGTCACCCCTGCTCGGCATCTATTACCGCGCGCCCAAGCCGGGGGAGCCACCGTTCATCGATGTCGGCAGCAAGGTGGATGTCGACACCGTGATCGGCATCGTCGAAGTCATGAAGCTGATGAACAGCGTGCCCGCGGGCGTGAAGGGCGAGGTCGTGGAGATCCTCGGAGCCAATGGCGAACTGGTCGAGCATGGCGAACTGCTGCTGCTCGTGCGTCCGGACTGAGTCTTCAATATGAGCGCATCCCTCTCGCCTCCCCCCAAACTGTGTTCCTGCGAAGGCAGGAGCCTAGGGCGAAATGGCGCTGTTGTTGGGCCCTGGGCTCCTGCCTTCGCAGGAGCACTGGCAAGCGCATGACCATCCGCCGCATCCTCATCGCCAATCGCGGCGAGATCGCCGTGCGGATCATCCGGACGTGCAAGCAACTGGGCATCGAGACAGTCCTTGCGGTTTCGGAGGCGGACCGGGAGTCACTCGGCGCGAAGCTGGCGACCCGGGCAGTGTGCATCGGCCCCGGCCGGCCGACCGACAGCTACCTGCGCGTCGAGACCATCGTGCAGGCCGCGCTCGGCACCGGCTGCGACGCCATTCATCCCGGCTACGGCTTCCTCTCCGAGCGCGCCGCTCTGGCGCAGCTGTGCGAGGACGAGGGCGTGATCTTCATCGGCCCGACGGCCGCGCAGATCGATGCTGTGGGCGACAAGCTCAAGGCCCGCTTCCATGCCGAGGCGGCCAATGTTCCGGTGGTCCCCGGCGGCCCCATCGACAGCCCCGCCGAAGCGCAGGCGCTTGCCGAACGGATCGGCGCACCGCTGCTGGTCAAGGCCGTCGGCGGCGGCGGCGGGCGCGGCATGAAGCTGGTCGAGGATCTGGCAGACCTCCCCGCAACGCTGGAGATGGCATCGGCTGAAGCGGGCGCAGCCTTTGGCGATGCCCGTGTCTATCTCGAGCGCTATGTCGCGCAGGGCCGGCACATCGAAGTGCAGTTGCTCGGCGACGGCGCCGGCAAGGTGATCCATCTCGGCGAGCGCGACTGCTCGGTGCAGCGCCGCTACCAGAAGCTCATCGAGGAAACCCCGGCACCCGATCTCCCCGCGCATGTCCGCGCCGAGATGCACGACGCGGCCGTCCGGTTCGCCCAAAGCCTCGACTATCGGGGTGCCGGCACCGTCGAGTTCCTTTACGACGTGGCGCGCGAAGCCTTCTACTTCCTCGAAATGAATGCCCGCATCCAGGTCGAGCATCCCGTGACCGAGGCGGTGACCGGCATCGACCTGATCGCGCAGCAGATCGCGATCGCCCAGGGGGACGGCCTGACGCTCGACCAGTCCGACATCATTTTCTCTGGCGCGGCGATCGAATGCCGCATCAATGCCGAGGATCCGAAGCGCGACTTCATGCCGAGCCCGGGCCGCGTGACCAATGCGCTCTGGCCGTCCGGCGAGGGCATTCGCGTCGACACCCATATCGTCGACGGCGCGATGATCCCGCCCTTCTACGACAGCATGGTCGCCAAGATCATCGCCCACGCGCCGGACCGGGGCACAGCCATCATGCGGCTCTGGAAAGCGCTGAAGGACACACGCGTCGAGGGCGTCGCGACCAATCTGACCTTCCAGGCGGAGCTGCTCGACGATCCGGATTTCATCGCGGGCGGCGTGGATACGGGCTGGCTCGGCCGGCGGCTGGCGCTGAAAACCGCCGCGGTGGAGAACTGACACATGACCTGCGCATTCACACATGTGCTCCTGCGAAGGCAGGAGCCTAGGGCGGGCAGGCACTGCGATTGCGCCCTGGGCTCCTGCCTTCGCAGGAGCACATCGTTGTGCGATCAGGCAAAGGACTGACCCATGGCCAACATCCGCCTCATCGACACCTCCCTGCGCGATGGCCAGCAATGCCTGTGGGCAGCGCTCGGCATCGACACCGCGCGCACGCTCAGCATTGCGCCGGCGCTGGAACGCGTCGGGTTCAAGGCGATCGACTTCACCACCTCGACTCACATGGGTGTCGCCGTCCGCTACAAGCAGGAAGACCCCTGGGAGCGGATCCGCCTGATGAAGCAGGCGATGCCGACGACACCGCTGCAGTTCCTCTCGACCGGCTTCCGCTTCATCGCCTGGGAGACCGCCTCGCCCGACTTCATGGCGCTCGCCTTCAAGACGCTCATGAAGAACGGGATCGGCCGTTTCGCGCTCGCCGATCCGATGAACGATGCCGACGCCAACATCGAGGTCGCCGGCATGATCAAGCGCGACGGTGAGGCTTATGTGGTCGGCGCTTTGGTCTTCACGATCAGCCCGATCCACGACGATGCGCATTATGCCGAGGCCGCGCGCAAGATGGCGGCCTGCCCGCATATCGACGCGCTCTACATCAAGGACCCCGGCGGCCTGCTGTCGCCGCGCCGCGCGCAATCGCTCATCCCCGCGATCCTCGCTGTGATCGGCGACAAGCCGCTCGAATTGCACGCGCACTGCACCATCGGCCTGGGTGAGCAGAGCTATTATGAAGCGGCGGACCTCGGCATCGAGACGCTGCAGGGCGCGTGCGGTGCGCTCGGCGATGGCACGTCCAATCCACCGCTGGAGCGCGTCGTCGCAAACCTGCGGGCGCTCGGGCATACGGTCGACATCGACGATGAGGCGCTCGGCGAAGTCAGTCGCTATTTCACTGCCCTGGCCGAGACGGAGGGGCTCCCGGTGGGGTCGCCGCAGCCCTTCGACGCCGCTTATTACAGCCACCAGCTACCCGGCGGCATGGTCGGTACGATGCGCCGCCATCTGGCCGACCACCGCGTCAGCCATCTCGAAGGCGCCGTCGTCGAGGAACTGGCCCGCGTGCGCGAGGAGCTGGGCTGGCCCATCGTCATGACGCCCTTCGCGCAGATGGTGATGACCCAGGCGGTGATGAACGTCACCGGCAGCGAGCGCTATGCCGTCATCCCCGACGAAGTGATCCGCTATGCGATCGGACGATTCGGGCGTCCCAACCAACCGATCGATCCGCAGGTGATGGACCGCATCATGGCGCTGCCCCGCACCAAGGAGCTGGCCGCCGAGCCGATGATGGCCGACCTGCCCGACCTCCGGAAACGCATCGGCAAGGACCTGAGCGACGAGGAGTTCCTGCTCCGCGCGACCATGCCCGCCGGACAGGTCGACGCCATGAAGGCCGCTGGCCCCGCCCGACGCGATTACGACCCGACGCTGCGTCCGGCGATGGCGCTGATCCGCCAGCTTGTCGCCCGCACCGATGTGGCGCGGCTGATGATCGACAAGCCCGGCTTCAAGCTGGAGCTGGAGCGCTATGGGTAAGCAGAAATAAGCCCCTCCCTTTCAAGGGAGGGGGAAGGGGTGGGTGGCGACGCGAAGCATAGCCCGCACGGATATCTCCGGATGCGCCGCCCTGCCCCACCCCAACCCCTCCCCTGAAGGGCAGGGGCTAGATTTGGAAAGAAAGTCCACGAATGACCGCCCCCTTCACCGAAGCCCTTCGCCCAGCCCAGGGCTTCATGTTCGATCTCGACGGCACGCTGATCCTCTCGGACAAGGCGCTCGGCGGCTACACGTTGCTGCCCGGCGCGGTCGAGCTGCTGACCGACCTCGAAGCGCGGGGTATTCCGTTCCTCGCGCTCACGAATGGCAGCGCCTATCCGGCCGCGCAGCAGGCGCCGCGCCTGCGCACGCTCGGCCTGCCGATCTCGGACGCCCATCTCTTCACGCCCAACAGCGTCGCGGCGACCATGTTCAAGGATCGCGGCTTCGAGCGCGTGCTGGTGCTCGGCACGCCGGGCGTTGCCGAAGCGTTGAACGAGGATGGTATCGCGACGGTCTTTCCCGGCGAGGATGGCGCCGACCAGGCCGATGCGGTCTATGTCGCCTGGCATCCGGACTGCTCGATGCCGGACATCCACGCCGCCTGCGATGCGGTCCTGCGCGGCGCGAGCCTGTTTACCGCATCGGACGTGCCCTTCTTCGCCAGCAAAGCCGGCCGCGCCTTCGGCTATAGCTGCGCGATCAGCGGCGCCATTGCGCGCGTGACCGGCCAGGAGCCGGAGGTCACCGGCAAGCCGTCGATCCATGCGATGAACTTCGTGGCGGCGAAGCTCGGCGTGCCCAGCGCGGGCGTTGTCGTCATCGGCGACGATCCCAAGGTCGAGATCGAAATGGCGCGGCTGGGCGACGCGATCGGCATCGGCGTCACCACCGGGACCTGTTCGGCCGCCGAATGGGCCGCGCAACCGCCGGAGCGCCGGCCGCATCGCGTGATCGACAGCCTCGCGGAACTGAGGGATCTCGGCCTGCTCGGCTGACCGGCACGCAAAGACGCGCGTCCCACTGATCTCGGTCAATTGGAAGACCCGGGACAGGCCTTATGCTATGCTCATAGGCACGCGGTGCGGGAACGACTCTTGCGCGCGCGCAAGGGGAGACAGACATGAAGACCCGTTCTGTGTTGCTGGGCGGCGGCGCCGTTCTCGCCATGATCGTCATCGTGCCGCACGGCCTTGCGCAGGGGAGCCAAGGCAAACCGCCCGCCATCTACTGGATGACCGCCGAGACCACCGCTGGCCTGATGGGTGGCATGGCCGCACCGGCTGGCGGTCGCGGCGCGGGCGGCATGAACATGGGATCCATGCTTGGAGGACTTCTTGGCGGACGCGGGGGCAGCGGTGGTGCGAGCCGGCCGCCAAGTTACAGCCATCTGCTGCATTTTCAGCTCGGCACGGCACAGAAGCCGGCTGGGGCCCCGGCCGCAGAGCATGTTCCGCCACAGGGCCTGCAGACGGGTACATTGCCGCTCGATTCGCCCCGTCCGGCGCGCAATACCGAACCCTCCGATCCCACCGAATATGCCCGCCAGATGGGCAAGCCCAAGGGCAGGATGCTGATCTACTGGGGATGCGGCGAGCATGCGCCGGTCGGGCAGCCGGTCATCATCGATTTCGCGAACCTGACTGCCGGCAAGGTCCCCGCCGGGCTCACCACCGGGTCGCTACCGACGATGACCCCGCCGTCGGCCTCGGCCCATGCGAGCTATGGCGAATGGCCGAACGCACGCTCGGAGGTGATGGTGCCCTCGACCGGCAAGCTCGCCGGGGCGCATGTCGTTCGCGGCAACTACACGCCGCAGATGCAGTTCGCCATCGCACCTGATCAGGACTTCCTGCCGCCGATCGTGCTCGATTCGCAGGAGGCGGCGTCATCGGGCGCCGTGCCGCTCGCATGGCGCTCGATCGCGGGGGCGAAAGCCTGGCTGGCCTCGACCATGGGCGCGACCAAGAAGGGCGACGTCGTCCTCTGGACCTCGAGCAGCAGCCAGATCATGGCAATGACGCTCGACTTCGTGCCGCAGGACGCCATCCCCGGCCTCATCCAGAAGGGAACCCTCCTTCCCGGGACAGCGACGCAATGCACGGTCCCCGCCGAGGTGGCGAAGGCAGGCGAAGGCGCCATGCTCCGCATGGTCGCGCTCGGCGGCGAGGCCAATTTCAGCGCGCCAGCGCGCCCCAAGAATGCACCGGCCAATTGGCAACCCGACTGGATTGCCAAGCTGCGCGTCAAATCGACTTATGGCGGATTGCTCGGCATGGACATGGCCGCGATGATGGGTGGGCGGAACTGAAGTCGGCTTAGGCCGTCGTCCAAGTTCCGCACGTGGCGGCTTCACTGCCCTGCTGCTTGCACACGCCCGCCATCTTCTGCTGGAGCCGGCCAAGCACCTCCGCGCCGCCGTTCGCGTCGCTCCAGGCCTTGAGTTTCTGCCCCCAGGCGGTGACCTTGACGCGGGTGCGCTGGTAGTAGCTGTCCGGATTCTTGCCGATCTCGTCGATGACGGCCGCCGCGCTCGCTTCGACCGCCTTCTTGTCCGTCGGCGTCAGGCGCATGACTGCGTTCGACCAGCTGATGCCCCATTGCACGCGGGTCGCGGCGCCGTGCGAGGTCTCATAGGCCTTCTTCGCCCACGCGACGGCGCCGGCCGTGTCGCCGCTATCCTCGGCAAGGCTGGCAAGGTCGAGCATGTAATAATAGGCCCAGTCGGAGCGCTTGAGTTCGCCCTCGAGCAGCTTGCGCGCGGCGGCGCTGTCGCCGGCCTCGTGCAGCAGGTTGGCAGCATCCGAAATCACCGCCTGACGCGCCATCGGATCCTTGGCTGTGCCGTCAGCCCACCGGACGCGATCGCGCACCTTGGTGAGCACTGCGGGCGAAACCTTGCCTGCATTGTCGGCTTTGGCGAGCGTGATGTCGGCATAGAGTGTGTCGAGCCGGTCGGGGAGCGAAAGGCGTTCGTCCGCATAGACCTTGTCCAGCGCCGCAACCAGCGCGCTGCCCAGCGCCGTGCGCTGCTTCGCGTCGGGCAGGGCAACGATCAGGTCAGCGGTGCTCAGAAGCTCCTGCCGATTGGCCGTTGTTTCCTCGGCGCTCGCGAGCAGTGGCGGCAGGATCTGGGTGGCCTGCGCCTGCTGCGCGGGGGTAAGCGTGACCTTGCCGTCGGGTCCCTGCTCAGCGGTCACGACCAGAGCGAGCAGCCCAAAGCGGCGTTTGAGGGCCGGCTCAGGCGCCGCACCCGCCAGCTTGTTCAGCAGTGCGCCGGCCTTGGCCGTATCGCCGAAATGCTTGGGGTCGTTGCGCCAGTCGAAGCCGGCGAGCAGATGCCAGTCGTCGGCCTTGAGGCTGGAAACGTCCTTCTCGGCGCGCGCGAGCAGGTCCTCCGTCGTCTCGGTCCGCGCCGCCGCGACCTTGAGCAGTCCGGCAAACTTGTCCGAGGTCGAGGCACTGGACAGGCGCGTCACTTCCGATCCGTCGGGCCGCAGCACGATCACTGTTGGATAGCCACTGATCCCAAATTTCTCGCCCCAGCGCTGCGCGCCCTGCGTGTCGCCGTCGAGATAGACCGGCACGAAATTCTGCGTCTCGGCAATGAAGCCGGGATCCTTGAACAAAGTCGTCTTCATCTGGTTGCACGGCGGGCACCATTTCGCGCCCCAGTAGAGAATGACGGGCTTGCCGCTCTCCTTGGCCTCGGCGAGCGCATCGTCGACATCGCCTTCGCGCCAGGCGATCTCGGTCGCCCGTGCGGTCGCGCCGGGCGCGTTCGCGGCCTGCTGCTTGCAGCCTGCCGTCGCCAGAACGAGGCCGAGCGGCAGCAGTATCTTGATGAGTCGCATATCTGTTCCTTCAGACCGGCAAGATGGGTCCGGTCGCGCGGCGCCGCAAGCCCCGCCATCATGGCGGCAATCATTGTCTACTATATCGATTTTATTTTGGCGATTCTAGCCGATATGTTTTAGCGCCTCGCGCTTGCTCAGTGGACTGAGCGCCGCGTCATGCTCCGCGACATAGCTGCGCACCCAATCCGGGTCGGTCCGTGCGAACTGCCGGAGCGCCCAGCCGATCCCCTTGCGCAGGAAGAACTCCTTCGAGCCGAGCGAGGGCGCAATGCAGGCCATGAGGAAATGCCGGTCGGTCGCAGCCTTGGCGTTGAGCTGACAGAGGATCGCGCTGCGCCGCTTCCACAGATCGTCGCCCCGCGCCCAGCCGAGCATGGCCGGCTTCATGGGGGTCGGATCAGCCTTCAGGACGAGATTGAGACGATTGCCCGCAATGGCGTCGACATAGTCCCACCAGGCCCCCGTCACGATCATCTCCTCGTACATCGGCAGCGCCGCCATCGTCTGGAAGGCGCGCGCTTTCCTGATGCCAGTCAGCTCGATCGCACAATAGCGCTCCTCCCGGAATGCAGCACCGCGCCAGATGGCAAGCACATCCGCCTGCCATGCCGCGCTGCCATCCCAGGACAGATCGGCAAAGACCTGCTTGCACACCGCCCGCAACGGCACGGACGGAACGCCGAGATAGGGCATGGCCGACTTCATATAGGCCTGCATGGCGGGCGCGCGTTCGGGATCGGCGACGGCGCTTAGCGCGGCACGGATCTGGTCGAGAAGCAATGTCATCGCCCTATCATAGGGCGAGCGCGATCCAGCGGGAAGCGCGCCCGGATCGGTCAGTCCTGCTCCCAGATCACGACGGCGAAGCGTTCCACGACCGTGCCCCAACCCTTGCTCATATCGCTGTACGCCGTGTCGAACTGCAAGGCTACGTCGTCCATGGGTCGATGTCCTTCAGAAGCATGTGCAGATTGGCAAAGCTCTCGCGCCATTTGCAATGCCTGCGCAAGCTGCATAGTCTGCACGCACAAACCGGCCGCCACGCAGCGACCGGTACAGCAGGAGGGGGCGATGAAGTACGCCGTCTGGTTCGTGCGACTCATTTTCGCGGCCTGGATGTTGCCGGCCGGTCTCAATCATTTCATTCCGCTGTTCTGGCAGCCCGAAGGCAATATGCCGCTGAGCAAGGAGCTGTTCACGGCACTGTTCGACAGCGGCCTGTTCGGCATCGTCAAGGCGGTAGAACTGATTGCCGGGATCGCGGTGCTCACCGGCTTCCACGCGCCGCTCGCGCTGGTCCTGTGCATGCCGGTGTCGTTCTGCGTCTGGTACTGGGACACGCCGCTCCAGGGCTGGGGATCGATCTCGTCCATCTACGGATGGGCGGTGCTGGGCTGCAATGTCTTCCTCTGCCTGGCTTACATCAGGAGCTACCGCAGCCTGTTCGCGCTGCGCACGACACCCCGGCTGCCCTTCCAGCGCTTGGCGGCAGGCGCATGAAGTCGCTTCTCCTCATCGCGCGGCTGATCTTCGGCGCCTGGATGCTGGCGAGCGGCCTCAGCCACTTTGCGCTCCACCTCTGGGCCGAGCCGGCCGGCCATACGCCGCTCGCCGTCCAGCTCATGTCCGCTTTCGTCCACAGCGGTTTGATCGACGTCGCTTATGGGCTCCAGCTGGTCGCCGGCGCGTTGATCCTCGCCGGCATTCTTCTGCCCCTGGCGCTCTGCGTCGTCATGCCGGTCTGCGTCTGCGCCGCCTATTGGTCGGTGATTCTCGAGCAGGAACCGCTCGGCGCCCTGCTGTCCCTCATCGCCGTCGCGCTCAACGCGCTGCTGTTGCTGGCCCATCTCGATTATTTTCAAGACATGCTGGTGCGCCACGCACCAACAGTCGGCGAGGAGGCGGACTCGACCTATGAGAGCCGGTTCGTCGATCCGCGCGGCCGCACCGGCCAGGGCGACTTCCTCCGCGCCCTGATCCCGCTCGGTCTGGCGGCTGCCTTCTATCATCTCCTCATTCGCGGCGGATCGGGCGAATATGCCATGCTCGTGCTGCTGTTCCCTGCAATCGTCCTGCACGCACGGCGGATGCACGACATGGGACGCACGGCCTGGCTCCTGCTCATCCCCGCCGTCCCCATCGCCGCCGGCATCTGGTTTCACATGTACGACAAGGGGCAGAGCCTTGAGCTGCCGGCGATCTATGTCGCGCTGGCGGTCTCGGCGCTGTTCACGCTCTGGGGGCTGGCGGGGAAGAGCGCCGCGCCGCAGCCCGCGCGCTAAGGACAACATCAAAGTTGAATCGTCATTGCGAGCGACGAAGTCGCGCGGCAATCCATGGATAGCTTTTTCCGCTCCTGGATTGCTTCGCCCGGCTTCCGCCGGTCTCGCAATGACGAACGGGTCTCTATGTGGATCAGAGCCTAGAGCATCCGCATCAGGCGGACGCTCGTCTTCTCGTAGCCGAGCCGCTCGTAGAAACGGTGCGCGTCGGCGCGGCGCATGTTGCTGGTCACTTCGATCATGTAGCAACCCTGCGCGCGCAGCGCGTCCTCCGCCGCCCGCACCAGCTGCGCGCCGATACCCCGATTGCGCGACCCGGCATCGACAACCATCATCGAGATGCGGCCCACAGGCGCAGGCCGGTGCAGCACACGCATGACCGATGTGCTGAGACAGCCGACGACCGCACCGTCACGCTCGGCGACGAGCACGACCCGTCCTTCGGCTTTCATGAGGGCAAGGCGCTCTGCGACATCGTCTGCGCCAGCCTCATAGTCGAGTTGGCTGATCAGGTTGGCGAGAGCAGCACTGTCGCCGGTCGTGGCCGCACGGATGGAGACAGACGTCATCGGCGCATCTTACGGCGCCTTGCGGCGCCGAGTAAACCGGATGACCGTCCCCCGGACGGTCATTCTTTCCGGTTTACTCCCATTCGATCGTCCCCGGCGGCTTCGACGTATAGTCGTAGACCACCCGGTTGATGCCCTTGACCTCATTGATGATACGGGTCGCGACGCGGCTGAGGAAAGCCGCCTCGAAGGGATAGATGTCCGCGGTCATGCCGTCGGTCGAGGTGACGGCGCGCAGGGCCAGCACATTGTCATAGGTGCGATAGTCGCCCATCACGCCGACTGTCCGCACGGGCAGCAGCACCGCAAACGCCTGCCAGATCGCGTCGTAGAGCCCGGCGTTGCGGATTTCCTCGAGATAGACGGCGTCCGCCTTGCGCAGGATGTCGCAGCGCTCGCGGGTGACTTCGCCGGGGATGCGGATCGCGAGGCCCGGCCCCGGGAAGGGATGACGGCCCACGAAGATGTCGGGCAGGCCCAGTTCCCGGCCAAGCACGCGGACCTCGTCCTTGAACAGTTCGCGCAGCGGCTCGACCAGCTTCATGTTCATGCGCTCGGGCAGGCCGCCGACATTGTGGTGGCTCTTGATCGTCACCGACGGCCCGCCAGTGAAGGACACGCTCTCGATCACGTCCGGATACAGCGTCCCCTGCGCAAGGAAGTCGGCGCCGCCGACCTTCCTGGCTTCTTCCTCGAACAGGTCGATGAAGGCGCCGCCGATGAACTTGCGCTTGGCCTCGGGATCGGTGACGCCGGCAAGCCCGGCCAGGAATTTGTCAGACGCGTCCACATGCACGAGCGGGATATTATAGGCGTTGCGGAACAGACTCACCACCTGCTCGGCCTCGCCAAGCCGCATCAGGCCATGGTCGACGAAGACGCAGGTCAGCTGCTCGCCGATCGCCTCATGAATGAGGACGGCCGCGACCGCGCTGTCCACGCCGCCCGAGAGCCCGCAGATCACCCGGCCCTTGCCAACGAACTCGCGGATTTCCTTGATCTTGGTCGCGCGGAACTCGGCCATGGTCCAGTCGCCGGGGCAGCCGCAGACATGGCGCACGAAATTGGCGATCAGCTTGGCGCCGTCGGGCGTGTGCACGACCTCGGGGTGGAACTGCGTGCCGTAGAAGCGGCGCTCGTCGTCGGCAATGACCGCGAAGGGCGCGCCGTCCGAGGTCGCGACGATGCGGAAGCCGTCGGCAAAGCGCGTGACCTTGTCGCCATGGCTCATCCACACCTGGTGGCGCTCGCCAACCTGCCAGAGCCCGTCGAAGAGCACGCACGGCTCGGTCACGGTCAGGAAGGCGCGGCCGAACTCGCCGCCCTCGCCTGTCTCATGGCCGGGCCGGACTTCACCGCCAAGCTGATGCGACATGACCTGCTGGCCATAACAGATGCCGAGGATCGGAATGCCGGCCTCGAACAGCAACTGCGGCGCGCGGGGCGACCCTTCCTCGGGAACGCCGGCCGGCGAACCGGAGAGGATGATGCCCCTCGGCTTCATCCGCTTGAAGGCCGCTTCCGCCTGCGTGAAGGGTGCGATTTCGCTGTAGACGCCTGCTTCGCGCACGCGGCGCGCGATGAGCTGCGTCACCTGGCTTCCGAAATCGACGATGAGGATGGAGTCGGTGTGATGCGCTGACATGGCTGGCGGATAATGCGAGGGAACCGCTGTGTCCAGTTGCGCGGCGCGGAACGGCGGCAACTTCCTGCTGGCGAGGCAATCCGCCGACCGCTAAGCATGGGACAAAGTCAACCAAGGGAGAGGGATATGCGCAAAGGCCTGGTCTATTTGCTGTTGAGCGGCGCTGCGGTGGCATTGCCGGCAGCAGTGCAGGCGCAGAGCGGCGATGCCGCAAAATGCAGCGCGCTGGCGCAATCCGGAATCGCGGGTGCATCGGGCACGACCGCCAAGTGGATCGAGGCCGATGCAGCCAAGGCGATGCCCGCTTATTGCGAGGTCGCCGGGACTCTTTCGCCCGCGCCGGGCTCGCAGATCGGCGTCGTCTACCGCCTGCCCGCCAACTGGAACGGCAAGCTGCTTGGCCTGGGTGGTGGCGGCTGGGCCGGCAATGTGACGCTCCAGGCCGCGGCGCCGGGCCTCAAGGCCGGCTATGCGACCGCATCGACCAATGGCGGCCATCCATCGACCTCGCCCTGGGACACGGAATGGTCCGCTAATCCCGAGTCCCTCACCGACTTCGCCTATCGCGCCATCAACCAGATGACGGTCGCCGGTAAATCGGTCGTCGCCTCCTATTATGGCCGCAAGCAGGACAAGGCCTATTTCCAGGGCTGCTCGACCGGGGGCCGCATGGCCTTGATGGAAGCGCAGCGCTTCCCTGACGATTATGACGCGATCATCGCCCGCGCGCCGGTCTACACGCTGCAGGTGCAGACCAGCGGCATCCTGCGCAGCAAGCTGATCCAGGAGGCCGGCGGTTTCTCGGCAGGCCAGCTCAAGCTCGTGAACGAGGCGGTCCTCGGCGCATGCGACGCCAGGGATGGTCTCAAGGACGGCCTGATCAACGATCCCGCGCGCTGCGGCTGGAGCCCAAAGACGCTCGTCTGCAAGGCGGGCCAGGTGGGCGACAGCTGCCTGTCATCCAAACAGGCGGCCACGCTTGAAACGCTCTATGCGGGCATCAAGGCGCCGGACGGCAGCTATGCGATGCTGCCGCTGAGCCGTGGCGGCGAGACGCTGTGGTCGGCGTTCATCACCGTCGACGGCAGCGGCGTCACGCAACAATCGGGCGGCGGCATGCCTGGCCTCTCCAAGGTGCTGTTCGGCGAACGCAAGGTCGATTTCAGCCAGTTCACGCCCGACAAGGATGTGCCCGAAGCGCGCAACAGCGCCTTCGGCAAAGCCTATGAGGCCGGTAATCCCGACCTCAAGCGCTTCATCGCCCATGGCGGCAAGCTGCTGCTCTGGCATGGCGAATCCGATCCCGGCCCGAGCCCGATCGCAACCGCCGACTATTACGAGCGCGCCCTCAAGGCGACGCCGGGCGCCGCCAATGCGGTCCGCCTGTTCATGGGCCCCGGCGTCAGCCATTGCGGCGGCGGCCCCGGTGCCGACAGCACCGACGATCTCGCTGTGCTCGACAGCTGGGTGAAGACCGGCAAGGCGCCCGAGACGATGGTCGCGATCAAGACCGGCAATCCGCTCAAGCGCCTGCTCTGCGCTTTCCCCAAGGTCGCGCGCTATCTCGGCAAGGGCGATGCCAACGACCCCGCAAGCTACGCCTGCGAGGCGCCGAAGTAAGTCGCCTATTTTCCGATAGCCCCTCCCTTTCAAGGGAGGGGTAGGGGGTGGGTGACGAGCGAAGCGAGTTCGCGACGCGGCGCCCCACCCCAACCCCTCCCCTGAAGGGGAGGGGCTAAGATGGTTTCAGTCCACGCTCACCGCGTTCACACGCCCATCCACGAAGCTGCAGCGGAAGTTGCGCGACCAGCCGTCGTTGGCGCGATAGGTTGAGCGCTGCTCGATCTGGCCGGTGACATCGAAGCCATTGCCCCGCGCCTTGACCTGATCGATGCCGCGCACCTCCGCATAGTTGCGGCCTTCGCTGGCGCGGTCACGGGCGGCGAGCGCGCAGGCATCGACCGCCTCGTCTTCGCCCGATGTCACGGCGCCTTCATAGCGCGGTGTGGCAGAGCGACTGTCGTAGCGCGCGCCGTCATCGTAGCGGTCATCGCGCGGACGCGGCGCGCCATTGTCGTAAGTGCCGTAATCCTCCGGCGGCGGCGCGTCGTAGCGACGCTCGCTCGTCTGCGCCTTCTTGGACGACGCGGACGAAGCGATCGCGGCGATAATGCCCACGGCGGCGATCGCACCGATGACGGCGCCGGCGCTTGGGCCGCGATCATGATGATGATAATCGCCTTGCCAGCCCCAGCCGCGTGCGGCGGCCGGCGTCGTCGCGACGGCGATGAGAGCGACGGCGGCGATCCCGCCGGTCAGTTTCGAGAAAATGCGCATCCTGCTGCCCAATCCTTGCCCACGTGCCGGCGCGTGTCCGCCGGATCGAATGACGATGTAGCCGAGTCGGGGTGAGCGGCGGCTGAATAGAGAGAGCAACGCGCGTTCAGAAAGGATCCGAGGCGCGCGGGCATGGGTGTTTATTTCGGCTCGATCCTCAATCCCGTCCAATAGGCGATGAAGCTGTACATGTCCGATGCTTCCTCGATCGCCTTGTCGATGCTCTTGCCCGCGCCATGGCCCTCGCCCGTCTCGATCCGGATCAGATGGGGGCGTTCGCCGATATCGGCATGTTGTAGCGCCGCAGCATATTTGAAGCTGTGCGCCGGCACCACCCGGTCGTCCGAGTCCGCCGCCGTCACCAGGATGGCGGGATAGGAACGACCGCCCTGGACATTGTGATAGGGCGAATAGGACAGCAGATTCCGGAAGTCGGCCTTGCGGTCGGGGTTGCCGTAATCGTCCTCCCAATAGCGCCCCGCCGTGAACCGGTTGAAGCGCAGCATGTCCATGACGCCGACAGAAGGCAGCGCGGCGGCGAACAGATCGGGCCGCTGGTTGAGAACCGCGCCGACCAGCAGCCCGCCGTTCGAGCGCCCCTCGATCGCGAGCTGGTCGGGCCCGGTTATGCCCTGCGCCTTCAGATATTCGGCTGCGGCAATGAAGTCGTCGAAGACATTCTGCTTGTTCGCGAGACGGCCGGCGTCGTGCCAGGCCTTGCCATATTCGCCGCCACCGCGCAGCGCGGCAATCGCCAGCACCCCGCCCTGTTCCACCCAGGCGAGGCGCGTGGGCGAGAAGGTCGGCGTGACCGACGTCGCAAAGCCGCCATAGCCATAAAGCAGCGTCGGGGCCGGTTTGCCGACCATGTCCTTGCGCCGCACGAGATAGAGCGGCACGAGCGTCCCGTCTCGTGACGGAAAACTCACGATTTCGGTGACGAAATCGGCGGGGTCGAAGGGCAGGCGCGGCGCGGCAAAGGGCGCGACACTGTTGGTTGCCGTGTCGAAGCGGTAGATGCGGTCGGGAAGCGTGAAGTCGGAGAAACGGAAGAACGTCTCCGAACTGCCCGACCGGCCGAGGAAGCCGGCGCCGGTGCCGATCCCCGGCAGGGGTATCGTCCCGGCGGGATGGCCGGCGAGATCCACCATTTCCGCCGTCGCATGTCCGTCGGTCAGATAGGCGAGAATCAGCCGGTTGCCGACCAGCGACGCACCGGCCAGCTCACGGCCCTGCTCTGTCACCAGTTCGACCGGCGGTTCACCAGGATGCGCCGCGTCGAGCACAACCACGCGGCCACGCTCGGCGCCGAAATCGGTCCGGAAGAAGAGCCGATCGCCCTCGCTGCCGGCAAAGCTCCACCCCTTGCCGGCACTGCGGACAAGGCGGCGCGGCTTTGCATCGCGATCCGTCAGCGACAGGATCATGACATCCTGCGGATCGCCCGTTCCCTCGCTCGATTGGATGAGAAGCCAGCGGCCGTCGTCGGTGACGCGCGCCGAATGGCGCAGCGCAGGCCGGTCGGGCGTGGCGTAGATGATGGAGTCGGCCGACTGCGGCGTGCCCAGCGCGTGATAATAGATGCGGTGATCGCCGAGCGATGCCTGCTCCACCCCGCTTCGTGCCGGATCGAAGCCCTCGTAAAAGAAGCCCTTGCTGTCTTGCCGCCAGGCGAGGCTCGAATAGCGGGCCCAGTCGATCCGATCGGGCAGCGCTTCGCCGCGATCTACGTCGAGCAGGCGCAGCGACCGCCAGTCCGAACCTTTTTCCTGCACGGCATAGAGAAGGTAGCGGCCGTCCGCCGATGGCTCCCACTGGGCAACGGCGCGCAAGCCGTCGGCCGACAGCATGGCAGGATCGAGCAGAAGCCGCGCCGGACCGTCGAGCCCATCGCGCACGAACAGCGGCGACTGGTTCTGCAAGCCGCTGTTATGCGAATAGAAGTAGCGCGTGCCGCCTCTCTTGGGGATGCCGAAGCGTTCGTAATTATAGAGCGCGGTCATGCGCGCCTGCAGCGCATCGCGGCCGGGCAGCGCCGAGAGATAGGCCTGCGTGATACTGTTCTGCGACGAAATCCAGCTGGCAACCGCGGGATCGGCGCGCGCGTCGTCCTCGAGCCAGCGATAGGGATCCGCCACATTGACGCCGAACTTGGTCTCGACCAGTGGATCGCGCCGCGTCGACGGATAGGCAAGCGAACGACTCGGCGTGGCAGCGATTGCCGACGCGCCCGGCGGGTCGCTGATCGCATCGTCCTCCGCCATC
>Ga0255338_1003808_pt1 | contig 17150 bp, 14 predicted proteins | sample MeOH1_35cm_T4_19_FD_203715 | JGI IMG/M metagenome (GOLD analysis project Ga0255338, IMG submission 203715) | Sandy soil microbial communities from University of British Columbia, Vancouver, Canada - MeOH1_35cm_T4_195 | ecosystem: Engineered > Artificial ecosystem > Sand microcosm > Unclassified ...
CCAAGGAAATCGAGGTCGTCCACAATTGGAACCCGCTCGGCCTGCGCGGAACCGGCAGCCACGGCGTCAAGGCCGACGGCGTGTTCGTGCCCTGGCACCGGGTGCTTCCCCTGGTCCAGGTCAAGCAGACCAACCGGCCGCTCGGCGGCGACTGGGAGCCCGAGGCGCCGATCTACCGCCAGCCGTTCATGCCCCTGTTCTGCGTCGGCTTCGGCGCGATCGCGGTCGGCGTCGCGCAACGGGTGGTGGCCGAGACCAAGCGCCGCATCGAGGAGCGCCAGCGCGTGCTCTACGGCATGAAGGATTGGGAATCGCCGATCTCGCAGCGCAACGTCGCCGAGCTGATCACGCGGCTGCACGCGGTCGAATCGATGCAGGCGCGCTACGTCCAGCAGCTCCAGGATTGGGACGCCGCCAATACGCCGGTGGTGTCCGAGGCCGAGAAGAATGCGCCCAATGCGTGGCGCGCGTGGATCTGCCGCGAAGCCTCCGACATGGCGATCACCGCGCTCGACATGCTCGGCGGCGCGGCCGCCTATACCGGCGACCCGCTCGAGATCGCCGCGCGCGACCTGATCATGGTGCGGCTGCATGTCGGCCAGCTCTACGACGACAACATGCTCGCCTACGGGCGCACCGAATATGGCATGAGCGGGCACCCCCTGCTCTAGCCCCGAACCTCCCCCCGCCGGTGCCTCCCCTTGCGGCGGCACCGGTTGGGACCTGCGCCCGCGTTCGCGCGGGCGTTTTTTTATCGGAGCGAGCGGCGCGAATCCTGCTCTATCTGACGGAGCGACCTCTCCCTCCCGCTTGCGGGGTGGGGGGGTTGATCTCAGCGCACGAGCAATCCGCGCTTCTTTCCCGCCGAAATGCGGTCTCGAACGGTCAGCGGCGGGCGGGTCAAACCCGGGACTGGCCGATCACCCCTTCGCGGCCGCGATCGTCGCCGTGACGCACCCGATCGGAGAGCGGCTGGCGGCGGCTGGGGTCGATGCGCGCGACGAGCTTGCCGGCGGCCGATCTGGCGATGCCGGCGAGGCCGGCGGGGCGCAGCATGTCGTAGGCCGTCACCGCGTAGAGCGGCAGGCTGTGCGTCATCCATTCGGCTTTGTAGCTGTGGTTGCCGATGCCGAAGTCGATCATCGCCACGCGATCGACCTCGAGCGCACGCCGGAACATCTCGACGCTGAGCAGATTGCCCGCGGCAAGCTCGCGCGCGTCCTCGCGATAGGCGAGCTTGTGGATCGTCGCGTGGCCGTGCTCGACGATCCACAACTGGCAGGCGACCGGACGGCCGGTATGATAAGCGACGCCCAGCCGCAGCGAACCGGCCTCGCCTTCCTGGATCGCCATCTCGCGGATCAGCCGGCGCGCGCCCTCCGGCGGCTTCCAGCTCGCGTCGTAGACCGATTCATAATCGTCCATCGCCTGCGGATCGAAGCGATCGAAGATGCGGCTGTCGAGATCGACCTTGCGCGCCTTGCGGGTGACGGTGTTGCGCAGCCGCGACGGACGTCCGGCCCAATAATCCTCGAAGCTCATCCCGGCGGTGTCGATCCGCCACGACACGTTGATCGCGCTGCGGTGGACCGCCCAGCCGGCGCGTTTGAGCACCGGGATCAGCGGATCGTCGCCGACCATCGGCGAGAGATAGACATGGCTGACACCAGCCCGGCGCAGTCCCTGGACGAGGCCCTCGAGCGGTGCGGTGCCGCCGGGAGCGGTGTCGACGACGGTCGCATAGCGCAGCGAATAGCCGTTGTTGAGCGAGGTGGCGCTGCGGCCGTTGCCGGCCAGGAACAGCCAGCAGCGCCCGACACCGTTGCGCGCCCGCACCACCAGCGGCGCGCTAGCCGGCATGTCCTCGCCGACCAGGCGATACCAGTCGAGGCGGTCGAACAGGCTTGCCTGCGCCGCGCGCCCAAGCCCGTCGCTGGCGTCGCTGGCTACGGCGTCGAGATCCCGGAACAAGGCGATGTCGATGCTCAACCGGAATCCCCCACATGAGCGCCGCCCGGCGGCGCGCCCGGCTCACCGGCACAATAAGCCGGAAAGGCTAATGGGAAATTGACGCTCCGCGGGTCGATCGGAAGCGCGGCCGCCGCTCTAGACCCAATCCCGGTTCATTGAGCCGGGATTGGGTCTAATATCGTTTGTTTTCCGCGATTTCCGAGCCATCAGGTGATTCCACCTGACTTGAAATCACTCTATTCGGCCGGTGATGGTCGCGCTGCGTCGCGCAGCGCCGCCGGCAGGATCAGCCGGCTCACCGCCATTCCGACCAAGGCGCCATAGACGCCCTTGTAGGCCAGCGCCGTCATGAACGGCCATGTGGCCGGCGTCAGGCCGGGCAACAGGAGCGCGTGCAGCGCGCCGGCGGCGAGCACCGCCACGATGGCGATCGCGAGCGCCCGCACGAACAGATTGGCGGGAAGCGGAGCGCCGCGCCCGTCGAGCGCTTCGAGCTGGCCCTTCCTCAGCCGCTGGCGTGTCAGCAGGGTCTGCACCAGGGTGGTCATGAACACGACCATGAACGTCTGCGGCAGCGCATCGACCACGAGCCCGGGATTGCCCGCGACCGGGACAGCCTCGGAGAGTCCGAAGACGAGCAGGAAGAAAATGATGCTGAGCACCGCATTCACGACGCCGCTGACGGCAGTCTCGATCGCCAGGTAGCTTCTGTGCTGCCTCGTCATCGCATCCCCCAAGGATCCGCAGCTCGATCGCTGCTTCGTTCCGGAATAGACGCAGATTGGCGCCGGCTTGGCAAGGCGGTCGGATTGCCTCAGGAGCGGGGCGGGTTGATCAGCTGCGCTCGGCGGGAACGAGAGGGAAAAGGTGCTGCGGATTCTTTGCCGGCCATATTGGCTTCGTGTCGCCTTCTGGCTCGCGGCGTTGTTCGCGCTGGTGATGGCGACCCTGCCCAAGCCGCCGCAGCTGCCGGGCGCGCCGTCGGACAAGATCCAGCATATCGTCGCCTTCGTCGTGCTGGCCGGGCTCGCCGCCGCCGCCTACCGCCGCACGCGGCTGGTCGTGATCGCGGCGGGGCTGTCCGCGTTCGGCGCGGTGATCGAATTTCTGCAAGCACTTCCGATGCTGCACCGCGACAGCGATATCCGTGATTGGGTCGCCGACACGGCGGCGAGCGCCGTCGTGCTCTTGATCGTCTGGCTGTGGCGGCGGCGCGCGCAAGACAGCAGCGCCGCGACGCGCGATTGAGCGGCGGCCGGACCCGAAAAGACCTTCATTTTCCAGCGTTTGCGTCACCTTCGTAGAGGAAGCTGGGGCGGAGCAGGCCACCGACGCCAATCTCGTTGATCCCGCCTGCGCGGGTGATGTGGATGGCGAGGACATTGTCTCCGTCGGGGTCCAGCGCCGGAGTGAGGTCAAAGCGCGCCGGCGCGGAGAAATCCGCGTCGCTTTCGCCTACGAGCCGGCCGTTGATCCAGACCTTGGCCTGATCGTCGAAGCCGCCGAGGAAGAGGCCGATCTTCTTGCCCCGCGCCGCGGGCGGCAGGCGGAAATGGTGGCGGTACCAGACCGCGTGGCCTCCACCGCCCAGCCGCTGCGCGTCCCAGGTCGAGGAGATCGTCCTGGTCGGCGCGAACGCGGCCTCGTCGGCATCGCGCGCCGCAAAGCCCGCCTTCAGCCCCTGCTCTTCGGAGGCGAAAGCGGTCTGCAGCTGGTCCGGCAGCGACGCGACGATCCGGTAGGGCGGGCGCGAATGGACGACGCTCTCGTCGACGAACGTCCCCATCAGGCGCTGGAGATGGTCGACGCCCTCCCGCGCGACGCTGTCGCTGTTGCGCGCGTAGCTCTGCTGCCAATGCGCCAGCATCGCATCGAACGCCGCCTTGGCGCCCGCGAAATCGAAGCGCAGCCCCGCCTCGTGGAAATCGAGGTAGAGCTCGAGCGCCCTGACAGTGTCCGCGACATAGCGGATGCGGGTCTTCTGGTCGGGCTCGGCGGCGTCGCGCAGCGCGCGATCGATGTCCGCCTTGGCCGCGGCGACGAACGCGCGGTCGTAGAGCAAAGGGAAGGCAAAATGCGCGCCGGCTTCTTGCCCGCCGCTGTGCTGCCGCTCCGCCAGGCGCAGGAAATAAGCGAGCATCGCCGGCCCGCCGCGGCCATAGGCCGTGTTGCAATAGTCGCGCAGCAGCGCGTGCCAGTCCTGCGAAGCATTCCAGGCGAGCTTCATGAAGATCCAGTCGCCCGGCGCGTTGATGCTCCACGCCTTGGTCGCCTCGACGTTGAGGCCGATGATCCCCATCGCCTTGTAGAAAGGCAGGTCCTCGCCCCAGATGCGGGCCTTGGTGTAGGGCAAAAGATTGTCGCTCAAATTCCAATTATAGCCGCGGAAGATCAGCGGGTTGCCCTGCTTGCGCGACAGCGCCGCCCAGCGCTCGACGACCTTGCGATAGGGGGCCTGGCTGCGCGAAAGCGGATCGACCACCGAATGGAAGCGCGAATAGGTGATCGGCGCGAAGATCACCGCGATCCTCGGGTTCGGCCTATAGCGCAGCGGATAGCCGGCATGCGCCGCATAGGAATAGAAGCCGAGCAGGACGTTGGGATAATCCGGCCCGAGCCGATCGAGGATCTGGTTGCCGAGCAGGACGATCTGGTCGGTCATGTCCATCACCCCGGCGGCGGGATCGAAGCGGTTGGCGCCGGCGGCGATCGTCTCGGGGGATTCGGAAAAGCCGAAGCCGTCGGCCGGGCCGATCGGGAAGCCGACCTTCTTGTCCTTGGGCCACCCTTCCTTGGCGAACCTGTCCCTGATGTCCTGCGCCATCAGCGCGATCACTCGGGGATGCGTGGTCTCGATCTGCGGGCCCTCGCGGACCAGGGTGCCGTCGTCCTGCCGGCGCAGCGCGTACATGGTCGGATCGCGATCGAACTCGGCCTGGTGCCTGCGGATGAACGCCTGCCAGACATGGCCCGCGGTCTGCTGCGCGACCGGCTGGTAATCGCCGCCGCGCTGCCGCCGCTGCCACAGGTCGAAGCGCGCCTTCTCCTCCGCCGAGACGATGCGCTTGCCGCCGCCGTACCACAGCCGGCGCATCGCGAAATCTGGCGCTTCGGAGCGGTCCATCGCCGGGATCGCGACCGTCCTGCGCTTGGGCACGACCTCCCCGATCGCCCCAGGCATCACCCAGTCGCAGCCGAGCGCCTCGAGCAGGGCGTAGACGCCGATCAGCACCGCCGCGTCGCTCTGCCCGCCGATCAGCAGCTGCCTGCCGCGGGTCAGCAGCCGGAACCCCTCTTGCGATTCGGACAGCTTTTGCGGCTCGGCGCCCATCCGGACCGCAAGGTCGCCGAGCACGATCGAAGGCCCTTTGACGGCGTCGGGATCGCCGGTCTCGACCACCGCGAGGCTCGCGCCGGACATTTTCTTGAGATGTTCGTTGAGCTCGCCCACCGCCAGGGCGAGCGTGTCGGCCGGCGCGGCCTTCCCGGCGGGTCGGGCGGCGGGTTGGCCGGGCGGCGGGGCGGGCCTGGGCGCGACATAGATGCGGCCGATCGGACGACCGCCGTCGATTACCGTCTGCGCCATCGCATTCGTGCTGGCGCACATCGCGCCAAAGGCCAGCGCGAGCAGGAGCTTGCCGGGCATCGCACCACTGTGCGGCAGTCCGGGACCGCGCGCAACCGCGAGCGCCTGCGCTGGCGCGATGCGCGGCAGGCACGCGATCAAGGCACGTGATCCGACGTGGCTATGCCAAGGGTAACGAGCGGGCGGGGGCGAAACTCGAGCAGCGCAGCGCGAGAGTCCCCCTTGTTTTCCGTGATTTCCGAGCCGTCAGGCCATTCCACCTGACTTGAAATCACTATAATTATCTCTTGTTTTCCGTGATTTCCGAGCCGTCAGGTGATTCCACCTGACTTGAAATCACTTCAGTCGGCCGCCTCGTCGAAGCGGATGCGTGGCTTGTGGCGTTTGGCGAGCCGTTTCGCCCGCCGTTCGCCGCGCCACGAGGCAATGCCGATCGTCACTAACGGCACGGCCACCAGAAAGATGACGGCCGTCAAAGCCCACGGATTCATCAAACAGAGGATCCTCCCCCTTCCGCCATGCCGCGAAAAGGGGCGGGCCGGCGAGACCGGGAAAATACGTGGGTCAGTGAAACCTTTGGACTCAATCCCGGTTGGCGCCGTTCATTCCCCCCTGGATACATCGCCGGCGGCCAAGCGGTGAATCACCGGCCGCAGCGACTGGCGCCACTCGGGCATCGCGAAACCGAAATCCGCCGCGAACTTGCGGCAATCGAGGCGCGAATTGGTGGGCCGCTCGGCCCTGGTCGGCCAATCCTTGCTCGCGATCGGCTCCACCGCGGGGGATGGCAGGCCGAGCGTGCGGCACTCGGCGAATATCGCGCGCGCGAATTCGAACCAGCTCGCCTCGCCGCTGCCGGCGAGATGGTAGATCTCGCCGATCCCGGTGGTGCGGCCCTGCCGCCAATGATCGATGATGGCCAGCAGCCCGTCGGCGAGATCGAGCGCGGACGACGGGTTGCCGAACTGATCATCGACCACCGTCGCCTTGTCGCGGGTCGCCGCGACGCGGAGCATCGTCCTGACGAAATTGCTTCCGAACGGGCTGTAGACCCAGGCCGTCCTCAGGATCAGGTGCCGCGGATTTTCGGCGCGCACCCGGAGCTCGCCGTCGCGCTTCGAGCGGCCATAAGCGCCCAGCGGATGGACCGGCGCATCCTCCGCATAGGGCTGGTCCGCGCGGCCATCGAACACATAGTCGGTCGAGATCTGGATGATCGCCGCGCCCGCGGCCTTGGCGGCGGCAGCGACCTCCCCCGCCGCATCGCCGTTGATCCGCATCGCGCGATCGGGCTCGTCCTCCGCCTGATCGACCGCGGTGTAAGCCGCGGCATTGATCACGACGTCGGGCGCGGCCGCCGCGACGATCGAGCCTGCGCTCCCGGGCCGCTCCAGATCGAGTTCGGGACGTCCGGCCACGATCAGCTCGATTCCGGCTCGCCCTTCGCCGCGTTCGGCGAGGCTGCGGACAAGCTGGCCCTGGCTGCCGGTGACGAGGATCTTCACGGCGCCGTGCCGAGCCGCGCGCCGCCATATTTCTGCTCGCGAATGGGGCGCCACCACCAGTCGTTGTCGAGATACCAGTCGATCGTCTTTTCCAGCCCGCTTTCGAAGCTCTCCTGCGCGCGCCAGCCGAGCTCCTTCTCGATCTTCGACGGGTCGATCGCGTAACGGCGGTCGTGGCCAGGCCGATCGGCGACGAACCTGATCAGCGAACGCCTCCGCCCGCCGCCAGGCAGCGGGCGCTTGCGGTCGAGCAGGTCGCAGATCGTCTCGACCACCGCCAGGTTGGTGCGCTCGCAGCGCCCGCCGACCACATAGCTTTCGCCGACCGCGCCGCGCATCAGCACGCGTTCCAGCGCGCGCGCATGATCCTCGACATACAGCCAGTCGCGGACGTTCGCGCCCTTGCCGTAGACCGGCAGCGCCGCCCCTTCGAGCGCGTTGAGGATCACCAGCGGGATCAGTTTCTCGGGGAAATGATAAGGGCCGTAATTGTTCGAGCAGTTGGAGAGCACCACCGGCAGCCCGTAGGTTTCGTGCCACGCGCGGACGAGATGGTCCGACGCGGCCTTCGACGCCGAATAAGGCGACGAGGGGGCGTAGGGCGTCGCCTCGGTGAAGATGCCGCCCTCGAACGGCAGGTCGCCGAACACCTCGTCGGTCGAGACGTGATGGAAGCGGAAATCCGCCCGCGCCGGCGCGTCCATCTCACGCCACCAGGCGAGCGCCGCATCGAGCAGCCTGAAGGTGCCGATCACGTTGGTTTCGAGGAAGACGGCCGGACCGTCGATCGACCGGTCGACATGGCTCTCCGCGGCCAGATGCATGATCTTGTCGATCCGTTCGGCGCGCAGGATCTCGAGCATCGCCGGCTGGTCGCAGATATCCGCCTGCCGGAACGCGTAGAGCCGGCTGTTCTCCACCACCCGCAGCGAGTCCAGATTCCCTGAATAGGTCAGCTTGTCGACGTTGACGACGCGGTGGCCGGCGCGAACGAGGTGGCGGCAGACCGCGCTGCCGATGAAGCCGGCGCCGCCGGTGACGAGGATCTTCTCGGGGGTCATGCGCTCTCTCCGGCCCCCTCTCGCGGCTGAGCCCCGCGCTCGTCAACCGCGATCAGCATCGGCCGATGCTGCGCGCGCCCGCGATCAAAATCCGGTCTCCACATCCGCCAGCAACGGTGCGTCCCTGTCCTTGGCGGAGAGCTGCACCTGCGCCGGCGCGACCGGCCAATCGATGCCGATCGCGGGATCGTCCCACCTTATGCCGCGATCAAGGTCGGCGCGGTAGGGGGCCGTCACCTTATACTGCACCTCCGTATGCTCCTCGAGCGTGACGAAGCCGTGCGCGAAACCTTTCGGCACCAGCAACTGGTTCCACAGCGCCGCCGACACGATCACGCCCGCCCATTGCCCGAACGTCGGCGAGCCGCGCCGGATGTCGACCGCGATGTCGAAGATCGCGCCGCGCGACACGCGGACCAATTTGTCCTGCGCCGCGGGCGGGAGCTGGAAGTGCAGCCCACGGACGACGCCCTTCGCCGCGGAATAGCTGTGATTGTCCTGCACGAAATCCAGGTCGAGCCCGGCGGCGGCCATGCTCGCGGCGTTCCACGTCTCGGAGAAGAAGCCGCGATCGTCGCCGAAGCGCGGCGGGCGGATTTCGACCACGCCTTCTAGCCCGAGCGGCCGGACGTCCAGCCCCACCTCAGCCGTCCTCATGCTCGCGCGCGCGCCGGCGCAGATAGTCGGCATAGCCGGTCTTGCCGAGCATCTCGGCGCGCGCGCGCACCTGGTCCGGCGTCAGGTAGCCGAGTTCAAGCCCGATCTCCTCCAGGCACATGATCTTCTGCCCCTGGCGATGCTCGATCGTGCGGACGAAGGACGAGGCCTCGTGCAAGCTTTCGTGCGTGCCGGTATCGAGCCAGGCGTAACCCCGCCCCAGCCGCGTGACCAGGAGATCGCCGCGCTCGAGATAGGCGCGATTGACGTCGGTGATCTCAAGCTCGCCGCGTGGCGACGGCTTCAGCCGCGCGGCGATGTCCAGCACGTCATTGTCGTAGAAATAGAGGCCGGTGACCGCCCAGTTCGATTTGGGCTCCTTCGGCTTCTCCTCGATGGTCAGCGCCTGCCAGGTCGCCCGATCGAACGAGACCACCCCGTAGCGCTGCGGATCCTCCACCGCATAAGCGAAGACGGTCGCCCCCTTCTCCCGCGCCGCCGCCTGGCGGCACAATTCGGGCAGGCCCGCGCCATAGAAGATGTTGTCGCCCAGGATCAGCGCGACCGGATCGCTCCCGACAAAATCGCGGCCGATGACGAACGCCTCGGCCAGGCCGTTCGGCTCCGCCTGCTCCGCATATGAAAGCCGGATCCCGAACCCGCTGCCGTCCCCCAGCAGCGCCTCGAACCGCGGCAGGTCGGCCGGTGTCGAGATGATCAATATGTCGGTGATCCCCGCCATCATCAGCACGCCGAGCGGATAGTAGATCATCGGCTTGTCGAAGATCGGCAGGAGCTGCTTCGATACAGCCAGGGTGGCTGGATAGAGGCGCGTGCCGGAGCCGCCGGCGAGGATGATACCCTTGCGCCGCAAGTTGGCCGACACGGCATTTGTCATTGGATACCCTCACCCTGCCGGCACGAGCCGGCGCTCCAAAAAAGCTCATCGGCCTACGAGAGGTCCATCGGGGCGGGCAAGCCCACTGCCTTTTTTACGCCGACGAGCGGCACGAACCTAGCCACCGATATTCTACGGGTACAGATGCCTTCGCACGGGAAAGCCGGGAGAGATCGTCAGCTAACCATGTGTGTGCCGATCGGTCCCTCGATCAGCGACTATAAACGACATTCTGTACAGCGGCGGCGGCCGGACGACAGCCCTTGCCGCGCATAGATTCAAATTTTGACCCTGCAGTCATCTTTGATTTCCAGTTGACTTGATGAATCGCACCACAAGTCTGCGACATTCAGATTGTGAATGAGTCATAGGCCCGGTTGAACGAAAGCACAGACCGCGTCTGACCAATTCGCGTACACGATTTGAGAGGGAAGCATAAAAGGAGACATTTTGATACAAAAACGAGGTCTGCCACGGAGATTGCCTATATCGATTGAGTTTATTTATCCATCGATATCATTCTCGTTAATAGATGCCTTAGTCTTGCACACAACCCGTCCGTAATGTATTTATCCTATGGAATGTATTTATGAACCTTTGACGATGGTTTACTTGCACCATGCTTGACCGCCGTACCAGCGGGAGGGCGTATCACGAAGGGCTTACCAGCGTCCGATCTGGCCTTCGTCGCGATCAGCACCGCCTCGATTGCGTGCGCCTGGGGCGGCAGCTCCAGCAGCGGCAACAGTTCCTCGTCCGCGGGAAAAAGCGGCTCTGGCAGCAGCCGTATCAGCAGCGGCAAAGACGGTTCCAGCTGCGCGATTACGGTAGCGGCGGCTCCATCCATTGGTCGACCCTGCCGCTCCCAAACGGGCCGAGGACCGCATCGACCTCTCTGTGATCGAGCAACGGCCCGGGCCTCGTCATCGCGCAATGCAGGACAGGGCAAGCGGAGCCTACTGAGCTTGGGCCGCGCGCAGGCTCCTGTTCGTGCGGCCGGTCAAAAGCGCCGCGAAGCCGTCAAGGGCCGCCGCCGGCATGGCGTGCGCATAATGATAGCCCTGAAACCCGTCGCAGCCCGCCTGGACCGCAATCTGCTCATGCTCCGGCGAGGAAATGCCTTCGGCGATGACTTCGAGATTGAGCGCATGGGCGAGCGTCACCACCGCACGAATGATCGCGGGGTTGCGATCGCGCCGGCTGCTTTCGATGAACGACGGATCGAGCTTGATCTTGTCGACGGGAAAGCGGCGCAGATGGCTGAGCGACGAATAGCCGGTGCCGAAATCGTCGAGGGCGATGCGAAAGCCGTGCTCGCGCAATTTCAGGATCGCGGCCTCCGCGGCATCCGCATGCTCGACGAGCAGGCTCTCGGTCAGCTCGATCTCGATCTGTCCGCACGCGACGCCGCAGCCGTCGGCGATCTCCCGGAGGCGAGACGGCAGATCGGGCTCGCGAAAATTCAGCGGGGAAAGATTCAGCGCAACGGTCAAGCCGGGCCAATTGCTGGCCGTGCTGCAGGCCATACGAAAGGTGATCTCGCCCAATTGGCCGATCATGCCCGCCTCCTCGGCGACCGCGACGATCTCCATCGATTCGATCGCGCCGAGCTCGTCATCGCTCCAACGCAGCAGGCCCTCCAGCACGCGGATCTGCCCGCAATCGTCCAGCTGCGGCTGATAATGGAGATCGAGGCCGCTGCCGCTCTCGAGCGCCGCCCTGAGCTTCTTCTCGATCTGCCCCCTGCGCTGGACCGCGGCATCGATCTCTTCCGAGAAGAGGCGATAGCAGCTCCCCGCTTCGGCCTTCGCCCGATACATCGTCATGTCGGCCTTGCGGATGAGGTCGAAGGCGTCGGGCGAGCTGCCGTCCACCAGCACGGCGCCGATGCTCACGCCAACGCTCACATCGCGGACGCCAAGCCGGAACGGCTTGTGGATGCAGGCGATGATGCGGTTGCACATGCGCCGGACATGGGCCTGGCCGGTCGCTTCGAGCAGGATCGCGAACTCGTCGCCGCCGATACGCGCGATCGTGTCCGTCTCGCGCAATACGCTCGTCAGGCGACCCGCCACTTGCTGGATCAGAAGATCGCCGATGGGGTGGCCGAAGGTGTCGTTCACGCGCTTGAAGCGGTCGAGATCGAGCATGAGGAGCGCGAAATGCTGTCCGTCCCGGTGATGCCTGGCAAGCGCGTGCTGGAGCCGATCCTCGAGAAGCGCGCGATTGGGCAGCCCGGTGAGCATATCGTGCAGCGCCTCGTGATGCGCCTTGGCTTCCCGCCGTCCAAGCTCGTCCACGACTTCGGTCAGGCGACGATACAAAAGCGACATGACGAGGACGATGGCGACCGAGGAGCTCAGCAGGATCTGCCAGATCGAGCCGAATGTCTCGACGCTCGACGAGGCATCTCCAGCCACCAGCATGATGATCGCGAAGTTGGTGAAGACCAACGTCGCGACAGCTGCCGATACGATCGGTCCGGCGATCTTCCTAGACTGAGCCATGGTCCCCTTCCCGCGCGTCAAGCATTAACCGTGGGACATTACGATTATATTAGCGGCACGATCTCGAGAGACGCGACGCCGCCAGCGAATGCAGCAGCGCCCGTTTGGCGGCCAGGATTCCAAGACAGGCCATTTTCGCACGGCAAGATCGATATCGTCGGGCTTGCGTCTCATGCAGATGATGGCGCAATCATGGGCAGACGGCAGGTGGGCTGATTCTTGGCCGAGTCTTGGAGGGCGGCCACTCTGTCGCAACGACGACAAGCAACGATCTGGGGACGATCCTGAAGTGCCGGTGGCTTAGACTTGATCTGAACGCGCGCGTTCGGGCGCGGGATTTGGCGCCGAGCGGTTCCGGGACGTCTCCATAAGGGGGCCAAAAGGGGGAGGGCGCCATGGCGGCTGAAGTCTCGTCGGTCGAGGTCCGGGATATCACGATCAGGCTCCACCGCGCCGGAGCCGGCCAGAAATTGCTGTTCCTCCACGGCGCCGGCGGCCTCGCGCAATGGCTGCCGTTCTTCGACGATCTCGCGGAAGGCTATGAGCTGCTGGTGCCCGAGCATCCCGGCTTCGGCGCATCCGGCGACGCCGCCTGGATCCGCAACATCTCCGACATGGCGATGTTCTATCTCGAGCTCGCCGAGGCGCTCGGCATCGACCAGGCCCATCTCGTCGGCCATTCGCTCGGCGGCTGGATCGCGGCCGAGATGCTGGTGCGCGACCGCGCCCGGTTCGACAGCCTCACTTTGCTCGCGCCGGCCGGCATCAGGGTCGAAGGCGTGATCTCCGGCGACAATTTCATCTGGGGCCCGGAAGAAAGGATCCGCAACCTGTTCCACGACCAGGCCTTTGCCGAGCAATTGCTCGGGCTGGAGCTGACCGAGGAACAGCGCAATCTCCAGCTCAGGAATTTGTTCGCGGCGACCAAGCTCGGGTGGCAGCCGCGCTGGTACGATCCGGACCTGGAGCGCTGGCTGCACCGCATCAAGCTGCCGTCGCTGGTCGTCTGGGGCGCCGACGACAAGCTCTTTCCGCGCGAATATGGCGCCTTGTGGCGCGAGCGGCTTCCCGACTCGCGGCTGATCACGATCGACCAATGCGGGCACATCCCGCACGTCGAGAAGCGCGAGGTGGTCAGCCGCGAAGTCCGCGAGTTCCTGAAGGGAGTGGCCTGATGAAATTCGTCTCCTTCCACCTCATGCCCTACCGGCAGCTCGACCTAGCCGCGGCGCGGGAACATCGCTCGACCTGGGTCGTGCTGCCGAACAGCTTCTACGATCCGGTCAAGGGCGCCGAGGAATATGCCGCCTACATCGACTTCCTGGTCGATTGCGAAAGGCTCGGCTTCGACTGCATCTCGGTCAACGAGCACCACCAGAATGCCTATGGCCTGATGCCGGCCCCCAATCTGATCGCGAGCGCGCTGATCCAGCGCACCAAGCATATCAAGATCGCGGTGCTCGGCCGCGCGCTGCCGCTGGTCAGCAACCCGGTGACGATCGCCGAGGAATTCGCGATGCTCGACAATCTCTCGCGAGGGAGGCTGGTGTGCGGGTTCGTGCGCGGGATCGGCGCCGAATATCATTCGACCGGGGTCAATCCCTATTTCTCGCACGAGCGCTTCCACGAGGCGCACGACCTGATCATCAAGGCGTGGACGCAGCCCGGCCCGTTCGCGTTCGAGGGCCAGCATTTCAACCTGCGCTACGTCAATCTGTGGCCGCGCCCCTATCAGCAGCCGCACCCGCCGGTCTGGATCCCCTCGCAGGGCTCGACCGAAACCGTCGTCTGGGCGTCGCATCCCGATCGCCGCTATCCGTTCATGGTCACCTTCTCGGCGGGCGACGTCGTCGCCCGCAACCTCAACGCCTATCGCGACCAGGCGCGCAAATATGGCTACGAGCCCGAGGACGGGCAGTTCGGCTGGGCCTGCCCGGTCTATGTCGCCGAGACCGACGAGCGCGCGCGCGCGGAAGCCGGCGCCGCGGTCGAATCCCTGTTCAACGATTTCCTGCGCATGCCGATCGAGATGCTGATCCCGCCCGGCTACACCTCGCAGCAGTCGATGCAGAACTTCTTCAAGGGAAGGAGCGTGATCGGCGCCCCGACGCGGATCACGGCCGATTTCCTGATCGACAGCCAGACCGCGCTGATCGGCAGCCCGCGGACCGTCCGCGACAAGATCGAGGCGATGCGCGACAAGACCGGGCTCGGCATCCTGCTGCCGATGTTCCAGTTCGGCATCTTGAGCGACGATCTCGCGCGCCGCAGCATCGAGATGTTCGCGGCCGAGGTGATGCCGCATCTCCAGACCGCCGTCACGAAGGAGATGGCCTGAAGGCACCGGCCCTCCGGATCAAGAAGTGGGCGGCCGGCTCAGGCTCCGGACAGGGCCCGCTCGGCAACGACCTGCTCGGCGAACCAGTCCGGCCATCCGGCTTTCCTGTTCGCTTCCCGCGCCAACGCTCGCTCTTCAGGCGATGCATAGGCCAGGTCGATATTCCGGAGATACGGCCGCGCGTACCAGGTCCAGAGCGGCGGCACGAGCGAGATCAGGAAGCACAGGATCGAAGAGGGCATCTTGTTGTCGATGTCGCTCGGCTCGAGCTCGTAGAAGGGCACATAGGGGTTCACGTGATGGTTGGTGTGGGTGACGATCTCGACCGTCGCCGCCCGCGAGAAGAAGGTGCGGTGCTCGATGATGTGGTGCGGCCGATAGGGCTCGCCCGGGACGCGGATGGTCCCGTAATGCTGGAGATAGCTGAACGCCGGCACGATCAGGAAATTGCCGAGCAGCAGGCTCGCCGTCACCAGCCCGGCGCCGACCCAGCCGCCAACCGCATAGAAGGCGGCGATCAGGCCGGCGAGAAGGACGATCGTCCACGGCACCTGGCTGCGCCACGACCAGGCGCTGCGGCCCGATTGCGCCATGCGGTCTTTCTCGAGCCGATAGCCTTCCTGGAACGTGCCGATCCCCCAGCGCCAGGTGAAATGATAGAGCGACTGGCCGCGGTACGGCGTGTCGAGGTCCTTCGCGGTTCCGGCGTGGAGGTGATGGACGAAGACGTGCGGAAGCCAGGCCAGCGGATTGCCCCAGAATGTCCCCATGATCAGCGACAGGATCTTCAGCCTCGGCCGCCTGGTGTGCATGAACTCCTCATGGATGATCGGAAGGTTCGCAAAGGCGCCGAGGAAAGAGGCCGACAGCACCGCTCCCGCATAAGCAGCCACGAGGGAGGCTGTTCCTGACTCGCCGAAGCCTTGGCCGGCTCGCCAGGCGAAGGCGGCGAACAGTCCGAACATCAACGGCACGTGGAGGTAGAGCGGGACGCGGATCAGCCGAGGATGCCTGATCGTGCGGACCGCTTGCTCATATCCGAACAATAGCTCGCCCACGATCATGATCACGATCGCGCCGGCAAATCCGAGCCACACCCATTGCCCGCCCAGCAGAAAGCCGGCGATGCCGGCCACGACCATGGCATTGGGCAGATAATATCTCAGATAGTCGGACATGGGCCCCCCTTTCCGCGATCTGCTCACCTATAGCCGAGCAGGCGACAGGCCGATATCTCTCCTTCGGGCGCTATTTGACCGGATCGATTTGCGTCGTGTCAGCCGGCATGGCGCCGCGCCTGCTCGCGGCTGAGCCCCTCGGTCATCATCTTGAGCCAGTGCCGATATTCGCCGTGGTAGAGGGTCTCGTCGGCGAAGCTGGTGGCGCTGACCGCCGGCTCGAAGCCATATTCTTTGGCCTGGTCGTCGGCGCCGACGATCCGCCGCGCCATGCCACGGTCGAAGTCCTGCCATTCGGCGTTGCGCCCGGCATAGCCGCTCTGGCAGGCGTCGAACTCGGTCAAATCGTCCGGCGTCGCGATCCCGCTCGCGCCATAGAAATCCTCATATTGCCGCACCCGGCGCTCGCGCGCCTCGTCGGGCTCGCCCTTGGGCGCGATGCAATAGGCATGGACCTCGGTCTGGTCCGGCGCGATCGGCCGCCACGAGCGAAGCTGGGTCGAGATGCCGTCGAACAGGATGAAATTGGGATAGACCAGAACCTGGCGCAGCCGTCCCACCATCCATTTGGCGCGTAGCTCGCCCTCGCGCTCGACGATCGCATCATATTGCATGCCGAGCGCCCGGTCGCGGAAGTTGGGAATGTCGGTCCAGATCATGACATGGCCGTTGCCAAGGTCGTAATTGCCGTTGAGCGTGTTCGCCAGATCGACCTTGATCGCCTTGACGTTGTCGGTCCCGCCCGCCGCCGCCACCTTCTTGGCGCGCTCCTGCGCCAGCCGGAAGTAGGAGGCATGGACGATGTCGACATGATAACCGTCGACGCCGTTCTCCGCCTGCATCTTCCAATTGCCGCGATGGGTGTAGACCGAATGGCCGCGCAGCACCTCGAGCCCGTCGGGCGACTGGCTCGCGAACAGCTCGAGGAACGGCGCCGCCGCGGCAAGGTGGGTCTCAAGGTCCGGAACGTCGGCGTTGAGGCTGGCGAAGATGAAGCCGTGGTAGCTCTCGACATGCGGCACGGGGGTAAGCCCATATTGGTCCTTCGACCAATGCTCGGGGTAGGCCCCTTCCGCCTCCTGCTTGACGTCGAGCAGCTTGCCCTCATTGTTGTAGACCCAGCCATGATAGGGGCAGGTCCAGATCTTGCCCGAGCCGTGCGGCTTGCGGCAGACCATCGCGCCCCGGTGCGAGCAGGCGTTGATGAAGCCGCGCAGCTTGCCGTCCGCACCGCGGCTGATGATCACCGGCTGGCGCCCGATCACCGTCGTCAGATAATCATGCTTGTTCGGGATCTGGCTGTCGTGGCCGATGTAGATCCACGTCGCCTCCCAGATGTGCTTGATCTCGAGCTCGAACAGCTCCGGATCGGTGTAGAGCGAGCGATGAACCTTGAACGTCTCGCCCGGCCGGTCGATGATCTTCGAGGCAAGATCCTGAATATGCATC
>Ga0255338_1003809_pt1 | contig 17147 bp, 14 predicted proteins | sample MeOH1_35cm_T4_19_FD_203715 | JGI IMG/M metagenome (GOLD analysis project Ga0255338, IMG submission 203715) | Sandy soil microbial communities from University of British Columbia, Vancouver, Canada - MeOH1_35cm_T4_195 | ecosystem: Engineered > Artificial ecosystem > Sand microcosm > Unclassified ...
TGAGCTTGTTCATCTCCTTATTGAGGCGGGAGACCTCTTTCTTGGGGAGCACCGCGAAGATGCCCTCGGTCTGCCACTTCTCGATCTCCTCGAGGCGCTTGACGGACTTGCGCAAGGTCGCGAAGTTGGTCAGCGTGCCGCCGAGCCACTTCTCGGAGACGTAGGACGCGCCGCAGCGCTCGGCCTCGGCCTTCAGGATGTCCTGGGCCTGCTTCTTCGTGCCGACGAAGAGGAACTTCTTGCCGGCAGCGGCCTGGTCGGAGACCCACTGCGCGACCTTCTTGATCTCCTTGGCCGTCTTCTGGAGGTCGATGATGTGGATGGCGTTGCGCTCGCCGAAGATAAAGCGGGACATCTTAGGATTCCAGCGGCGGGTCTGATGACCGAAGTGCACGCCGGCTTCCAACATAGCCTTCATTGAAACGTTGATCATGAGCGGGTTTTAATCCTCCGGGAATGGACGAGTAAAAATATTAGCAAATCTCCGACGAATAAGCCATTCCCCTTATTTTTGGGGAGCGACCTTGGCGGACGGGTCGGGCAAGGTGCGGGCGTAGGCCCGCCAGCGCGGCTCCATCGCGAGCATCGCCTTCAATCCGTCGGCGAAGCCCATGGGGGGGACGGCGACCGCGCGCCGGACCTTGTCCATGAGAAGGTTGCACTGCTTCGGCCTCGCGGCCGGCGCCTTGAACTCGCCCGCCGGGACCGTCCGGATCAGGGACTCGTCGAGGCCGAAGGCCCGGGCGACGAGGCGGGCGAACTCATCTCGGACGATCTCCTCGGCGCCGACCACATGGAATATGCCGCCCGCGCCGGAGGCGACGAGCGCGGCCGTGATCTCGGCCAGGTTCTCGACATAGGTCGGGTTGTAGCGCACGTCCGCGACGCGCATCGGCTTTCCCTGGGACAGATTCGCCCGGACCTGGAGGACGAAATTCTTCGGCTCCCATTGCCAGCCGTAGGCGCCGGCCGTTCGGATCACCAGGTTCCGCGGATCGAGAGCCAGGACGCCTCGCTCGGTTTCCGCCTTCTGACGGCCATATTCGCTCAGCGGGCTTGGGGCGTCTTCCTCTGTATAGGTTCCTTTGAGGCCGTCGAAAACGTAATCCGAGGAGTAGAAGATCATCCTGGCGCCCAGGTCCCGGCAGGCGCGGGCGACGTTGAGCGTGCCGTCCACGTTGACCCGGCGGGTCTCGGCCGGGTGGAGCTCGCAATAGTCCACGAAGGGGTTGGCGGCCGGGACGGCGACCACCGCGGGGCGGTGCTCCTTGAGCAGGGCCCGGACCTGGGTCTCGTCCTGCATGTCGAGCTGGAGGAAGCCCCCGGAGGCGTGGCAATGGTAGGTGGCGGCGGCCACCTCGGCCCCCGAAGCGGTCCAGGTCCGGAGGAGGGCGTTGCCCACCAAACCGGTCCCGCCAATGACCATGATCTTGCCGTCCATGTCGAAACTGTACCAAATTCGCGTATATTGCGTCTTTGGCCCCTCCAGGACCCCCCCAGGGGGGGCCCTTGGGCCCAGGCGCTCCCGACGGGGGATGTTATACTTAAGCATCGACACCAACACGCTCCGCCGGACCGCCTGGATGACCGCCTGGGCCCTCGTTTCGGTGAACCTGCCCGCCGCCGCCCAGGACCCCCATTCCCGCCGGGCTCCCGCCATGGGAGACGCGCACATGGCGATCGCCTACCAGGGGGGGGCGCCGATGGCCCCGGGACAGCTGAACCTCATGTTCGACGCCGCCAAGGCCCGCCCCGCGGGGGTCGTCGCGCCCGAGCCGAGGGCCTTCGAGGAGGCCGGCTCCCCCAACAAGAGGCTCGAGACCCTTTATAAGCGCCCCGCCCCCCACAGCCTGCATCAGGAGCTCGTGGTCCCCGTCCCCCGGGAGACCCCGTCCTACCGCCGCACCTTCCGGATCATGCTCGCCAACCCGGACAAGACCGACCGCTGGGACGAGCAGATCCTGCGCTACGCCAAGATCTACAAGCTCGACAGCCGCCTGCTCAAGTCCATCATGGCCGCCGAATCCGAGTTCAAGCCGGAGGCCGTCTCCCCGGCCGGAGCCCGCGGCCTCATGCAGGTCATGCCCGCCACCGCCGAAGGCGTGGGCATCCCCGCCTCCAAGCTCCACGACCCGGCCTCCGGCGTGAAGGCCGGCGCGGCCTACATCCAGGTCCTGTTCCGCGCGGCCTGGCGCATCTTCAACCTCAAGGGCGTGCGCTACACCGACGCGCCGATGTGGGTCGTGCAGCGCGTGATCGCCGCCTACCACGCCGGCCCCAAGTTCCTGACCCGCCAGAGGCTCTTCCCGTCCACGCGCTCCTACGTGCGCAAGGTCATCCTCTTCTACCACTCGAAGGTCACCGACCTCAGAAGGCCGTCTTCCGCACTCCGCGCGGAAGATTTTCCGTCATATGAGTCCGTGACCCCGAGCGGCTCGATGTACTAAGATAGACGGATGAGACGCGCCCTTCCCTTCGCCCTCGTCCTGCTCGCCGCCTGCGCCGGGCCCAAGCCCTGCACGCGCTCGCTGTGCGTCACGAAGCTCGAGGGCACGATGGACCTCGCCGGCTGGAACGACACGGTGCGCGCGACCTCCGACTCCCCGAAGCCTCCCGTCCTGTCCGACGCGACGGTGACCATGGTCTACGGGACCGCGGAGTTCCGCCACGGCAAGACGAAAGTGACCGCGTCGGAAGGGTCCTCCTTCAAGTTCACCGTCTCCACCCGCGCGGTCTCCTCGATCGAGGTCTCCTCCGGCTCGGTCGTCGTCCAGCTCTCGACCGGCGCGCCCGTCGCCCTCGTCCCCGGCGCGCCCTACAACCTCCCTAAGCCTTAGCTCCTCGCCGCCGCCTGTCCGTTCTCCGTGTTCTCCGTGTCTCTGTGGTTAATCCGTCGTCTTTTGCTTAAATACCCGCCATGAAGAAAGCGCTCATCACGGGCATCACCGGTCAGGACGGCTCCTACCTCGCCGAATTCCTGCTCAAGAAGGGCTACGAGGTGCACGGAATCAAGCGCCGCGCCTCGCTCTTCAACACCGACCGCATCGACCACCTCTTCCAGGACCCGCACGAGAAGGGGCTGCGCTTCCTCCTGCATTACGGGGACATGACCGACACCTCGAGCCTGCTGCGCGTGCTGCAGATCGTCAAGCCCGACGAGATCTACAACCTCGCCGCGCAGAGCCACGTGGCCGTCAGCTTCCAGGAGCCCGAGTACACCGCGAACGTGGACGCGCTCGGGACCTTGCGCCTGCTCGAGGCGATCCGCACGCTCGGCTGGTCGAAGAAGACCAAGTTCTACCAGGCGTCGACCTCGGAGCTGTTCGGCAAGGTCCAGGAGACGCCCCAGAAGGAGACGACCCCGTTCTACCCGCGTTCGCCGTACGGCGTGGCCAAGCTCTACGCGTACTGGATCACGATCAACTACCGCGAGGCGTACGGGATCTACGCGTGCAACGGCATCCTCTTCAACCACGAGAGCCCGCGCCGCGGCGAGACCTTCGTGACGCGCAAGATCACGCGCGGCCTGGCGCGCATCAAGCTCGGACTGGACGAGAAGATCTGGCTCGGCAACCTCGACGCCAAGCGCGACTGGGGCCACGCCCGGGACTTCGTCGAGATGATGTGGCTGATGCTGCAGAAGCCCCAGCCGCGCGACTACGTCGCCGCGACGGGCCGCCAGAACTCCGTGCGCCAGTTCGTCGAGGCCGCGGCCTCCGAGCTCGGCTTCGACCTCGCCTGGAAGGGGAAGGGCGCCGCCGAGCACGGCGTGGACCGCAAGACCGGGAAGACCATCGTGGCCCTCGACCCGCGCTACCTGCGCCCGACCGAGGTGGACACCTTGCTCGGCGACGCGCGCAAGGCCGGGCGGGAGCTGGGCTGGAAGCCGCGCGTCAGCTTCGACGAGCTCGTCCGCGAGATGGCGCGCGAGGACCTGGCCGTGGCCGAGCGCGAAGCGCTCGTCAAGAAGGCGGGCTACCACAGCCCGCCCCGCGCCGCCGACTAAAAACGCCTCAGCCCTGGTAGAGCACGACGCCGGCGACGACCGCCGCGACGACCGACACGCCGATCGCCGCGTATAGGAGGAAGCGCATCTCCTCGTCCCAGCGGAACGGGGGGGACGGAGGCACGCGCACCGGCGGCTCGTCCTTCGGAGCGGGCGTCGACGCCGAGGGCGCGGGGGTCGGCAGAGGCTTCGGGGGCGGGGTGAGGTAGCCCTCGACCTCCCGCGCGATCTCGCGGCGCCGCGCCTCGCCGAGCTCGCGGGCCTTGTGGGACTGGTCCTCGGGCGGGGGCGTCGCGGCGCGCTTGCCCCGGGCCTCGCGCTCGGCCTCGACGTCGGCGTACAGGCGCGCGCGCTCCTCGTCGAGGGCGAGGCGCATCTCGGCGACCTCGCGGTCGGCCCGGGCGCGCAGCTCGGCCTTGAGCTTCTCGGCCTTCGCCTTCACCTGCTCGGACTCCGCCGTGAGGCGGCGCATGCCGGCGGCGAGCTCCTTCTGGACGCGCTCGGCCTCGAGCTCCTGGCGCAGCTGGGCCTCGTGCGCCTTCTCGAAGGCCTCCACGCCCTCGCGGCGCATCTCCTCGGCCGACGCGACGGCCTTGCGCGCCTTCTCCTCCTCGACGGCCACGCGCTCGTCGAAGGTCTTCTGCAGGCCGTCGACGACGGCCTGCAGGCGGCGGGACTCGTCCTCCCCGCGGCGGGTCAGCAGGCGGGACTGCTCCAGGGCGTCCTGAGAGGCGGCCAGCCCGCGGGTGAGCTCCTCGACGCGGGCGCGCGCGGAGAGGAGCTCGTCCTCGTTCTTGTCCACGCGGGCGGACATCGCCTCGTAGGCGGCGCGGGCCTCCGCGGTGGAGGAGACGAAGGCCGCGGCGTCGGCGCGGGCCTTCTCCAGGTCGGAGCGCAGGGACGCCTGCGCCGCCTCGAGCTCGACGCGGCGGCGCGCGGCGGCCTCGAGCTCGGAGCGCTGGCGCCGGCCCTCGTCCTCGAGGACGCGGGCCGCGGCGGCCGACTTCTCCAATACCGCCTGGCCGGCGGCGAGGTCGCGGCTCAGGGACTCGACGCGGTCGCGCGCGGCGGCGAGCGCGGATTCCGACGCGGCGAGCCGGGCCGAGGCCGAGTCGAGCGAGGCCTTGAGCTCGACGGCGACGGCGTCGGCGTGGATCCGCGCGGCGGCCGCCTGGTCGAGGTCGGCGCGCAGCGACTCGATGTGGGCCTCGTGCCCCGCCGTCTTCTGGCGCAGCTGGGTGAGGTTGCGGCGGGCGGAGACGAGCTCCTCGTCGCGCTTGCGCAGCTCCGCGGCCTGCGCCTCGGTCCGCAGGGACATCTCGCGGGACTCCTCCCGCGCGCGGGCGAGGTCCGACTCGGCGCGGGAGAGGCTCTCCTCGGCGGCGCCGGCGCGCGCGACGAGGGAGGCGCGCTCGGCGTCGAGGCGCTTGAGCTCGCCCTCGAGGTCGGAGACGCGGGCGGACAGGGAGCCCTCGGTCGCCGACAGCTCGGCCTCGACCTCGACGCGGCGGCCGCGCTCGGCCTCCAGAGCGGCGCCGAGCTGGGCGCGGGCCTCGGCGGCGACCTTCAGGGTCTCGTCGAGCTCGCGCGCCAGCGAGGTCGCGGACGCGGCCTCGCGATGGAGCGCGGAGGCGGTGTCCTGCAGCTCGTCGACGCGGGAGGTCAGCTCGCGCACGCGCTCGCGCAGGCGCTCCTTGCTCTTGAGCTCGGTCTCGAGCTCGATCGAGCGCGCGCGCAGGCGGCGCTCGAACTCCTCGAGGCGGACCTCGAGGCGGACGGCGTCGAGCTCGTCCGCCGCCTCCGGGGGAGGCGGGGGCGCCGCTCGGTCGACGGGGGGCTTAGGCTCCGGGGCGTCCACGTTCCATGTCCTTGCGCAGGCGGTCGAGCGCCTCGGTCTGCTCCTTCCAGCGCTCGCGCAGCGCGCGGCGCTCGGCGTCCATCTCGTCCTCGAGCTTGGCGCGGGTGTCCTCGAACTCGGAGCGCAGGATCGCGCGCTCCTCCTCGAGGGCGGCGTCGCGGCGGGCGAGCTCCGCGGCGAGGCGGGCCGCGGACTGCGCCTCGGAGCGGCGCGCGGCGGCGACGGCCGCGTCGGCGCGGTCGCGCTCGTCCTTCGTCGCGGCGGCGAGGCGGGCGACCTCGGCCTGCATCCGGTCGCGGTATTCGCCGAGGGCGGCGACGGCCATGCGGGCCTTCTCCGAAGCCGCGGCCTCGGCGCGGCGGGAGGCCTCGAGCGCGCGCTCGGCGTGGTCGGCGTGGGCCTGGGCGACGCTCAGGCCCTGGGCGTAGGCGGCCTGGCCCTGCTCGCGCGCGTCGCGCATCGCGGCGGCGCGCGCCTCGTCGAGCAATATCTCGGTGTCGGCGACGCGCTGGGCCGCGGCGCGGCGCGCCTCGCGGGCGGCCTGCATCTCGGCGTCGGCGGCCTCGCGCTCGGCGCTGAGGCGCTCGCGCTCCTCGCGCAGGGCGGACTCCAGGCGCGGCTCGATCTCCGCCTCGAGCCGGCGGGCGCGCTCGAGCGCCCGCTCGCCCTCGACGCGCAGCGCCTCGCCCCGCTCGAGCGCCGCGGCGCTCTCCGCCTGGACCCGCGCGCGCTCGGAGGCCAGCGCCTGCGCGGCGGCCTGCTCGCGGGCCGCCGCGCCGGCGGCGTCCGCGCGAGCCTTGATGATCTCCTCGGACACCCGCCGGGCCTCGCGCTCATGGGCGGCGGCGGCCGCTTCGATCGTCCGCATCTCCGCCTCGAGCGCCGAAAGCCGTGCCAGCGCGAGGCGCTCGGAGGCCTCCGCGCGGACCGTGCGTCCGGCCGCGGCCTCCGCCTGGCGCCGGGCCTCGGCGCGCTCGAGCTCGAGGCGGGAGGCGAGGGACTCCCGCGAGGCCGACTCCGCGCGCGCCGCGGCGAACTCCGCCTCGCCGGCCAGGGCGCGGGCGACCGCGGCGTCTAGGCGGGCGCGCAAGGCGCCGGCCTCCGCGTCCTTCGCGTCCGCCTCGAGCTGCAGGCGGTCGAGCGCCGACTGCAGCTCTCGGGCCGTGAGCACGCGCGACATCGAGTCGCGCTCCCATTCCTCGGCGCGGGCCGAGGCGTGCGCCGCTTCCAGCTTGGCCGCCGCCAAGGCCGCGGCGGCCTCGTCGGCTTCCCGACGGGCCTTGAGGACCTCGCCGCGGGCGCCGGACTGAGCGGCGAGCTCGGCCTCGAGGGCCTCGGTGCGCCGCGCGGCCGCGTCGAGCCGCGCGCGCAGGGACGCGGCCGCGGCGTCCTTGCCGTCCGCCTCGATCAGGGCGCGGTCGAGGCGCGCCTGGATCTCGCGGGCGCCCTGGACGCGGGCCAGCGCCTCGCGCTCCCAGTCCTCGGCGCGGGCCGCGGCGTGGTCGGCGTCGAGCCGGGCGGCGGAGAGGGCGCCGACGGCCGCCTCGGCGTCCCAGCGGGCCTTCTTGGCCTCGGCCTGCGCCTCGGCGCGCGCGGCGCGCTCGTCGCGCAGGGCGAAGGCGAGCCGGGCGGCGGCGTCCTTCATGCGCTCGCGGGCCTCGCGCTCGCGCGCGAGCATCGCCTCCTTGGCCTCCAGGCGCTCGTGGAACTCGCGCGCCCCGGCTTGCGCCAGCTCGAGCTTGCCCAGCGCCTCGCGCAGCTCGGCGTAGGTGCCGGCGGGGGGGATGACGAGGTCGGCCAGGCGCCCGCCGAAGCCCTCGGCCGGGGGCTCGCCGCCGCGCTCGGCGGTGCGGGCGCGCGAGGCGAGCACCTCTTCGACCTCGCGGCTGAAGTCGTCCTTCCAGGCGTGGAGCGGATCCATGGGTTGTCCGTAGTATAGGAGGGGAGTGTTACAAAGACAAGTCTGCGGGATGCAACTTTTCGGGGGGGTGGATCGTATGATGGAGATGGAAACGCCGATCCTGTCTCTAGGCCGAAGGTCCCATGACTGACCCGGGGCCTCGGACCCTGACCTCCGCGCGCCGACGGGGACATCCTCGCGTCATGGGAGCCCCGCGACGCGCCGGACCGGCCGCGCTCGCCGCCGCCTTGATCGGCGCGGGGCTGCTGCTGTACCGTCCCCGACTCGTGCCGGAGCTCACGGCCGGCCCGCGCGCCCGCTCCGCCCCCGAGGCGTCGCTCGCCTCCGCCATCGCCTGGCCGGCGGCGCGCGCGCCGCGTCCCGCGTCCCCCGCCGCCGCGCCCGCCCCGGCCGAGGCCTTCCTCGACGCCGGGGAGGTCGCCGCCTGGAGGGACGCCCTCGCCGACCGTCCGTTCTCCGCCGTGGATCACGCCGCCGCGGCCCCTCGCCCGGCCCCCGCCCCGGACCGCGTCGAGCGACCTACGCCCCGAGAGCCCGCGGCCGGCGCCGCCGTCGCGCCGCGCTCCCTCCACGACGCCGTGGTCGGCCTGCTGCGCGCGGCGGGCCGCCGCGGGATTAAGGCGAAGCCCGAGCCGCTGATCCGCCCGGAGGCGGCCGCCGCCCGGGAGGAGCGCCGCCGCGCCCTCCTGGCCGTGGGCCCCGCGCCGGCGGACGATGACCCCGAAGACGATCCTTCCGGGGCGCGCTCTCGCTCGGGAACCGCGGAGGCGCGCTCCGCGGGCCCGCGCCGCCGCGCGCGCTACTTCCCGCTGTTCAAGCCTCCGCGCCGCGCCGCCGCCCGGCCGGACCGGGACTCTCTCCGTCGCCGCCGCGTCCGGCCGCTCCTGCTCTCCAAGATGCTGGGCCGGGGCGCGCTGCGGCCGCCGCCCTCCTCGCTCGTCCCGCCCGACCTGTCCCATCTCCGGGAGCGCAAGCCGGCGCGCCTGCCGGACGGCGCGCCCGTCCCGGCGCGGCCCTACGGGCTCGACGAGATCGAGGCGCACGACCCGCGCCGCGCCGCGGCCGCGGATAGGCGCCGCGCGCCGCACTGGGACGAGGGCCGCCGCTGGCACGACGGCCCCGCCCAGGGCGTGGCCGCGGACGCGCGCTGGCTGTGGCTCTGGAAGGAGAAAACGCGCTGGTGGGCGGCCCCCGAGCCGGAGAAGCCTCCGCTCCTGCGCCACGGCGCGCTGTGGTGGGGCAAGCAGCGCGGCGTCTGGTTCGCCCTGCACGAGGGCGAGCTGTGGAGCTGGCGGCGCTTCGCGGACTGGGACGCCGAGGGCCTCATCCGCCTCGCCGACGGCGTCGAGCTCGTCTACAGCGCCGGCTTCGACAAGGTGGCGGTGATCACGCCCGGCGCGGGCGCCGTCCTGTACGACGCGCGCACCGGCGCCGAGCTCGGCGAGTGGCGGGAGGACGAGATGCCCCGCCGCCGTCCCCGCGCGCCGGCGGGCCTGCGTCTTCCGCGCGGGATTTGATATTCTGGTCCTAGATGACCCGCCTCGCGCTGCTGCTGCTCTCCTTCGTCGCCCTCGCCCGCCCGTCCGCCGCGCAGGACGAGTACGGCGCGCGCGGCCTGTTCCCGGTGTACAAGTCCGGCAACCAGTGGGTCGTCTTCGACAAGCCGCGCAAGTCGGGCAAGCCCGGCGACCTGATGCCCGGCTCGAAGTTCCTCATCGTGGGCAGCGCCGGCGCGGACCTTTTCGTCGTCGGCCGCACCTCGGCCACCTACGGCGGCGTGTGCCGCGGCAAGAAGCCGCTGAAGCTGCGCGCCGCGCTCCTCAAGGGCCCGCGCTCGACGGTCGGCGACCCCGTGATGGCCATCAAGGTCCCCGACTCCTTCCAGCTCAAGGGCTCCAACGCGCGCTACGACGCGCTCGACAACAAGGTCGACGAGCCGCTGTACGCGCTGATAGGCTCCACCCTCACGGCGGCCGCGCTCGAGGAGGGGAAGGCCGGCGCCTACCGCTTCCGCGAGGACGACGAGGGCTCCGCCGCCTTCCTCGCCGCCCCGTCCGCGGACAAGATCGCGATGAAGATCGACTTCGCCGCCCACCCGCCCGTCGCCGGCCTCAAGCGCCCCACCGCTTTGGTCACCGACGCCCAGATCTCCTCCTCGCACCGCCGCTGCCTGCGCCTCGCCGACGGGGACCGCCTGATCGGCAAGTGCGTCGAGATGCCGCACGACCTGATGAGCGAGACCGCCCAGCTGCGCTTCGTCGCCTACGACCCCGGCGGCAACGGCAGCCCCTTCCTCCTCGCCTACACCAAAGGGGAGCCGCTATGGGGCCACGAGCGCTGGGGCTTCGTCCTGCGCGGCGGCGGCGCCCGCCTGTTCCTGCGCGACACGATGGACCCGCGCTGCCGCGAAGGGTTCTGAGAGCCTAGCGCCGAGGGCGCTTGAGCAGGTTCACGAGCGCCCAGCCCATCACCAGCAGGGCGATCATCTTGGGCGCGAGCTTCGCGAACAGGTCCCGCAGGTGCGGGCTGAGCAGGACGCGGTGGCCCGCGGCGAGCACCGTGACGATCATGGCGAGCTTCACGCACAGGTTCGCGATCCGCTCCCAGTCGGTGCTGTCCGGGTTCAGGAGCTTCTTGAGCCGCCTCTTGTCGCCCCACGGCATCGAGACGATCTCGACGCCGGCCCAGCTCGCGAACGACTCGCGGTTGGTCCACGCCACGCGCCCCTTCCCTGTCGCCGTCTCCCCGCGCGGCATCTCGAAGGTGAACGAGAGCATCATGTTGTCGGTCAGCTGGGCCTGCGTCTCCACCTTGAACCCGTTGACCGAGATATCGTGGGCGGTCGCCCGGTCGTCGAGCGGCTCGCCGCCCTTCGACGGGCGCAGCACGACGCTCAGCTCGGTGATGAGGCGCGCGTTCTCGCGGCGCTCGTCCCCGCTCACGGTCCGCCTCCGATGAAGGGCATCACGGCCTCCTGTTTGGGCGCGGCCTTCGGCGGGGGAGGCCCGAGCCGCAGCTGCAGCAGGAACTCCCGGAAGGCCGGCACGACCGCCTCGAACTCCCCGCGCGGCGCGCGCAGGCGCGCGGTGTAGATCCCGTAGCCGTCGGGGACGAGGATGGTCTCGGTGACCACGACCTTGGTCTCGCTGCCCACGAGGACTCCCTCGGGATACTGGTACCGCGTCGTGCGCGCGCCCGTCCCGGCCCGCGTGCCGACCTGGACCTCGTACACGCCGCCCCTGTCCTCGACGCTCGCCGCCGCCTCGGTCCGCAGCTCGGCCGCCGCCGCCTCCCAGCCCGCGAACCCGGACGCGGTGGCCGTCGTGTGGAACACGACGATCATCGCCTCGCCGCCGGGCCGCTTCCAGGCGAGCCCCGCGGCCGACCGCCGCGGCTCGCCCCATTCCAGCGTGTCGCGCCAGGACAGCAGCGGCTCCTCGCGAAGCGCCAGCGGCTTGGGACGAAGGTACCCGTCCGTCTTGGGCGGCTCCGCCGCGCTGAGCTCGCGCAGCCTGGCGGCGACGACGGGGGCCCACTGCGTCCCCTTCAGCCCCTCGCGCACCGCGAGCAGGGCCCGGGTCTCCGCCGCCGGCCCGGTCTCGTAGAGCGGCGTTCCGGTCTGGCGTTGGATCAGCGGCCGCTTCAGGAACGGCGTCAGCCAGTGGAACATGATGCGCGCGGCGTTCCACGCCATCGCGCCGAACTCCGGCCAGCGCGAGTCGAACTTATAATCGCCGAGATACGCCACGCCCCCGGGCTTGAGGACGCCGAAGCGCTTGGGCTCCTCGGACTGAGGAGGCTGGACCTGATAGCGCGCGCCCCGCGCCTTGAACGACGCGGAGCGGAGCACGAACTTCCCCGGAGGGATGTTGTAAAAGACGATGTAGCCGTTGAACCCCGGCCCCGAGATCCCGCGCTGCCCGGGAACGCGTTCTCCCTTGTCGTCGATCTCCGAGACGCTTCCTTTGTCGGCGTATTTGACCGAGCCCAGCAGCAGAGCGCCGTGCGTCGTGACGCGCGCGAGGAGCAACCCATGGTCCAGCGACGCCGGCTGGGGGGGCACGGACGCGCAGGCCGTCAGACCGGCCGCGGCGACGGCCAAGGCGAGGCGTCTCATGGAACGGCAGTGTACCACCCGGTCGCCGTCCGCGCAAGATGATATAATCGCGGCAGCCATGGACGATTTCAACCTCGAAAAGCTCGCCAAGGAAATCGTCGTCGCCCGCATGAAGGACCTCCCCGACGCGCCCGCCGGCGCCGGCCTCGTCGCAGGCCAGATGCTCTCCAAGGCCGTCGCCGGGACCCAGGCCCGCCAGGCCCCTCACGACACCGTCGTCGCCGTCTGCCGCGGCCTCATGTCCGGCATGCTCCTCCTCGGCAAGGACCTGCCGTCCACGGCCGTCGCCATCCTCAAGCAGATCAACGTCGTCGCCGAGACCACGAACCAGGACCCCGCCGAGCTCATGACCTGGGCCATCGAGGGCATCGCCCCCGTCGCCAACATCGCGGGCCGCACGACGCGCTACGCCGTCCAGGAAGCCATCGAATCAGCGTTCATGGGCGCCGGCCAGGTCTTCGACTCGACGTGCGAGACGGCGGGAGCCTGACATGAAGATCGCCCTCGCCCAGATCGACACGACGGTCGGCGACCTTCGCGGCAATTCCGAAAAAATACTCTCCGCCCTCGATGAGGCCTGCCGGCGCGGCGCCGCGCTCGCCGTCTTCCCCGAGCAGACCTTGGGCGGCTACCCCGCCCTCGACCTGTGGGAAGAGCCCGGCTTCGCCGCCGCCAACGAGAAGGCCCTCGCCGCCCTCGCCAAAAAAGTCCGCGGCACCGCCGCCCTCGTCGGCTTCGTCTCGCGCTGGAAGGGCAAGGTGGGCAAGCCCGTAAGAAACTCCGCCGCGCTCCTGCACAACGGGAAAGTCGTCGCGATCCGGCACAAGACCCTCCTTCCCACCTACGACGTCTTCGACGAGGCCCGCTACTTCGAGCCGGCCTCGGAAAACAAACCGATCGCGTGGGGGGGGCTCAAGCTCGGCGTCACCATCTGCGAGGACGCCTGGGCCAAGGACCCCTCCACCTCGCGCCGTCTCTACACCGCCGACCCCGTCGCCGCCCAGGCCAAGGCCGGCGCCGACCTCCTCCTCAACCTGTCCGCGTCGCCCTTCCTGCGCGGCAAGACCGAGGTCCGCAAGAAGCTCATCGCCGAGCACGCGAAGAGATTGAAAAAGCCTTTGTTCTACTGCAACGCCGTCGGCGGCAACGACGAGATCGTCTTCGACGGGGGAAGCCTCGCCTACGACGAGAGGGGCAAGCTCCGCGCGCGCGGCGCCTTCGCGGCCGAGGACCTGCTCGTCATCGACACCAAGACCTGGGAGGGAGCGACCGTGGCTCCCGAGCCCTCCGCCGTCGGCCAGGTCGGCGAGATCCTCACCCTCGGCATCAAGGACTTCGCCGGCAAGTGCGGCCTGCAGACCGCCTTCCTCGGCCTCTCCGGCGGCATCGACTCCGCCGTCGCCGCCGCCCTCGCCGTCCGCGCTCTCGGCCCGCACCGCGTGGTGGGCGTCACCATGCCTTCGTCCTATTCTTCCCAGGGCAGCCTCGACGACGCGCAGGCCCTGGCCAAGAACCTCGGCATCGAGCTGCGCACCGCGCCCATCGCGGGCGTGTACGACGCCCTGGTCGCGACGCTCGGCGACAAGTGGGGGAAGGGGACCCCGGACCTCGCCGAGCAGAACCTCCAGGCCCGCGCGCGCGGCGTTATCCTGATGGGCCTCGCCAACAAAGCCCACCGCGGCTTCGTCCTCACCACGGGAAACAAGTCCGAGCTCGCGGTCGGCTACTGCACCCTGTACGGCGACATGTGCGGCGCGCTGGCGCCTTTGGCCGACGCGCCGAAGCGCCTCGTCTACGAGCTCGCCGGCTGGCTCAACTCCGACCGGCAGATCATCCCGTCCAATTCGATCACGAAGGCGCCTTCAGCCGAGCTGAAGCCCGACCAGAAAGACCAAGACGACCTGCCGCCGTACGACCAGGTCGACGACGCGCTCGAGGCCTGGGTGCAGTCGCGATTGGAGCCGGGGCGCGTGGCCCGCGCCGTCGGGGACCGCGCCGTGGCCGAGACTTTGCTCGACCGCATGGACTGGAGCGAGTTCAAGCGCCGTCAGGCGCCGCCGTCCATCAAGATCTCCTCGAAGGCCTTCGGCGTGGGGCGGCGTATGCCCATCGCGAAGGCCGGCTGGCGCGTCCGCGCAGGGCTGTAGAATTTCCGCCTCGACGCTCCGACCGCTCCCTCATATAAGGGGCTGTACTAATCAGATTAGGCAGGGGGCAGCACTAATTATATTAGGCCGACAGCTTTCGCGGCCTAACACCGCCCCGCCATGACGATCGCCCTGGCGAAACCCTGATTTTCCAATTACAATCCGGAAGTTATGATTATCACTAGCCAGATTAGGCCGACCAGCATAATCACAAGTTATGCCGAAACGAGGGGAAAGGTGCGGGCACACTATATAATCAGTGCGGCGGCAATTCTGGTACTCGCGGCTACAGCGTGCGTTACAGCGCACGCTGGTCCAGCCGCGTTCACATCGGATAGCGGCGAGATGACCCCAGGAGAGGAAGCGCAACTTCGCGAAGCCGCAAAGCGGATGCCGAAGGATCAAGTGGATAAGCTCATTTCTGAGATGAAGACATCACGACACGAGGCGGTCCTTTATCGAACGAGCCCCGCCAAGATGCGTGACGAGCTAATGGGCTATGCGACGCAGATGCTAGAAAACCGGTCGTCCGGACACGAGAAGAAATTTAGGGAAGCGCGGGACAAGCTCGGCAACCGGCTGCATTGGTTTCAAAACCTGAATACCCGCGTAGCAATGCCGGACGACCTGGGGAAGGACTTGGCCGAAATAATTATTGAGACGTATAAATATCGTCCCGAAAAGGATCACATGCCGATCACCGTTGCGTCTGAGTATGGGAGCGGGCCCAAAGTTAAAGCGTTCTTGATCGGGATACTTCGCGGAGATGAGAAATGGAAGCGAGAAATCGTCCAACACGGTCTTACTCATACAACATTCTGGAAGGGCGATCCTGAAATGTACGCGGCCCTTGATGAACTCTTTAAACGTGGAGGCAACCAGGACACCTTCGTCCTCTCGGATATGCAGTCACTTGATAAAGAGAGAACGCTTACCAGTTTAATGGAGCTCGTTGAGACCACTTCAGATCCGCGCATCTTCTACCAAACCACTTCAATGGTCTCTTCTTATAACCGGACGGACCTCTTGGAAAGGACGTTTAAACGGGTTTCCAAGATTCCACTGACAGGGCGGCGCTCTCTTCCTGGACTTTGCAATTTTCCTCCGGAAACACTTCTCGCCTACATTCGGGACGCAGAAGGTGAGAAGTTGGGTTTCGCGCTTGATGCCCTTGAGGAGACACATGGAGCCCTGAAGAATGGCTACCCGCTTGTGATTTCAAAACTCTCAAGCAAGGACTTGGAGTCACGGCGCGCGGCCATCAGGTGCATTGACCGCATGTCACGCAAGGGAACTTGGGCAAACGGTCAAACGTACGAGGATTTGAAGAGATATGTATCACATGAGCGAGATCCAGATTTAAGGAAACAGGCGGGTGAAACTTTTGCATGGCTGAAAATCCAGGTCGGCCAGTGATTCCTCGGCATAACCATTCGCTTCTGCCGCCCGCCGCCTCGTTTGGGTGGATAGTTGAAGCGGCGTCGGCAGAGCGTCTGCGTTAGCGGTACTTATGACTACAACAAAAGCCGATCAAGAGTGGGAGGCAGTCATGCTCCTGGGACCGTCATTAAAACTATCCCCGGAAGCCGTGGCCAAGTTGCCCTTTGAGTTCCTGCCTGATATTCGGCTGCAAGAATGCCCTAAATGGGTTAAAGAGCAGACTAGTTGGTCTAGCGAATCAAAGGAGAAATTCGTTCGCGAAACCCGTTTTGCTCTTGTTGCGAATTACAAAAGCGCATCACCCCAGGACAAAACGACGGATGAACTGATGTCGAGGGCCGTTATTGCCATCTGGCTCGCATCACCAACAAACATCCAGTGGCGCCTCTCTGTTCACGGGAAATCGGATGGCTCTAAGATGACTCGCAATATGTGGAATACGCGGCCTTACATGAGGCCCCATAGACGCTACCAACATAGTCCCGTCGGAGCGCCGGCCCTAGATGAAGCGAAAGTCTTGTTGGAAAAATTTGCCGGCATGACGGAAGGTGCTGTCTGGATCGCCATCAAGACCTTATATATGGCTCTTCAGCAAGAATGGTGGGAAGGGCGGTTCTTACTTTTCTGGGTTGCGTTAGAGGCGCTCTTTGCGCCCGACTCCGAGGTTTCATTTCGTGTTTCCCTTCGGATTGCACGCTTATTGCGCGGCGATTCCAAGAAAGCAAAAACTCTTTTTAAGAGAATTCGCGGAAGCTATTCAATTAGATCAAAGGTTGCCCACGGGCAAGCGCTAAAAAGCGTCGAGGGAACCTATTCAGGAAGGGTGCTTTTACACTCTGAGCTCTTACTTCGGGCAAGCATACGAAAGATTCTCTCGTCGCCTGAAGCCCTCGCGGCATGTCAAACAAAACGAAGGAATGAATATCTTGATTCACTCTGTTTGTAAGCCGATGTTGACCGCTAACCATTCGCTTCTGCCGCCCGCCGCCTCGTTTGGGTGGACTGTTGAAGCGGCGGCGGCAGAGCGTCTGCGTTAGACTCCCGTGGCAACAAAGAACATCATGAACGGCAAAGCATGAACGGATACAGGATCCCGTATTTTGTGTTAGCTCTCATTTATGGGGTCATAATCGTATTGAGCCCGCTGTACCTCGTATTCCCTAAAACGCTATTGGGGCAGTTCTGCGGCGTAGCCCTCGGAGCATTTTCCGGGCAATTCATTTTGCCGGAAAAATGGCATCTATCGTTTTCGAACGAACTGTTGTTCCTTCTCAATCCCGGATTCATTACCGGCTTCATCGTGGGAAAGCAGGAGTACGACAAACGCGGTCTTATCCAAGGCATGATCCCGGGCTTATTGTGCTTGGCACCAGCACTGGTGCTTCCTTTTATTCCGGGAGGCTTGCCGTACGTGATTTATCTCGCCCCAATTGTAATTGTGACTCTGCCGCACGCTGTTTTGGGAACTTGGCTGGGTCGGAGTCTAACCATTCGATTCTGCGGACGGCGGCCCGGTGAGGAATAGACTAATAGCCGCCGCCGCAGATCGTCTGCGTTGATATGGTTGCTTGAAGTCAATAGGACAGAGCTCTCCGCCCTCCAGGTTTTGTGGAAGTTGGCACGAAACCAGACTCCCAAGGGAGACGTGGGCTTTTTGA